>Ga0181526_10003816_pt1 | contig 12059 bp, 15 predicted proteins | sample PEATcosm2014_Bin_35_FD_119750 | JGI IMG/M metagenome (GOLD analysis project Ga0181526, IMG submission 119750) | Peatland microbial communities from MTU Mesocosm Facility, Houghton, MI, USA - PEATcosm2014_Bin06_30_metaG | ecosystem: Environmental > Terrestrial > Soil > Wetlands > Peat | place...
ACGCCGAACCTCGCGCCGTCGCCGCGGCTCGGAGCGACGCGCCGGTTCGAGCCCGAGGAGTCGCGGCGCGAAGCGCCCCGCCCGCATTGATCCCGCGCGCCCGCGGCGCATCGGCCGCCGGCGATGCGTCGTTCCGGCCGCTAAGTCGCGTGCGGCGTTCGGCCGCGCCGTCGCCGCGGCGAGATTGATCCTTGCGCGAGCATTTGGCGCTGGCGTCCCCGGTCGGGCGGCCGGACGAAGGCGGAGCGCGCCGGGAGATCCGTCGGATCGAGAGAATCGTCCGAGACGGCCGACCGTCACAGACGCTGTTTGGCTTGCGCGGCGGAAAGAAAAACGAACTCCTCGATTCCCATGTCGACCACCACCTCGGCGTTCAGGCGCGCGTTGACGTTCTTCATCACCGCCTTCTTCATCGTGTTCAAATCGAACGCATCCAGGTGGTCGAAGTCGATCGTGTTGTCGTCGTAGAGGTAGCGAAACGCCTCGTCGACGACAAAGGCGTCCGGCGGCAGCGGGTTCTTCTTGGCGACGGCGGAATCGACGACATAGGAAAGCTGCGCGACGATATACCCCTTGACGGCTCCGGCGCGGACCTTGGGGACATTGATCTCCTTTGTCTTCTTCGATTCGCGCGGCGTCGCGTTGGCGGCGATCGACGGCTTCGGGCTGGCCTCGTGCAGGCGGCTGACGGCGTAGCCCGCCGCGAGCGTGGTCAGGCACGCCCAGAAGCCGACGAGGATGATTTTGATCATTCGTCGTCGCCAAGCCAGGAACGGGCGGAATAGGTGCCGTCGGACTGGCTTTCGCGGATCGCCCGCGCGATGATGTTGGAGACCGCTCGGGCCGCCGTCAACTGCGTGCGCAGCATGCGACGGTTGGTCTCCAGCTTGGCGTGAAGATCGGCGAGCGCCGCCCCGAGGACGGGGCCGACCGGTTTGCCGGCGAGCGCCGGCGCGAGACGGTTCAGCTCCAGCAATCCCTGGCTCTTGCGCAAATTGTAAGCGCGGTAGTCGACCGATCCGCGCCGTGCGATGTCTTCGTTTTCCTCGTCGAGCGTTTGGCGCAGGCGATCGATCACCGGCGGGATCATCGCCGCCGGGCTGTGAGAACGGCCCGAATTCGCCGCGGCGGGGCCGGGGCGCCGAAGAATGGCGACGCTCATGAGGGTTTGCGATTTGAAAAGAGGAAGGCGCCGTCGGCGGGGTCGCCGCCGCTCGGCAGCGACAGGGCGTTGGCGCTCATCTGCGCCGCCCTTTGCGCGGACGCGGCGTCGAGGCGGCTCGGCCGCTCCAGCGCTTCGCTCGCCGACAGCGGATGCGCTTGGAACAATCGTCTGGCGATCCCGAGCGAGCCGGATTTGGCGATTTGCCGCGACACCTGGTCGGCGAGCATGGATTTCCACATATCGCCCGCCAGACCTTGGCCAAAGGCCCCCGATCCGTCCTTGGGCAGCATCTCGCCGACGAAACCGTTGAGCAGCATGGCTTCGAAATCGACTTGCGCCTTCGCCGCCTTGTCGCTCGCGGCGAAGGCCGCGTCGACGAATCGCGTTCGGGCGCCCGCCAGCCCGGCGACGGGCGGCGGGGCGGGCGAGGCGGGCGGGGCCGTCTGCGCCAGCGTCTGGGAGAAGTCCCCCGTATTCGTCGCCGCCGCGCCGGCGAGTGCGTTGAGCCGTTGGGTGGCCGCCGCGGCGCGGGCCGGATCGGCGGCCTTGGCCACTTCGAGCACGACATCCGAGGGAGGATCGATGGCCATGGAACCGGCGAGGAGAGGTTGAACTCCGTCGAGCTTCCTCCCCAAGCCTTACGCCGGGCTTGATTTCGGATCGCGCAGCGAGCGTTCGATGAGTTCGGCGAGTTCCTTGCGCTGCCGTTGCTCGCGATAACGCGCGTCGGCGCTATCGCGGGCGCGATCGGCGAGTTTGGCCCGCACGCCCTGCTCGATGGCCCGTCGCGTCTGGGCCTCGACCTCGGCGGCGGCGGCGGCGATCTGCATTTCCAACGCGCGAACGCGGCGCGTCGCGGCCGCCGCGGGCGCCCCGTAAAAGATGACGCCGCGCCCCATCGCCTCCAACATTTGGCGATGATTCTCGATGAGATCGTCGCGCTCGCGGCCGAGCGCGGTCAGTCGCCAAACCGCGAGATCATGCATCTGCTTGTGCAACCGCTCGATCTTCTCGAGGGCCTCGAGCCGCTTTTTCATCGCCTATCCCGACACCAGCCAAGCCTCGAAAGCCGACATGAACTCGCCGAGCAGCGGCTTGATCGAGAAATAGAGCAACAGCAGCCCGCCGGCGACGATGAACGGCGTAGCCAAATAGAAGATCGCGAGCTGCGGCGTCAGGCGGTTGATCAGGCTCATCGCCAGGTTGACGATGATCGCGTAGACGAAAAAGGGCGAGCATACGCGGAGCGTCACGCGGAAGGTTTCGCCGAGCGTCGAGGCCACCTGCCGCAACGAATAGCCCGGATTGAACTCGGCGCCGATCGGAATCGCGTGATAGGAGGCCGCCAGCCCGCGCAACACTTCCCAATGGGCGTCGGCGATGAAGATCAGCGCCGTCGCCGACGACGTCACCAGGGCGGCCAGCGGCGCCGGCGCCTGGTCCGGCTCCACCTCGATGCCGAACGGATTGGCCATGCCGATCATCGTCGCCGCTCCCATCGCCATCGTCTCCAGCGCGAGAAAAAACAAGCGGCCGAGCAGGCCGATCAATCCGCCGACCGCCGTCTCGACCGCGATCAATCGCAGCGCCGGGATCGGGTCGGCGCTGAGCGATCGCAACGGCGCCTCGTCGAGCAGAATCGGCGCCAACGCCAGCGTCACCGCCACCGCGATGAACAAGCGGACCTGCACCGGTATGTGCGCGCTCGAGATCCCCGGCATCAGCATCAGGCATGCGCCGATGCGGCAGAACAGAATGAACGTCGCCAACGTCACGTTGGGGTTGAGGATCGCGCCGACGCCCGCGAATATGTCGCCGCCCGGGTTCACTAGGAGATCGCGCCGAGCGACTTGACCTCGAAGCCGCGCGCGATCTCCAGTTGCGACAACACCGGCAGCGTCGGGAACATGCGCTCGACGATCATGCGCACGTAGGGTCGCGTCTCGGCGGTGGTGACGAGGGCGAAGACATGCTTTTCCTCCATGCGCTTGCGGATCGCGGTCGAGGCCTCGGCGGCGAACTGCTCCATCAAGCGGGGATCGATGTCGAATTCGCACACCTCGCCCTTGGCGTCGCGCTTGATGCTCTGGTGAAACACCAGATCCCAGCGATTGCCGAGCCGCAGCACGCTCAACACGCCGCGGTCCTGAATGTCGCCGCAGATCTGTTGCGACATGCGAACGCGCACGTGCTCCGCGATCTGCTCGGGACGGCGCACGTGCGGCGCGATTTCGGCGATCGCTTCGAGGATCAGATTGAGGTTGCGAATGGAGACCCGCTCGGCGAGCAGCAGCTTGAGCGTCGCCTGCAGTCCCGAGTAGGAGATCTGCGAAGGGCAGAGTTCGTCGATCAGTTTCTTGTATTCGGGCTCCAGCCGGTCGAGCAGCGCGCGCATGTCCCTGTAGGACAGCAGCTGCGCCAGATTGTTGTGGATCACTTCGCTCAAGTGGGTCAGCAGCACCGACACCGGGTCGATCGGCTTGAACCCTTCGCGCTTCACGTCGTTGAGATAGGCCTGCGAAATCGAAATCGCCTTCATGCCGAAGGCGGGCTCGCGGACTTCGTCGCCGGGAACGTTGGGCCGCTTGCCGTCGCCGACGATCACCAGAAATTCGCTGACGCGCAATTCCTGCGTCGCCACGACGGTGCCGTGGATGCGGATCTGATAGGTCTTGTCCGGCGTCCTGATGTCGTCGGTGAGCTTGATCTCCGGCACGACGAAGCCGTATCGCCGGGCGAATTTGCGACGCATCTTGGCGACGCGCGAGGCGATCTCGTCGTGCGAGGCGAGCAGCGTCCCCGTCAGCTCCTTGCTGAAGCAGAGTTCGATCTCGGCGGACTTCAGCTGTTCCTTGATCGAGGAGCGCGCCTCGGCGCGGGCCTTTTCCTCGCGGCTGGCCTTCTCCGCCGCCGCGATTGCGCGATCCTTCGCCTGCCGGTTGGGAATGGCGACGCCGACGAAGGCCATCAGGCCGCCGAGAAGCGCGAAGGGAATGAACGGCAGACCCGGGATCAAGCCGAGCACGAACATCAGCAGCGCCGCCATGAACAGCGCATTGGGATAATGACTGAGCTGATCGAGCACCGCCTTGTCGGCCGAGCCGCGCGTGCCGCCCTTGGCGACGAGCATGCCGGCGGCCAGCGAGATGATCAGCGCCGGGATTTGCGTGACCAGGCCGTCGCCGACCGAGAGCTTGGTGAAGATGTCCGCCGCGGTCGACAATCCGAGCCCGTGCCGGGTGACGCCGATGACGATGCCGCCGAAGATATTGACCGCCAGAATGATGAGGCCGGCGATCGCGTCGCCGCGCACGAACTTCGAGGCGCCGTCCATCGAGCCGAAGAACGCGCTCTCCTCCTCGAGTTCGCGTCGGCGCTGCTGGGCGATCTTCTCGTCGATCAGGCCGGCCGACAGGTCGGCGTCGATCGCCATCTGCTTGCCGGGAATGGCGTCGAGCGTGAATCGGGCGCCGACTTCGGCGATGCGGGTGGCGCCCTTGGTGATCACCAGGAAGTTGATGATCACGAGGATGAGAAAGACGATGATGCCGATGACGAAGTCGCCGCTCATCACCAGGCTGGCGAATCCTCCGATGATATACCCGGCGGCGGTCGTGCCCTGCGCCCCGTGCGAAAGAATGAGCCGCGTGGTCGAGATGTTGAGCGCCAGCCTGAGGATGGTCGCGACCAGCAGCACCGTGGGAAAGGCGGAGAATTCGAGCGGTTTGTGAATCCACAACGCGACCATCAGGATCAGCACGGCAAGCGCGATCGACAGCGCCAGGCCGAGATCGATCATGACGGCGGGAACCGGCAGGAAGAACAGGCACAGGATCAGCGCGATGGCGGCGGCGAAGCCGACGTCCTTGCCGCCGCGACCGATTGCCGGCTCCGTCGCCGCCGTCGTCAAGGACATTGCGGTCTCTCCCCGATGCGTCGCCGCGACCATGACGGCCGAAGCTTGCGCGGGTCTCGCCGATCGCGCTCGCCGCCCTCGGCGGGAGCGGCGGGCGCGGCGAGCCTTCGCTGCGGCCGGCGCGCGCAGCGGATCTCCTCGGCGCGCGCGAAATCGGCGGCGCCGCGAACGCCGCCGCCGCCTCGACGCCGATCAGTTGTCGAATCCGCGCTCGATGTGCGCGTAGAGGTTTTCCGTGAAGACGTAGAATTGTCCGCCGATGAACGACGCGGTGAGGCTGACGACCGCGAAGATCACCACGATTTTCGGCACGAAGGTCAGGGTCATTTCCTGGATCTGCGTCAGCGCCTGCAGCAGCGCGATCGCCACCCCGGCGACCATCGCGGCGCCGATCGCCGGGCCGGCGCCGACGATGACCATCCAGATCGCGGCCTGAATGATGTCGAGCGCGTCGCCTTCGTTCACTGCACGACCGCGCCGTTGGCGAACGGGATCGTGCCGCCGTTGGTGAGGATCGCGGTGGCGCCCGAGGGGGTGACGTCGACCGACTGCACCGTACCGGTCGTCTGTCCGTCCGTCGAGGTCATGTTGTAGCCGACCGCCAGTTCGGCCTGGGTCAAGGAGCTCGCGGTCAACAGCGAGGAGAGAGTCGCGTTGGTCTGCACGGCCTGTCCGACCTGGGAGATCGTCGCCAATTGGCTGACCATCGCCGTTGGGTCCATCGGCTGCGTCGGATCCTGGTTCTGCATTTCCGCGATGAGAAGGGTCAGAAACGAGTTGTAGCTCAGCGACGGCGTCGCCGACGTCGACGCCGTCGACGCCGTCGACGTCGACGACGCCGTGGCGCTGGTGACGGTGGTGGTGGGCGTGATGGTCATGGTCGATCCTTTCAGGCTGCGTGCGATTTCGAGGGCGCCGCATTGGGGAACATTTCCCGCTCTTCGAGCGGAAACAGAACGCGCAACGCCTTCAACGCTTCGAAATTGCGCGAGCGCTCGATCTGTTCCGCGATCGCCTCGAGGCCGGCGATGATGGCGGGGTTCTCGAACGCCTGCATCGCCGCGTCGATGAGCCGGCGCGACAAGCCAATCGCCGCGGCCGTGGCTCCGGGGTCCATCAGCATGACCTGAACGGCGAAATAGATCTGGCGGAGCGGCGTCGTCGCCTGATCGGCCTGCATGACGTGGTTTTCCAACAGGAAGGTCGCGTCGTTCAGCAGCTCGATCGTCGCCTTGCGGTCGACGCGGATGACGGCGCCGTTGAGGTAGAGCTTTTCGCCGGCGCGAAGCGTGATGTTCATGAAATCCTCATCTCAGGCCGTCGCGAACGATCTCGTTGATCTCGATCATCGGGGTCAGATCGGTGGTTTCGCCGGAGCGCACGCGATCGATCTCCTTGTTCATCCAGATGCCGATCGAGATAATTCCGGCCCGCAATTGCTCCGGCAGCTCGTTGTCCGGGTTTCTCAGGTCGTCGAGGAAGATCGCCCACAGGCGGCGCAGATAGAACAGCGCTTCGATGACTTCGCGGCCTCCCGGCCCGCGGGCGCGCGCGGCGCGCAGGAGATCGATGACCCGATCCATCGCCTGGCGCTCGCGCGCGCGCATCAATTGCGGCGACTCCTCGACGACCTCGTTGTAGGAAAACTCGTACATCGGCGATCCCAAGGGTCAGGAGACGGGAAGATATTGCGCGAGGCTCAGCCTTTGCAGCTGGGCGGTGAGTTCGTAAGCGGTCTGGAGTTGCGTCGACAGCGTATTGAGCTGCACGGCGGCCGCTTGCGCGTTGACGTTGTCGAGGTTGCCGATCTGGGTTTGCAGAATGGTCATCTGCGAGGACATCGAGCTGTTGGCTTCGGTGACGCGCTGCAACGACGCGCCGACGCCGGCCTCGGTCGCCGTCATCGAGTTCAACCCTTGCGTGATCAGCGGCGTCGCCGCGGCGGCCACCGCCTGCTGCGCGGCGGAACTCAGCTGCGAGCCGCCGAACTCGGCGAGCATCGCGTAGCCCTCGGCGAGCTGCTGGAACCCGGGCTGGTTGGCGTTGGTCGAGGTGTCGATGGTTTCGCCGGGCGCGATCTGGTCGCTGGCGTCGACGCTCGAGGCCGACGACCAGTTGCTCGTCCAGTTGGCGCCGCTGAATTGGGCGGCGAACGGGCCGCTCAGGAAAGTCTGCATTTGCGGGGCGGTGATCGTCGAGGCGGCCGCGTCGGTCGGCAGGCAGCCGAACGCCGTCTGAAACGCGGCGTCGATCGCGGTCTTGGCGGCCGACGGCGTCGACGAAAAATAGTCGGCCATCGGCGCGACGCCGGAGTTGACGCCGCCGAAGACATATTGGCCGTTCGACGTCGTGTTGGTCGTGGCGATCAGCGACTGGAGCGCGTTGACGCCGAGGTTTTGCAACGTCGCGTCCGAAGTGGTCCCCGCGGAGCTCCACGCGGTCAAGCCCTGCACCGCGTTTTGCGCGTCGGTCAGCAGCGAATTGAGGGCGTCCTGCGACGTGGTCAGATTCGTCGTGACCAGATTGTTGCCGCTGGTCAGCGTCTGCAGCAATTCGGTCTGGTTCTTGAGCGACAATTCATAGCCGGACTGGTCGCCCAGTTGCAGGCCGAGGTCGGCGTATTGGCCGGTCGATTCCTCGACCTCGAGGTTGGCGAGCGCCGTTTGCGCCTGTCCGATCGAAGGAAGCAGCGCGGTCCCCAAATAGCTGGTCGAGACGAAGGCGGCGGTCATCGTCGTCAGGTCGCGTTGATCAGCGCCGTGAACATGTCGTTGACCGTCGTCAGCAATTTGGCGGTCGTCGTGTAGGAGTTCTCGATGTTCAGCATGTTGGTCATTTCCGTGTCGAGGTTGACCCCGGTGGCGTTCGACAGCGCCGCGGTCGCTTGCGCGACCAGCGAATTCTGATAGTCGACCTGATTGCTCGCCTGCTGGTTTTGGCCCTGCAGCCAGCTCACCGAGGCGTTCGAGTAATCGCCGAGGTTGTCGGAAGAGCCCAGGCCGGCGCTGGGGTCGAACGGCTGCGTCGCGGTGATCGCCCCGATCATCTGCTGGATGCGGCCGGTGTAGCTCGCCGAACCGCTGGCGTTGTAGGTGTAGGCGGGGTTTCCCGGGTCGGAGATGCCGCCGTCTCGCAGCAAGTCGAGGTTGCCGCCCTGCGAGGGATCGACGTTCGCATTGACCTCGATGACGTTGGCCAGGCCGGTCATGGCGGTCGTCGCCGGCAGCCCCGTCGCGCCGGGGTAGGTGAACAATCCCGGCAGCGGCGGCAGGCCGGGCGCGGTCGTCGACTGGTCGGTTTCGGCGAAGGCGTTGACGAGGCCGCCGGCGATCTGATCGAGCTGCGCCTGGTATTGCGGCGCGACCGTGTCGCGCAAGTTCGCCAGCCCGGCGAGAGCGCCGGACTGGATCGCCATCGGCGCCGAGGCGCCGGTGATCGGCACGCCGTCGACCGTCACGGCGGCGCCGCTCGCGCCCGCGGTCAGCGTCGGCGTCGGCGTGAAGGAGAGCGTGCTGGCGAGGCCGTTCTGGTACAGGGTCACGCCGCTGTCGGTGTAGATCGACGTCGAGCCGTTCGCATTGGCGGTGGTCGAAATGCCGATCTGCTGCGAAAGCTGGGTGAGGATGGAGTCGCGCGTGTCCTCGGCGCCGCTGACGTTGGCGCCCGTCGCCAGACCGCTGACGATCGTCGCGTCGACTTGGGAAAACTGGTTGAGCAGCGAATTGACGGTCGAGACGGACGACGCCATGTCCGAATCCGCCTGCTCGCGCACCTGCTGAACGGTCGCGGCGCCGCTGTTGAGCGACGCCGTGAGATTGGACGCGGCGGTGACCACCGCCTGGGCGGCCGAAGCGTCGCTCGGCGAGGCCTCGTATGTCGTCAGCGCGCTTTGCAGGTTCGCCAGCATCGCCGACGGCGAGTCGCCGTTCTGCGTCGATCCCGACGCGGAGGCGCTGGAGGCGCTGTCGCTCACGGTCTGCGCCAGGGTCGCCAAACCGGTGGCGAGCGCTTGCTCGCTCGCCGCCTGCGAGGTCGAGGCGTTGACCTGCTCCAGCAGGGCGCGGCTGGCCTCGCGCGTGACCGAGGCGACGTCGGAGCCGCCGTAGGAATTGGTGAGGACGTTGGCGATTTCGCGCGAATAGCCCGGCGTGCTGGCGTTCGCGATGTTGCTCGAGATGACCGCCGACTGCGCCGCGGTCGATAGGAACGCGGAGTTGATGATGTTGTAAGCGACGGACAGGCTCATCGCGCGACCCTTGAACAGCGCTCGACGGGGTTAGGACTTCAGGTTGTTGAGAACGTCCAACAGGTCGGCGCCGGTCTGGAACGACTTGGAGTTGGCCTGATAGGAGCTCTGGGCCTCGATCATTTGCGTCAGCTCGGTGGCCAGATCCACGGTCGAACCTTCGAGCGAGGACGAAGCGATCGAGCCGAATCCGCTGGCGCCGGCCGTTCCGACGCGCATCGCGCCGGAGTTTTGGTTGGCTTGAAAGGCGTCGCCGCTCACCGAAGTGAGACTGTCCTCGCTCGGCACCGTCGCCAGCGGGATGTCGTAACCCGGGCTCGACGCCCCGTTGCTGTATTGGAAATTGAGCGTGCCGTCGCTGCTGATCGACACGCCGGTCACGCTGCCCGGCGCGTTGCCGTTGATTGTGGCGGCGTTGACGCTGAAACTCGACGCCAGCTGGGTCGTTTGGCCGAGATCGAGGCTCATCGTCTGGCCGCCCGGCACCGGAATGGAGAAGGGCGAGCCGCTGGTCAGGGCGCCCGTCGTCGGGCTGAAATCCAGCGTCTCGGTCGCCAGCGGACCCGACGAGTAGGGGAAACCGCCGCCCGGGGCCGCGTCGGCGGCGTTGAAGGCGGTGATCTGCCAGGTGTCCGCGCCGGTCACGGGGTTCACGCCGGTGTTGGTCATGTAGAGGTTGATCGTTTCCGCGCCGCCCAGGTCGTTGTAGGCGACGATCGACGTTTCGTCGGTGTAGGTCGCGTTCGCGGCGTTGCTCGAGGGCAAAGCGCCCGTGACGACGGGCGAGGTCGAGGACAGGTTCATCGACAACGTGCCGGTCGTCGTCGGGGTCGCCGTTTCGCCCGAAGTGAAGACATTGACCTTTTGCAGGCCGGCGGTCGAGTTCGCCGTCCCGCCCGACTGGCCGTTCTGGACGTTGTAGCCCATGAGATAGTAGCCGGCGGAATTGACGAGGTTGCCCGACGCGTCCGGCACGAACGAACCGTTCCTGGTGAGATAGAGGGCGCCGCTCGCGTCGGAGACGAGGAAGTAGCCGTCGCCTTGAACCGCGAGGTCGGTCGGGGTCGAAGTGGCCACGACCGAGCCCTGCAACGAATTGAGCCCGCGCACGCTCGTCGCCACGCCGCCGACGTTGCTGCCTCCGCCGCCGCCGCCGGCTTCGTCGACGAGCGTCTCAAACTCCGTCTCGATGTTCTTATAACCGGGGGTGTTGGCGTTGGCGACGTTCTGCGAAATGGTCGTAAGCCAGTTCATGTCCCCCAACATGCCGGAAACGGCGGTGCCCATCATGCCCATCGATCGGTCCTCTCGGGATTTCGTCGATCCAATTAACGATCATTCCCTTGCGTGAAGCTGATCGCGCCGAACGACCTCGTCCAACCGCGGCGAGTCAACCGACCGATCGCACCAAACTGCCGACCAGCAGATTCCAGCCGTCGACCAGGACGAAGAACAGGATCTTCACCGGCAGCGAGATGACCGACGGCGGCAGCATCATCATGCCCATCGACATCGTCAGCGCGGCGACGATCATGTCGATGACCAGGAACGGCAGGACGATCAGGAAGCCGATCTCGAATCCCCGGCGCAGCTCGGAAATCATGAAAGCGGGGATGAGAATCCGCAAGTCGACCGTCGCGCGATCCTTGGTCTGGAAATTGCCCTTCGACAGATCCTCGAACAGCGCGATGTCCTTCTCGCGAACCTGCGCGAGCATGAAATCGCGGAACGGCTGGGTGATCGCGCCGTAGGCCTCCTGCTGGGTGATCGTGTTGTCCATCAGCGGCTTGAGGCCGTTCTGCCACGCCCGGTCGAAGGTCGGCGCCATGACGAAGAACGTCATGAACAGCGACAGGCTGACCAGCACGAGATTGGCGGGGGTGCTCTGCAAGCCCAACCCCGACCGCAGAAAGGCGAGCGCGACGGCGAACCGGGTGAAGCTGGTCACCATGATCAGCAGGCCGGGCGCGACCGAGAGAACGGTCAAGACCGCGACCATTTGAATGATGCGCGCGGTGACCGATACGCCGCCGCTCGGGATCAGCGCGCCGAGATCGACGGTCTGGGCGCTCGCCGCCGAAACCGTCAGCAGCAGCGCGAGCGCGGCGACCGTTGCGCGCTTCATTGCACCACCAGGGTTCGGATGATCAGTTCGCTGACCTTGCCGTCGGAGCGGATCGCGGCGCGCTCGTTGAGATCCTGTCGGATGTTTTGCAGTCCGATCGAGCCCTCGACTTGCGCCAGGGTGACGGTGTGCAGATAGGCGAGTTCGTCGCCGGCGATTTCTCCCGCCGTGACCTCGGGATGGGGAAGAGTCGCGACGTCGTACACGATCGACGCTTCCAGGCGCACCCAGACGTCCTGCGGCGCGCTGAGATTGGTGACGATCGGCGGCAGGTCGAACACGCCGGCGGTCGCCGGCGCGCGCGGGCCGGGCGCCGAACCGTCCTTCTGGCTCGTTTCCGCCGGCGACGCCGCGATTGCGAACAGGGCGCCCATCGCCGCGGCGATCACGGTGACGACGAAGATTGCCGCGACCGTCTGCTTGACCGACGGCGCCGAGGGCGCCGAGGGCGCCGACGCCGCGGCGCCGGCGGGCTCTTTGGCGGGCGCGGATTCGGTGGCCATGGAGCGATCGTCCCCGAGGTTTCAGAACGGCTTGATGAAGTCGTAGATTTCCTGGCCCCACGAGGGCTGCTGGACTTCGCTCAATCGGCCTCGCCCGCCATAGG
>Ga0181526_10003817_pt1 | contig 12059 bp, 15 predicted proteins | sample PEATcosm2014_Bin_35_FD_119750 | JGI IMG/M metagenome (GOLD analysis project Ga0181526, IMG submission 119750) | Peatland microbial communities from MTU Mesocosm Facility, Houghton, MI, USA - PEATcosm2014_Bin06_30_metaG | ecosystem: Environmental > Terrestrial > Soil > Wetlands > Peat | place...
CGTGATCGCGCTCAGGATCGTCGAGAGCGCCGATGCGATGACCGCCGACTGGACCCGGCTGCCCTACGACCTGCTCCAGAGGATATCCGGGAGGATCACGAACGAGGTCAGGGGTGTCTCCCGGGTTGTGCTCGACGTGAGCTCCAAGCCGCCGGCGACGATAGAGTGGGAGTGAAATTCCTTCGACCTTGCGCCGGATTTGGCTGTCACTAGGGCCATGTCGATGGTGTCAACCCGCTTCCGAATATCCGCTTGCGCGCTCATGGCGTCCGCGTGCCTGCGCGCCGAGCCCGGGGTGATCGGGCTCGCCCGGGCGTACCTGGGCCCCGACTCGACCTTGGACGGGATCACGACGATTCATTTTGTCGGCACGCTGGACCGGGTGGATCCGGACCATCCCGAGGCGAGTCCCCTCCACGCCTCGCTCGACATGGTCTTCTCGAAGCCCTACCGGCAGCGCCAGACCGTGCGCGCGGCCAAGGTGACCGAGACGACGGTGCTCGACGGCTATGATGCCTGGGACCGGCTCCAGGACAACGCCGATGCGTCCAAATTCCGCCTGAGGTGGCTCTCGGCCGACGAGATTGCCGCCCTCCGCGCCAACACCTGGGAAAATCTCAGCTTCTTCCGGGGTCTCGAGGGCAGCGGCTCGATCGAGGACCAGGGCCCCGCGACCATTGACGGCATCGCGTGCGAGCGCGTGGACTTCGTCCACGCGCAGGGGATAACCTTTGAGCGCTATTTCGACCGCGACACGGGCCGCCTGGTCCTGAGCGTGAGGCAGCGCGAGACGATCCGCGAGAGCGGGGAGATCATGGTCGACGGCGTCCGCTTCCCCAAGTCGATCGTCAGCGTATCGAAGACGGCTTCCGGCAAGGACCTGGTCTCGACCGTCACCTTCGACAGCATCGTGCTGAACGAGCCGCTGGGAGGCGACGTGTTCGCGGCCCCGAACCTCCTGCCGGACAAGGGGGCCGCTTCGGCGGCCGGCCCCACGGGAAAGTAGGCCGTGCGCACGATTTCATTCGCGTCGAGGCAGTTCGAGGCCGAGCTCGCCGTTTTCCGAGGAACCGCCGACGCGTCGCGCGAGATCTCCGCGTCGGTTTCCGCGATCCTATCCGACATCCGGGCCCGCGGCGACGCGGCCGTCGCGCACTACGCCCTGCGTTTCGACGGCGCCAGGCCGAAGGGCGGCGGATTCCGGGTCCCGGCCCGCGACCTCGCGGCGGCGACCAGGAGCCTCCCGGAAGGCCGCAGGGCTGCCCTCAGGGACGCGCATGCCTCCGTCCTGGAGTTCAACCGCAGGAACCTGCCCGTGAACTGGACCGCGCGGAACAGGCACGGCGCCGAGGTGGGCGAGAAGTTCGACCCCATTCGCCGCGTGGGAATCTATGTCCCCGGCGGGCAGGCGCCGCTTGTCTCCACCGTGCTGATGACGGCGACGCTGGCCAGGATCGCCGGCTGCCCTGAGATCGCGGTCTTCACCCCGACCGGCGCCGACGGGAGGGTCGCGCCCGCCGTCCTCGCGGCCCTGCAGCTCGCCGGGGTCGGGGAGGTCTACCGCATCGGCGGGGTCCAGGCTGTCGGGGCCATGGCCTACGGCACGGCGACGATCCCGGCCGTGGACAAGATCTTCGGGCCGGGCAACGCCTACGTGTGCGAGGCCAAGCGCCAGGTCTTCGGCACGGTGGGGGTGGACCTGCTGCCCGGGCCAAGCGAGGTGATGGTCATAGCCGACGAGAGTGCGCGCGTGGACTTTGCGGCGGCGGACCTCCTTGCCCAGGCGGAGCACGGTTCGGGCCGCGAGAAAATCTACCTCGTGGCGACCTCGTCCAAGATCATCGCGGGAGTCTCTGCCGAGGTGAAGAAGCAGCAGGGCAGGCTCGCGCGGTCGGAGAAGACCCAGCGGGTCCTGGACGACGGGTTTCTGGCGGTCGTGGTGGCGGACCTGGGGCAGGCCGCAACGGTCGCAAACGAGGTCGCGCCGGAGCACCTGGAACTTCTCGTGCGCGCGGGGGCCGTGCCCCGGCTCCTCAAGTCGGTTACCACGGCCGGTGCCATCATGGTGGGAAACTCCACCCCCACCGCGCTGGGGGACTTCGCCGCGGGCCCAAGCCATGTCCTGCCCACCGGCGGGGCGGGCCGTTTCTCCAGCGGACTTCGCGTCGCCGACTTCCTCAGGCGCACAAGCGTCACGTGCTATGACGCGGGGAGCGTCCGCAGGGCCGAGCCAACCGTTGCCGCGTTTGCCTCCATGGAGGGGCTGGACGGCCATGGCCGCTCGGTCTCCGTGCGCGCGTCGGACGCGAAATCCCGATGAAGGGGGCCGGCCCGGGGGGGCTAGCGCTCGCCCATGTCCGCAGGCTGAGTCCCTATGCGCCGGGCGTCCAGCCCTCGGAGCCGGGGTGGGTCAAGCTGAACACGAACGAAAGCCCGTACCCGCCAAGCCCCAGGGTCGCCGAGGCCCTCCTGCGCGATCTGGGCGCCGACGGCGCCGCGCTCAGGCTCTACCCCAATCCCCGGAGCGACCCCCTCCGTTCGGCCGTGGCACGGATGCACGGCGTGGAAAGCGCGAGCGTGTGCATCGGGAACGGTTCGGACGACATCCTAAACCTCCTTGTGAGGTGCTTCTGCGGCCCGCGGGCGGCGGCGGCCTTCACTCTGCCGAGCTATTCGCTCTATCCGGTTCTGGTTGGGCTCCAGGGCGGCGCCGCGAAAACGATACCGCTCGACCGAAAGATGCGCCTGCCCGTGGAGAAGATCGCGGCCTGCGGGGCGCGCATCCTTTTACTGACCTCGCCGAACGCCCCCACAGGGGTCCGCTTTCCAAACTCGGAGATCCGGGCGATCCTCGGGAATTTCAAGGGGCTCCTCGTGGTCGACGAGGCCTACGCCCCATTTGCGAACGACAACGCCGCCGGGCTCGTTGCAGAAAGCTCAAACCTGGTCGTCGTCCGGACGCTTTCAAAGGCCTATGCGCTTGCCGGCATCCGTGTGGGCTACGCGCTGGCCCATCCGAGCGTGATCGATATAATCGACCGCGCCCGCGACAGCTACAATGTGAGCCGGCTCTCCCAGGTCGCGGCCCTGGCGGCCCTCGGGGATCCGGGATACTACGAGAGCATTATTCGCAAGATAAAGGAGACCAGGGATTTCCATATGCAAAGCTGGGCCGAAAGTAGGGGTTGGTTCACTTTCCCCTCCGAGGCCAACTTCATTTGCACCGAGCCGAGGGACGGCCGGGGCCGGACCGGGCCGTCCGTGGCGCGGGCGGCCCTCGACTTCCTGTTCTCGCGCAAGGTGTTGGTGCGCCACTTCCCGAGCGACGCCTTGACCGCCTCGTTCCTGCGGATCAGCGTCGGCACCGAGGGCGAGATGCTCGTCCTCGAAAAAACCCTTGATGCATGGCTAAAGGCACCTCCAAGAGAGTAGCAACCGTCACCCGCAAGACGGCCGAGACCGACATCACCCTAGCGCTCGCCATCGACGGAACCGGCGTTTCCAAGATTTCGACCGGGGTCGGGTTCTTCGACCACATGCTGACGCTGTTCGCCAAGCACGGGCTCTTTGACCTCTCGGTCAAGGCGAAGGGCGACGTCGATGTCGACTACCACCACACGGTGGAGGACGTGGGCCTTGTCCTTGGCCAGGCCTTCAAGAAGGCGCTGGGCGACAAGCTGGGAATCACCCGGTACGGATTCTTCCTCCTGCCGATGGACGAGTCGCTCGCCCGCGTCGTGGTGGACGTGGGAGGGCGCCCGCTCCTCGCGTACCGCGTGGAGGCGCAGTCCATGTTCGTCAGGGATTTCAACCTCGTCCTGGTGAAGGAATTCTGCCGGGCGTTCAGCAACGCGCTGGGAGCGAACCTGCACGTCGAGCTGATCTACGGGGAGGAGCCGCACCACATTGCGGAAGCGATCTTCAAGGGCCTGGGCCGGGCGCTGGACGCCGCGACCCGGATAGAGCCGCGCGCAGCGAACCTCCTGCCGAGCACCAAGGGCAGCCTGTAGCCCGTCGGCGATGAGCGCGCGCGTGGCCGTCATCGACAGCGGCATCTGCAACCTGCGGAGCGTCACGAAGGCCCTGGAGGCCGTCGGTGCCGTGCCGGTGGTCGCGCGCTCGCCCGCCGACGTTGAGCGTAGCGGGGCCGGCGGGCTCGTCCTGCCCGGGGTGGGGGCCCTGCGCGACTGTGTCGGAGCCCTTCTAGCCTCGAGGCTGGACGCGACGGTCAGGGACTGGATCGCGGCGGACCGCCCCTTCCTCGGGGTCTGCCTTGGCATGCAGGCCCTCTTTGACGGGTCCGAGGAGGGCGACGTGAGGGGGCTCGGGATCCTTTCCGGGCGCGTGGTCCGATTCAGGCTGGACCCGCCCCTCAAGGTCCCCCACATGGGATGGAACACCGTGCGGTTCTTGCGGCAGGGAACCGCGCTCCAGGCGGGCCTGGCCGACGAGGGTGAATCGTTCTACTTCGTCCACAGCTTCCACTGCGTACCCGACGACCGAAGCCTGATCCTGGCCGAGTGCGACTACGGCGCGCCCTTTGTCGCGGCGATAGCACGGGGGAGGATGTTCGCGACCCAATTTCACCCGGAGAAGAGCCAGGCCAAGGGATTGCAGATCTATCGCAATTTTGCTGCGTCATCAGCAGGCGCCCTAATCCGCTGATTAGGGCGCCAATTTCCGTCGGCGGGAGCCAACTTTTCTTTGCAAGCGGCCCGTTTCAAGCTTGGCTCGGGAGCGCATGCCACACAACGCGTCCATCAAGCTGGATGGTAAGGAATTTCAGCTGCCCGTGATCGAGGGCACGGAGGGGGAGAAGGCGGTGGACACCCGCAAGCTCAGGGTGGACACCGGCTTCATCTGCTACGACCAGGGCTATGGCAACACGGGCTCCTGCGAGAGCTCGATCACGTTCCTCGACGGCGACAATGGCATCCTCAGGCACCGGGGCATTCCCATCGAGCAGCTGGCCCTCAACAGCGATTTTGTGGAGACGGCGTACCTGACAATCTACGGCGAGCTCCCCAATGCCGTTAAGCGGAAGGAGTTTGGCCAGAAGCTGAGGCAGAATGCGGCCGTTGAGACGCAGATGCAGAAGATCTTCGAGGGATTCCCGAAGGACGCGCCGCCGATGGCGATGCTCTCGTCGATCGTCGCCTCGCTTGCGGCCCATTACCCGCAGCTCGCGACGAACAGCTTCGAGAAGGACCTGGTCAACTTTGACCTCGCCGCCGCGATCGCAATCTCGAAGGTGCGCACGATCGGGGCGATGATCTACCGCTACAAGAAGGGGCTGCCCTACGTCTTCCCGAAGCAGGAGCTGCCGTTCTGCGACAACTTCCTGCACATGATGTTCTCGGAGCCGTACAAGGAGTACGTCGCGGAGCCCGAGGTCGCCCGGGCGCTCAACCTGCTCCTCCTCCTGCACACGGACCACGAGCAGAACTGCTCGACGTCCACGGTCAGGATGGTGGGCTCGAGCGCGGCAAACGTCTTCACGTCGATCTCGGCCGGCATCTGCGCGCTCTCGGGCTGGCTGCACGGCGGCGCCAACGTCGCCGTGATGCAGATGCTCCAGGCGATCCACGACGAGGGGGACGACGGCACCCGGTTCATCGCGGCGGCTAAGTCCGGGGTGAAGGAGAACCGCCTCATGGGATTCGGGCACGCGGTCTACCGGAATTTCGACCCGCGGGCGAAGATCATAGGCAAGGCCACCGAAGAGGTGCTGAAGAAACTCGGGATAAACGACCCCCTCCTTGCGATCGCGAAGAAGCTCGAGGAGGCCGCGCTCAGGGACGACTATTTCCTCTCGAGGAAGCTCTACCCCAACGTCGATTTCTACAGCGGCATCATCATGCGCGCCCTCGGGATCCCGGTGAACATGTTCACCGTGATCTTTGCGATCGGGCGCACGCCCGGATGGATCGCGAACTGGTACGAGGTGGCCTCCAACCCCAAGGGCAGGATCTACAGGCCGCGCCAGATCTACGTTGGCCCGGTGAAAAGGGACTACGTTCCAATGGCCCAGCGCGGCTGACGCCCGTTTGGAATTGCAAGGCGGAGGCTCCCGGGCCTTGTCTTGGGCGATGGCCGGCGCGCTTTCGGTCGGCTCCCGACCGAGAATGCCCATTGAATTCAAAGTGCGAGCGGCGACCGAGGCGGACGCGGCGCCGATCTCGGCGCTCTCGCACGAGCTGGGTTACCCCGTGGAGGCCAAGGCCGTCCGCGAGCGCCTGCGCCGAATCCTAGGCCGGGACGACCAGAGGGTGTTCGTGGGAGAGAGCGCCGCGGGAGAGGTCTGCGGCTGGCTGCAGGCGCACGCCAGCGACGTCCTGGAGTCCGGGTTCCGGGTGGAAATCGTCGGGCTCGTCGTTTCCGAGCGGATGCGCCGGCGCGGGGTCGGGCGGAGCCTGGTGGCTCGCGCGGAGACCTGGGCTGCCGAGATCTCGGCCGGCACGATCGTCGTGCGCAGCAATGCCAAGCGCGCCGAGAGCCACGAGTTTTATCCGGCTCTCGGCTACCTGCCTTCAAAGACACAGGTCGTTTACCGAAAGCCCGCTGTTTTTTAGCGCCTTTTGAAGGTTGGCCGGGAGGCGGTTCTTTGCTTGGATGGGAGCGTGATTCTCCTCGGGGTCAACATCGACCACTGCGCGACGCTGCGCCAGGCCCGCTACAAGGATGCCGGGCCGGGTGTCGCCGCGTCCGTGGAGCCCGACCCCGTGGCGCTGGCGGAGAGGGCCGTGCGTTCCGGCGCGGACGGGATCACCGTCCACCTAAGGGAGGACCGCAGGCACATCCAGGAGGGGGACGTGCGGCGCCTGCGCGAGCTGCCGTCCCTGAGGATCAACCTGGAGCTCGCGTGCACGCAGCCCATGATCGACCTTGCGCTTCGTCTGAAGCCCCAGGCCGTGTGCGTCGTGCCCGAGAACCGGCGGGAGGTCACGACCGAGGGCGGCCTGGACGTCATTGGGGGAAGGGAGCGCATAGGGGCGTGTGTCCGGGCCATGGGCGCCGCGGGTATCGAGGCAAGCCTCTTCATCGATCCCGACGAGGCCCAGATCGACCTTGCGGCGAAGCTGGGGGCGCCCGTCGTCGAGCTGCACACGGGGGCCTATGCGAACGCCTACCACACGCCGGGCCGCGCGGGGGAATTCCAGAGGCTGCGCGCCGGCGCCGACCGCGCCCACGGGCTTGGTCTCAAGGTGAACGCGGGACACGGGATCAACTACTTGAACATCGCCGAGGTGAGGACGCTTCCCCACCTGAACGAGCTCAACATTGGCCACAGCATCATAAGCCGTGCGCTCTTCACCGGAATCGAGGAGGCTGTGCGCGAGATGAAGGCGAGGATGAACCCATGACGCCAAAGCTGCCGCCCGGCGGGATCCTGCTCGGCCTCGGCGCCGACGTGATCGAAGTGTCCCGCATCCGCGGCGTGCTCGAGCGCCAGGGAGACCGGTTCCTGGCGCGCGTCTTCACCGACGAGGAGCGGGCGTACTGCTTCCGGATGGCCCATCCGCACAAGCACCTCGCCGCGCGGTTTGCCGCAAAGGAGGCCGTCTCGAAATGCTTCACGACGGGCATCGGGGCCGAGCTCGGCTGGCGCTCGGTCTCGGTCTACCACGGCTCCAGGAATGAGCCATACGTCAGGCTGGACGAGAAGGGCCAGGCCCTGCTCAGGGAGGTGGGTGCGACCCAGGTGCTCCTGACGCTTTCGCACACGGAGACCGTGGCGATGGCGGTTGCCGCCCTCGTGCGCGCCTGAGGTCACGGGAGACCGCGCCCATGGACGAGGAGACACCACCAGTCCCGGCGAAGCCGTCCCAGGTCCCGTCATGGGTGACGCTTGGGTTCGTGCTCGGGGCCCTGTTTGTCCTGGCATGGCCGAGGCCCGCAACCGAGGCGCCGGCGGAGCGCCCTGTCGCGGAAGCCCCGCCGCCTCCGCTCGAAAAGGCTGCTCCCTCGCCGAGAATGGCCACGATCGACGCCGTGTTCGAGGCCTGGGGCAACTTTGCGGTATGGAGCGAGGGCACGACCGAGGTGGCCCTGTGGAGCCCGGAAACGAAAAGCTTTTCCGACTGCTATGAGGTGGTGAAGGTTGACGGCGAAAATTATTTCCGTCCGATCACGGCGCTCACGCGGCCGGTCCTCACCCACGGCGTGCCCGAGAATTCCCCGCTTCAGTTCACGGAGACCGAGCTGCAGAGGAAGGAATGGCTCGGCGAGGTGCAGAAGGAGAACTGGAAGTCGTTCATGGGTAGCGCCGGCCAGCCGGCGGTGACCCCGGTTGGCAAGAAGGCCGGCGGGCAATAGTGTATGGCCATGCCCCAGTCGCCTATACCCAGTGTCCCGGTTCTTTCCACGGACGAAGCGCTCGCGCTTGAGGACGGACTGTTCGGGGGCGACGAGCGCAAGGAATGGAAGGCGATGGTGCAGGCGGGCCGCTCGGTGGCGCAGGGCATCCTCAGGGATTTTGAGGAGACGGGGGCGTTTCCGCCCGATGGCCGCATTCTCGTGCTGGCGGGCAAGGGAAACAACACGGGCGACGCCCTGATTGCGGCCCGCGAAATCCTTGAGCGCCACCCCAAGGCGAATGCGGACATTCTTTTCGCATTTGGTCCCAGGAGCCTGAAGCCGCTCGCCGCGCGCGCGTGGCGGGGCCTGACCGAGGGCGTGCACGGCAGGGTGGATTCGATCGGCGCCGACTCCCTGGCCGGGGGATACGAGCTTTGCATCTGCGGGATCATAGGCTTTCGGTACCGGCCCCCGCTGCCGCCGGAGGCTGCGGCCGCCATTGGGGCTTCCAGCCGTTGCACCTTCCGGTTCAAGGCGGCCGTCGACCTGCCGACCGGCTGGAGTGAACCCGGTGCGTTCCAGGCGGATTTTACCTACGCCACTGGATCCGTGAAGGCGCCGCTCCTCGGATGCGCCAATGCGGGGCGCCCGCGGTACCTTGACCTCGGATTTTTCTCCGAAAGCGCCCGCGAGGATGCGGCCGCGAGCGACCGGGTCATCCTGCCCTCGGTATTGCGCCCGCTCGCGGGCCTCAGGCGCGCCTCCTCCGACAAGCGGAGCCAGGGCCACCTTTTCATCGTGGCCGGCAGCGGAAGCTATCCGGGTGCGGCCATGATGGCGACGCTTTCCGCGCTGCGCAGCGGCGCGGGCCTGGTCACGGCCTTCGTGCCGAAGAGCCTCGTGCCCGAATTTGCCTCGCGCGCCCCGGAGGCCATATGGGTGGGAATGCCGGAAACCCCCGCAGGGGGGCTGGCGCGAGGCGGGCTGGACCAAGTCATGGGAGTCATCAAGCGGGCGAGCGCGTTGGCCATAGGACCCGGCCTCGGCCGTGAGCCCGAATCCCAAGCGCTAGCCCTTGAAATCGTTAAGTCCTCGACCGTACCGCTAGTGATCGACGCGGATGCCCTCCAGCCCGACATTGTGCGCGCGGGGTCCATTGCGCGGATCCTCACGCCCCATGAGGGCGAATTCTCGCGCATTGCCAACGGCGCGAGCCTGAGGGAACTGGCGATCGCGGCGCATGGCACCGTGGTTCTCAAGGGCCCGGTTACCCGGGTCACGGACGGTGGTGCGGTTTACCACAGCTTCTTTGGCGGTCCCGTCCTAGCCCGGGGGGGGAGCGGCGACATCCTGGCGGGACTCGTGGGCGGCCTCCTTGCGCAGGAGCCGTCCGACCCACTTGCCTGCGCCTGCCGGGGCGCGGCATGGCACGGGATGGCCGCGGACGTCCTGGCCCGGAGCCGGGGTCAGACCGCCGTGCAGGTGTCGCAGATCCTCGAGTGCCTGGGACCCGCATTGAAGGAGGCTGCGGAGCCGCCGGCCTGAGGCCCTGCGGGTCAGCCTGGCGGCCAGCCCAGCTGGCGCTTGGCCAGCAGGTGCAGGTGAAGGTGGGGAACGGCCTCGCCGGCGTCGGGGCCGTTGTTGATCACGATCCTGAACCCATTCGCGAGGCCAAGCTTCTTGGCCAGGTCCCCAGCCACGATCAGGAGGTGGCCGAGGACCGCCTCGTCGGCCGCCGAAGCCTCGCCTACCCGCGGAATTGGCTTCTTTGGAATGACGAGCAGGTGGACGGGCGCCTTGGGCTGGATATCGCGGATCACGATGCAGCGATCGTCCTCGTACTCGATCGTTGCCGGGATCTCCCGGTCGATGATCTTCTGGAATAGCGTCTTGCCCATCTTGGCTCCGGTTTGGTGTCTGAATAGACCGGCTCCCGGCGGGTCACAAGAACAAGAGCGTCAGGTCCGAACCGGTCGGGGAGCGCGCCGCGGTCAGCTCGCGAAGGAATCCCAGGAGGTCATCGTATTCACGGAGGCGGCGCCGGGTCTCCCTTTTCTCCGGAGGAAGGACCGCAGGGCGCAGGTTCGTGATCAGGAGGGTCGACTCCCTGAACGGCGCCAGCTGCTTGAGGCCGGCCATCACCTCGGCGCGCGCGAAGAGGGGGGTTCCCGAGTGGAGCGAGCGGGACGCGTCCCAGTGGAAGAAACCGTGCCGGGGAAGCCGGGTGTAAAGCCGATCCAGGAGTTTGGCGGCGGCCGCGTTGAATGACTCCGCGCTCGCCGAGTCCGGCAGGGAGCCCCCAGCCGCCTGCGCCTCAAACTCGTCGAGGGTGAACGCTATGGCCGCCTTGATCTGGTGCGCGAGGAAGAGGTCCCGGCCGGTGACATGGGCGAACAGGGCGTTGATGAAATGCAGGCGACGCAGCTCGTCGCGGTCCATCGTCATTTCTTTGGTTTTCCAAGGGAGCTTATCTCGCTCATGAACTCGGAGACGTCGCGGAATTCCTTGTAGACGCTTGCGTAGCGGACATAGGCGACCTGGTCGACGTTGCGCAGCCGCTGCATCACGCCCTCGCCGATCGCCTGCGACGGGATCTCGTTCTCGAACCTCGCCTCGATGGCGTCGATGACGTCCTCGACCAGCATCGTTATCTGCTCGATGTCGACGGGCCTCTTGTGGCAGGCCGCGCGGACCGCGTGGACTAGCTTCTCGCGGTCAAACTCCTCCCGGCGGCCGTCGCGCTTGATGACAACCATGCCGTCGAGGACCAGCGTCTCCGTCGTCGTGAAGCGGTGGCCGCACTCGAGGCATTCGCGCCGGCGCCGGATGGTGTTCCCCTCCTTGCTGATCCGGGAGTCGATCACCTTGTCCTCTATGGAGGTGCATTTGGGGCAGCGCATGTCGGTGGGGTCGGGTCAGTTGAGCGCCAGGAAATTCTCCAATATCCTCATTCCGCCCGCGGTCGCGATCGACTCTGGATGGAACTGGACGCCCCAGATGGGGAGCGTGCGGTGGCGAAGTCCCATGACCTCGCCCTCGGCCGTCTCCGCGGTGATCTCCAGATCCTTGGGGAACGAGGAGCGCTCGACAAGGAGCGAATGGTACCGGGTCGCCGCGAATCCCTGGGGAAGCCCGCGGAACACGTCCGTGTCCTTGTGGTTGATCGGCGACGTCTTGCCATGCATGAGCCGGCCCGCCCGGACCACATTGCCCCCGAAATACTGTCCGACGGCCTGGTGCCCGAGGCAGACGCCGAAAATAGGAGCCCGGCCGGAAAAGGCCCGTATGATGTCGAGCGTCACGCCCGCCTCGCGCGGAGTGCACGGGCCCGGTGAGAGCAGGACTCGGTCGGGCTTGAGCGCCAGGGCCATCTCGGCCGTTATCTCATTGTTTCGGAATACGCGCTGCTCCACGCCCAATTGGCCAAAATATTGGACAAGGTTGTAGGTGAACGAGTCAAAGTTGTCTATGACGAGGAGCATCCGCCTTCAATCTACCCGCCGTCTGGAGGGACGGTCAAGGGTGGGGGTGCGTTCGAGGCCTGCAAGGGAAAGTCATTGTGAGCCAATGATTACAGCGACGCGCCGTTCATCCATTCGACGATGGTATGTCATCCGATGGACCGGGACGGATGCGCAACGCCGAATATGTGCCATTGAGCTGCTTGCATCCGGTCCATTGGATTGTGCTTCGACTCGTTGGGAGCCGATTGACGATGCAAAAATTGGGAGGAGGAGGCCGGATGTTCAGAGCGATTGTGA
>Ga0181526_10003822_pt1 | contig 12046 bp, 15 predicted proteins | sample PEATcosm2014_Bin_35_FD_119750 | JGI IMG/M metagenome (GOLD analysis project Ga0181526, IMG submission 119750) | Peatland microbial communities from MTU Mesocosm Facility, Houghton, MI, USA - PEATcosm2014_Bin06_30_metaG | ecosystem: Environmental > Terrestrial > Soil > Wetlands > Peat | place...
ATGGTCTGCTTCGTCAATGTGCAGTCCGTGGACCGAATCATCTACTCCATCTTCCAGAGATTCAACCTGGAATGGAAAAACCGCACCCTCCGCGTATTTACACAAGCGGCTTGACGTCACCCCTCCTGATTGAGCTCTTTCAGAATTGTGATACGCGGCGTATTCTATCGCCTCCACTACGCCGCTTTGGCCAATTCAATTCGCATCGTGGGTGCAAAACGCTGGACCGATGCCGAACCAGGCTGTGGTCCCATCGGCGGCTGGGGTACCAATTCAGCCAGCGCCCAAACGGAGATGTTGCCACACAGGGCGCAACATCCCCCGCTTGAGTTCGAGACTGAGGCGCAACTCTCGCAATAAACCGCTTCCTTAACCGGAATGCTGACGAGGTTGCGTTTCGGACGAAGAATGCTGATCTCACCCATGACGCCCTCCATGTAAGTTGGTTCTCACGCGACCTGCTGGTTAGCGAGGGATTCAAGTTCCTCGACAAGTTGCTTCAATGCCGCTAGGCTCGGCAGTTCGGTGACCGAGGCTATCTTGAATCGCTCCGCTACGGCGAGCAACTGCGCGTCGCCGGCCATCTCCGCCAGGTTGCGCAGGCGTTCGAAGCCACGCGCTGCAGCTTGCATCTTTTCGATGGTTTGCTTCTGGCGCTCCGCGTTAGGTATGGTCCGCGCGTTGGCGCTGTGCCCGGCGCGGCGAAGAATCTCCGCGTAGATCAACTCGCCTAGCGTCCTGCGAAAACCTTCTATCTCGGCTGTCAGCTTATGATCGACGGGGCCGCGCAAATCGACGACCTGACCGTTGGTCGGTTGCACGGTCACTCCCGGCGGCAGCGCCCACACTGGCAACACCGGAATTGCGACCGGCTCACCACGCCGATCAAGATGCACCCAGGTCTCCTCGAAGCGGTAGAGATAGCGGCCCAGCCCGAAGCAACTGCATGCCCGCTTGAAAGCCTGAGCGTCCGCCGCCGTGACGGCGTTTTCGCGGTCCGCCCACTCCTCGCCGGTGCCGGTGTGACTGCCCAGCCGGTTGATGCTGACGGCAGTCGCCACCAGTACCTTGCTGGTGACGACCACCTTGCCTTTGTCCACACGGGTCAGCGATGGCACAGTGGAGATGGTGTACTGGCGCGTCCATCCCGCCGGCGTGAAGAGCTGATTGAGGCGGTCTGTGTAAGCGCGCGGATCGGCGAATGGCAGGATTGCGCCAGAGCGCCGATCATCCGATGTGCGCATGACACGCCACTTGATCTGCGCCGGGTCGAATGGCGTTTCGAGCTGAGCGAAGAGATTCTCGCGCTCGGTTTCTGTGAATTTTGTTGCGGCCATACTTCACCTCTTTAGGCTGGGAGCCTGCGTTTTCAGACCAAATGTTAGAGAGTGCTCCAGCGGATGCCCGCTATGATTTAGGCGATAGATTTATGTGGGGTTGATTATGGCATTTCCCGTAGTTTGGATCAGATTTCCATTTTCCAAATTGGAAATACGTAACTACGATGGGCAAATGCAAGGACAAGACGTTGCACGTCTCCTCAAACTCGCCGTCCTGAATGAGCAACAGATGCCATAGAAAAACCTGGCGGGGAGTCGGTAGATCTTCTCGGAAAGGAGATCAATGCCTGATCCGAATCTGCCCTTGTTGGAAGATGCAGTCCGCAAACTCGCAACATTTCTGGATGAGATCGTTTTCGACGGTGGGGTTTGACACGGACTATTGGTGTCGAGTGCAACCCTCATTGTTTTCATCGGTCGTAAAGCTCGTCACGAGTCCAAGCACCAATCTCATTAGGGGACTGCGTCTTGAGCCGTGTCAGGAGCACAGTCCGCGCCTTAGCCGCGAACCTGGCACCTTCCTCGATGGGCGCGATTTTAGCTACGGGCGTTCCATGGCAGGTCACAACGTAGCTGTGCCCCTTTTTCACGCCCTCCAAGAGTCGGGAAAACTCATGACTGGCATCGGCAGCGGAAATAAGCTTTTCCATGGAATTCCTCCACTGCGTATTGTAGTGAATTCAACTACTGTTGAGTGATCGATCAAGCGCCATGATTGTCAGCCGATTGCTAATCGCAAGATGCCAAGCAAGACAAACCACACCAGTTCTGACTCCGGTGATTCGGAAGACCCCGCTTTAGTAAGGAACCTCCTCTTGCGTGATCTCCGGCTCTTCATTGAACTCAGGTTGCGCAAAGCCCTGCCCGCTGACAAAGTGATCTACATTGTCACCTTTGCTTGCGGCAGGCAGCGGCGACAAGAGGCTGATCTCTATGACGACGATTTCGGTGCGATACCTGCGCTGGCCGGTCTCCCGATCATCCCAGGAGCGAGTCCGCAGGGTGCCTTCGATGTAGAGTCGGGACCCCTTGAGAACGTAATCGCGCAGGATCTCGCCCGTGCGCTGGTAGCCGACCAGGTTGTGCCACTCGGTCCGCTCCTGCCATTCGCCGTGATTGTCTTTGTAGCGTTCGCTGGTGGCGAGCGAGAGATTGACGATGGTGCCCGTGCGCAGAATGTGGACCGACGGGTCCTTGCCGGCGCGGCCAAGAAGAATAACTTTGTTGACGCTCTTACCCATTTAGCTTCCCTCCTTTTCATTGATCGTGGCCGCAGACAGAATCGAACGCCTGTCTCCGGTCGATCTCGATGTATTTGTCATTGGCATAGCGGTAGAATTTCCCAGTCACCGCATCGATGTTCAGATAGCGCCGCGTCAAGCGGTGCTTGTAGAGCACGATGTCGCCAGCCTTGCCCATATACATGTAGTCTTCGCAGAACTCTGACGGAATCGCATTCTCAAGGGACCGCCAGTCGGGATTACCCACTTCGATAGTGCACTTCATGGCTCACCGTTTTTGTTTAATGTCACTTCACCCATAACCTGGCCGAAGTGGAAGCATATCTTGGCCGCATTCCGGTTTTCTGTCAAAGAACTGGCTATGGCTTTCCAGGAATTTCACGACTTCCCGAGGCATTCGTGCCGCGGAAGACTCCGGCGCAAGAGCAAAGGAATTCGGCGTGGATCTGTCCGACTGGTGGCTCAGTGGCACGGTCAGATTTTTGAGGATAGGGGCGACGGGGAGGCAGAGATAGGCAGAGTGGGTTACTGAAGAGTCAGCTTATGGCCCAGAAGGGCGACTTGAGGAAGATCGTCCACAGTTGCTACGGAAGCAATCAGTCTGTTCCTCACCTGTTGCGTAAGGACTTCGAGGTCTCCGCCTTCGAAATATACAAGAGCTTTGAGGCATTCGCTCGGTTGGAATTCCTGCCCGAACAGGGTGCGTGCGGCGCCAAGGCCAAAAGCAAGGGATGTGCCGCTTTCGAGAATTGCCGCGGTGTCGATATAGTCCTTTGCCTCGACGCGCTGAAGAATGACCTTGAGCTTTGTTCCCAGCAGATCTTCGGGCGACGCAACCTGGGCGATGTGGTCACTCGTCCACTGAGGCACTCCCACTCGACCAAAGGTGATTGAGCCAAAGAAAGACACCTTGACGGTATGGCTCGTCTCCCCGCCAGGAGCGACAAGCAAGGTCAAGGTATCCGGCCTGTCTTGAAGCACACGTGCTGCTCTCAGCAAAGGCATGGTTGCGAACAGTGCACTTTGATCCAGGGGCGCATCGGAGAAAAAATCAAAGTCCACTGACGTGCGGTGTCCGAGCCTGAGCGCAAGAGCGGTTCCTCCATAAAGAACGAATCCGAGGGCCGCCGCTGACTGCAGGTCCGGCCAAAGAAGCCGCTGAAATCGAGGAAGAACATCGAGACGAGGTGAGAGATCTGGCATCAGGCAACTCTCCGTTCCGGTAATGCTGGCACTTGGCCTGGATCACTGAGACCAAGGCGATAGTGCCAGTACGTCCACGATCTCGCGTTGAATTGCCCCGCTTCTGCGCGCCTCAACACCTCCCGCAGATATGCCGTGCCAGCCTCGTGCACGAGAGATTGCACATCGTCGTAGTCCCCCAAGTCCATGACCTGGGCCACAATTCGCTCGGGCTGTCTAACGGCCTCCTCGGGTGTCTTCCACCAAATGTATTTGCGCGCGAATGTCATCAGTAATTTAGTATCCATGGCATGAATGGGCTCTCCTCTCTCGCCAAGCCCGCCGGTCCGCAAGAATAAACCAGCTATTCTGCTCATTCTATGCGGCCAACTGTAGCGGACGACGCATTTTTCAGAATCGCGATTGCATCCCATTCCCATTTTATAGCGTGTACAGAACACAAAACAGAGTGCAAGTAACGAATTTTCAATAGGTTATGACGGTAACAACATGCTTGATCCACCGACAGTAGCACTGTGCCGAGATGACACCGGGCGCTTCATGGCCGGGGCGCAATGTTTTTGCGAAGGAAGACTGTTGCCTGCGGGTTGTCGTTGTAGCGTTCGCATGAAACGTACCCGCGTTTCCGATATAGAGCAATAGCAACTTTCAGATCATCATAGCTATCAAGGTAGATCCAGCGCAGACCGCTGCTACGGGCGAAATCCTCCTGCGCGTCGAGCAGTTTGACTGCGATGCGGTGCCCCCGGGCTGCAGGCTGAACATAGAGACGCTTGCATTCCCCCGTGAACGGAATGGAGCCGAGCTTTCTGAGCACAACACACCCAACAGCCTTTTCCCCGAAATAAGCAAGCCACACGCCAGAACAGGGATCTTCAACGATCCTCTGGATCGCAGCTGGAGTGTCCCGTCGGACGACGCTGACAGCCTCGTAATACTCCTCGAGCAATCGAAGCGCATCGCCGTTGAGCTTGGAGAGGCGAACGATGCGAACGGGTTCAGGTTCACTCAGGATGGAGCGGACCCTGGAAAGCGCTTCGAGCAGGGCAGCGCGGCCGGTTGAATTGACGTTGTCCAGTAGCCCACGTATTTGCAGGTTAGATTGTTCGTTCAACCGGACTACAGCGGTCTCTCCCGCAGGTAAAAGCGTAAGCAGCTTCTCGCGGGCGTCTTTCTTTGAGGTTGTCTGGCGCACCAGCTTTCGCCTGGTTAACAGCGCAAGACTTCGACTAAGGTATCCGGCGTTAAGACCAAGCGTGGTCCGCAATGAGGACGCCGTCAGCCCGGGACTGGTTCCGATCTCATACAGGATGCGCGCTTCTGTGAGCGAATAATCACCATCGAGATGCCGTTTGTGCAAGAGACCCAGCCGCGCCGTGTAGAAGCGATTGAACTCCCGGAATGCGGAGACTTGCTCCTCTTCCTTGAAGTGCTTGTCCACCATGAAGAAAGTCTACAGAGTGATAGTTGCTAAAAGCAACTATATTATCAGTCCGATTATTTGGGCACTTGGTGAATTAACTATGTTGGTGCCGTTATGACCCATCAAGAATTCTTGAGCGCAATAAGTCAACCGATATTCGATGTCACTTCACCCATAACCTGGCCGAAGTGGAAGCATATCTTGGCCGCCTTTTCAATCTCTGTCAAAGGTCTAAGTGCTCAATCCTGGCTGGCCCCTCATGGCAGTGGAACCATATCTTGGCCGCAAGTTCCGAAAGGGGCATGAATGCCCGTCGGAGATTACCTGTTTGAGCCCCATACCAAAGCCGCCGCAAAAAAAGGGATTGATTTTCATTCGCGTATGTGCGTATATCTACACACAGACATGAAAAAAGCACGAGCAAAATCAGAAGCTTTGTCAAAAGAGCAGTTCAGAAAGGCACTACAGGACTTGTGGCCGGTGGCCGGCGGCTCTCTGTCTTTGAGGAAGAGTCCCTGTGTACGCGAGCATTGCCAAGCGTGCCTCAAGAATGAGGGGCACAGGAGCTATGTGCTCTACGGAAAGACCGGCAACAAGAGGTTTTCGCTTTACATCCCGGTACGGTTGGTTCCTGAGGTCCAGACCGCGATACGTAACGGTAAGCGGCTACAGGAGTTGATTAGCGCGGCCGGGGTGACGTACGTCAACGGGCTCAAGCAGCAGAAGGTGGAGGAGAACGCATAGGGGGTGTCGCTTCGTGATGACGCAAGAGGAACTGACGGTCTGGTACGAACAGACAAGCATTTCTCAGGCAGGGCGCGCTCTGGTTGATCGCATTCGCTCATCGCAGCCGGTGCGAAAGGTGGGTTCTGGTCGATCGAACGTGTGCGGTCGATATCCGAGCCGAAAGATGGGAGTGACCGTTCAATTCGAAAGTCATCAAGTCGAACTGGCGGCAATCTATGCGATGGAGCACGATCCCGATGTTTTCGAATACTATGACCAGCCAACTTCGTTGAGACTTGAATACAGCAGCCCGCTTGGAAGAAGGGTGGGCGCTCTGCATACTCCGGATTTCTTTCTTATCAGGAAGACAGAAGCCGGATTCGAGGAGTGGAAGACCGAAGACGATCTTGTGAAGCTTGCTAGGGAGAAACCCAACCGCTACTGTTTTAGTGTCGAAGATGGATGGATCTGTCCACCCGGAATAGCCCAGCCGCGGCGACGGAGAGCGCTAGCTGGGTCTTGCCGCTTCCCGCGGGCCCTTCGAGCAGCAGAGGCTTTTGGAGCTTCGCTGCCAGGAAGACAACCTGGGTCATGACGGGGTCGACGAAGTAGCCCGTCGCGGCGAGTTTGCTGGAAAGTTCTGGGATCGAATCAAACATCTGCCGCTCCATGCGCTTTAATTGAGATCGCCATTCAGCCTCCTTGAACGCGGAGCCAGCATGACGTGGTCTCAAAACTCGGTCAAATCAAATTCTGTTTCCCCTCGACGCTGGGACCGGAGGGCAGGGAAGGAGTCGGCCTGGATTTGACCGAAAACTGGATCTGACCCAAGATTTCCACACTCGCCGGACCGAACCGGCCCGGACAACACAGGTTTGGAGGAAATGAAGTTATGGGATCTGTGCTTGCTTTAAGGGAGTTGGAGACGGTCGATCCCCTTTTGACCGCCGAGGATGTCGCGCAGAAGCTAAAGGTCAGCAAGGACTGGGTTTGGGACCACTCCTCGCGCAGGTTGCCCTATTTGCCGGTCATTCGCATGAGCGACGGCGCCCTGCGCTACCGGGCGAGCGGGATCGAAGAGTTCCTGAAGGAGCGCGAACAGGCCGCCCCGTTACGACGCAAACGCCGGTAAAATTAGGGTGGCCACTTGTTCCCTCCACACAGAAATTGAGGAGCAAATGGGAGTTTCATATCAGAAAGGATGGGTTCGGTCTCGGGGAAAGAAATGGCATGGTTGTTTTCGCCGCACCGAGCTTGACCCTCAAACCAACGAACACAAACTCGTCACCCATTCTTTTGTCCTGGGGATGAAGACAGCGATGTCGAAGTTCCAGGCCCGAGAGAAGCTGGAGGACGAGATCGCCAAACTGGGCGGACGCTCGACGGGGGATCAAGCCGTTGTCAATGGTGCAGTCACCTTCGAGTGGTTCGTCAAACATCGCTACCTGCCATTGAAGGAGGGGGACTGGAGGGAGGAGACTGCCAAGGTCAAAAAGTATCTGATCCAGGCAGACCTCGTCGACGCGTTCAGCGATTATCGCCTCGAAAACTTCGACAAGGTTATCCTTCAGACCCATCTCAATAAGCTGGCGAAGATTCACTCAAAGGACAGAGTGTTGCAGATTCGGTCCTATATGCGAGCCATCTTTGCGGAGGCAGTCGACCAGGACTTTCTTGCAAAGGACCCCGCACGCACCGTCAAACCTCCCACGAACCTGCGCGAGGTCGACAAGACGACGTTGACGTGGGATCAGCTTCGTGCAGCCTTGGAGAAGCTGGATGAACTCAGTCTTCGCGACTGGATTCTGATGAAACTGGATATGTCGAACGCTCTTCGGCCCAGCGAGTTGTTCCCACTCCGGTGGCGCTGCATCCTCGAGGAGAAACATACCCTGGACATTCAGGAGACGGTCTACAAAGGGAAGATTCGTCCTTTCGGAAAGACCAAGGGGAGCCTCACTCAGGTTCCGATCGCTGAAGTTCTGGCGGCCGAGATTGTGGGGTATCGCGAGGAATGCAAAAAGAATGGCAAGGACACTTCTCCGCACGGTTTTATGTTTCCGGGCCGCTTCGGAGGGCCGATGGACTCAAGCAACTATCGTCATCGCGTATTGCACAAGTTGGCCAGAGAACTGGATTTGCCAAAACTGACATTCCAGGTTATTCGTCGCACCATCGCCACTCTTGGCAAGACCAAAGGTCACGTCAAGGACATTCAGGGCATGATGCGGCACTCCAAGGCCTCGACGACAACAGACGTCTATATGCAGTCGCTCGAACCAGAAGTCCGTGCGGCCGTCAACTCGATCTATGCAGAGTTGGCGGGGACCGGCACCACTGGACCCGTTCCCGAGCTGCCCGTTACCCCTGTCGCGAATGCGGCAGGACGCAAAGCCGGTCACGGAGTTTTCACCCAGGCACGTAGTTCAACTATGGAGCGGAAGAACCCTACGGAAGGAGGGGAAGGGAAGACCGTCGTGCCGTCGCGCGGAAAGATTTTGCAATTTGCGGGCAAAATGCGGGCAAACAATTTGGAGGGGGACCGCTAAGTTATTGATTAATTGGTGGACCTGATCGGGATCGAACCGATGACCTCTTCCATGCCATGGAAGCGCGCTCCCAGCTGCGCCACAGGCCCACATTCTGCACTTATGCAACGGTTCTATTGTCTCCGGCCAGACGGAATTCGTCAAACTCAGTTCTCCTTAAAGATGAGACTAAAGCGGCGGATATGGACGAGGTGATGTGCCCACTTGGAAGTCATAGTGAAGTCGAGTCCCGAAGCGATGGGCCGGTCTGTGGTGGCCCGCAAGGAAATTTGGCTTGAGGCACAGGACCGCTGGCGGCTTAACAGTTGGGTGGAGCGGATGCTGGTCAAGCTCGAGTGCACACAGTAGGGAAAGGCCGCGCGAGGCCTGGTTCGGACGCCCTCGAGAAGATAACCGGTCTGAGCTGCGGTGTGAAGGCCATCACCTGTTCGCTCGCTCTACGGTCAACGGGCGGGTCCAGGTGACAGTCTATCGGCGGTGGTGTTTCGCCAAATGCTACACGTGAGCGCGTAGTACCAATGGCCGGGCAAGTGGGCCAAAAGAAATTGTGGTTGATGGAAGACCCGAAAATGTTGGAGTGCGTTTTCCGCCCTTCCCACAGATCTGGGAAATCGATACAGACGATTCCCACATTTCCACCGCCGCGACGACCACAGGGATGAATTCAATCCCCAAACCTCAGCCGGTTGAGCGATCCGCATTCTGAGAGCAAGGTTACGGCGAAGTGCTACGACCAAAGGTCCAACTGTGTTAAACTGTATTCGCGCTCAGTGATTTGGCCGAGAGAGGCAGTTTGCTCAATCAAGGCAGGTTCGCCTAACACTTTTCCCCAAGCCCTACAGACCGAGGTCCCCAAGAAACGGTCTTTGTTTATTGGGGGTGGAGCGTGACCACTTGAGTCTCCAGACCCGGTGACTAAGCTTCAGACCTTGCATTGGTCTGAAAGCCAAACGCCTTTGCATCCTTGAATGAGATCAGGCGCATTCGCCGGGAGCAAGCTGGAGCGTGGTGCCGTTCGGCATTGTGCCGTCTGGCGATGATGTAGCGTGTGGCAGCTCCGGGCCCTCTTCAACGATGGGCCAGTCTTAGCTCGACTCTTCGGTTCTCCCTTACGCAAATTTGATACGCAGGCCCGCGCTCTTCTTATGAACACGCGTGCCTCTTTTGTCCGCTTCCGATTGCAGGCCGCTTTTGCGGCTCCGGAAGCCACAAGGAAATGACTTAATTTTGACGACACAGTTTTCCGAGTTTTCTCTTTCGCCCGCCCTGATGGCGCGGCTTGACGCTAACAAGTTTGTAACTCCCACACCGGTGCAGGCCGGCTGCATTCCTCCGGCACTCGAAGGCCGCGACGTGTTGGCTACGGCGCAGACCGGAACTGGCAAGACGCTGGGCTATCTCATACCGATTGTGGAGATGATGCAGAAGACCGAAGGCAGGGGCGCGCAGGCGCTGATCTGCCTGCCGACGCGCGAGTTGGCCATGCAGGTCGAGCTCGCCTTTCTTGCCATCCGTACTAGCTCGTCGCAGACCGTTGCCCTGGTCGTAGGCGGGCTGGCCGAGCGCTCGCAACTGGATGCCATTCGCCGCGGCGCGCGGCTGATCGTTGCGACACCCGGACGCCTTGAGGACTTCCTCAAGCGCAAGCTGATCAAGCTCGACGGGGTGAAGATCCTCGTGCTCGATGAGGTCGACCGGATGCTCGACATGGGCTTCCAGCCCGCGATTGCGCGCATCGCCACTACACTGCCTGCCGTACGGCAAACACTGTGTTACTCGGCCACGCTCGAGGGAGCGGTGAAGGAAGTGGCACGCAAATACCTCAACAACCCAGTCCGCGTCGAAATTGGCTCGGTGCTCAAGCCAGCTGAAAATGTCGAGTTGCGGACCTTCGAGGTCGAGCCGGACAAGAAGCAGGAGTTACTCGAACACCTGCTGGGCGCAGAGACGGGGAGTTTTCTAGTCTTCGTGCGCACCAAGCACGGCGCAGACCGCGTGGCGCGCAGGCTGGTTCGCAGTGGGCATTCGGCGACGCAGATTCACGGCGACCGTTCGCAAGCTCAGCGCAACGCCGCGCTGCGCAGCTTCTCCGATGGCCGTCACCGGGTATTGGTGGCGACCGACGTAGCAGCTCGAGGCATCGACGTGGCCAACGTGGCGCACGTGATCAATTTCGACCTTCCCAAGGTTGCCGAGGACTTCGTTCATCGCGTCGGCCGCACCGGGCGCGCCTCGGCGCATGGCATCGCTTCGACCTTTGCCGGACCTGCCGAGCGCGGTGATCTCAAGAAGATCGAGCGCACCTTGTCGATCCAGATGAAACGCTTTCGAGTGAGATCGGCAAGCGATGTGAAGGCAGCCTAGACCCAGCTACATTCTTTAACCCTTGGCTCACCAGAAAGAATGCCTTATCTTCAGCGCAACCTCATTGCGCAGAGGGTGAGGCATTCGTCCTTTTGCAACAGCCGTTGAGACAGCTGCCTGCCGCGACAAATCGATGAAATGGCGTAACCAGTTACGAGGAGACGGACGATGACCGGTGCATGACGTGCTCACCAGAGGCCATCCATCGACGAATGCGCCGCGGAAGCCCTATTGAAGCCGGTCGTAGGGCCAGTCTCTGGGTGCACGGTGCGGCGCTCGATGTCGGCGCGAACGGCCATTCCAGCAGGGCGTCTTTTCATAGTTCCCAATATGGGAAAATGACCCTTAAATTGGGTAAGATCTCTCCAATGTAGAAAACCCGTCCACTCACAAGTCATGCACCCGTGTACCGCGGATGGTGTGGAAGCGCCCACGGCTCTGAATCGCTTGCTTCGAGCTGAATTTGACTCAAATTTCACCGAAGGTGCCGAGCGGATAAGAGATTGATAATAAAAGTTTTATATGGGAGTTCAACCGCGCATTATTCAGAAGGCAAAAAAGCGCTTGACAATGAGTTTGTATTGGCGTGTAATGTGCGCGGCTCTGTGGAAAGGGTTTTTCCTGCTGTGTGTTTGGGCGACTTGGTTGAGTAGCTTAAACGTTTGAGCGCGGAAATTCTAAAATGCGGAGAATTGAGTTTTTTCTCTTCCAAACCACGGAGAATTCGGAGCCGTCCGGAGCTTTGATTGAGGTTTCTTGGATCAGGCGGACGGGCCGAAACCGGGCATCCACCGGGATTGACTGAAGGTCGTTCCGGCAGGGCACGGAAGCAGGACAGGAGGCCGCATTCCGGCGCATTTTGAGACCGGGGGCACTCGACAGAAGAGACACTGCGGGGTGGCCAGATAAGCGGTGAAAGTGGATTGAGGAATTTTGAAGCAGATTGATTCGTTTTTTTGGTAGTTTTTTCGATGCAGTTCAACTGGCTTCATTCCTGATTACAGGGAAGCGATCGTGGAACGAAACACAAACAGAACCAACTTTGAAAAGGATGGTCACATGAGACAAGCGAGATACAGGTATTTCCTGTTGCCGTTGATGTTTGTGCTGGCGTGCGTTGGAGCATTCGCGCAGGCCAACTCAGACGTTACAGGCATCGTAACCGACCAGACCGGAGCGGTCGTCGCGGGCGCGAATGTA
>Ga0181526_10003826_pt1 | contig 12038 bp, 11 predicted proteins | sample PEATcosm2014_Bin_35_FD_119750 | JGI IMG/M metagenome (GOLD analysis project Ga0181526, IMG submission 119750) | Peatland microbial communities from MTU Mesocosm Facility, Houghton, MI, USA - PEATcosm2014_Bin06_30_metaG | ecosystem: Environmental > Terrestrial > Soil > Wetlands > Peat | place...
CGCGCCAGATCCGGTGACGCGGCTGCCGGCTCGCCGACCGGTCGGTGATTCTCGTATTTGAATACCGGCTTCCGTGGTGAGCAGGACGAGGCCGCGTACCTCGACCGGCTCGTGCCCCGTTCCGATCACAATCTGTTACAGCCGGGCCGCTCATATTGCACTGCAGCATCAACTCTCTATATAGAGGCCTCAAATGATCACGCTGGCCGTCGAAGACGGCCAAGCGAGATGACATCCGACGAGCGCTCAGGGCGACGTGTGCGGATGCCTCAATCAGGAAACGCCCTGCAGGATGACTGACATGACCGACGCAATGGCAAACCGCACGTCCGCGAAGCCTTCCGGCTCCCCGAAGACCGACGTTCCCCAGGCCTTCCGCGAGATGGCCGAAAAGGGCACCGCGCAGGCGCAACAGGCTTACGAGAAGATGACCGCGAGCACCGCGCAGGACACCGATCTGATCAAGACCAGCGTTTCGACGGCGCTCAAGGGGGCGCAGGACTACAACAACAAGGTCATCGAGCTGGCGCAGACCAACGCCACCGCCGCCTTCGAGTTCATCCACCATCTGTCCGCCGTGAAGACGCCTGCGGAGTTCATGGAGCTGACGACTGCACATACGCGCAAGCAGTTCGAGACCATGACCGAGCAGGCCAAGGAGTTGGCGGCGCTTGCCCAGAAGGTCGCTGCGGCGACCTCGGAGCCGATCAAGGCGGGCGTCACCAAGGCATTCGGCAACGCCGCGTGAGCTGACGGACCCTCGCTTCGAGGCCCGGGCATTGGCCCGGGCCTTTTGCTGCCGAGCAACGCGACGACTCGGCTGGCAACGACCTCCGTCCGGTACCGCGGACAGAACTATTAAAAGTTGAAATCATGTCGCGAAGAGCTCGAGTTGAACTTGCATTACATTTGCGTAACATTTGGTGATCCGGATATCGTCGGGACCGCTCCTCATGGTATGAGGGACTCGGGGCGCTTCATTGCCAACCGCAATGAGCCAGATGATGACTGTTATCGAGCATGATTTTCGCGATCGGAGCGCGACGTCCCGCGGCGAGTTGATCTGGCTGCGTCGAATCGTCGATGCGATCGAGGCTGACATCGTGGCAGATCCGACGTCCGATCCCCACCTGCGGCTGCGAGCCATCGGCGAATTGAAGATTGCGATGAGCCGGGCGGAGGCCGAGCCGATGCCCGGCCGGCGCCGCGCCACCGGGCGCCGAACCACGGCGTAGGTTGCCCTGGCGAACGCACGGCGAGCCCCGTCGTCACTGCGGCTGATGGAGGTCGCGGCACCACGTCAACAGGTGCTCGCCGGCGGCGCTGCGGGAACGGTCGGTGACGATGCGCCGGCCCCACGTGAAGCCGCCCGGATGGCGAGAACGACCCTTTCGTGGCGAGCAAACAGCGTGAGAAAATCGAGGATCTGTTTCCACGGGACGTACTTGCGGTTGAGAAGCCGCATGCCGAGGCCCGCCTCCTGGCCGGTGACGATCTCGGCATGGGCGTCGGTCCACTGCCCCTTGACCCTCCCGCGCGCGTCGCACGGTGCGATCCTCGCGGCACCATTGTTGCGGATGCGCTTGGCCTTGCCGGAGTCCGCGGTCGTGTAGACGTAGATTTTTGCATCGCCGCCGCCGCGAGCCGGCGTCGGCGCGAGCGCAAACCAGACGGGTGTCTGCACTGCCCTGCCGTTGCGGCGATAGGTCTCGAGGCTCAGATATTTTTGCGCCTCGAATACGCCAAGCCCGGTTTCGGTATTCACCCCACCGCCTGCCTGATGGCGGCGCCGGCCTGCTCGATCGCCGTGTGCGCATAGGGGATCGCTCCGCCCAGCGCGTAGAAGTAGTGGATCATGCCGTCATGGCAGGTATAGCTCACCTCGACGCCGGACTGTTGCAGCCGGTCCGCATAGGCCTTGCCCTCGTCGCGCAACGGGTCGCATGCGGCGGTGTGGATGTGCGCAGGCGGCAGCCCGCTGAGGTCGGCGGCGTGCAGCGGAGAAATGCGCGGATCGCGCAGATCGGCATCGGGATGATAGGTGTGCTCGCTGAACCAGCGAATGCCTTCGGCTTCCAGCAGGTAGCCCTCCGCGAAGGCGCGAAGCGACTCGGTATCGCGCACCCCGTCGGTCGCCGGGCAGAACAGCACCTGCAGGGCGATCTTCGGGCCGCCGGTCCGGCTCACCAGCTGGCTCACGACCGCGGCGAGATTGCCTCCCGCCGAATCCCCGGCGACCACGATGCGCTGCGGATCGATGCCGAGGCGCGCCGCCTCCCCTGACACCCATCCGAGGGCGGCAATCGCGTCCTCGACCGCGGCGGGAAACCTGTGCTCGGGCGCCAGACGGTAGCACACGGATACCAGACGGCAGCCGCTCGCATTCGCGAGCTGCCGGCACAGTCCGTCGTGGCTGTCGAGGCAGCCGAGGACGAAGCCGCCGCCGTGGAAATAGACGATCCCCGGGAGCGGCCCGTCGGCGGCGCCCGCCGGCGTGTAGATGCGATAGGGCAGCGGACCGGCCGGTCCGGGCAATTCGCCGTCCTCGATCCCGCCGGTCTGCACATTCTGGAAGCCGGCGGCTTGCGCCAGCGCCCTGAGGCCGTGACGCGCGTCGTTGGGCGTCACCTTTTGCAGATCGGGGCGGCCGGCCGCCCCCAGCATCGCGAGCAGGGCCTTGACGTGCGGGTCGAGCACCGCGTCCGGGCCCGTGTCCATCAGCTGTTCCCCCTTGCACATGATCCGGTGAGGAAGGTCATGAGGGCCGTCTCCTGGTGCCGCCGACGAGGCGTCTGGATCGGAGCAGCAAAAATTGCTGGAAAGGGCCGCGAGGTCAAGCCGAGGTATCATCGGTGCGCGCGATTTCGATCGCCGTCACGATACGGCGCGGGTCATGCAACGGGCGCCCACCATCTCCAATTGGGCGCAAATTTGGCCGAAATCTCAGATGCATAACGGCCTCACTGACGACACATTCCGTGCCCACCCTCGCCGTGGTGGGGTTCTTGAGCAACGAAAGCCGGTCCAAACAGGATCGCGAAGCTTGAGTCTGTGGTGCGGTGTCTGCGTGCGTGCCGGGCAGGCGCGCTGAGGGGGAAGCAATGGCGGAGAATCCGCGGCAGGCCACCCCGGTCGGGTGGGGGCCGAATAGGCCATGAGCACTCCGTCGGATCGAGGCCACGGTCAGGAGCGGACCTCGGCCTATGTGCCGCTCGGCGAGCGCAAGGCGGCGTCGCTGCAGCGCCACCATTCGCGCGTCTCCCCCGAGGATCAGGCCTCCGGGCGCGACCGCGAACCGGTCGCCGTGCGCGACGATGTCCGGCCACGCGAGGACCAGACTGCGGTCGTTGGCGTCAAGCCCGACGTGGTGATCGACCGGTTTCGCGTTCCGCGCTCGCTCGAGCCCACCATGCCGCCCGAGCCGTCGTCCAGGCCGCGACGCCCCTCTACGCTCGGAATGGTGCTTCAGCTCGGTGGCGCGATCGCGGGCGCCACGGTCGTGGCATTGCTCGTGGTCGGCAGGCTGCCAGGCTGGCACGCCGCAACGTCCGACCGGCTTGGCGAGCAGGTCGCCGGCGCGACAGCATTGGAGCCGGTCGCCGGCGAGGCGCCGGCGCCATCGGCAAGGACGTCGCCGCAACTCATCGTCGGGACGGCGGCGCCGGGCGCGGTCGGCGACGCGATCCCGCTCGCCATTTCTCTCGTCAATCCCGACAACGCCGACACGATCGTCCTCAACGGTCTGCCGGCCGGATCGAGCATCACGAGCGGCCGGCCGCTCGGGATCAGCGGATGGCGTCTGTTGGCGGTCGAGCTCGGCAACGCCGCCATACGCCCTGCCCCGGGCTTCGCTGGTGGCGTCGACCTCACGGTGGATCTGCGCCGCGGCAACCGGACCATCGATCATCGGGCGCTGCACGTCGACTGGACCCGTTCGCCGAGGGCCGCGACGTCGGCGGTCCCGGGGCCGGCGATCATTGCGGTCTCGAACCGCCGGCTGCCGCCCGACGAGGTGTCGGCGCTGCTCAGGCGCGGCGAGGATCTGGTCGCCAATGGCGACCTCGCGGCAGGCCGCCTGCTGTTGCAACGCGCCGCGGAATCCGACGACGCGCGCGCCGCGCTGGCGCTCGCCGCGAGCTACGATCCGGTGGTGCTCGAGCAGATGCGGACCCAGGGCCTCACCGCGAACGCGGGCCTCGCCCGCGCGTGGTACGAGAAGGCCAGGCAGTTCGGATCCGTGGAGGCGTCGCGCCGCCTCGACGTACAGGCCGCAAGCCACGACCGGTAATCCGATCGATTGCTGCGACCGCGCGCCCAATCGTCAGGCGCTCGGCGCGAACTCTGCCTATTTTCCCGGCGATCCGGCGTGGCCGGTGGCACGGCGGCGCGGCCCGCAAGCCGGACCCGGCGCTTCCGGTGGCATCAAGATTGCTCTCCAGTAGACCATCGAGCCTCGGTCCACCGGGAGACCTCCATGCGAGCACTGGCCGCGACGCTGATCGCCGTGACCCTGGCGGCCCTGCCGGCACACGCCGAGACGGTGGTGCGCTATGGGATTTCGATGGCGGACATTCCGCAGACGACAGGCCAGCCCGACCGCGGCGCCGGTGCCTATCAGTTCACCGGCTATACCATCTATGATCCCCTCGTCGCCTGGGAGATGGATGTCGCCGATCGGCCGGGAAAGCTCGTGCCCGGGCTCGCCACCTCCTGGTCGGTCGATCCGGCGGATCAGAGGAAGTGGCGGTTTGCGCTGCGGCACGACGTCAAGTTCCACGACGGCAGCACCTTCGACGCCGACGCCGTCGTGTGGAACCTCGACAAGGTGCTCGACGAGAAGGCGCCGCAGTTCGACAAACGCCAGAGCGCCCAGGTGCGCACCCGGCTGCCGTCGGTGGCGAGCTGGCGCAAGATCGACGACTACGCGGTCGAGATCACCACCAAGGAGATCGATTCGTTCTTTCCCTATCAGATGCTGTGGTTCCTGGTGTCGAGCCCGGCGCAATACGAGAAGCTCGGTCGTGATTGGGACAAGTTCGCCGGCGCGCCGTCCGGGACGGGGCCGTTCCGGCTCGACAGGCTGGTCCCGCGCGAGCGCGCCGAGCTCGTCCGCAACCCCGGCTATTTCGACAGGAAGCGCATCCCGAAGGTCGACCGCCTGATCCTGATTCCGATTCCCGAGGCGTTGAACCGCACCAACGCGCTGCTGTCCGGCCAGGTCGACCTGATCGAATCCCCGGCTCCCGACGCCGTGCCGCAACTCAAGGCCGCCGGCATGCGGATCGTCGAGAACGTCACCCCGCACGTCTGGAACTACCACCTCAGCATGCTGCCGGGCTCGCCGTGGACCGACATCCGGCTGCGCCGGGCGATGAATCTCGCGATCGACCGTGACGGCATCGTCACCCTGATGAACGGGCTGGCGAAACCCGCCAAGGGCCAGGTCGATCCGCAGAGCCCCTGGTTCGGCAAGCCGAGCTTCGACATCAGGTACGATCCGGCCGCCGCGAGGAAGCTCGTCGCCGAGGCCGGTTACTCGCCGCAAAAGCCGCTGAAAACCACGTTCATCATCGCCAACGGCGGAACCGGCCAGATGCTGTCGCTGCCGATGAACGAGTTCATCCAGCAGAGCCTGAAGGACGTCGGCATCGACATCGACTTCAAGGTGGTCGAGCTCGAAACGCTGTACACCCACTGGCGCAAGGGCGCCAAGGACGAGATGAACGCCGGCATCACCGCCAACAACATCGCCTATGTCACGTCGGATCCGCTCTACGCGATCATCCGCTTCTTCCATTCCGGCCAGGTCGCGCCGGTCGGCGTGAACTGGGGCTGGTACGCCAACCCGAAGGTGGACGCCATCATCGATGAGGCCAGGCGCACCTTCGAGCCGGCCCGGCAGGACGCCCTGATGGCGCAGGCGCACGCGCTCGTGGTCGACGACGCGGCCCTCGTCTGGGTGGTCCACGATACCAATCCGCACGCCCTGTCGCCGAGGATCAAGCACTTCGTGCAGGCCCAGCACTGGTTCCAGGATCTGACCACGATCGGCACGGAGTGATCGGCTACTTCATGTTCATGTGCTCGTCGCGGGCGCCCGGCTTCGCCCCGATCGCCTCCACGTCGTAGGTCACCTCCACGGTGCCGGCATGCTCGAAGACCAGCGTGCCCTTCACCGGCCTGCCCTTCTCCAGCGGTGACGTCAGACCCATGAACATCAGATGGAACGCGCCGGGCTGCAGCGCGACCGTCTCGCCCGGCGCGATCTGCAGCCCACCTTTGACCTCGCGCATCTTCATGACCCCGCCGTCCATCGACATCTCGTGGATCTCGACGCGACCGGAGCCCGCCAGGGTCCCGCCAACCAGACGGTCGGGGGTCGTGCCGGTATTCCTGACGGTCACATAGCCGCCACCGACGCTGGCGCCCTTGGGCGTGGCGCGCGCCCACGGATGCGAGATTTCCAGAGGACCGAGCCTGACGTCCTCCGCCGAAGCGGCTGCGGCGACCAGGCAGAACGCGATCGCGGACATGATCGATAGCGGCTTCATCGAGCGGCTCCATGACGAACGGCCGCGCATCGATGGCGGCCCGGAACGGGATGATCGGCGCCCAGCAACACCTGCAACGCGACGATGTAGGCGACGCTCAATGCAAGGGGGCGACAAACGTGGCGGCGGAGGCGCATCGACGTTAGAGTATCCGTGCGGTTCGTGACGCGTCCATCCCCCGTGCGGTCGCACCATCGCCAGATCCTCCGGCGGGCGCCGTTCCGGGTGCCGGATAGCGCTGGACTGGAGGAGCGAATCCGTTGATCTACCAGGAGCGGCAAGATCGGCGCGAGGTCCATGCAGCGTAACACCGGCGCAATCGCGAGGTCGCGGCGTCCCGGGGCGCAATCGATCATTCTCGCCGCCGGCATCGTCTTCGCGCTCCTGTTGACGGCGACGTCGAACCTGCTGCTGATCAGATCTCAGGCCGACTCCACCCTCCTCGCCCGGGCCCTGCGGGTCGAGGCCGGGGTGTCCGAGCTGCAAATTCTCCTGCAACGGATCGCGGCCGGCCAGGCCCGCTACCTGCTCGCCGCTGACCAGGACGACCCGACGAATCTGCGCGAGACCGCCGAGGCCGCTCTGCAGGCGCTGTCCGGCCTGCAGACGATCGCGGCGGGAGAACCGTCCCAGGTCGCAGCGCTCCGCGACCTCGAGCCCAAGCTCCGGGACAGTGTCGACGAGCTGCGCGAGACCATTCGGCGCCACGACGCCGGAGACCACGCCGGCGCGGCGGCGCTGATGGAGCACGGACGGGCGCGCGAGCTGGTGGCGGAGATCCATGCGAGCCTCGATCGACTGGTCGGCGACCAGCGGCGATCCACCGAGCTGCGCAGCGCAGCCTCCGCGCGGGCAACCTTCTGGCTGGTCGCCGCCCGGCGGCTCAGTGTGATCGCCCTGATCGCTCTGCTGGTCGCCTCGATCATCATGATGCGTCATGTGATCCGCGAGCGCGAGGTGGCGCTGCAATCCCTGGAGATCGTCAACGCCGGTCTCGAATCCACGATCGCCGAGCGCACGGCCGAGATTCGCCGCACCGCGGAGGTGCTGGAAACGGCCATCAGCAGCATGGCGCCGGCCGTCATCGTCCTCGACATCGACCTCAGGGTGGTCCTCGCCAATCCGGCCGCCGAGCGCGTGCTCGGCCTTGCGGCCGGGACCGAGTTCGAGGAATGGGCGAAATCCTACCGGGTCTTCTTCGCCGACGGGATCACGCTGGTCCCGCACGAGCAGAGGATCATGATCCGGGCGTTGCGCGGCGAGCCGACCAACAACATGGAGCTCTTCGTGCGCCGCCTCGACGCGGCGCGCGGCTCGCATCTGATCGCCAACGCCCGCCCGCTGCGCGACGCGACCGGTGCCGTCACCGGCGCCGTCCTGGTCTACCAGGACGTCACCGAGACGCGGCAGATCGAGCATCAGCTCCGTCAGGCGCAGAAGCTCGAGGCGGTCGGCCAGCTCACCGGCGGCGTCGCCCACGATTTCAACAACATCCTCACCGTCATCACCGGCACGATCGGGATTCTCGCCAACGGCCTCGCCCACGACCCGTTGCTCAGCTCGATCGTCCGGATGATCGACGAGGCCGCGGACCGCGGCGCCGAGCTGACCCGCCGGCTGGTGGCGTTCGCCCGCAAGCAGCCGCTGCAGCCGCGCGCGACCGACGTCAACGCGCTGGTCGTCGATGCCGCCAAGCTGCTCGCGCCGACGCTGGGCGAGCAGATCGCGATCGACACGGTGCTGTGCCAGGATACCTGGCCGGCGCTGGTCGATACCTCGCAGCTCACCTCCACGCTGATCAATCTCGCGCTCAACGCCCGCGACGCCATGCCGGCGGGCGGCAAGCTGACGCTGGAAACCGGCAACGTCATGCTGGACGGCTCGAACGTCCCGCCCGGTCCCTACGTGACGATCGCGGTCCATGACACCGGGACCGGCATCCCGCCGGCGATCCGCGACAAGGTCTTCGAGCCGTTCTTCACCACCAAGGACGTCGGCAAGGGGACCGGGCTCGGCCTGAGCATGGTCTACGGCTTCGTCAAGCAGTCGGGCGGACACGTCGAGATCGACGGCGACGAGGGCCATGGAGCCTCCATTCGCTTGTACCTGCCGCGCGCCGTCGAGGCGGACGTCGGCGCCGCGACCACGCCGCTGGTTCCGATCGAAGGCGGTCACGAAACCATCCTGGTGGTGGAGGACGATCCGCCGGTACGCGTCGCCGCCATCTCACAGCTCGAAAGTCTCGGCTATACGACGCTCGCCGCCGAGAACGCCGCCGCGGCGCTCGAGATCATCGACAAGGGCGTCCATCTCGACCTGCTGTTCACCGACGTGATCATGCCGGGCGGCACCAATGGCCGCGAGCTCGCGGTGGCGGCCATCAAGCGACGACCGGGCCTGAAGGTCCTGTTCACCTCGGGCTACAGCGAGGACGCCATCGTGCATCGCGGACGCCTCGATGCCGGCGTGCTCCTCCTCGCCAAGCCGTATCGCAAGTCCGACCTGGCGCGGATGGTCCGCGTGGCGCTCGGCGGCGAACAGGCCGCAGCGGGCGAAGCCGCTTGATGCTCACGTCGTCGGATTGAGGCTAAGTATTTTCCACAAGTATTTGCTCCGCCGGCTCTGATCGGACATAGCAAAAACTGATTCGACGGCGAGTCGCGCGATATCTAATAATTGCAGTTACGCCTCCCGATTGATTCGGGTGCGAGATCAACCACTGCAGCACGGTTCGGGGGCTCCATGCCACGCATTCTTGTCGTCGACGATGACCTGTCGGTTCGCCTCGCCACGCAAACCCTCCTCGAGCAGGAAGGCTACGACGTTGTCATCGCCGGGTGCGGCCGCGAGGGCATCGAGGCCATCACGCAAACAACCTTCGACGCGGTCATCGTCGACATCTTCATGCCGGGAATGGACGGCCTGGAGACCATCACGGCGTTCCACCGGCACGCACCCGGGGTGCCGGTGATCGCCATGTCGGGATTTCTGTTCCGCAATTCGTCGACGCCGGCCCCGGATTTTCTCAGCATGTCGACCAAGCTCGGAGCGGCGTACAGCCTGCACAAGCCGTTCCGGCCACGCGACCTGCTCGAGGCCATCGAGGCATGCCTCGGCACGGCGGCCGCCCCGGCCCATGCCGAGACGCGGGATTCGATCGCCGGTTGCCAGAAATGAAACGAGGGTGGAGGTCCCACCCTCGTTTCAAATATGTCGAGAATGGTGTCGAGGCCATCGGCCCGGTCGGCCGATGATCGTGATGGAAACCGGTCAGCCGCGACCGATGACCTTGAGCGTCACGGGGGCGAGACCGGAGAATCCGATCGCATGCGCACCCGCGGGCGTCAGGTCGATCACCCGACCGCGCACGAATGGACCTCGGTCATTGATCCGCACCACGACCGAGCGACCGGTGTGGCGGTTGGTGACCTGCACCATCGTCCCGAACGGCAACGATCGATGCGCGGCCGTCAAGGCGCCGGCACGAACCCGCTCGCCGGTCGCGGTTCGCCCATAATTATAGACCGACGCGATGCCGGATTGATCGGCGCAGGCGGCGGTGACTGAAAATGCCAAAACGGCGGACACGGCGAGAGCTTTGATGGTTTTTGCATGAGTCATCGGTTTCTCCTTGTAGAAATTGGAACTCATGGGTGGGAGCCGAGGACTTGCGCACTGATTGCAGCCGAAATGGATCAGTAATCTGGTGCAATATGTACTTTTTGCAGACGAGATCGATCGGCCAAGACTATCTATATTGTGACAATAGGTCGCATTATAGTGGAAATTAAGGACAAGATTGCGTCCGCTTCGCTACGATAGCACCTGAAATACTTGCGTATGCGCGAGTCAGAGACCCGTCGCTATCGTCTGTTGAATTAAGGCTCAGGCCGGTCCGGCGCCGGGCTGCGGCGGTACGTCACGGTCGGGCCCGGGCCGGCCCGCCGTCCACTGGTCGCGCGCCGCCAAGTCGGCCGCCACGTCGATCCGGTGCGGCCGGCGCCATCCTTCGCGGCTGATCCAGTCCACCAGCCCCGGCGCAAGGCGCATCGTCCACCACATCACGCGGGCGAGCGGGGAGATCACCACCATGCCGCGGTTGCGGCGGATGGCTGCGATCGCCCGGTCCGCGACGTGCTCCGGGGTGGTCATCAGGAAAGCCGGCGGCAGGGGAAGCCGCTTGTCCGGACGCCCGCGCTCGGCAACCTCCAGCAGCGGGGTGCGCACCAGGCCGGGGCACAGCGCGGTGACCCCGATGCCGGCGCGGCCATATTCGGCGCGCAGCGCCAGGCTCAACCCCACCATCCCGAACTTCGTGGTCTGATAGGCCGTCACCTTGCGCTGGGTCACCAGGCCGAAGACGCTGCAGACGTTGACGATGTGCGCCTCGTCCTGGACGGCGAGCGTGGCCAGGAGCTCGCGCACCAGCTGGATCGGCGCCAGCAGGTTGACCGCCAGCAGCCGGTCCCATTGGACGGCCTTCATGTTGTGGGTCGGCCCGTAATAGGCCACGCCGGCGTTGTTGACGAGGATGTCGAGACGCGTCCAGATCGCCAGCACGGCGGCGACCGCGGCGCTGACCTCGCGCGCCTCGCGCAGATCGCAGATCCGGGTCACCACCTCGACGCCGTGCGACCGCGCCTCGGCCGCCACCGCGCCGAGCCCGGCGTCATCGACGTCGACCAGGAAGAGATCCGCGCCCTCGCGGGCGAGCGCCAGCGCGAGGGCCCGCCCGATGCCAGACGCCGCGCCGGTGACGAATGCCTTCTTGCCGCGAATGATCCTCATGGCGCAGACGACGGTCTCGGAGACGGGAGCGGCCGCCGCGAGCGGGCGGAGCGATGCGGGCTCCCGGTTCTATTGTAGGAACGAGTGCGGCGCCAGCGAACGAGGCGCGCGCTGGGAACCACGATGGCGAAACCCGTCACATTGATCACCGGGGCGTCGGCCGGCATCGGCGCCGCGCTGGCGCGGGTATTCGCCGCGCATGGACACCAGCTCGTGCTGGTGGCGCGGCGCAGCTCCGCGCTCGATCTGGTGGCCGACGGCATCGCGGCGGCCGGTCATGGGCGACCGCAGGTGATGCCGATCGATCTTGCGCAAAACGACGCGCCGGCACGGCTCGCCGCCGACCTTGCGACGCTGGGGCTCGAGCCGGAGGCGGTCGTCAACAATGCGGGGTTCGGTCTCAGCGGCGAGGCGGCCGCGCTCGATCTCGCCGAGCAGCTGGCGATGATCGACCTCAATGTACGGGCGCTGACCGACCTGTCGCTGCGCTGGCTCGACAGCCTGGCCCGCCATCGTGGCGGCATCCTCAACGTGGCGTCGATTGCGGCCTTCATGCCGGGGCCAGGAATGGCGGTCTATCATGCGACCAAGGCCTTCATCCTGTCGTTCAGCGAGGCCCTGCACCGCGAGGTCGCGCCCACGGGCGTGCGCGTCACGGTGCTGTGCCCAGGCCCGGTCGACACCGACTTCCAGGCTCGC
>Ga0181526_10003827_pt1 | contig 12035 bp, 10 predicted proteins | sample PEATcosm2014_Bin_35_FD_119750 | JGI IMG/M metagenome (GOLD analysis project Ga0181526, IMG submission 119750) | Peatland microbial communities from MTU Mesocosm Facility, Houghton, MI, USA - PEATcosm2014_Bin06_30_metaG | ecosystem: Environmental > Terrestrial > Soil > Wetlands > Peat | place...
GAGGCTTCGATGGCGTCAATCTGTTCGGTCACTTTCATCGACGCAAGTTCCGCGCCGATCCCGGCGCCAACGCGGCCGCTCACCACCAAGCCCGTAATGATCGGTCCCATCACCTGGATCACCGAGTAAACAAGAGTGGCGGGAAACATCGACTTCGCGCCAAATCGACTTAGACTGTACCGTGCCTCCAGCGAGATGACAACGCCGATCGCGGCGCCGGCCAATGCGACCAGCGGCAATGACTTCGATCCAACCTCGTCGAGTTGACGAAGAAACTCGCGACCTTCATAAGGCGGCGTAAGCCCTGCCTTCAGAACCTGCCAGGAAAAGATGCCGAGGCTGCCGAACCACTCAAAGAAACCGGTGAACAATCCACCGGCGAAACTTGCAGCAGAAGGCATCCCCACCACCCGCCCCTCGGAAAGAGGAGGGTCTATGCCCGCAGTTGCCGTGGATCCAAGGCTGCTCAATGGTTTGGGCCTGGATCCGGGGAGCCGTGCGCATTATTCAGGTGCATACGGGAAAGGAACGAGTGAGGACCGCTATAGAAGAATTCCAGACTAATATTGCCGGCCACTTCCAAAAGAAGACTGTAGTTACCCATGCGGAACGCGTCCTTCGCTCCAAAACGGTTCGGGTACCAACCATAGATTGCGATTATTGAGCCCGCGTAGGGTGCCACAAGGGCTGGGACAGAGAAGATACGATGGCCGTCTTCGCCTTGTCGTCCCGTTAATGTCGAAATCGCGGCATGGCGAAGTCGCGGCAAGATGCCATTGCAGTCGCAGCGATAGTACAACGTATCTTGCCTGAAGGCTTGTGCCAGCCCATAACGCGTAGTGGTGCTGATGCCCGCAATTCCAAAGTCGGAAGCGAATCGCTTGCTGAAGCCCTCAACCCCCCGGTTCCATTCTGGCGGCGAATTGGTCCATTGACTGACACCCGCGGCGAGGGTGGCACCCGCAATTGGGTACGGACCGAATGCGTCGAAGACGAAGTTAATCACTTTTGTTCGCTCCATCGGCCGCACGTAAGTCAGATCCATCTGCCCTAGAGTCGTGCTTTCGGCGCTGCCCGAGGAGTCTTCCGCGGAACTTAGAGCTTGCGAACTTGCTTGCTCGGGAGTTATGACCAATACCAAAGTGGCCAACAGGAGGACTATCGACTGCTGGAGGCTTATCCCAAAACCGACCATAGTCGCATGGCTCCATCGCAACCCGGCAAGGTGACCTATCCGGACGTGCGTGGATTGCTGCTCCGAATTCTTGGTAGATGACATCAACTGTACTCCTCGAATTGCCATCGCTTTTCGAACCCAGGGCTGGCGCCTGTCAATCACGTGCCGGCATATAGGCACGCCCTTCCAAAGCATGTCAGAATGGAGTTGCCGAGAATGGTCAAATCTGCTCGTGATCGCAAGTGATGCTCTTGAATCGACCATGGGGCTCCTTTCGTGGTTCTTCGCGCCCAACCTTCGGATGATGGTCAGAATTGATCAGACAGCCGCAATTCAGAAACTGCGCAACAACGGTCGTTGGAGTGTCTTCTTCGTCCACAACACGATGCGCACAATTGCTCAGACTCCGGCGATGGCGCTGCTTACAGTAAGAAACGTAGGGATAGGTAGATAGACAAGAGCCCCCAACATTGTGAGGGCGCACCATGAACGGTTTCGAAATCCTTATGGTGGCTGATGTTGCTGGTATGTTCCTCACGGCAACAGAACATCCCACGCAACAACATGAACCGCAGGCACCTCAAAGGGGTCACATATGCGCGGACTCAAAACTCTAGTTTCGACCACGGCGTTGCTTGCCGGCCTGGCCCTGGCGCCAGCGGCCCATGCGCAGATCTCGATCAACATCGGCGTTCAACCTGTCTGCTCGTACGGTTATTACGGCTATGCGCCGTACGCCTGCGCACCGATGGGGTACTACGGCTCAGGCTATTTCTACAACGGCATCTTCGTGGGCATGGGCCCATGGGCTGGTTGGGGATATGGCCACGGTTGGGGAAGCCACCGCTTCAATGGCGATGGGGGAGGACGCTATCACGGCGGAATGGGCCGCGTCGCCTACAGTGGACATTCAAACGAAGGAGGCCGCTCAAACGGTGGGGCTTCCAATTTCGGTGGACAGCGTCCGGATGCAGGTCATCGTGCATCGCCCCCTTCGGCACCGCGCGGCGGCGCTGTGAATCGCGAAGCCTCGCATGCCGGTGGAGCGCGTCCTGGCGAAGGTCATGCCGAATCGCACGCCTCGGCACCGCGCGGCGGCGCATCGCATGAAGGCGGAGGACAAGCTCACGGCGGTGGCGGACATCCCGGCGGCGAAAACCACAAGTAATCGATCGCTGCGTCGTCAGGCAGAGGATCGTGCAATCCACGGCGGAGCCTACCAGCTCCGCCGCTTTGCATTTGCAGAAGACTCGGGCAGGCCATTGACTTGTCCGGCGATGTGCTTTCAAAGGGGCGACGCTGGCAGGCTGCTTCGATGATATGGCAGGACGACATCACACTCATTGTCATCGACGTCACCAGGTCGTCAACAGTCTCGCTGAATCGAAGATTCCAAGAGCGGAACTCCAATCCGGATTGGTTGCGACGGCCTCGATCAGAAGGAAAAATTGATGGCTTTGGGCGAGTACCAGTGTCTGGCAGATGCAGTGCTAGAAATTGAAGCGAAACTATGTAGCGCTTATTTGGCTGCCCCCCAGGGATTCGAACCCCGATATGCTGATCCGGCATCAGCCACCCCGAGCCGCCTGGCTAAGAATGTTCGCGATGTCGTGAGCTGGTCGCTGTGCCGGAAGTGTGCCGAGACAGGGCCGCAATGCAGTACGGCTTAGGTTGAAACGGTGATCCGCGCACGTCACGTCGCATAATGCCTCTTTCTCCGACGGAATGTGAACGAGATCACAAGCGTCACCTGCCGCTGCAGGACGAAGGGCCTGTAGGCGAGAGCAGCTCCTTCCGCATATCTATATTGATGAACCAGCTGGCTTCTTTGCGCGAGAGGGCAGGGAACCGCTGCACTCCACAGTCGCCTCCGCAACAATTGTGCCGTCAATCCAACTGAAGACGGTGCTGTTGGCGCAGATAGCCACTGCCAGCATCGCCGTCGCGGTGATCATAGGAGCAAGAAGCCCCCTGTCAGCATCTGCCCCCCAATTGGGTGTGGACTGATGGGGAACAAGCATCGCCAATTCCGCCCACTTTTCAAAAAGTGTCCACAGCCGTCTGGCCCCCCTTAGACACGCTCGCTATCGAAGTACTGAAGGCCTTTTAGCTCTGAAAACCGCGGACTTATGGCGAACAAAACTCGCCGGCCTGTTGTAAGGGGTCCCATCCGGGAATTCTCTGGGCGTATAGTATCCAACGGTCAACCGACCGCCTGGTGATTATCGCCTTCCACCTCACCGCATCGCCTCCAAAAGTAGATCGCCATCGCAATGGAGATTGAAGCTCGACAGAATCATTCGGCTCTGTTAACGAGTTCGAGTCCAAGACAAGTGCTCGAAGCGCCGTCGGGAAGAGCCCACGCGTACCAGACACAAATTGCTCTTTCAGATCATTTCCAGGACAAGAAGATTCCAGTCCATGAATCCCCTGTAACTCAGTGCTGTCCCGGTATCGGGATGGTAGTACTCATTCAATGAGCCGTTTGTTTCAAGGTCTCTCGCCAGGAGAAGGAGAGTCTTGTCGGACAGCGCGTCTGCTTCTCTCTTGTAGCCATATCGCTGCAGAGCTTTCCATACGAAGTAGTTCACGATGATCCAGATTGGCCCAAGCCAGTTGCTCGGATTGGAACTAAACTCCAGAGAGTACATGGTCTCGCGTGATGAAAGCGACCTCGCACCCCATTGCGCGCAGAGGCGATCGTCCGCGAGGTAGTTTGTGCCAACGAGTTTCTCCGCGTTCTGCTGAGACGCAATGCCGCACCAGAGCGGCAGGAAGCCGGTAAACATCTGGATCCTCATCGGGAGGCATCTCCACGACATGTCCATGCCCCGAGGCACTGTAGGAATCAGCTGGGCGCGTTTGTCGACACATTGGACGTCGACCGAATAGTAGTAGCTGTCTCTGGGATCCCAGCAGTACATCTGGATTCGTTGAGCCAGAGTCTCGGCCTGCACGGAGAGGCGATGGTGATCCTTCGATCGTCCAATGCGCCGGGCTAGTTCAGCTGACGCAAAAAGATCCTGATAGAACAGGCAATTCAGAAGCAAGTTCGCCGAAGAAAAGAGAGGCCGGCCGAATGTGGTTGGGTCATTGTCATCGCCGATCGCAACATCATCGCCCCACACCAGCAGGCCGAGTGGAGAAGAGTTGTGCGTAATCCAGGATTCGTAGAAATGCAGAATCGAATCGAAGTGTGGCGCCAACCACTTCGCATCTCCGCGCTGATCGCACGCGAGTAGGCCAAGCTGACCGAAAACAGGCTTTGCCTGGTTTTTCGTTGAGTTCTTGCCCACAATTCGAAATGGGTCCGGGTCATCGGCGGTCATCACGATGGGAATCTGCCCATCCGGTGAAGCGTGATCGAAAAAGTTCAAAAGACTTCCGGAGACGTGCTCGCAGAGATTTTGCTTGAGCAACTCATCGTGTTGCAGTGCGGCAAGGCGAAAGAGTCCCTGGCTCGTCCAAAATGTGTCCCAGTCCCAGAGACTCGTTGAATAGGCTTTGCCGGGTAGGCTGGGCGCGACGCTGGGGTACTTCAGCACTCCGTCGGGAGCCCGCAAGAGCTGCGGCGCATTCTCTGCGAAGTAGTGTAGTAGTGCATCCGCGTGTTGACGGCGCTCGGCGCCGGAGAGGATCGCTGCGTTGCTCGCGCCGAAGCTTTGACGCTGTTCGCTGGGAGCCTTCACGATAGAGGCAGCACTTGAAGCGGCCAGTCCAGTTAAAACATCACGTCTGGAAATAGGGGTCATTCCGTTTTCTCTGCCTCCTTGACTCTCGTTCCTTTTAGAGTTTTGTGCGCGAATCCCTTCAAGTCGAATGATCGCCCCCGGGGTCCCCCGCGCTGTGAATGGGAACCCGTCGCGGTGACGGGCGGACTCGGTTCCGTCTCGGCTGTGAAAAGGAGGAGCGAATTTGCCAAGTGACGCGCGTGCCTCGCTGAGAGAGTGATGAGCCCGCACTTCTCTGCCGGTGCGAAGGCTGGAGGTTCAATGGCGATTTCGTTCGTGCCCTGATCTCTCCAAACCCTCAGTTCTCCTCCGACAGTTTCGATCGGCCGCGTTTCCTCGCGACGTCTCCGGCCTCCTCGGCGTTTATCTGTCGAACTGGCATCGTGCATATTCAGTCCACCTGTCTGCCTGTTATCCGACGAATGGTTGTCATCATCAACGATTGGGTTCATGCTTCGTCCAATGTGTCCTGATTTGCATTCGCGAATTGGAAAGCTATGAAGAAAAAATTGCTACCCTGGTCGGCTCTTGAACCATTCCGCCTCGGCAACGACCTTCGGCATTTGGCCGGTGCTGCGATAGAGATGGAGCAGGCGAAAGTGCACCGCCCTGCTGGATGGGTACTCCGACTCCGCTTTTGAAAGAACAGAGATTGCCTTACTGGATTCTCCCAACTGCTCAAACGCCTCGGCGAGATCGAGTATTGCCCAAAGCGGCGTTTCATGTTGCACGCGTGGCGCAAGGAAGTCACGAAGTTCGGTCCATCGCATCAATTTGTCCAGCGCCTCACTCACTCGAGCAGCCGCACGCTCATCCTTCGGGTTAGCGGAAAGCTCATCGCGAAAGACGGCCAGCGCTTTCTCCCACTGGCCCTGCTTTCTGAAGAGCATGCCGAGGTCATAGCGCAAGTCCGGCATCTCCGGATGCGAGTGGAGTAACCCCTCGAATCCATCGACCGCCTCCTCTTCCCTTCCATGGTCGGCGAGCATCTCAAACTGGAGTTGTGCGAGGTAGGGAGAATCCGGATACTGCTGACTGCAAAGTTCAATTTGCCGGATGCTCTGTTCTCCGCTGATTACGGCCAATTGATAGAGCAGCGCTGGGTCATCCTGGTGCTGATCCCAGATCGTAAGAACCGCGTCGAATCCTAAATCGGCGCGAAAATTCGGAGATGCGCGATGCGCAATCGCGAAAGCGCTGCGCGGATCGCCCGAAGTGTGCGCCTCGTCAAGCGCCGCGAGATATAGAGCACTGTCGGTGTGTTCCCGCAGCTTCGTGACGAAGTGCTGCGCAGCCGCCAGATACGACTTGGCCAGCCGGATCAGCGCGAGGTCATGTGGATAACCCTCGTCTGGCAGCAGAACTGTGTAGGCCTTCACCGAATCGATAGGTTCATCGAGATCGAGATAGCACGGAGCAACGATAGCGATTGTTTTGGCGTCTCCGAGGTATTCGCGAATGATCCTGTTCAGCATGGGTCGCGCGCCATCCAAATCTCGGAGTTTACATTTCTCTTCGGCAAGCAGTGCATAGGTGCGCGGTAAGTTCTTCAGCTTCAGAGCCTGTTCGAAGGTATGGATGGCCTCGGTGGATAGTCCTTGCAATTGAAGGGCAATACCAAGATCGGTGAGCAATTCCGGAGAGCCCGGGTTTTGACGCAGGGCTTGGCGGTATTGCATCTCGGCGGACAAGTAGTCTCCTTGCTGAAGTGCTGTCCGACCTGGATCTGTCTGTTCTTTCGACTGGCCGTCGGCGTAGCAGGCAAGCGAAGAGAGCATGGCCGGAAAGCATAGAACAACGCAACGGGTCAATTGTTTTGGCGAAGTCATTGAGAGCGCTCTTTGAACTTGAGACCGCTTTGAGGATGCATGGTCGGTACAAGCAGAGGGCACGAAGTGCCCTTCTGCTTGTGCTGACTTAGTGCAGTTAAAAGGTGAAGCGGCCCGATATCTGCAGTTCGCGAGCCGAGTTTGCCGAGTCGTTAGGAGCGATGTATCCCGGCAGGGCGCCGTTGATATCGCTGTTAGGGTAACCAGGATTCCAATGGTTAAGGGCATTGAATGCATCGAACTTCAGCTCGAAACCCGTGTTTTCCGTGATGGCAAAACGCTTGGACAGCGACGCATCGCCATTGATTTCGCCAGGCGCGCTTACGGCGTTGCGAGGCGAAGTGCCATAGTACCCATCCAACGGCTGCGTGAACGTAGCGTCGGTTGCGCCAGTTGTATTGTCGGAGCTAAACCACTGCGCGTTCGATTTATGGAAGCTGGCCTGAGTGCGATTGATGTTGGCCCTCCTCGAATAGCTGTTGTTAGCGTTCGAAGGATCGGCCGCCGCGATCGTGAATGGCAATCCTCCCTGGAAGGACGTGTTGACGGAAAATGTCCAACCGCCGATGGCCTCATCGACCGCCCGAGGTGAGTTACCGAAAACCGCCCTCCCTCTGCCGACGGGAAGTGGGTATACCGCGGAAATCGCCAGGCGTTGGCGGTCGTCGTAGTCGCTGCGGCTGTAGTCCGCGCCGATGTCGTAATTATCCTGCGGTCCCGCCCAGCCTGCGTCGTCGCCGTTGAGGCCCGCAACCGCGGATTTGATATCCAAGGCCTTGGACCATGTGTAAGCAACCACCAGGTTCAGATCCCTCGTCCGATGCTCCAACTTGACATCCAACGCGTTGTAGTTGGAAAAACCTACAAAACCGGCGTAGACCAGAGTTCCCAAGTTTGGGTAAGGCACGCGATCAGCGATCGGGACCGAAGGGCCTGAATTCGTCGCTGTGCATCCGTTGATCGCTATGCATTGCACGGGCCCGTTGGGGTTGTAACGCGAATACAGGTTGGCGCCATGGTTGGCGACGTACTCGACATCGAGCTTGGTTTGCCAAGGCAATTCGTGCTCAACGCCAAGGGTCCATGCCAGCAACTGCGGATTCAGCTTTTTGGCGGCTTGAATCTGAATGAAACCCAAATTACTGCCGGTCGGACTGGTATTCGATACGAGCACTCCTGCAGGAGAAGAAGCGGGCATGCTGTTGGTGTTGAATTTGGGGGAAAGGCTCCATGCCGCATCCGGGCCCGAGCTGAAGCCTCCGGAGGCCGGGAAGTTATTGACGCTGCTGGCCTGGTATTCGTCCGCCTCGATGGTATCGAAATACCTACCGAAGCCGCCGCGCACCACGGTCTTGTCGCTCCCAAAGACTCGATAGGCGAAGCCGAGACGGGGTGCAAAGACATCCTTCTCCGCTGGTCCGGGACCACGTTCTCCACCCGGAGAGGGAACATAGAGTCCAGTCGATGGGGCGAAAGGATTTACGCCGCCGTAAGCCGCAGCAGCCTTCGCATCCGCGTTGTAGAGAGCACCGCCAGGCGCGTTGAAGTCGGGCCAAATGAAGTGATTCTGCTCTTCGTAAGGGATGGATTCGTACTCATAGCGCAGACCGAGATTCAGGGTCAGTTTGTCTGTGACCTTCCAATCGTCCTGGAGGTACGGCGCCCACGAATTGAAATGCACGTGCGCATCATTTCCCGTGGCCGGATTGGACAGAGGGCCCAGCTCAGTGATGCTGAGGGACGACGCGGCGCCAAGCAAGGCATCGGCCAAGGTGTCGCCGGAATACTGGCCGTTGAAGAGGAGTTGGCCCAGCGAACCGCCAGCGTACATATCGTAGTTGAGGAGCCGGGTGCCGAAGCCGAAGCTGAGCGTGTGCCGCTTGATCGTCCAGATTGCGGATTCGCCGAAATCCCAGACGCCGGAAGTTCTGGCGCTGGTCCCGCCATAGAGAGATTCGTTGCCGCCGTAGGTCAGGCCATCGTTCAACGCGCTGGTATCGAACGTGATGCGTGGATATCCCTCGCCGGGCGAAGTGAAAGGACTTGGCCAATTGAGCGAACTCAGGTCTGACGCTGATATGGCCGCATCCGGGCCGTTCGCCCACTTCAGGTCCGCGTAACCCAAACGAATCTGATTGGTGAAATTGGCTGAGAAAGTGTGGGTTTCAGTGGCCGAGTAGTACCGTGCGGGCTGACTCGTAAAATCGGCGTTTACGGGAGAGTACGAGTTGCCATTCTGCGCCTCATTATGCCAGACGAGATGGAAGAACAACTGGTCTTTGGAGCCGATGTTCTGGTCGAAGCGATAGTTCTGCTGGTCGTAGGTCAAATGGGTAGAGGAGTTGTAAGAGTAGTTGGGTGCGCCAAGCGCGACGCCCGAGATATTTGGCCCCGCCTTGGGGTAATAAAGGCCTGGCCTCATAATCAGAGCGCCGATTTTTGAAATGTATTGCGAGGGAATGGCGTAGCTTCCATCCGCATTCACAGGAAAGGGGCAGGCTTGGCCAGAGGGGTCCCAGGGGTTGAACAGAGGGTGCGGATCGCCGACGTGATAGGTGTGTCCGCATTGCGTATACGCCCCGTTGGTGGTTTGAGCGGCTGTAAATTTCCCTAGTACAGCGGCGCTAAATGTGCCACTCAGCTCACCGGCTTCAGGAATCGTAGTTGTTCCGGCGCCGGCTATGTTCTGCCGGAATCCCTCGTAGTTGGCGAAGAAGAATGTCTTGTTCCTGCCGTCATAGAGCCAGGGGATGCGAACCGGGCCGCCCAGCGAGTAGCCGAACTGATTTTGCTGGAGCAAGGGTAATGTGGTGACTCCGTGCTTGTACGCGTCAACAGCGGTGTTGCGCAAATACTCAAAAGCCGATCCGTGAAAGCTGTTGGTCCCGGATTTGCTTGTGAGATTGACCTGATTCATGCTGTAGCCATAAGCAGCCGAGTAGCTCTTGCTGAGCAAATCGTACTCAGCGAGGTCGTCCAATGAGAGGGGGAACATCACGCTGCCGTAACCGGTATCGAAAATGGATGTGCCGTCCAGCGTCCAGCCATTGGAGGCGCCGCGGGACCCGCCTACGCTGACGTTGCTGACCCCGGTGCCGCTGACGGAAAGACGGTAACCGGCTACGTCACCGCCGCCGTCGTTCACTGCCCCAGACGACAGGAACATCAGATCTTGGAAGTTGCGGCCATTGAGAGGCAACTCCGAGACTTGTTCGCCACCGATCAGATCTCCGACACTTGAGGAATCCGTATCGAGCGCGACGGCAGCGGCATCGACTATAACCGATTCGGCTGCAGTACCGATGGTCAACGCGGTTTCAATGCGTATGGTCTGGTCGACGTTCAAGGCAATGCCGCCTTCCGACTCGCCCTTGAACCCTTTCGCCGTAACGTTCAAACGATAGCGGCCAGGTCGCAGGACAGGGACTGTGTAGTCGCCGGTATCGTTAGTCGACGTCGTTCGGACGTCTCGCGTGTCCATATTCGTCACCGATACTTGGGCCGCAGCCACCGCCGCGCCGTTTGGATCTTTGACGTGCCCGACGAGGGTTCCCGTCGCGTTTTGGGCTGTGAGCCTTCCGACAGCCAGAACGAGCAAGATTGCCCAGACCGTGATGGTTCTATTTCGTACGCATTGCCTCATGGCTCTCGCTGACATTTTTCCCCTCCCGAACATCGTTCCCATTGGCGAATGAATTGCCTATTGGAAGCACTGGAGCCACCGTCCCCCGTCCGAAACTTCGTAGGGGTGAGAGGACGATTTCCCAGGTCAGCGACCTATTGGTATGGTTGACCCATGACTTGATCAAGATTGCTACCGTAGCTCACACGTGTTGACACGGCGTGCCAGATGCTACAAATCATTGCAGGCAATGGAGATCTCCCGCACGAGTTGCGAGACGTATCAAGGCGATGTTACGTTGAATTGGCCGAATCTTGGGGCCGCGGAGTGAGACGATGACGTCCACTGGGTCAGTCACAGGTGCCTGGCACCCCAAAACACAGAGCGAAAGACAGCTCGTGCGCTTGCAACTCGAAAAGATTGTGAGCGACGGTAGATTCGCTGCCAGCAAACGCTATCCACAGTTGCTCCGCTACATCGTGGAACAGACTCTTGCCGAGAGTGACGACAACTTGAAAGAGCGCACCCTCGGGATTGAGGTGTTTCATCGGCCGCCGGATTACGACACCAATCTCGATCCAGTCGTGCGTCTCTGTGCCGCGGAGGTGAGGAAGCGACTCGCCCAGTATTACCAGTCACCGGCGCATGAGGGTGAATTAAGAATTGAACTGAATCCAGGGTCCTATGTTCCCGTCTTCTCGCAGCCCGCATTGGATGGGCCTGCCCTCGGAATGATTCCGGCGGAAGTTCCTTTACCAGGAGAGCAAGCCAGCCAGCCCAAGAGAGCGAGAAAAATCTATGGACTGGCGGGTTTGATCGCTTCTTGCGCGATCATCGTCGTGATACTCGTCCTGGGCCCTCGTTATTGGAAGCTCGAGAAACAAAAGTCCTCTCTCGAAGAACAGAAGTCCTCTATCGAGGAAGTCTGGTCTCCGTTGCTCACCAGCAGCAAGCCTGTCTTGTTCTGTTTGGGTGATACGGAGTTGTCTACCCTTTCTGATTCCCCGCTAACTGAACTCCAGCGCGGGGCCGATGACGATTCGTCACTTCAGGCGTACGCGGACAAGAACCACTTTGTCCCTTTTTCTGACGTGCAAACTCTTAGCAGATTCGTGTCTTTGATCGCGGCTCACGGACATGCTTTCAAGGTTCAGAATTTCCGGATGACCGTTTCCTCTCAGCTTCGGGAAGGGCCGGTTGTTCTGATTGGAGCGCTGAACAATGACTGGACGCTAAACAGAACTTCCTCACTCAGATTTCATCTGCAAGGGCCCGAAGGCTCAGATCAGGTTTACTGGATCGCAGACACTCAGCACCCCGAGTCACGTGCTTGGCAAGTGAAAGCCAAGTCCCCGCGGAGTAAAGTGGTCAAAGACTATGCAATTGCCGCCCGCTTCACTGACGAGAGCACCGGCCAGGTAGTTCTGGTAGCGGCGGGTATCGCGGGCAGCGGGACCAGGGCTGCCGGTGAATTCTTGACCGATGAAGCAGACCTGAAACAGTTGGGAGATGGGGCGGGAGCCGACTGGGCAAAGAAGAATTTCGAAGTCGTCCTTAGCTCCCAAGTAGTGAATGGGATGCAAGGGAAGCCCAGGGTGGAAGCTAAAGCATTCTGGTGAGTCACCCGTCAAACTCGGCACGCGGGATGTTCAAACCGAACATTCCTGCTCCGCTCC
>Ga0181526_10003828_pt1 | contig 12033 bp, 6 predicted proteins | sample PEATcosm2014_Bin_35_FD_119750 | JGI IMG/M metagenome (GOLD analysis project Ga0181526, IMG submission 119750) | Peatland microbial communities from MTU Mesocosm Facility, Houghton, MI, USA - PEATcosm2014_Bin06_30_metaG | ecosystem: Environmental > Terrestrial > Soil > Wetlands > Peat | place...
ACGCACCGGCGCATCAATCGCCCGTGCTGGCTGTGGTCGGCGACATCGCCTGCCAGCCAGGCGAGACGGAACCGGAAGGGGAGAAGGGGAATGAAGCTTGCAACAACCCCAAGTCCCCCTACAACAGCACCTCTCTGTGGCAATCCCAGGAGGCCACTGCGAATCAGATTGAGGCCATGCAGCCTGATGCCGTCGCGCTCCTCAGAAATCTGCAATACCAGGTAGGCCAGTATCAAGACTTTGAACAATCGTTCGATTTGACGTATGGCGCTTTCAAATTTCTCCAGCGGCCCGCCCCCCGGCAACCACGAGTTTTATGACGAACATAGTGCGACGGGCGTTGCCGGCTACGGCTACTTCTCCTACTTCAACGGCTTCCAGGTGGATGCCAACGGGAACCCGATCACGGTTACGCTCGGGGATCCGTGCCCATCAACGATGACGGGGTGCGGCTACCCGGGCCTTACCACTTCCAACCCCCAACCCGTGCCGCGGTCGGATGGACAGGCGGGGCACTTCGAGCCAACGGGCGGAGTTGGAGGCACCATACCGTCGGGGGGAACAGTCGGAGTCGGAGATGGCTGGTACTCCTATAATGTAGGCTCCTGGCACCTGATCTCGCTCAATATCGAGTGCGAGACACAGCCGGGCGGCTGCAGTTACTCCTCCGGCACCTGGCTTTCCGCCGAAACCGCATGGCTGAAAAAGGATCTTGAGGAGAATCGTTCCGCGTGCACAGCCGCCTACTGGCACCAGCCCACGTTCAGCTCTGCCGACAGCCTCACCGAAGAGGGCATCACCGCTGGAACCTGGTGGCAAATGCTCTACGACGCTGGAGCCGACCTGGTGCTGAACGGACACGACCACCTCTATGCTCGTTACGCCCCGATTAGGCCCTACTTCGATGCTTCCGACACTTCTGTCACCGGTGTCACCGGCACCTGGCTTGGGACTTCCGATCCCAACAGTGGCATACGGGAATTCATCGTGGGCACCGGCGGCGAGACACTCGATACGGTCGTCTCAGCACCGACCTCCCCCACAGACTGGGACGGGCAGTTCAACCAACAGTTTCTCGAGGCGGCAACCGGGAACTACTGGGGAGTGATGGCCCTCACGCTCGGTGAGCATGGCTACCAGTGGGATTACGAGTCGGCACTGGAAGCCCCTGTGGCACCCGCAGGCACTCCTGCTAGTTACAGCGACAAGGGCTCCGCGACCTGCCACGGTGGCCACAACTGATTATTGCCTGTTCGCCTTCGCCACGTTAGTCAATTTCCCCCACCCTTCGCGAAACCTCGCGGAGGGTGGGTATTCTCTTCATCTCGCCTGCTACCGATTTTCCGTTCTTCGTTTGGGTGACTACTCTCGATTCGGCCGCGATCTCTGATTCGGGACGCCTCCGCTTAAAGCAAGCAGGGAAGGCGTTTTTCGAGCACAATCCGGGGAAGTGCCCACTCAGCATAGTTTCCGAGGTCGCTATCGCCCAGCGAGAACTGCGGATTTCCCCGGTGTAGCCCCGTAGTATGTTTTACCCTGCCGCCTCTCCGTGGCCGGCGGCGATTACTCAGGTGATTGATAATGGGAACTGCTCTCGGGCATAGGCACGGAGCCCTTGCGATCCCGCCAGAGAATCGCGTTGAGGACTTTCGCGTCGGCGGCATCGGCGTGGGAAAAATCCATCTTGGCGGAAGCGGCGGCGCCGGGGGAGTGCGAGGTGTTCATCTTGTAGATCAAGCCGTTCCGCCGGTTTGCGTAGTCGACATCGAATGGTAACTGGTCGCCGGCGCCATCGAAGAGCGGCGACATGATCGGAGCATGGGCGTCATTGACGTTCATCGGCGGCAGGCCCAGCAGCACTTCAATGGTATGGATCGTGCTTACGGTGGTGTAGAACGTGTCGTCGACGAAGGGCTGGTCGGCATTTCCTGGCGAGTATTTGCTGATCACCAGCGTGGGACTCCGGTGCGCGTCCACGTGGTCAGGCCCGTCTTGAGCGTCATCCTCGAGAATCATGATCGCCGTATCCTGCCAATAGGGACTATGGGAGACGGCCTCGACCAGACGCCCCACCGCCAAGTCGTTTTCCGCCACCGAGGCCGAAGGTGTGGGAAAGCCCGGCTTGGTTCCTGCGGTGTGATCGTTGGGCAGGCGCATCAGCACGAACTGGGGCAGTGCGTCGCCCTTTCCCGATTCCCGGGCTTTTACAAATTCCTCGAATTCGTTCAGAAACTCGTCCACCCGAAGCTGATCGGGGTAGTCGATGCGAAAATCCGGGAAGCGAGGGTCGTAGTGGCCCTCGATTTCGGGTTTCGTGGGAATATCGCGGAACATCATCGGCACCGGCCACGGCCAGGGGCTCGGGGACCCGTGGGGCTCGCCGACGTTTGCGGGCAACCGCTCACCGGTCAGCACAAAACTCTGTGAGCAGCTTGCCCCCGGCGGCAGCGGATGGTTCTCCTTGGCATCCTTGACCACGAACCCCGTGTCGCACCATTGAGTTTCGATAAACTCGGAGTAGTTTCGGTGGGTCAGGCCGTGCCGGTCGACATTCGCCCAGAGATATCCGGTGGCGGGCTCATCCACGTCGGGAACTCCTTCAAGCATGGGATACTCGTGGCTGACATCCCCCTCGTAGTCGTACGTTCGCTCATCGGCGCGCTGCATGACCTGCCAGGTTCTCTCGGTATAGTCGCTGCTGGTCGCGGCGGTGGACCAGACGTGGCCGTCGCCCGAAACGTTTCCGCTGCAATAGAAATTGTCCAGAATTCCGAACTGGCGCGCCAGTTTGTGCGCGTTGGGCGTAATGTCCTCACCGTAAAGGCACAGCGAGGGGTCGGCGTTTCCCGGCTTCAGGTCACCGAACACCTGATCGTAGGAGCGATTCTCTCTGATGATGTAGACCACGTGACGGATGGGATTGCCCGGAGTGCGGAAGTGCAGGGTGAAATCCACGTTCTGCATCAAATTGCTCCGCTTCGCTTCCTGGGTGAGGCTCTCGAGATGCTGGCGGACTTCGGAGATTCGCAGGCAGGCCACTGAGCCGTGCAGCAGTTCCATAACATAGGGATGCTTTTCGTAATGGGCCATCATCGGCGACAAGGGTGGGCCACTGTTCGGGCCGGAGCCGCGCCCCTTCCCGGAAGTTACGATCAGGTCATCCCTCCTTACCGCCAAAGCAGCGGGATACCACTCGGTGGGAACAAACCCGCGAGCGTGGACCGCAGCAGGAAGATTACTGACGTCAAACATCGCCACGGCATCAACGCCTGAATCCGCGACAAAGAGTGTTTGGCCGTCCTCGCTAAGCGCCAGTGCGCTGGGGAAACTGCCCCCAAACTTTTGATCGGGCAAGAGCGTGGAGAGGGTCGCAATCACACTGCCGGTGGCGGTATCTACCACCGCTACGGCATCCGCATTCGAGAGAGCGACGTACAGACGCTTCTCATCAGGGCTCAAAAGAAGCGCGGTTGGGTGCGAGCCGGCCGCCATGACTTGGGACGGCGCGAGCAGCTTGATCCGCCTTGTCACCGCGCCCTTGGACAAATCAAGTTCCGCCACCTCCGAGGCATTCCAGAGGCTGCAATACCCCCGGCTGCCATCGCGAGTGGCGACAACGGCGTAGGGGTAGGATGCGGGGATATGCTCTCCCGAGGAAAAGTCGAAGGTTTTGAGGACCTTGCCGCTGGCCGAATCCAGCAAAATGGCGTTGTCAGAGAGATTGTTGACAACCAGAAGCTGGTCGCTTCCCGCGGCGTTGCGGACCATAGCCAGTCCCGCGGGATAGGGAATCGACTTCCCCTCCGGCAACACCGGCAAGGCGGCGTTCCGCTTCTTGCCCGGAGCAACATTCTGCAAGGGAATGCTCAGGAACTTCGCCGGGCTCAGGCTGCCGGTTTGAAAGTTGTAAACGGCAATGCCGTTGCCCGTGTCACCGGGCCGCTGGCCGGCGGGATCCGTGTAAGAGGCAATGGAAGCGTAGAGCAGGGCGCCATCGGTCGAAAACGCCAATCCGCAGAAATAGACCTGGTGGGCATTGAGCCTAAGACGGGGATCCGGAAAGTCCCGCAGTTGATGGGTTTCCAGGTCCAGAATTCCGATCGACTGGCTGTAACCGGATTGGGGCGTCCCCCAGCCGTCGTTAAGGATGGCCAAATAACGGCCATCCGGGCTGAGGATCACGGTTCCAGGAAAGCTGTTCGTGGGCATTGGCTTTCCCGGAACCGGATCGTAAATAACTTTTCCCGAGGGCAACGGGAGGGGATTTCGCTCTCGCGGGCTCTGTGCTGGGAAGCGCGTCCCACCCAGCAAGAAAATTAGGGTGGTCGAGGCAACAACCGTGAGTTTTATCAGGCGCATTCAGAAGATCCATTTCAGCGCGAACTGAATCTCCCGCTGATTATTCTGTAGAGTGGAGGAGATGGAAACTCCTCCCGGCGCATCCGGATTGTTTGCCGGAAAAGCAACTTTCGAACGTTCAGAACCGCGAGACGGGGAGTGCGTTGCGGCGTCAACACTCCCCTCGCCGGAGATTCAGAAGATGAACTTGACCGCGAGTTGCCCAATGCGCGGCGATTGGGCCCTCGTGACCAGTCCGAAAGTCGAACCTGAGTCCAAGAATTCGCCATCGGGGTTATTGAAGTTGGCGTGGTTGAAGATGTTGAAAAATTCCGCCCGGAATTCAAAAGACTTCGATTCGGTAAGGTGAAGGTCTTTCAGCAGCGCCATGTCAAAATTGTTGATACCCGGCCCGTGAAAGAATCGGCGGTTCGCGTTCCCGAGTTGGCCTAAGGCCTCCTGGCTGAAGAGCGAAATATTGAAATAGGGCAACCCGGATCGAGGGTTCGTGTTGGCGAAAATCTTCCCGGGCACGATGTTCGGCTCGTCTGTGGTGGAGCCGGTATTCCCTACATTGTTGTTGCCAATCAGAGCGAGATCACTCGTGTCTTGAATGGTCACTGGCAGGCCGGTGGTGAACCGGGTAATGCCGGAGAGAATCCATCCGCGCGTGGCGCGGTCCCTCCCGAACAGTTTGTCGAAAGGGAGGTCATAGCTGTAACTGAACACGAAGTTGTGCGTCATGTCGTACGCGGAAAGTCCCTTGCTCACCCTGTAATTGAGAGGGTTGACTTGATCGACCTCTGAAGAACCATCGTCCAGAGCCTTGCTATAAGTATAGGAGGCAAGAAATGTCAACCGCCCGCTCTGATGTTTTAGGCTAGCCTCGAGGGCATTGTAGCTGGAATTCCCCATGGTCGTGTAAAGCCCGTCGCTCCCGAGGCCCGGCGCGAGTGGACGAACCGTCAAGTTTTGCCCGCTCGCAGTAGTGAAAACGCCGTCTTCCGCATAAGGCCCGCAGGTGGCAGTACCAGGCGCCACTTCGCTTGGCTGACTAAGACCAAGGCAGAGTGCGGGATTGCTGGGGTTGGACTCGACAGTAACCAAAAGGTGATGGCCTTCACTACCTGCATACGCCAGGGTGACCAACGAGTTCGACCCTAGCTGGCGCTCAATTGAAAAGGCGTAGTTCTCGGAATACGGCGTGACGTTCCCGTGGTACCAACCCGGCGAGCTCGAAATAGGCTCAAAGTTTGCCCAATTGATGCTGGTGTCGGGGTTGGACGCGGACACGTTTCCGGGCGGGAGTGCGACTGGAAAGCGCTGGGTCTCCGACGTCTGCGTGGCCCGAGCCAAGAAAGGTTCATCGAACACGGGCGGAGCCTCGCTCACCCAGAAGAACCCAAACGGCGCATCGCCGATAGCCGGAGCATCCCCCAACTCGCCCATCTGGGAATAGAATAAACCCCAGGAAGCACGAATGCTGCTTTTTCCTTTCCCGCCCAAGAGAGCCTTCAAGAATCCATCCTGCGGATTGGGCGCATAGGCAATCCCGAAACGCGGAGCAAAGTCATCCCACCGCACCGGAGAAGTCGTCTTGGGCACGAATGGATCATCGCCCGGAATCACCCAACCCGGAGGTGCGCCCGGAAACGCAACGGATTGTTTGCCCGGCCAGACAGTCTCCAGATTGTTGTTCTTCTGGTACCAGGGATAACTAACTTCCCAGCGCAAGCCGTAATTGACCGTCAGATTCGAATTGGCACGCCAGGCGTCTTGCGCAAATAGCCCGTAATAACGCGACCGGTTGTAGGAATTAAGCGATATGCCCTGGTCGTACACGATGGGCGCGCCGAGCAGAAAGTCTGTGAAATCAGAGCCGGTCTCGCCCCCATCGAAATCAAACGCGCCGTTGGCATTATTGACATGGTACTCAGTGAGTTGATCAATATGGAACTCGCCGCCAAATATCAAAGTATGCTTCCCCACGACCTTTGAGAAGTTGTCCACAACCTGGTACGTGTTCTGAATGAAAGTGGCATCATGATGGGCAATGCCGATGTTGAAGTGGTTGAAGCCAATTGGCGGGACACCTTCGAACTGCGGCAGGAGAACGCATATTCCCAAGGTTTGGCAGCCCTCGGTAATCCCCAACGAGCTAAGCTTGGGTCCCAAGCCGCCTACCGGGACGAAAGAGCTGTTGTAGACCCGAAGAAAGTCCAAGTGCAATTCGTTCACCATGGTGGATCCGAGGCTCTTCGTGTCACCGAACGTAGCCAGTTGCGCATCCTGGGCGCCTAGCCCGTTAAAGCCTGGGACATTATCCTCGGCGTAGGGGTTATTCAGGCTGTTTTTGTCATAATAAAAGTAGCCCGAAAGCATTCCCCATCCGGACTGCCCATCCACTCGGTAGGAGGTTTCGTTGTCGTCGAACGTTTGCTTGTTGGCGGATGTCGAAAAGAAATTCCCGGTCAGGTTGGGGGTAGGGATATAGCCCATAAGTTTCGAGGCCGGCGCGTCCCATGCCGTCATGGGGATGATCGCGCCTGGGAACACGCACTGCGTCGTGCAGCCCGGAGTGTAATACGCCTCTCCGTCGGTGACGGTGTAGCCGAGCCGCTGGGAGAGGACGCCGGCCCACCCCGCGCCGTTTACCGTCCCTTTAAGCGAGCTGGCGATGTCAGAAAGGTTGCCAGTTCGGTCTTGCACGGAGGGAACTGCAATTTCCCCGGTGTCCACGCCGATCACTTGTCGCGTTCCCTGATAATCCCCGAAGAAAAACAGCTTGTCATGCAGAATGGGCCCTCCGAAGGTGCCTCCAAACTGATTCTGATGATAGGCGCCGATCGCCGATCCGGGAATTACCTGCCCCGTAAGGGCATTGGTTTGGTTGTAGGAGTAGAAGTTCCTGCTGTCCAAGGAAGTATTGCGCACGAACTCGAAAACATCGCCATGAAACTGGTTTGTGCCGCTCTTTGTGACGATATTGATCTGCCCGCCGCCGTAATTTCCATATTGCGCTTCATAGCCGTTCGTCAGGATCCGGAATTCGGCGATGGAATCGAGGTTGGGAACAATCGTGGTCCCCTGCTGCACCACGTCGTCCACCAGAGCTCCATTCACCATGAAGGCGTTCGACGTCTCCTGATTGCCGTTGATCGCCAAGTTGCCGGCGGAGCTAACGCTACTGCTCTGGAACGGGGCGCTGGTCTCACCGTACCCCGCAACCTCACCGAACTCCGGAGATCCTTGAGTCGAAGCCTGCGGCGTCACCCCTGGCTGGAGAGCCAGCAGGTCAACGTAGCTGCGCCCGTTCAGGGGCACCGCGGTCATCGTCGCTCCGGTGATCACTTCTCCCATTCGGGTGCTCGTGGTGTCGACATGGACAGCCGCACTGGAGACGCGTACCTGCTGCCTGATCTCTCCCACCTCCAGCCGGGCGTCCACGACCAAGGCCGAATTGACGTTTACCACGAGCCCGGTTTCCCGATACCTCTTGAACCCGGCCTTGTTCACCTCCACTTCGTAGATTCCCAACGGGAGCGCCTCAAACAAATAAAAACCTTCCGCATTGGTTGACACGGTCCGCTTGATGCCCGTCCCCGTGTTCAAAGCCACCACCTCACATCCCGGGACGGCCGCATTGGAGGGATCGCGCACCACGCCGGAAATGCTGCCGGTGGCAGAGCACCAGGCAAGCTCAGCACAAACAAAAATCATCGCAACGCCCATGAAAAAGGGCATCCCCAGATTTCGGAAGAATGGCTTTCGGGCCCTGCTCGTCCCCTTTAGGCTCATATAATCCTCCTTGAAAACTCTGAGTGTTAAATGGGGTCACCGATCGTCTGAACACCACAATCCGGTTAATAACTGCAAGCCCGACTGATTTGGATTTCTCCTGCTCGAATGCATCAACATCTATCTGCGCATCAGGGATGGCCGCTGACAGTCGCACCGGCACACCCGCCAAGTGAGCCCATAACCTGAGCACTCTTGAAAGCGTTTGAGTACTTTCGCTTCGATTAATTTCCTGCCCTTGCGTATTTTCTCGCGCAGACTTTACCTAAGTGTTGCAATGAAGTTAAATGAAATTAAATTCGGAAAGAGGCGAAGCATCACGGATAGGCTTGGCGAAGGGGATTAGACGCTCGGATGCTGAGGCTATAATTTACGGATGCGAGGTTCACCCCGCAACGCCAGCCCGCTGGCCTTGGAGGTATTTTCCGTTTGGTCGCAGAGGAAATATTGGCTGGTTTCACTGCAAGCTGCGGCAGCTAAGATATTTCCTCCGATTTTATGGATCCGGCATGAAAAGTCGGCTTCAAATCTAGAACGCGCCGGTTCGCTCACCAATGTGGCCCGCTCGGCATCCTCGGGCAGTCCAGCCCGCGAGAGCCGTCGAGACCACTTTCGGAATCAGTGAATTGAGGGCACCACACTCTCTCGCAGGCCGTGGAACGCCTGCTGTGCGGTGCCCTTGGCGAAGCCCGTTTCTTGGTGGATCACACTCCAAGAATGCCCTCGCAGTGTTGGGCTGCCCGCGAGTAACGGCGTGAGTTTACCAACCGTCTCCACCGCCCATTCCAGGCGAAATCCTATAGGACCGGGAAATCTCGGTTGGATACTTGGCCTGTTGTCGGGCGTTACAAGTTCCATCAGCTTCGGCGAGCAGCCAAGCAGTTTGGCTAATGGCTGGTGGCCCCGCTATTATTACTGACCATGAGGCTCGAGACGTTCACAGGCTCGAAGTCCGATAAGATGAGACTAGTGAGGCACGCAAGATCGTTATCGTCCCACCGAGCGTCGGGCGTGCCGATCAGCCCCCCGCTGTCTCCGTTGTCGGCCAGGATGATTCCATAGTCTCGGAATGCGGTGATGATAATCGCCGCTTGTGGACTGGTAGAGGCACAAGCGGGAGTCGCAACTGAAGCCTTGAGCCGATAGATCTCGCCAGCGGCTCCGGACATGGTGCAGCTTGCGGGAGGGGAAGATTGCGAAATCTCAGATTCCACGGGAATGGAACCCCCTTGCGCAGCCGTGCAGCTTCCCACGCCCGCCGTTTGCGTAGCGGGCCATACCCAGTAGTTCAACATATGGTTGAGAGTGAATCGGATGGGATGCCGAATCGTACCGTTGGGTGAACTGGGTGTGCCCGTGCCGATTACCTCGTCGGCATTGGCGAGCAGCGGCGCTACTGGAAGTCCCGCGGCATCGGATGTTCCCTGGCCTTGCGGTGTCAGGGCATTCGAAGATACGTTGGGCCAAAGCGCGTTCGAGGAATCGGTCCAGGGACCGTTTTCGTATATTCCCTGCCACATTTCGTAAAGGGCGGGGACGTTTCCACCGCCTGCCTCCAAGTAGACCAGAACGTGTCGATCTCCCGCCGAATTGCTGGTGCCTTCTACCGGAGCGTAGGCTGGAATTGGACCAGAGGTAAAATAGGATTGATATACAGTGGTTGTAACCGATACATCTGCTTGGTTGTAAGGAACTTCGATGGCTGGTATTCCATTGGGAAAGGGAGCAGCCGAATTGTTGCCGAAGAAAGGCTTAACCGTCTCTGGCAAATAGCCGCTGTACATAGGCGCTGCGGGGGAAGTATCTACGGGTAAGCTTGTCGTGGCTGCGTCCACGCGGTGGTGAAAAATGGAAGTTGCCGGAAAGATGTTTGCGAGGAAGGCGTTATTGCCGTTGATGGCGAAGCTGATGTTCTGAGTCGCCTGCGCACTGGTTGAGTCCGTAACTACAAACTCGGGCGTGTAAGTTCCTTGACCGCCGATCAGTGCGCTGCTGATGGCGCCTGTTGTGGCATCGAGAGACATTCCCTCAGGCAATGGAGGAAGGCTGGAATTCGCGGCTACGGAAAAGGCGTAAGGTGGAGAGCCGCCGGTAGCGACTATTGTGCAGCCTTCATACGCTGCGCCTTGTGTTCCGCCTGGGCATGAAGTGGTCGTTATCGCCAGCGGACCGCCGGACGCTGTTACAGTGACTGTTGCCGTGGATGTAGTCGAGCCCGCGGCGTTGGAAGCCGTCAGTGTGTAGGTAGTCGTCGCCGTTGGGCTCACGCTCGTCGAACCGGCCGCGGATGTGGACGTGAATGTCCCCGGCGTGATGGCGATGCTCGTCGCCCCAGTCGTCGCCCAACTCAGTGTACTGCTGGAACCCGCAGTGATACTTGCGGGGCTCGCTGAGAAGGAGTTGATTGTTGGTTTGCTTGTGTTTACGGTAACGGTTAGCGTAGAGGTGGTCGAGCCCGCGGCATTGGTAGCCGTCAGTGTGTAGGTGGTCGTCGCCGTCGGGCTCACGCTCGTCGAACCAGTCGCGGATGTGGACGTGAATGCCCCCGGCGTGATGGCAATACTCGCCGCCCCGGTCGTCGCCCAACTCAGTGTACTGCTGGAACCCGCAGTGATACTTGCGGGGCTCGCTGAGAAGGAGTTGATTGTTGGTTTGCTTGTGTTTACGGTAACGGTTAGCGTAGAAGTGGTCGAGACCGCGGCATTGGTAGCCGTCAGTGTATAGGTGGTCGTCGCCGCCGGGCTCACGCTCGTCGAACCAGTCGCGGATGTGGACGTGAATGTCCCCGGCGTGATGGCAATACTCGCCGCCCCTGCTACTATCCAACTCAGTGTGCTGCTTGTACCGGAGCTTATGCTCGTCGGATCCGCCGTAAAGGAAGCGATCGTCGGCTCGGACCCGCTTCCAGTGGGCGAAGTCGTCGAGCCGCAACCCGTCAGTTCGACACAGATGAATAGAATAATAATGAGGACCAGCGCGCATTGACCCCGTCCCGGAGAATTGAGTCCCCAGGCCCACGTGTGCGCCTTTTCGCTCGCATCGATTCGCGTGTTGTTGTTTGCGTTATACGTGCTGGTGCCGCTCGGCGTCGAGGTCAGGTCGTTAGACGGGTTGTCGTTGTACGGACTCATCCCCGGCAAATTGGGCTGATCTGTGCCCCATCAATTCTGGCCACAGGCTGGCTCACGCATCAAAGACAACGTATGCGCCATCGGTCGGCGTATCGTCGTGACGGATATTACCTCGATTGGATTGGAGCCTCCTTCTGATAACTCATAACGGACGGTATATCCGAGGAATTCGGCCTCCAATAGTACTTTGGTGCGACTAATTCATTGGGCCATTGAGCCATTGATTCATTGAGTCATCGAAGAAACCGCTCCCATGCGAAGAGCCGGGGCTTTTTAGCGGCTATTCAGTTATGCCATCGGCAACATCATCCATGGACAATAAGGCATGGAGGATACCACAGAAACCGGATTGGGGACGACAACTCGGCATCGCGGGTAGTAACCTGTTCAGGTCGAGAAGTCGAGAGTTGAGAGTCGAAGAGTGACAAGCAGTCGGCATCCTACCGCTTGACTTCCTGGATCGGATTCGCGACTTCTCGACTGCTCAACTCCTCGACTGTTTGTTTTCATAGACATTCTCGCTTTGTTCCCCCGATCTTGGCGTAGCGCGGACCGCCGTGTTTGCGGTCCGCGGCTCGCCGCAGCAATCATGGAAAAGCCGCAGACCGCAGGAACGGCGGTCTGCGCTACCAGACATTTTGTATGGACCGCACCCCTGAGCTGAGACAGTAAAATTAGGGACAGTTTACCATTCGCTGCAAAGACCTTGGCAAGGGAAAACCACCGTAGCATGATGGCGCTGGCTGGTGAAGCGGAGGCGGGCTCT
>Ga0181526_10003832_pt1 | contig 12028 bp, 11 predicted proteins | sample PEATcosm2014_Bin_35_FD_119750 | JGI IMG/M metagenome (GOLD analysis project Ga0181526, IMG submission 119750) | Peatland microbial communities from MTU Mesocosm Facility, Houghton, MI, USA - PEATcosm2014_Bin06_30_metaG | ecosystem: Environmental > Terrestrial > Soil > Wetlands > Peat | place...
CCTGGCCGACGGCGGAGGATTCAGTCGAGAAAATGGCGCGGCCGTCGCGGTCGAGAATGTCGAGCCGCACCACCGGCGAGCCGGATATCAGCTTCAAGGCCTTGGCGCGGAGATCGGCGTAGGCGGGATTGGCGGCGATGTCGCCCGAGGCCTGCCCTTCGGCCGCCTCGGTGGCGGGTGAAAGCGCCTGGAAATCGGGCAAGGTGGCGTTGGCGATGATTTGCGCCAGCGCTGCGTTGTTGCGCTCGGCCATCGCGCCCACTTGGTTAACGGTGTAAAGCCGGTGCGCGTAGGAAATGACCAAAACCGCGGTCAACATCACGACCGCGCTCAGCACGGCGAAGGTTAAAGTGGGCTTGCGCATGAACCGGGTCCGGCCCCTCGTTGGTATAGGGACCAATCTAGCCGCGTAATGGTTTCCCAAAACTTACGGCCGGCGCAATTGTTAGTGGAAATTAAGGGATATTAACCGAGCTCCGCTGCGGGGTTGCGGAATAACGCCGGCCGGCTAGCGCAAACTGGCGTTCAGCTTCTGCAACGCCGCGTTGCCGGGCACCAGCTCGGCATCGGCCAGCTCGTTCAAAGGCTTCTCCACCGTCTCGAAATGATCGTGCAGATCATGCGCCTCGGGCTCGACATAGAGCAGGCCGGTGACGATCTCGCCCGCGGCGTGGCGCTGCTGGAGATAGGTCATGGCCTGGATGCGGTCCTGCGGATCGTAATCGGCGTGCAGCTTGCGGAAACGCAGCACCGAGCCGTCATGCTGGGTGATGGTCTCGACCGTGCCGGGCGCGTAATCGGCGGTGATCGGCGCGCGCGCCTCGATGATGTCGAGCCGGTTCACCGATTCATTGTGCTCGCGCACGTAATCGAAGCTCTTGGTCGAGCCCACGTGGTTGTTGAAGGCGACGCAAGGCGAGATCACGTCGATGAAGGAGGCGCCGTGGTGGCGGATGGCGCCGGCGATCAGCGGCACCAACTGCGCCTTGTCGCCGGAGAAGCTGCGCGCGACGAAGGTCGCACCCAGTTGCAACGCCATGCCGATCAGGTCGATCGGCTCGTCCATGTTCAAGACGCCGCGCTTGCTCTTCGAACCCTTGTCGCTGGTGGCCGAGAACTGGCCCTTGGTGAGGCCGTAGACGCCGTTATTTTCGACGATATAGACCATGTTGACGCCGCGCCGGAGCACGTGGGCGAACTGGCCGATGCCGATCGAGGCGCTGTCGCCGTCGCCCGACACGCCCATGTAGATGAGATCGCGGTTGGCGAGATTGGCGCCGGTCAGCACCGACGGCATGCGTCCGTGGACCGAGTTGAACCCGTGCGAATTGCCCAGGAAATACGTGGGCGTCTTGGACGAGCAGCCGATGCCCGACAGCTTGGCGATACGGTGCGGCTGCAGATCGAGATCGAAACAGGCTTGGATGATCGCGGCGCTGATCGAATCGTGGCCGCAACCGGCGCAGAGCGTCGACACCGCGCCTTCATAGTCGCGGTGGGTGAATCCCAGCTTGTTGACCGGCAGACCGGGGTGATGAAGCTTGGGCTTGGCGATGTAGGTCATGACGCCACCTCTCGCAGCGGTTTTTCGGCGCGCAGCAGCGCGGAGATCGCGCCGCTGATGAAACGTTCGGTGATCGGCGTGCCGTCGTAATGCAGCACCGGGACGAGCTTGGCGGGATCGACGCCGCCTTCGGTCACGATCAGCGTCCGCAATTGCGCGTCGCGGTTCTGCTCGACCACGAAGACCTGCTCGTGCGCGGCGATGAAGTCGAGCACTTCCTTGGCGAAGGGAAAGCCCCTGATCCGCAGCGCATCGAGATGGATCCCCTGCCCTTCCAGCGCCACGAGCGCCTCGCGCATCGCCGCCGAGGTCGAGCCGAAATATATCGCGCCGCGCCTGGTCTTCTGCTTGGCGTCGGTGCGCAACGGCGCCGGCACCAGCTTCTTCGCGGTCTCGAACTTGCGCAACAGCCGCTGCATGTTGTCGACATAGGCCGGGCCTTCCTCGGTATAGCGCGCATAGCGGTCGCGCGAGGTGCCGCGGGTGAAATACACGCCCTTGGTCGGGTGCGTGCCGGGATATGTGCGATAGGGAATGCCGTCGCCGTCGACGTCGAGATAACGGCCGAACTCCTTGGCCGCATCGAGATCGGCGGCGCTCATCACCTTGCCGCGGTCGAGCCGCCGCGTGTCGTCCCAGGCGAAGGGCTTCGACAGCCACTCGTTCATGCCGATGTCGAGATCGAGCATGACGAACACCGGCGTTTGCAGCCGGTCGGCGAGATCCAAGGCCAGCGCGCCCATCTCGAAGCATTCATGGGGATCTTCCGGGAAGAGCAGCACGTGCTTGGTGTCGCCGTGGCTGGCATAGGCGGCCGAGAGAATATCGGCCTGCTGGGTGCGCGTCGGCATGCCGGTCGACGGCCCCGCCCGTTGGACGTCGAACACCACCGCCGGAATTTCCGCGAAATAGGCCAAGCCCAGGAATTCCTGCATCAGCGAAAGGCCCGGGCCGGACGTGCAGGTGAAGGCGCGCGCGCCGTTCCACGCCGCGCCGATGACGATGCCGATCGACGCCAGCTCGTCCTCGGCCTGGACCACGGCATAGCGATGCTTGCCGGTCGCCGGATCGACGCGGTAGCGCCGGCAATGGCGCTCGAACGCCTCGGCCATCGAGGTCGACGGCGTGATCGGATACCACGCCGCCACCGTGGCGCCGCCATAGACCGCGCCCAGCGCGGCGGCGTTATTGCCCTCGATGAAGATGCGGTCGCCCACCGCGTCGGCGCGCTTGACCTTGAGACCGATCGGCTTGAGATGCTTCAACGCATAGTCGTGGCCCAGATGCAGCGCCTCGATATTGGGCGTCAGCAGCTTCTCCTTGCCCTGGTATTGCTCGCCGATCAGCTTCTCGACCGCCGGCAATTCCACGCCGAGCAGCGCCGCCAGCGATCCCACATAGATGATGTTCTTGAACAGCTGCCTTTGGCGCGGATCGGTGTATTTCTGGTTGCAGATCTCCGTCAACGGCATGCCGATGACGTTGACGTCGTCGCGGAACTTGGAAGGCGGCATCGGCTTGGTCGAGTCATAGAAGAGATAACCGCCGGGATCGATCGAGGCCACGTCCTGCGCCCAGGTCTGCGGGTTCATGGCCACCATCAGATCGACGCCGCCGCGCCGGCCCAAATGCCCGGCTTCGGAAACGCGAACCTCGTACCAGGTCGGCAGGCCCTGGATGTTCGAGGGAAAGATGTTGCGCGTCGCCACCGGCACGCCCATGCGGAGGATGGACTTCGCGAACAGCAGATTGGCCGAGGCCGAGCCCGAACCGTTGACGTTGGCGAATTTGACGACGAAGTCGTTGGTGCTGTTTATCGGGTTCGGCATGCGGGTCCGGCCAGGGTCATGTCCAACAGGAATTTCTGCATGTCCCACGCGCCGGTGGGACAGCGTTCGGCGCACAGGCCGCAATGCAGGCAGACGTCCTCGTCCTTCGCCATGATGCGGCCGGTCTTGAGCGTGCCCGATACGTACAAGTCTTGCGACTCATTCTTCGCGGGCGCGCTGAGCCGCTGACGCAGCTCGCCCTCCTCGCCATTGGCGGTGAAGGTGATGCAATCCATCGGGCAGATATCGACGCAGGCGTCGCATTCGATGCACAAGGGCGCGTTGAACACCGTCTGAATGTCGCAATTGAGGCAGCGTTCGGCCTCGAGATAACCGAGCTTTTGATCGAAGCCCAGCTCCACCTCGATGCGCACGTCCTTGAGCGCCAGTTCCTTGTCGCGGTGCGGCACCCGGTAGCGCAGGTCGTTGGAGATGTCGTTGTCGTAGCTCCATTCGTGGATGCCCATCTTCTGGCTGATGCGCGCCACGTCGGGCGGCGGGCGCGCGGATATGTCCTCGCCGTGGAGCAGCTTGTCGATCGAGATCGCCGCGTCGTGGCCGTGCGCTACCGCCCAGATGATGTTCTTGGGGCCGAAGGCGGCGTCGCCGCCGAAGAACACCTTGGGATGGGTCGAGCGCATGGTCTTGGGATCGACCTTGGGCATATCCCACTTGTCGAATTCGATGCCGATGTCGCGCTCGATCCAGGGAAAGGCGTTCTCCTGGCCCACCGCCACCAGCACGTCGTCGCAGTCGTAATGCGGGTCGGGCTCGCCGGTGGGCACCAGGCTGCGCTTGCCCTTGTCGTCGTATACGGCCTTGACCTTCTCGAAGGTGACGCCGGTGAGCTTGCCCTTGTTATGGGTGAATTCCTTGGGCACGAGATAGTTGATGATCGGGATGTCCTCGTGCATCGCGTCTTCTTTTTCCCACGGGCTCGCCTTCATCTCCTCGAAGCCCGAACGCACGATCACCTTCACGTCCTCGCCGCCCAAGCGGCGCGAGGTGCGGCAGCAATCCATCGCGGTGTTGCCGCCGCCCAGCACGATCACGCGCTTGCCGATCCGGTCGACATGGCCGAAGGACACGCTGGAAAGCCAATCGAGGCCGATATGGATGTGGGCCTTGGCCTCTTGCCGGCCGGGAATGTCGAGTTCGCGGCCCCTGGGCGCGCCCGAACCGACGAAGATGGCGTCGTAATTCTCGGTCAGCAGCGCCTTCAGGCTGGCGATGCGTTTTCCCAGGCGCAGTTCCATCCCGCCGATGCCGGTGATGTAGGCGATTTCCTCGTCGGTGACGCTTTCGGGCAGGCGGAAGCGCGGGATCTGGGTCCGCATCATGCCGCCCGCCTTGGGGTCGCCGTCATAGATGACGATGTGATAGCCGAGCGGCGCCAAATCGCGCGCCACGGTGAGCGAGGCCGGCCCGGCGCCGATCAGCGCCACGCGCTTGCCGTTGCTCTTGGCCGGCGCCTTGGGCAGGCGGTTGGTGATGTCGTCCTTGTTGTCGGCCGCGACGCGCTTCAGGCGGCAGATCGCCACCGGTTCCTTCTCCACCCGGCCGCGCCGGCAAGCGGGCTCGCAGGGACGGTCGCAGGTGCGGCCCAGGATTCCCGGGAAGACATTGGAGTGCCAGTTCACCATGTAGGCGTCGCTGTAACGCCCGGCGGCGATCAGCCGGATGTATTCCGGCACCGGCGTGTGCGCCGGGCAGGCCCATTGGCAATCGACCACCTTATGAAAATAATCGGGCACGCCGATATTGGTGGGCTGCAAACCGAACTCTCCCCCTGCCTACTCTGCCACCAACACCGAACCGCACTCCCGTTTGCACAACGTCCGCTTCGCGCGTTTCTTCCGCGCTCTCACTCGCGGTCGCCCGCACCCGCCTCGACTTCAAGCGCCTGGGCGATGCCTTCGAGCTCGCGCGCCACCTCGGGCACCGCCGTCAACTCCGCCAACTCGCGGCACCGCCGCGCCAGGCCGTGAAGCCTCTCGGCACGCGTGGCGTGCGCCACACCCGATCCGGAAGAACCGGCCGATCGCGATATCATCGCGTCCTCCTTGGTATTGCCTCGTCTTGCGCGTGCGAGGCTTGGCCAATTAGGGCGTCAGATTGCCCCAACCCCCATCGCGGTGCAACATCGCACGCGCCGCCAAGCCCCTAAATTCTTGGGGTTTTTGAAGCAGTTAGGGTCCGAGTCTGACCGGTTCCCGTCAACCGGATAGCGCCCGGCTTGGCCGATGGGGACGGTTCCGGAAGCAGGCCTGCTCACTAAGACCTTGGCATTATTAGTAATTTAGTGACGTTTTTGCAGCAATTTAGATCTGGGGAAATTCCATCAGATCGACGACTGGGAGAGTTCCGCGTGAATTTACTGCGGTCCTTGTGGCGAGACGAAAGCGGCGTGCAAGCCTTGGAAACGGGGCTGCTTGCGGCGCTCATCGCCATTGTCATCGTCGGCACGCTCCGCAACATCCAGCTGGCCATCACCTCGACGCTCAACATCGTTTCGAGCGCGATGTGATACCCCCGCGTGGGAAAGGGGTGAGTTATCCCCCGCGGCGGAACGGCGCGACTTATCCACGTAATTAACAGGCTTAGCAACGAGTCGTGCTTGATTTTTGCGCTCCGGGCGCCGGAGCGCATGTTAAGGTTTCGTCACAATCCTGTCCGCCCGCGCGTTGGGGGCACCGCACGGAAAGGTCTCGGCATTGGCGCGCCAAAACAAAAATAATAATGCCAAGAAGCGGCCAGACATGCCGCCGCAGAATGGAGCAACACCAGGCACCGGCAGCGCGGTCAACGTGGCGTTGCTGGTGTCGATCCTGTTCGTGCTGGTGCTCGGGATATTCGGCGCCGTCTATTTCGAGAACCGCGGCGGCGGACAAGCCGCCAATCCTCAAACCGCTTCGTCTCCGGCCACGCCGCCTGGCAATCCAACCCAGAACGTCCCGGCGCAAACGGGTCCGGGGCAAAGCGTCGCCACCGCCAACATACCGCCGCTCAACCAGGTGAACCCGGCCGCCGGCCCGGCTTTGCTCAAGGCCGCCCAACCCGGCTATTGGGTGGAATACGCGGCCTATCTCGGCCCGGATTACGCCAAGCTCATGGTCAAGCGGCTCGCGGCGATGGGGATCAAGTCCTATTCCGAGCCGGCGACAGGCGCCGGCGGCAAGCAGTATTACCGCGTGCGTTCCGAGACCGGCGGCGACCGCGATGCCGCCGAGCAGGCCGCGCTCGAGGTCAGCAACGCGCTCGATATCTTCCCGGTTGTACATCGCGACGGCCAGACCCAGGCCGGAGCCGCCGTTTTCAGCGCGCCGATCCCGCCCGCGTCCAGTTCAATGCTAACATATTGGGTTCAATTTGGAGCCTATGACATTGATAATTATGCAAGATTATATGCGACTAAATTGCACGATTCGGGCCTCGACGTGACCATCATTTCCCGCCGGCGGCCGAACGGCCGGATGATCTATTTCGTGCGCTCGCAGCCGCTCAAAACCCCGGAGGAAGCCCGGGCTCTCGCCCAACACAGCCAGCAGCTGGTCGGCGGCGATACCCTGGTCGGGCAAACCGTTCCGGACGGGCCCTTTCCGGCTCCGCCTCCCACCCAACATCTCTAATCCCAACATCAATCTGGACATTTGAAATCATCGTCGGCCCGGTATAGGACGGGTTCATGATTTTGACCCCCATTCCCGAGTCGGAGCTGCCTGAGTCGCTGGCGCGTTTCGACGACTCGCTGTCATCCGAGTCGTCCCGCGCCGTTTTCCGGCGCATCGCCACTGTGGGCAATCCGGCCCGCGCCCCGGCCGGAATCGCCGTTAAGAATCACTCGGAATCAATTGATCTTATAACAAATTTTTGCATCGGCCATAAGCCGGGCGCACCACGACTCGACTTGTCCTGGGACGGCACGGCGCTGCGCACCGAGACCGAGTCTTATGTCCTGTTGCACGAGGTGGCGCATTACCAGCTCGCCGCGCCCGCGCGCCGCAACGTGATCGAATTCGGCCTCGGCCCTGGCCCCGAAACCGGCGATCGTGCCCGGGCCGAACGCGCGGCCCTGCGCTTCGGCTTCGAACGCGAGCACGAGGAGGCTTTGGCCTCGCTTCTCGGCATCCTGTGGGAGGCGCAATTGGGCCACCCGGCGCTGGCTTCGTTCCTGGATCAGAACTGGCTCGAGGGCGCGGGCCGGCCCGGCACGGCGGCGCATTTCGAAACCGTTCTGGCCGAGCTTACGCGCGGCGGCTTCGTTACGCCCGCCGGGCAGCCTACCCGGAATCTCCGCCAAAGCCCGGATTAGACCAGGTTGGGATCCGCCGGATATGTCGCGTTGATGATGTGGATCGCCAGCACGCGCTGCAACGGCGTGAGCTTGCGGCGCTTGAGCAGACGCGCGATCAATGAGGCGCGCGCCTCGGCGGCAGCCGCCTGGGCCGGACGCCGCGCCACCCGCGGCACCATCCAAGGCAGCCAGAAGGGATTGAGGCGGGCGGTGATTCCATTGTTCTGCGACATCGACATCGGTTTCTGCCTTTGCTTGAAAATCGGTTCGGGTTTCCGATTCGCGAATCCTGGTGCCGGTATGGTTAATAATTCGTTAGCGCCCTAAAACGGCGCGGGAGAACGCCATGACCAACCTCGAAAACACCCAAAAAATCGCCTTTCTCGGCATCGGCCTGATGGGCGCCCCCATGGCGAGAAACCTGCTCGCCGGCGGCCTCAAAGTGACGGTCTGGAACCGCGATGGCGCCAAGGCCCAGGCGCTGGCGGCGGCGGGGGCGAAAGTGGCGCCCTCGCCCGCCGCGGCGGCCAAGGACGCCGACACGGTCATCACCATGCTGGCCAGCGGCCCGGTGGTGGAAACGGTTATGTTCGGACCCAATGGCGTTGCCGAGTCGCTGGCGAAGGGCGCTCTGGTCATCGATATGAGTTCGTCGCCGCCCGAGATGGCGCGCGACCACGCCAAACGACTCGCGGCCAAGGGCGTCGATTATCTCGACGCGCCGGTTTCGGGCGGCACGGGAGGCGCGGCCGAGGGCAAGCTCGCCATCATGGCCGGTGGCGAGTCGCGCGTGTTCGAGCGGGCCCTTCCGGTGTTCGCGCCACTCGGAACCCCGATTCTGGTCGGGCCCGTGGGCACCGGCCAGCTCGCCAAGCTGTGCAACCAGGCGATCGTCGCCATCACCATCGGCGCGGTGGCCGAGGCGCTGTTGCTGGCGGCGGCGGGCGGCGCCGATCCGGCGGCGGTGCGTCAGGCCATCATGGGCGGATTCGCCGGAAGCCGTATCTTAACAGTGCACGGCAATCGAATGATTTTACGTGATTTTATGCCTGGCGGCCCCGCCGCCATCCAGGTCAAGGATTGCGAGACCATCGTGGCCGCGGCCAAGGCGTCGAAGCTCTCTTTGCCCTTTGCCGAGACCGCCCTGGGGCTATTCCGGGACCTGGTGGCGCATGGCGGCGCGCGCTACGACCACAGCGCCCTACTGTTGGAACTGGAACGCCGTAACGCTCCCGCGCGAGTCGGAAAAGCGCCCGACCGGCTTCCCGTCTAAACCACCGGCGTCGGAAGCGGCTTTCCGGCGTAAAAGGCGGCCAGATTGTCGAGCATGAGCTGACCCATGGCGCGGCGCGTGGCCTGGGTGGCGCTGCCGATATGCGGCAGCAGAACCACGTTGTCGAGCTTCAGCAGAGCCTCGGGCACGCGCGGCTCATCGGCGAACACGTCGAGCCCGGCGGCGCGGAGATTGCCTTCGACGAGCGCCTTGACCAGCGCCGGCTCATCGACCACCGAACCGCGCGCGATGTTGATGAGCGCGCCCTTCTTGCCCAGCGCGGCGATCACCTTCTCGTCGACCAGGTTGCGCGTCGCGGCGCCGCCCGGGCAAGAGATCATCAGGTAATCCACGTCCTTCGCCATCGCCACGAGATCGGCGTAATAGCGATAGGCCACGCCCGGCTTCTGGCGCGGACCGTGATAGACGATCTTGACCCCCAGCGCCTCGGCGCGCTTGGCGATGGCCATGCCAATGCGGCCCAGCCCCAGCACGCCCATGGTCGAGCCGCCGAGCTTGGTCGCAAGCGGCATCGCGCCCTTCGCCGCCCATTTGCCCTCGCGCACATAGCGGTCGGCTTGCGGAATCCGCCGCGCCACGCCGAGAAGCAATGAGATGGCGATATCGGCCACGTCGTCGGTCAGCACGTCGGGCGCATTGGTGACGCGGATGCCGCGCGCCTTGGCGGCGGCGAGATCGACATGGTCCACGCCCACGCTCATGCAGGCGATGATCTTGAGCTTGGGCAGCGCGTCCATCAGCTCGGCGTTGATCGCGCCGCCGAACGTGGTGAGGGCCTGCGCCTTGTCTTTCACGCCGGCGAGGAACGCCTTGCGGTCTTTGGCTTCGAACAGGCGATGCACGGTATAGGCGGCCTCAAGCTCCTCCCAAACCGGCTGATAGAGCGGCGTCGCGGCGACGACATCGGGTTTCATCGCCCTGTTTTGCCTCAAGCCGCGGTGGAATGTAAACCGCTCCCTTGTCGCGGGCGCCAGGCCGGTCCCACCCCGTGCCCACCAATTAGGCTTTGACCGTCTTGGCCTGCTGGCGCAGCACGAATTTCTGGATCTTGCCGGTCGAGGTTTTGGGCAAGGGACCGAACACGACGGCGTGCGGCACCTTGAAATGGGCGAGGTTGTCGCGGCAGAAGACGATGATATCCTCCGCCGAAGCCTGGGCGTTGGGCTTCAAGGTGACGAAGGCGCAAGGCGTCTCGCCCCATTTCTCGTCGGGCCGGGCCACCACCGCCGCTTCCATCACCGCCGGATGCTTGTAGAGCGCCTCTTCCACCTCGAGCGACGAGATGTTTTCTCCGCCCGAGATGATGATGTCCTTGGCGCGGTCCTTGACCTCGATATAGCCGTCGGGATGCACGACGCCCAGATCGCCGGTGTGGAACCAGCCGCCGGCGAAGGCCGCTTGGGTCGTCTTGGGGTTCTTGAGATAGCCCTTCATCACCGTGTTGGCGGAGAGCAGCAGCTCGCCGATGGTGGCGCCGTCGGCCGGCACGTCGCGCAAGGTCCGGGGATCGGCGACGCGCACGGCGGCCAGCGTGTGCACGGCCACGCCTTGCAGCGCCATCTTGGCCGCGCGCTCTTCTGGGGGAAGCGCGTCCCACGCCTCTTGCGGGAAGCAGATCGTCGCCGGGCCGTAGGATTCGGTGAGGCCGTAACCGTGCGTCACCTCGAACCCCAACCGCTCCATGTTGAGGATGACGGTCGAGGGCGGCGCAGCGCCCCCGGTCATCACCTTGACCGGATGATCGAAGCGGCGCTTGGCCGCCTCGGGCGCGTAGGCGAGCATGTTCAGGACGATGGGCGCGCCGCAGAGATGGGTTACGCGCTGCTCGACGATCAAGGAGAATATCGCCGCCGGATCGATGCGCCTGAGGCAGACATGCGTGCCGGCCGCGCCGGTCACGGCCCAGGTGTAGCACCAGCCGTTGCAATGGAACATCGGCAGCGTCCACAGATAGATCGATTGCGGCGTCAGCCCGAAATACATGATGTCGCCGAGCGCGTTCAAGAACGCGCCGCGGTGGTGATAGACCACGCCCTTGGGATCGCCGGTGGTGCCGGAGGTGTAATTGAGCGAGATCGCGTCCCATTCGTCTCCGGGCATTTCCCAGGCGAAATTCGGATCGCCCTGCGCGATGAACCGCTCGTAATCCATCTCGCCCAGCAACGCGCCGCCCTCGTAAAGCGGGTCGTCGATGTCGATCACCAGCGGCTTGCGGTCGCTGAGCCTGAGCGCCTCCTGGATGGTGGAAGAGAACTCGCGGTCGGTGATCAACACCTTGGTCTCGGCATGGCCCAGGATGAAGGCGATGGTGCGCGCGTCGAGCCGGTAATTGAGCGCGTTCAGCACCGCCCCCGCCATGGCCACGCCGTAATGCGCCTCGAGCATGGCGGGCACGTTGGGCGCCATCACCGAGACCGTGTCGCCCTTGCCCACCCCGCGTTTCCGTAGCGCGTCGGCCAGCCTGCGGCAGCGGGCGTAGAATTCGGCATAGGTGAAACGGCGCTCGCCGTGGACGACCGCGATCTTGTCGGGATAGACCGCGGCCGAGCGGGCGAGAAAGCTCAGCGGCGACAGGGCCGCGTAATTGGCCCGCCCGCGCGCCAGATGGGTCTCGTCGTAGATGCCCGATTTCATTCCGTCCCCGGCCTTAACCTTAAGCGCGTCCCCGGCAGGGTCAACCGTGCTATAATGCCTTCATGCATATCGACATCGTCTCCGACGTCATCTGCCCCTGGTGCTTCATCGGCAAGCGCCGGCTCGAATCCGCGCTGGCGCAGCGCCCGGGCCTTTCCGCCGACCTCACCTGGCGGCCTTTCCAGCTCAACCCCGACATGGCCCCGGGCGGCATGGCGCGCGCCGATTATCTCGCCGCCAAATTCGGCGGCCGCGCCCACGCGCAACGCATCAACCAGACCATCGTCGATGCCGGCAATTCGGCCGGCATTCCCTTCGCCTTCGACAAGGTGGAGCGCACGCCCAACACCCTCGACGCCCATCGCCTCATCCGCTTCGCGGATAGCCACGGCGCCGCCAACGAGGTGGTCGAC
>Ga0181526_10003839_pt1 | contig 12002 bp, 11 predicted proteins | sample PEATcosm2014_Bin_35_FD_119750 | JGI IMG/M metagenome (GOLD analysis project Ga0181526, IMG submission 119750) | Peatland microbial communities from MTU Mesocosm Facility, Houghton, MI, USA - PEATcosm2014_Bin06_30_metaG | ecosystem: Environmental > Terrestrial > Soil > Wetlands > Peat | place...
AGAAGTTACGCCAGAGCCCCACCGAATCCGGAGAGGTCCGCAACACCGCGCGCGAGCCCACCTGCATCTGGTCCAGCGCCACCCTTACCACTCCCGCCAGCAACAGCGGATCCATCTGCGCCTCGCGATGCAGCACCTTGCGCGCGATGGCCAGAGCCAGGCGCACGACCTCGCTTTCCACCCGGCGGAAGTAGTCGTCCCGGCGGCTCTCGAAGTCCTGCAGCGTGGACAACAGGGCCGCACGTTCCTGCTCGATCTTCTGCGCGGCCGCGGCTTGCGCCTGGGCCTCGCCCTGGCGAAACCCTTCGGCCCGCGCCGCTTCTACGGCCGTGGCCAGTTGCTGTTGCATGGCCAATTCCCGGGCCTTCTGGGCTGCCTCGTTCGCCAAGAGTTCGGACGCCTCCCGGCGCAGCACCTGTGGTGGAATCACCGGGTACTGAAAGTTCTCCACCCGGCGCTCAAACGATGTACTCATCGCCACTCTCCGGCTTAAGGACTATTTTGCCTTCCGCTTCCAGCTTGCGGGCCACCGCTACGGCTTCCTGTTGCGCCTTGTTCACTTCGCGGGCGCGCACCGGGCCCATCACTTCCATGTCTTCCTTCAGCATCTCGAAGGCGCGGGCCGAGATGGCCTTCATCAGGTGGTTGCGAAGCTCCTCGGAAGCGCCTTTCAAAGCCAGGGTCAACACCTTTTTGTCGAGACGGGCCACCAGCTCGCGGATGCCGGCCTCCGGCACCCCCAGCAGGTCATCGAAGGTGAACATCAGGTTGCGGATGTTCAGCGCCAACTTGGCGTCCTCCGATTCGATTTCGTCCAGCACCGACTTCATGGCTCCCGGCTCGAGACGGTTCATCAGATCGGCCGCGCTCTTGAAACCGGGATAGGCGCGCCGGCTCTGCTCGCCCAACCGCTGTAGCCGCTTGTGCAGCACCAGCGACACCTTCTGCGCCATCTCCGGCGAAAAATTGCGCAGCAGGGCCAGCCGTTTCACCGCTTCCACGCGCACCGATTCCGGCAGCTTCATCAACAAAGCCGAGGCGGGCTTGGGCTCGAGATAGGCGAGGATCAGGGCAACGGTCTGGGGTTGTTCGTCTTCCAGGAAACGCGCCAGCTCCTGCGGGTCGGCCTTCTGCAAGGTGTCCAACTGATTGGCGTTCAGGTCCTGGGCGCGGCTGACCTGCTCCAGCAGCGCCTTGGCGCCCTCGTTGCCGAAGGCCTTCACCAGCAGACTGCGGGCGTACGCATCGCCGCCCTGCGCCAGATAATCCTGGGTCAGGCTCAGCCGGTAATATTCCTCCAGGACCTCCGATGCGATCTCCGGCTTCACCCCGTTCAGCTCGGCAATCTCTTGCGTCAGGCGTTGTACCTGCGTCTGGCTGAGGTTGCGGTAGATGGAAGTGGCCGCCTCTTCGCCCAGCAGGACCAGAAGGACCGCAGCTTTGCGCAGCCCGCTCAGCGCCGCCGATGCCGGGGTGACGGTTGTCATTCTGCGCTGCCCTCCCGCAGCCAGTTCTGCACCAGGCGCGAAGCTCCGGCGGGTTCGGTCTTGACCTTCTCCACCAAGTGGTTCTTGAGGACCGCCAGCTTCTTCAGCGACACGTCACCATCCTGGCCGACCGCCCCCAGGATCTCCTCCAGTGACTCGGAGTGAGGCGCAGCGGCGATCTGCCCACCTGCCGCTTCGCTGATGGTGTTTCTGTTCGCTATGCGCGCCGGCAGTTCGCGCAACATGGTCGTGAACTGGTTTTTCACCGGGCGCAGCAGCAACATGTACACGCTGCCAAACAGGCAGGCCAATGCCAGATAACGGAAGATCCTTGCCCAGTTCTTCAGACTGCGTTGCACTCGTTCCATGAAAGTTGGCGGTAACGGCGTGTCCTGCTGCAGGTTCTGAAACGACAGGTTCTCCACCGCCAGCAGATCGCCGCGTTTGGCATCAATGCCCAGCGCCGCCGCGGCCAACTGTTCAATCTGCTTCATTTCCTCCGGCGAACGTTTGCGGCGCTTGGCTGTGCGCTGGTTGTTCTTCTGCTCGATTTCGGCTGCGTCGTCCACCAGCAGGGCGGCCGCGATCCGCTTGATTCTGCCGGCCGGCTGCAGGGTGTGCCGCACCACCTTGTTCACCGCGTAGGTGCCGCTTTCGGCTTTGGAAGTATGATTTTCGTTGCCGGACTTGATGGGCGGGGTGACTTTGGCATTGGGCAGGTTGCTGCTGGTGCCGGGAACGCCGCCCTGCGCTTCGTTGCCCAGCCGCTCCTCGCTGCGGGTGACGCTCAACGCCACGCTGCTGTTGGGATCGTAGGTTTCCTGCGTCTCTTCGCCGGAGCTGAGGTCGTACTCCACATGCACGCTGGCGCGCACACCCTGCGAGCCGACCACCGGCTCCAGCGTCTCCACCACCCGCTTGGCCAGCTCCTGATCGATCTCGGAAGCGCCGCCTCCCGGGGACGTACCGCCGAAGCGCCCCACGGGCAGGTTGGTGTCAGCATGCACCACCACCACGTTCTCGGGACTGAGGCGGTCCACTGCTCCCGCCACCATCTGGCGAATGGCCAGGTCCGACTGCTCCGGCAATTGTCCACGGCGCAGCTTCACCATCACCGAAGCTTTGGCCGAGCGCTCGCGTTCGCTGTAGAGCGATTCCGCAGGCATCACCAGGTGCACGCGCACCGCCTGGACTTCACTCAGAGTCGCCAGCGTGCGCTCCAGCTCAGCTTCGAGCGCCCGCTGATAATTCACCTTCTCGCTGAAGTCGGAGCCGGCCCAGTTCGGCTTGTCAAACAGTTCGAAGCCCATGCGGCCGCTGTGCGGCATGGGTTGCGAGGCGACCTCCAGGCGCGCGCTGTCAAGCTTATCGGCGGGAACCAGGATGCTGGCGCCGTCGGGCGATTGCTCGAAGGGGATTTTTCTGGCATTGAGGCTGGCCGTGATCTCCGGCGCGTCGGCGGGGTTCAGGCCGGAATAAAGGACTTTGTACTCCGGCTTGGCAATCAATTGCACAAACACGCACAGCGTGGCTGCCGCCAGCACCGCCTTCTGCTTGAGGCTCAGACCCAGGACGAACTCCCTGCTCTGCTGCGCCACCTGCGCGAATGTGAGATTGCCGTCCACTGCTGCTCAGCCTCGTTGCCTCAGAACTGCATGCCGGCGATCTGCTGGTAGGCTTGGACAACCTTGTTGCGCATCTGCAACATGAGTTGAAACGAAAGGTCGGCCTTCTCCACCGCAATCATCGCGTCGTGCACATCCGTGCCGTTGCCTTCGACCAGGCCCTTCACTTTCTGGCCGGCATCCAGGTTGAGGTTGTCAACTTCCGAGACTGCCTCGCGCAGGACCTCGCCAAAGCCGCCGCTAGGCGGGAGGGGAATCGCGGTCTGCCGCCAGCCGGATGGCGGAACCGGCAGGTTGGGATTAAGGGCGTTGATGCTCATGGTCTCGTCCTAATGCAGTTTCAAAATTGCCGTATCCGGGAGGCTCGGGTAGAGCGGCGCTTTAGCGCCGCGTCCGGCCGCAACAAAGAAACCCCTTCCGCCGCTGAGGTCGCGGACCTCAGCGGCGGAAGCAAAGCAGTGGCGCGCTCGACGCGGGCCTGAAGGCCCGCTCTACCCGAGCCTGCCTCGTACGGCAACTCTGGAATTGCTCTAATGCACATGCTTCTACTTCAAAATCTGCAGCGATTGCTGGATCATCTGCTTGGCCGCCTGCACCGCGCTGGCGTTCAGCTCGTAAGCCCGCTCCGCGCCCATCAGGTCCACCATCTCCTGCACCGGACTGATGGCCGGATAGTCGACGTAGCCCGACCCGTCGGCATCAGGATGTCCCGGCTCATAGCGGCGCAACGGGGGTGTGGGATCGTCGACCACCTGGCTGACCCGCACTCCGCCGGCCTCCTGCAGGCTGCCGTTGTACAATGAGCCCGCCAGCAGTAGGCGGAATGACGATGCCGGCCGGCTGTTGAACACCACCATGCGCCGGCGGTAGGGTCCGCCCTCCGGGGTGCGGGTGGTTTCCGAGTTCGCCAGGTTGCTGGTGGCCACCTCGGCGCGCACCCGCTCGGCGGTCAAGGCCGAGCCGCTGATCTGAAACAGTCCGAACAGGTTCATTGTCCATTGCCTCCGTTGATGGCCTGCTGCAGGCGGTTGAACTCGGCGCGCAGCAGTTGCACGTCCACCTGGAAGGCCAACTGGTTCTGGGCCATCAGTAGGCTCTCGCGGTCCAGGCTGACGTTGTTGCCGTCCGGGCGTTCGACGAGGCCCGGGACCTCGCGCGCCACCGGCGCCGGTTGCAGAGCTTCGTCATCGCCCAGCGCGCGCTGCAGCTCCTGGCGGAAATCAATGTCCCGCGCCTTGTAGCCGGGGGTGTCAATGTTGGCGACATTCTGGCTCACCAGACCCTGTCGCGTGGAGGTCAAGTCCAGAGCGCGGCTCAAGGTGTGCATCAGGGGAGTTTCCACCAGAGTCATGACAGCCTCCTGCGGGGCGGCAGCCCATGTTCGCGAATCTTGTTGCGGACGGTGCGCAGGCTGACCCCCAGCAACTCCGCCGCCCGCGTGCGGTTACCCGCGGTGGCTTCCAGGGTGATTTCCAGAAGCGCCTTCTCGGCGTCGCGCAGCGACAGACCGGGCTTGAGCCAGGGCGCGGGTCCGAGCGCCGGAGGAGGGCCCAGGCGCAGCGCATCGGCCTTGATCTCTCCGCAATCGCACAAGGCCACCGCCCGCCGGATGGAGTTGGCCAGCTCGCGAACGTTGCCCGGCCAGGGGTGCGAGCGCAGAGCAGCGCGGAAGCCGTCGCTCATGGTGGGCGGGGGCTGGGGCGCGGCGAATTTCGCGCCAAAATATTCGGCCAGCTCGATGACATCGTCGCCGCGCTCGCGCAGCGGCGGCAAGCCCAGCGGGATCACGTTCAGCCGGTAATAAAGATCTTCGCGAAAGCGTCCTTCGCGCACCAGGCTTTGCAGCGAGCGGTTGGTGCTGGCGATGACCCGCACATTCACGCTGATGGGGCGGCTGTCGCCCAGGCGATAGAATTCCCGCTCCTGCAGCACCCGCAGTAGCTTGGGCTGCAGCAGGGGCGGCAACTCGCCAATCTCATCCAGCAGCAGGGTCCCGCCATCGGCCAGTTCGAACTTGCCGGCGTGGCCGGCCAGGGCCCCGGTAAAGGCACCGCGCACATGGCCAAACAGTTCGGCTTCCAGCAGGTTTTCGGGGACCGCCGCGCAGTTGATGGCGATGAAGGGCCTGGCGGCGCGCGCACTCTCCTCGTGGATGAAGCGCGCCAGCAGCTCCTTGCCGGTGCCGCTCTCCGCCTCCAGCAGAATGTCGGCGCCGCTGCGGGCGGCGTGACGCGCCTGTTCCAGCGCCGCCAGCAGCACCGGGGAACTTCCGACCATCGGATTGGGGCTGCTCATATGGCGGGGCTGGGCGGACGCCAGCCCGGGGAAGCCGTCGCGCAATTTCGGCGCCGGAACGTTGTTGTTGGCGGATTGTGAGCTGGGCAACATCTGCCTACCGCTTTTGCACGGCGCTTGCCGATTGCGACCGCCGCAGATTAGACCGCATTCACGCGAGGTGACTGCCACCCACCGCAAGCTGCGACAGCTCGCTGCCCGGCAGACCGAGATGCTCGGGCAGTATGGGGCCACCTTCGGCGAGAATGGAAGCGCGCTCGATTACGTGCTGCAACTCGCGCACATTGCCCGGCCAGGAGTGCTTCTCCAGCAGCCGCACTGATTCCTGCGGCAGCGTCGCGCTGCCACTCTCGGGCTCAAACTTTCGCAGGAAGTGACGCGCCAACGCTTCGACGTCGGCGCGGCGGAGCGACAGTGGCGGCAGCTCGATGGGGAACACCGACAGGCGGTAAAACAGGTCCTCGCGGAACAGCTTGCGCCCGGCCAGCGCGGCGAGATCGGCATTGCTCGCCGCCAGCACCCGCACATCCACGCGGAACACGTCCGAGCTGCCCAGCCGCTGCACCTCGCCCTGATCGAGGAAGCGCAGCAGCTTGGCCTGCATGCCCAGCGGCAACTCGCCGACCTCGTCGAGAAAGAGCGTTCCGCCGTGGGCGCTGTGGATCCGCCCGATGCGCGACTGCACTGCGCCGGTGAATGCACCGCGCACGTAGCCGAACAGTTCCGACTCCAGAAGGGCTTCCGGGATGGCGGCGCAATTGATGACCACGAACTCCTTGCTGGCGCGCAGACTGAGGCGATGAATCGCCTGCGCCACCACTTCCTTGCCGGTTCCGCTGGCTCCGGTGATGAGCACCGGCGTCGAGCGTGGCGCTACCAGTCGCGCCATGCGATAGACCGCGTGCATGCACGGCGACTGCCCGACCATCCCGGGCAGAGGCTCAATTGCCGGCGGCTTTGCTTGCGGGGGTTGCGTCACCAGCGCCGGAGTTGACCAGCGGTTGATGGTCTCGAACAGGTTCTGCGCTCCGGCACTGCGCCACTGCGCGGGCAGCAGCGGACAGCCGGCGTCGTCGAGCAGCAACACGTCAATGCCGGGGAAGCGCTGGTTGATGGTCTGCAGCAACTCTTCGGCGTCAAGGTCGGGCAGCCTGCGGTCGAGGAACAGCAGCTGGCATTCGGTGCTTTCCAGCTTTCCCAGGGCGTCGGCGCCGCCCAGCGCTTCGGCTGCGGAGATGCGCGACTGCAAAAGGTTTTGCACGATCTGCTTGCGGATGCCGGGATTGGCGCTGGCTACGATGACCGCCGGATCGGGGGAGTAAAAGGATTGCGCTAAGGTCGTCATGAGGATGTTGTAATCCGCAAACCTTAGAACGAGCTTAGTAGCAAGTTAGAATTTTCTAGGAAATTGAAGAAATTTACCCTGTCCGGCGAGCGCTGCCTGCTGCGCGAAACCGCCCGGTCTGGAGAATTCACTGGGCGAGCGGCAGGCTGACAATCCAGACGCTGCGTCCCGAAGCAGACTCGGCCGATGCAAGATCGCCGCCCGCGGCGCGAAAGGTTCGGCGCGCGATTTCCACTTCACCAGTGGGAATTGGTTCGCATGCATCCGCGGTTGAACTTTCCGAGGACGCAGCGCCGGAAAACGTCATTCTGATCCCGGCCTGCTCTTTCGTGTGCTTCACGGTGACGCTGAGGTTTCGGTGTTTAGAGCTGCGCGGCAGATATCCCAGCAGATAAAAGAACGCCCGCGCCAGCTTGGCTGCATTGCCTCGAACCTGCAGCGGGCCACAATTGAGATGGAATCGCCCGCCGGCGGACTCGAAAACAGGAAGGAAATCCTCCCGCAAGCCAAGCAACAGCGGCTGCAACGCAACCGGCGCAGAGATATCACCCGGATCATCCGCGTCGCTCAACTCCCGCAGCAGCAGCAGGCTTTGCCGCAGCCGCTGAGCATTTTGCAGCGCGGCCTCCACACTGGCGCGGAACTCCTCCGGAGTCTCATCGCGAACCAGCGAGAGCTCAAGCGAACAGTGCAGGGCAGTAAGAGGCTGGCTCAGCTTGTGGAGGACGTCCGAGACGAGGCTGCGCTGCTCGGCGCTTCGCTTCCGGACCTCGGCGATCGGACTCACACGACTGCCCTGGGGTGGCAACTCAATTCGTATCCCACTCCGCGAATGGTGTGGATCAGATGCGGTGAATGATCGCCGTCCACTTTCTTGCGCAGGTAATTAATGTAAACGTCAACGATGTTGGTGGTGGTGTCGAACGACAGGTTCCATACGTGCTCGACGATCATGGTGCGGGTAACGCGGCGTCCCGAATTGCGCATGAGGTATTCCAGCAGAGCAAACTCTTTGGACGTCAGTTCAATACGCTTACCCGCCCGTTCCACTCTTCGCTCTACGCGGTCCAGTTCAAGGTCGGCGACGCGCAGCACGGTTTCGACCGTCCGCGGGCCGCGGCGCAGCAGGGCGCGCACGCGGGCGGAAAGTTCGGTGAAGGAGAACGGCTTGATCAGGCAATCATCGGCGCCGCTGTCGAGCGACTGCACGCGGTCTTCTACGCGACTGCGCGCGGTAAGGACCAGCACGGGCAGCGACGGCTTCTTCGGCCGGATTGAGCCCAGCACGCCAATGCCGTCGTGCTTGGGCAGATTCAAATCCAGGACCAGCAGATCGTAGTCGCTCTCCAGCGCCATGCGCCGCGCCTGCTCGCCGTCAGACGCGACATCCACGGCGTAGTGCTCCGCTTCCAGCCCCTTGCGCACGAAACTGGCCAAGGGAGCATCGTCTTCGACCACCAGAACGCGCATTGCGGGAACTCCTCGGCAGAGTAACCTGTCAGTAGTTACCTTGATTCTTCGCCTCGAGTGCAGGGTGCGTCAACGGGTCTTTGCTACCAACCAACCAGCGTGTTCCAAATTGGGAAATTCTCGACGAAGGGCCGGAAACGAGTTTTGGGATAATTTGCGAGCCCCGACTTGACCTTACAGCCTGCCCGTCGGATGAATGAGATGTGTCTGATTCCCTGCATCAGCCTCACTACAACCGGATTGTCTGGGACTCGTTAGCTGAGGGTCGCAGGTGAAATGACAATCTTGCGGCAACAAACCTCGAGGACCCACTTCCAAGATGCCATCGTCAAATCTTGCTTGGCCTCAACGAACCTCGCGAGGCTTTTTCAGGTCGTTATTGCCGGCCGTGTAACCCGATGAAGCTGCCAGGCAAACGCTCCCAGACCTAGGCAAACCACACCGAAGTGGACTAGCCCGCCAAGATACGGGATGAAGCCGACGATGGTGAGGATCAGCACGCCCACCAATAGTGCCAGCAGCCAATCGCCCTTAGTCTCCCCAGTTGGCTTCAGAAGTATCTGTCCCAGGAACGCCCCAACCCAAACCTTTGCAAGGTAGATCGCAACCAGATACATCGCGAGCAACATTAGCGAGGCAGGGAGGCCAACCAGCGTGATGGCTGTCAAGATTATGACCACAGGCACACCCGCCAGAACCGCAAAACCAAGCCCGAGGCTGCGCCAGCCTGAGCCCACCGCCCGAGTGCTGGCCTGGAAGAAACCTGGAAACAGAACCAGGCCCAGCCATCCCACCAGCATGGCGGAAGCGAGCCAGACCGCTTGGTAGAAGTAGAATCTGGGGCGCGCGAAATGGCTCTGCCTTACGCGCACCTGGATGTCACGTGTGCCCACAATCGTCGCGCCGTCGGCGATGTGTACTTTCTTTAGATCGCGCACGCGAGCGCTCAGGCCACCGCCAATTCGGGCCGTGTTAGTCAGGGTAAGGCTATCACCGGTCACGGTCAGTTCGCGCCCGATGCTGCCGCTCACATCGGCATCACCGGTGTAGATGGTGACGCTGCGATTCACCCCGCCCTCGAGGCTGACGTCGCCGGCGGCAACCACGATACCGCCGCCCACGCGACCCCGGTCATTCACATGCAAGGATTGCACCAACCCATAGATGTTGTGGCCCAATTGCCCGTCCAGGTCGAGCGAATTCGAAAAGTTGTAGATGTTGCCTTCCACGGTTCCGCTTACCACGGTTCTCTTGGCAAAACTCACTAAGTCGCCCTTGACGGTGCCGCGCACTTCCACAGAGCCGCCAAAAGCCAGCAAGTCCCCATTGACCACGCCTTCCACACGCACAATGTTGCCGGTGGCCAAGAGTGTGTCGTCTAGAGTTTCGTTTGCCGCTACCGTGACGACCTCACTATGACGCCGCTCCAACGCAAAGCCGGGCAGCGACAAGGCAAGCAGCACGATCAGCAGGCGCAGGCCAGTTCGCGGTAGTCGCCATCGGCGCCCCAGCAGCAGTGCGCTGCCGCCCAACAGCAACACCAAAAAGAGCCCTCCGACGAACGCCGCATAATCAGACAGCATGGCAGTACCTCCGTGTGCAAAGTAATAAGAAAGGTTGAAGATCAGGTTCGTGCGGCCGCTTACACTGAAGGGATTTAACCACTGCAGCGCTTCCGGAATGCTCAGCCCATTGATCCAAGGGACAACGATCGAACCTAGCGCCAGCACCGCGGCCACCACCGCGAGGTCCCCCCACCCCGGAGACCCTGGCAAACGGGAGAAGCCTGTCGGGATGGGTGCTTCTTCCGGAAGCTCTTGCAGGCTTTCACTCAGAGCGCGGTTCTCAGCGCGTAATGCGTCTAACAGTTGCCGGCAGCGCCGGCACGTGTCGAGGTGGTCTCGCAGGCGCCGCGCCTCGTCCTCCGCCAGTTCGCCGTCCACGAAGATGGCGACGATCTGTTCCGAATAACATTCCATGATCACTTGCTCCTGTGGCCCAGCTTCCCGCGCAGCTCCTGCTTGCCCCGAAATATCAACGCCGCAACGTAGTTCCTTTGCAGGCCCAACTGCTTTGCGATTTCGTCATAGCTCAATTCGCCGTAATAGCGCAGGACCAGGGGCAGGCGATAGTTCTCCGGCAGACGTGCAATGGCATCCCGCACTTGCGCCCTCTCTTCCGTGCTGAGGACTGCAGCCAGCGGCGACGGCTCCGAGCTGGCTGCCTCGATGCCCGTAACTCCTTCTTCAACTTCCACAATCACCTGCCGTCCCCGCTTCCGGCGCCGCAAAGCATCAATGCATTGGTTGCCAGCCACCCGCAGCAGCCAACGGGCGAACGGTATTGACCCGTCGTAGCTCTCGATTGAGCGCTGCAGCTTGAGGAAGACTTCGCTGGTGGCATCCTCTGCCCTCTCCCGTGAGTCCAGCATGTAACGGCACAAACCGAATACGCGCCGAACATAGAGGCGATAGATCTCCCCCAGCGCCTCGGCATCGTGGCCTTGTGCGCGTTCAATCACGCTCTCCAGATCCGGCCCCTCCATTTAAGTGGCTTTGCCCTCGCGGGGCGGCGATCCTTTCGCGTTGTTTCTCTTGGCGTCCATAAAGCAGTACGCTGCAGATCAAACAAAGTTACACAAATTTTAGAGATGAGGGGAACGCGAGGCTGAACGACCAGAACTGGGCCGTGTGCCCGGATCCCACACCAATTTCATAACTTTTGGATTGCCCGTCATCGGACCGCATTCGGCAGCGAGCGCAGGGCGCGATACAATCCGTTCGCATGGTAACCTGCTCCGGCTGCGGGGCATTATGTTCTGAGAGCGCCCGTCTGTGTCCTTCCTGCGGGCGTGCCATTTCCATTCCCGACACGCCGACCTTGGAGCCAAGTGGCACCGTCGCCGGACCTGTACGACCTCCGGTTAGATCGCACCCTCCGCAAAGCGGAGGATTTTCGCCGGGCACGGTTCTCATCGAGCGCTATCGGGTCGTCGCTCTCTTGGGACGCGGCGGTATGGGCGAAGTCTACCGCGCTGAGGACCTTAAGCTCGGAAATGTTGTGGCCCTCAAATTTCTTCCCGCCTCGCTTCAGAACGACACGGTGGCTCTCGCAGGGTTTCATGCTGAGGTCCGTAATGCCCGGCAGGTTTCGCACCCGAATGTATGTCGCGTTTACGACATCGGTGAGGTGAACGGCCAGCACTTTCTCACCATGGAGTACATCGACGGCGAGGACCTCTCGTCGTTGCTGCGCCGCATAGGTCGTTTGCCACCGGACAAGGCTCTGAAAGCCGCGCACCAAATCTGCGCCGGTCTGGCCGCCGCGCACGATTGCGGACTACTGCATCGTGACCTGAAGCCGGCCAACATCATGCTGGATGGACGAGGGCGGGTGCGCATCACGGACTTCGGGCTGGCCCTAAGCAGCGACGATGCAACGGGCCGGAGCGAGACTGCGGGTACGCCGGCCTACATGGCTCCGGAACAGATTGGAAAGGGCGAGGCCAGCGTTCGCAGCGATATCTACTCGCTGGGGCTCGTCTTTTATGAGCTGTTCACCGGGCGCCTTCCTTATCAGGCAAACACCGCTGTCGAGTGGCGACGGGCGCACTTGGAGTCTTCTCCCAAGACACCGTCGTCGGTAGTAAAGGACATGGACCCGGCAGTAGAAAGCGCAATCCTGCGCTGTCTGCAAAAAGATCCGGCAAGACGGCCATCTTCGGTACGGCAGGTAGCAGCCGCGTTTCCGGGAGGCGATCCGCTGGCGGCTGCGCTTGCG
>Ga0181526_10003843_pt1 | contig 11997 bp, 8 predicted proteins | sample PEATcosm2014_Bin_35_FD_119750 | JGI IMG/M metagenome (GOLD analysis project Ga0181526, IMG submission 119750) | Peatland microbial communities from MTU Mesocosm Facility, Houghton, MI, USA - PEATcosm2014_Bin06_30_metaG | ecosystem: Environmental > Terrestrial > Soil > Wetlands > Peat | place...
GCGCGGCCGAGCAGCGGTAACGGGACGGTGAGACCCAATGTCTTGGCGGTCTTGAGGTTAAGTACAAGCTCAAACTTATCTGGGAGTTGAACGGGAAGGTCGGCGGGCTTAGCACCGTTGAGAATCCGGCCGACGTAAACGCCTGTGAGATAATTAGCATACCCCAGGCTGGCCCCGAAGCTTATCAAACCACCAGCATTAGCGAACTCCCGGAATGGATAGATTGCTGGGATTGAATGTTGCGCGGTCAAAGCGACGATTTTCTTACGCTGGCTCGTAAACAACGGATCGGCGCCGACGATGAGCGCGTCAATCTGTTGAGTGGCAAGTGAGGCAAAGATTATCTCGAAGTCGCTTTCTTTTTGAGCAACCAGAATGTGAATTTGACGGCCGAGAGTGCTTGCGGCGCTCTGCAACTCGCGCAATTCCAGCTCGGCATTGGAACCGCTGGTGTTGGCGAGAAATCCGAAGTTGAGAGCCGCAGGCGACAGCTCGTGCAGCAGTTCCAACCGTTTCGCGACTAGGTCGATGGAAATCAGGCCTATCCCGGTGACGTTGCCACCTGGTCGATTGAGGGAGGTGACAAGACCGGTCTTTACGGGGTCGCCGCCACCCTCGAACACGATAGGAATTGTCGTGGTGGCAGACTTTGCGGCGAGCGCGGTGGCCATGCCACCAGAGGTCGCGATCACTGCGACGCCCCTACGAACCAAGTCTGCCGTCAAAGCCGGGAGTGGGCCGTAATCGTCGTCGGCCCAACGATATTCAATCTTGACGCTATGCCCTTCAACGAAGCCTTCCTGTTTGAGACCCTCTCGGAAAGCGTCGACAATATAGGACCAATCCGCCGATGAGCCGGGGTGGAGAAATCCAACCACTGGCATCGCCTGTTGTGCGCCTGCGCCAAGCGGCCACGCGACTGCCGCACCGCCCAGCACGGATATGAATCGCCGCCTACCGATGTCGATTGCCATTTGCCCCGCCCCACAAAGGATCATGCCCGCAGCGATACGCGAAGGATATCACGCCTCAAAATGGGGGTTTGTGACCGTCAGCGGCCCCGTTGACGGGTGGTCGGCGTGGTAGCTATTGGGGGAAGACCGGCCGCGGCAGCCTTGTACAGGGGTGACAGTTGATGACCCGAAGCGGTGATGGAGCGCCAAATCGCGCGATAATTTCTACCCGCCGACGCGCGTTATTTTTGGGGGTTGCCAAGTCTGATCGACGATGTCTGCCGCTGGAAGATAGGTGCGAAGGATCAGGAAAAACGGTCCATCGGGAGCAGGTAGCCAGTTCGCTTCCTTATCCGGTCCCGGCGTTTCCTTTTGGACGTAGATTGTTAGACTACCATCTTTATCAAGCGTCATTCCACTGCGGTCACCGCGCGAATAGCGATTGATCGGATTATCGACGAGGTTGTATTGCAGATTATACATTGTCACCGACCAAAACGCCTTGACCTTCGGCTGACCACCTTTCTCGAAACGAATGACGTAATGCTTGTCGCCGGACAACGGCTTGCCTTCACTGTCCGTCGAGACGTTTAAGTAAGTGGCCTCGATAGGATCGTTGGCGACGAAGCCTGCAAGCATCTGCACTGCGCGGAATAACCAGTCCCGACTGGGGCTTGGTCTGCCTGTGGCGGGAGGCGGATAATTCCAACCGTTGACCTGCTTTTGCAGATACGCCCCGGCGAAGGCTCCGGCGATGATCCTTTTCCCGTCAACGGCAGCACGGGCCAGACCACTCTTCGTGCTCAGGTCTTGAGTGTCAACATCAAGCCCCGGTCCGATACCGATGCGGGCGAATAACCGGAGCAGGTCTGCGTCGCGCACCGGCGGCGGAACCTCGATCATCGCGCGGTTTACTGCCTTCCATTCCGCCAGCGGGTCGGTCTTCGGGTCTAAAGGCTTCCAAATCTCCGCGCCCTTGGGCTGACTTGCTTCTGCCTTTCCCCAGTCCGAGAGACGTGTAAGTTTGTACTGATCTTGAATGGCAAACACGTTCTTTAGGTCGCTTTCATCCTTCACAAATGTGCGCCCCAAAATGGTGGCCCAAGGCGTCGATGAAGGGGGCAGCGGCTTCACCCCAGCGGGTAGCTTTCCTTTCCAGCCCGGGCCGATAATCGCGTAGTTTCCCGCTTGGGTGCCGGTAGCGCGCGTCCCGACATAGGCGAAGTTGTCGCCCATGAAATCCACGATCTCCATCGTGTAATAGCGATCCTTGATTTTCGGCACGGAAAGGATGACTGGCTCATCCTTCAAAGAGACCCAAGCGCGGGAATAAAGCGTGTCGTTGTTTGGAGCGCCGCCGTTCAAATGGCTCGCATCCTCCAACTTGCGTATGTGATCAAATCGATTGACTTGATGGTCTAAAGCCTCGGTTCGCGTCCAACGCGCGTCGGGCATGTACGCCCAAGGAAAACTGTACAAATAGGCTTGCACACCCAGCGTGTACGCGCTCTGCTCTCGCCAATCGAAAGTTGGTGCGGCGGATGTTTGCTGATCCTGCGCACCCAGGGGGCCTACCAACCCCAATGTGAGCAAGCCACCGACTAGTGTGCGCTTCCAAGCGGACGACCCCCAGCATCGCGCGGGAGCGGCGTCAGAATACATCATGAAATGTCCTGACCGGATTATCGGTGAACGTAGCCTGACAGAGCACCGTCGGCCCCCAGTTGACGTAGATCAAGTCATGCTCGGGATTACAAGGCGGGTTGACCGCTTATGGCCCTTCGCAACGCTTAGTGTCCGCGCCGACTTGGTCGCGATTGGGCGTAAAGCGGACGCGGCTCTCGCGCGCCCAAAGCGCCGTTCGTGATGCTGTGGACGGTGCCCACTCTACGGCATCGATGTGCCAAAGGTGGTTGCGTTAAAGCAAACCACTATGAGGGGAGCCGTCCATGGGCGAGGTTAGCACAATTGGTCTCGATATCGCGAAGTCGGTATTTCAGGTTCATGGCGTGGATGCTGCGGGCCAGGTGGTGACCCGCAAGCGGGTCAGCCGTGCGAAAGTCCTGGAGTTTTTCTCAGCCCTGCCGTCCTGCCTCGTTGGCATTGAAGCCTGCCCGAGCGCACATCACTGGAGCCGCAAACTCCAGGCGCTTGGTCATACCGTGAGGCTGATGCCGCCGAGCTATGTGAAGGCCTATCTCAAGCGAAGCAAGAACGGCGCGAACGATGCTGCCGCGATTTGCGAAGCGGTAACGCGGCCGTCGATGCGTTTCGTACCTATAAAATCTGAACAGCAGCAGTCGGGATTGATGTTGCATCGTAGCCGGCAGCTGCTCGTCCGTCAGCGAACGATGCTATCGAATGCGATCCGCGGACACATGGCCGAACTCGGCATCATCTCGGCCAAGGGCCGCAATGGCACGGCCGAACTGCTAGAGGTCATTGCGAACGTGGAAGATGATCGCATTCCGGCGGTTGCGCGATTGAGCCTCGAGGCTCTTGCTCGGCAATACGCCCATACCACGGCAGAGATCAGATCCAGTGAGAAGCATATCCATACCTGGCACCGATCATGTGAAGAAAGCCGGCGGCTCGAGGAAATCCCTGGCGTGGGTCCGATCGTTGCTACTGCCTTGGTTGCCGAGGTCGGTGATTGGAAAGCATTCTCGTCCGGACGCAACCTGGCGGCCTGGATCGGTCTTGTTCCGAAGCAGCATTCGACGGGTGGCAAAGATCGACTTGGCAGGATCTCAAAACAAGGCAATCGATATTTGCGATGGCTCCTCGTCGCCGGGGCTATGGCTGTCATCCGATATGCACGGCAGCATGGTACCAAGCGGCTTTGGCTCGCGCGTATCATGGAACGTCGGCCGATCAAGGTCGCTGCTGTCGCGCTGGCCAATAAGATCGCACGTATGGCGTGGGCCATGATGGTACGCGGAGAACGCTTCAAGGAGCCAAGATTACTTTCGGCCGCGGCTTAGCCAAGAGTAGATCGAGCTTCAACGAATTGGCGAGGGCATGACGACGTAATGCAGATACGGTCGTTCCGGGGATCGGGAGAACCCGCTTGGGTCATCGCATACTCGAATGCGTGTTCGCGATTGGGACCTGATCCGCGCAGAGCATTAGGGCCAGCGGCCATACCTGCCGCATAAACAGGCCGGACACGTGACCGCACCCGACCAATGCTGCAGCTACGTCAAAAAAGCTCTTGCCAGGGCGCCGTCCACACGTGACCCATAGCGGCGCTTCGCCACCCTCAAATTCCATATTGCAAAAGGTTTACTCGATCACCTCGTCTGCGGTGGCGAGAAGCGATGAGGGAATAGTCAGACCGATTGCCTTGGCAGTCTTGAGGTTGATAACAAGCTCATATTTGGTCGGCGCCTGAACCGGCAGATCGGCAGGCCTCTCGCCCTTGAGGATGCGATCCACATAGCCAGCAGCAAGTCGAAATGGGTTTATGCGATCGGGTCCATAAGAAATCAGGCTGCCATTCAAACGATCGGCATAAACCGCGGGCAGCTTGTACCGTTCCACAAGTTTAACGATCAGGTCACCGCGAGTCGACGAGGTTGCACTGGATGCGACGATTACTCCGCCGTTCGGGGCGCGGGAGAAGGCTGCAAGAGCGCCCTCGATCTCGCTGGCATCGCGTACATCGACCGAGCGTAACTCCACGCCGAATGATGATGCCACAGACTGGATAGCGGAGAACTCGCCAAGCCCAGAAGGATTAGCGGGATCGCGAATAACAGCAGCTCGGGCCACGCCTGGCGCAATCTGCCTCAGTAATTCAAGCCATTTACCGCCCAAACTATACTCGAACAGCATAAAACCAGTAACATTGCGGCCCGGCCGAGCTAAAGTATCGACGAAACCGGCAGCGACTGGATCAGCGACGCGCACGAATACTATTGGCAAGGCCCGGGTGACATGCTGAATCGCAGTCACACTGGCCGTGCCACTCGCCAGAATAATTTCGGGCGCGAGTGCCACCAATTCCGTCGCGTATTTTCGTTGGTCGTCGAGGTCATTCGAACCCCAGCGGATGTCGATTTGTGCATTGCGACCATCGGTCCAGCCCATCGATTGCAATGCTTCAAGAAAAGCCGCTACGCCTTTCTGAGCTTGTGGATCATCTGAGGATAGGTTGAGGAGCACACCAATTCGTCGCATCTGCCGAGGCTGCTGCGCGCGCGCCGCAAGTGGCCATGCGACGGCAGCACCGCCAATGGCAGATATGAATTGCCGCCTTCCGATGCCGATGGCCATTGATCGCCCCGACCAGGGTCATTACTCGCCGCAAGAATATCACGGCCCAATCGTTAGGTCTGGCCCTAGCGGTGGCTGCCATAGTGTGTCGGTTTGGTCGCTATCGAGGGCATAGCCGACGCGGCTGGCGCGGGTCCGAACCGCCGAGTGTGACCCAATTCGGACATCGGCGGCTCACGATTGCTGCTGCGCAAAATGACCCGCCAACTCCATTTCACGGCCGCTAATCCTTGCTGTAATCGTCGCATTACAGGTAGTAATCGACGTGGGCCGATCGGTTAGAGGGATGCAATGCGGCGGCGCGATTTCATCAAAGGAATTGTTGGTTCGGCGACCGGGTGGCCTCTCACGGTACGTGCGCAGCAGGCGGCGATACCGCGCGTCGGTTATGTCTTCGTCGGCGCCCGCAACGGCACCGACGTGAGCAATGCTGGACTGCGTCAGGGTTTGGTAGACCGGGGTTATGAGATTGGTCGCAACCTCATCCTTGAGGAGCGTTACGCCAACGGAAACTGGGAACGCATCCCCGGGCTCATCTCTGAACTGCTCGCGCTTAATGTCGATGTCTTGGTCACTGTTGGCACCGTTGCGAGCCTCGCGGCGCAGCGCGCCACGTCGACGATCCCGATCGTCTGCATGTCCGGCGATCCGGTTGGAGCGAAGCTCGTGGCAAGCCTGTCTCACCCCGGCGGCAACATCACCGGCATGTCGCTATTGGCAGGCGATTACAGTGCAAAGTGGTTGGCACTGTTGAAAGAAGCAGCACCCAAGCTGCGCCGCGTTGCGATCTTGCAAAACCTCGACAGTCCGGTGATAGCGATCGAGGTCAAACAAATGCAGGCGGCGGCGCCGGTCCTTGGGATTGAACTGACGATCCTCTCCGCGCGGCAGGCGGAAGTCGAAGCGAGTTTGACGAAGCTGATGACGGCGACCGTCGACGGTCTTGTCGTCACCGACGATCCGTTGCTGGAGACGCTGTTGACGCGGCTGATTACGCTTACAGCGCAAAAAGGGTTGCCTACGCTCTATGGCTTTAGCACCGCGGCCAAACTGGGCGGGTTGATGTCGTATTCCGCCGACTTCTTCACCATGTGGCGCCGCGCCGCAGGCTATGTCGACCGCATCCTTAAGGGCGCCCATCCGGCCGACTTGCCGGTCGAACAGGCGACCGAAGTGACACTTAACATCAATCTCAAGACCGCCAAGGCACTGGGACTGATAATCCCGCCGACTTTGCTCGCCACCGCCGACGAGGTGATCGAATAATTGCTACTTTTGTGGGCCGCACTTGGCCGCCATTAGCCCGTTGCCGCGCTGAGCCGTTCACCTTGGTGTCCGATGTTGGGGCATAGCTGCCGCGCGTGCCAGCGACCGGCCAGGTCGCGAATGACCCAACTCGGCGCTTCGCCTCCATTAAGTGCGGCACTGCCGAAGGGTTTTTGCCTCGATGGACAGCCCCCATGCCCGACCATAAACTCAACGCGAAATCAGGCACGTTCGGGGCGATATTTATGGCTGAGGCGCGCGTCGAACGGCGGTTGGCCGCCATCCTCGCGGCCGATGTCGCCGGTTACAGCCGTCTAATGGGTGCTGACGAGGAAGGCACCCTCGCAGCGCTGAAGGCGTGCCGTCGCGAACTCATCGACCCCAAGATTGCCGAGCATCGCGGCCGCATGGTCAAGACGACAGGTGATGGTGCGCTCCTTGAGTTTGCAAGCGCGGTCGACGCCGTGCGCTGCGCCGTGGAAATCCAACGCGCCATGGCCGAGCGCAACGCTACCATTCCCGAAGACCGACGGATCGAGTTTCGCATCGGTATCAATGTCGGCGACATCATCATCGACGAAGGCGACATCTATGGAGACGGGGTCAATATTGCCGCCCGCATAGAGGCGTTGACGAGCCCTGGCGCAATCTGCATTTCAGACAATGCTTACCAGCAAATCAAGGGCAAACTCACGCTTGAAGTTAGCGACATGGGCGAACAGAAACTTAAGAACATTGCCCAACCGGTGCGCGTCCATGGTGTGCGATTGAATGGAACGGCACCAAACGGGCGGCCCACGCTTACTCTTCCCGATAAGCCGTCCGTAGCCGTGCTGCCGTTCAACAATATGAGTGGCGACGTCGAGCAGGAATATTTCGCTGATGGCATGGCAGAGGACATCATTACGGCGCTGTCGCGCTGCAACTCGCTGTTCGTGATCGCGCGAAATTCCTCATTCACCTACAAAGGGAAAGCTATCGACATCAGGCAGGTCGGCCGCGAGCTTGGTGTACGCTATGTGCTAGAGGGAAGCGTGCGTCGCGCAGGCAACCATCTTCGCATCACTGCTCAGCTTATCGAAGCAGCATCTGGCAATCACATTTGGGCGGATCGGTTCGACGGTGAGCTGAGTGATGTATTCGCCCTGCAGGATCGCGTCACGGAGAACGTGGCTGCCACCATCGAGCCAAAGCTGCAGCTTGCTGAGATAGAGCGATTGAAAAACAAACCAGCCGCGAACCTTGATGCCTATGACCTGCTGCTTCGCGCGCAACAACTTGAATACGAGTTCACTCGGGAAAGCCTCGAAGAGGCGCTTCGCTGTTTGGGGCAAGCACTTACCATCGATCCCTCATACGCTCCGGCCATGGCCTTGGCAGCTTACTGCCATGCGTGGCGCCGTCCCCAAGGCTGGGTGCGCGATTCAGCCAAGGAAGCCGATGAGGGCGTCCGTCTGGCCTCCCGTGCGGTCGAACTCACTAAGGACGACGCTAATGTCCTATGGATGGCTGCCTATGCAATCTGGCAGTTGGCGATGGACATTCAACATGCAAAACAATTGGCCTATCGGTCGCTAGCCATAAATCCGAATTCGGCTATCGCTCTAACGACTGCTGCCTACATTGAAATCAACTCGGGAAATATAGGAAAGGCATTGGAATGCGCTCACCGTGCTGAGCGACTCAACCCTCGAGATCCAAGGGGGTGGGCCAATCTTACGATCTTGGCTTTTGCGCATTTTTTAGAGGATCGTTTTGAGGAGGCCGCATCAACGGCAAAGCATGGATTAGTGTTGAATTCTCGCTACACCGTCTTACTTCGTATTTTGGCAGCGAGCCTTGCAAAACTTAACCGGAAGAATGAAGCAGCAGATGTCATACGGCAAATTTTGACTATTGAGCCGCAACTGACGCTTTCCAAACAACGGGCACGGTCTATGTTCATCGCCGAAAGCGTTTGGAGTAAGTACTCGGAAGGTCTGCGTCTCGCCGGAATGCCAGAATAATTCGCACGATTCAGAGGCTCGCCCGCAGCGACGAGTTAATTGAATGTAGTGCCATTTTGCTGCGGCGCGCAGTGTCGCGGTTGGCCCCAGGCAGCGCTTAGTGTCCGGACCGACTTGGTCGCGATTGAGGGTAAAGCAGCAGCGGCTGGGGTGCGGCCAAACCGTCGTTCATGACCCGGAGCGGCGTTTCACCACCGCCGAATACCGCATTGCGGGAGGTTCATTCGATCACTTCGTCGCCAATGGCGAACATCGACAGTGCTGACTTCGCAGACCAACTAACGGGATTAAAGACCGTCACCAGAACCGCAGCGTGCTTCTCATATGCCTACGCTGCCAGTTCAGTAGACGCGATGCCCGGGTGCAGTGAGATGATTTCAGTTTTCACTGGACCGCAGTCCACGCAGTCAAGGTGATGAATGGCAAGATCGCGACGAGTTGGATGTGGCTCGATATAGGACTGCATTATCGTCTTGCGGCATTTCGGGCAGGTATCATCGGCAAACCAGGTCAAAGTCATAATGAGCGCCCTCTAGGTGAGGCGAGCTAAGGACGCGGAAATCATATTTGTGCCGTTGTGGGGATCAACGGTCGGATGTGGATATGTGGATATCGGCCACGTCGAGCTTGCGCCTTCGTGTTCGATTGAGGGGTATACGCGAGCTACCTAACTGCTGCGCAAGCTACCCCGCCCGGCCCTCTGTGACTTAGTCGTGCCGGGCCATTTTTGTGTGTGGGCATAACCGTCGTTTCAATCAGCTACACAGGAAGAAAAATCTATTGCCGCCCGAAACTTCGACGTGTTCGTTCCCTACATAGCAGCGCTATTGAAAACTCTGCGTCAGGCGACTCGTGTAACATACGATTAGTCCGCAGTGGGCAGACGCTATCTTGTCCCCCGCCCCCCGCACGTCAGTTCGCTGGCGGACTCCGCAAAACCTAGCCCCGGTCGCGCCCGCGCTGCTGGGGCTCTTTTGTGAACTAAATCAAAGAGACCCGGACCGATATGGCGGCAAGCGTTTGAAAGGAAAGAGGCCCCGGTCCCAGCGAGAGATCGGAGCCTCCCTGTTCCGCTTCCCGGCCATCTGGTGCCACCGCGCGGTTAAGGCGGTGGGGTCGATGAGGTACTTCGCCAGCGGATTTGAAGCATACCACTTGCCTTGGACAAAAAACGGGCGGGGATGGTCACTTGTCTCATGCGGTATTAAGGTAATGGGGACTTTACGGGGTGGGGCAATCCCGTGGCCACGATATTACAGTTCATACGAACCGCCGTTGAATTTGACGATGTAACTACGCGCCTCATGGGGGAGGCGTTCGATGCTGCCTGTGCGGACCTTGATGGCACCGGCCAGCCGCGACGCTACTGATCGAGACCGGAGTCGATATTAGACTCGTTCAGCGTTTGCTTGGGCACTCAAGTATTGCGACGACTGAAATCTACACCCACGTGTCAGACGAAGCTTTGCGGTCGACTATCGAGCGAGCCGATGTTTTAGGGACACTCGGTCAACGCTAACCTGCTTGAGACATTGGGCATTTGGACCGCGAATGGACGCATGATTAGTAGTTATTTAGGTAATCCCCCGTGCGTCCATTGAGAGAGCGGGCCTGTAGATCGACTCTGCGGTCCGGCATGTCAAGTCATAGAGAACGTTCGCCCAGCTAAGTGCCGGACGACTGTTAGTCCATATCGGCACTGCGTAACGGCGTCGCAATAACTCGGATTAGCGGCATTGATCCGGTTAAGCGCCCGTCTCAGCCATTCCCGAAAATCGCCCCCGGACTTGCCGGCGAGACGGGGGTCTCGGGCGATTGAGGCACAGTGTATGGAGCCGATGGATTGAAGACCGGCCGCATTGAAGGGACACTATCCAGCAATGGGCCGCGGAATTCACTGCCCATGTGAGCGCCTCCGAAGGCACCGCTGCCATGGCCGCCGCCACGTCCGGCAGCCAGAACTTCCGTCGCTGCCGCTGTGGTGAACGTAATCGCAGTGAGCACGATAATTGTACGACGTCCGATGGATTTCGATTTGAACGTTTGAACGAGCTGCATGGTGATGTTTCTCCGATTTGTTAAGGCTGTTTTTTCTGACCTCTCCCTTTCACGGGGTATCTTAGGCGGAGAAAGCAAGGCGAGCCGAGGCACGCCCTGTTTTCTTTGATCACGTGCGTGGATTAGGCGTTCTTGACGATATCCGAGTTGGTGACGGCCTGCGACTGCTGGGTATAGCGGCCGGCGGCGCGCTCTTGCTGGTTCGATGCGCTTCCAGTCGTCGGACCCGGATCGTACATGGCGAACGCTGGCGATGCCGCGACGGTGGCAGCGAGAGCGACAATCGTGATGAGCTTCTTCATGGCTTTTCTCCTAGTTTGCGTTTATTTGCACCTTTTTAAAGTGCGCAGCGTCTGGCTGCCGGATGCAAATAGGCTTGCGGGTCTGCCGCGCCATTAAATTGGCTTTCAGAAAACTAAATTCGATGTAATGCCGGCGGACTAGGAAACGATGCGCGAATGCATCGGCTCGGCCGTTCCGAAGTTCCAATCCGAATTTGACTGGACCAGCAAACCAACAATGCGGTCTCTGGTTAGTCGATGATGGCTCCGCCTTTATTCTAACAGCGAATTTAGGATCCTTAACAGGCAATTTAATCGTGCCGCCGCCGGGGCCGGGGTTATGTCTTAAGCTAACAAGGTACCAAACGCCGCCGCTGCACCCGGCGCAACATGGAGGGTTGTCATGGCCCAAACTGCTGCACTGCCCGTTCTGTCGGGCGAAACCGGCCTCACCCGGTATCTCGAAGAAATCAGGCGGTTCCCGATGCTGGAACCGCAGGAAGAATTCATGCTGGCCAAAAGCTGGCGCGAGCACGGCGACCGAGACGCCGCGCATCGCCTCGTCACCAGCCATTTGCGCCTCGTCGCCAAGATCGCCATGGGCTATCGCGGCTACGGCTTGCCGATCTCGGAAGTGATTTCCGAAGGCAATGTCGGCCTGATGCAGGCGGTCAAGCGCTTCGAGCCCGATAAAGGCTTCCGGCTCGCGACTTACGCCATGTGGTGGATCAAGGCCGCGATCCAGGAATATATCCTGCGCTCGTGGTCGCTGGTGAAGATGGGCACCACCGCCAATCAGAAGAAGCTGTTCTTCAATCTGCGCAAGGCGAAGAGCAAGATCTCCGCGCTCGACGAAGGCGATATACGGCCCGATCAGGTCAAACTGATCGCCAAGCGCCTTGGCGTCACCGAGCAGGACGTCATCGACATGAACCGCCGCCTCGGCGGCGATGCTTCCCTCAACGCGCCGATCCGCGAAGACGGCGATTCCGGCGAGTGGATGGACTGGCTGGTCGACGACTCGGTCAGTCAGGAAAGCAGGCTGGCCGAGAGCGAGCAATCGGCGAACCGCCACAAGGCGCTCGGCGATGCGCTCACGGTGCTCAACGAGCGCGAACGCCGCATCTTCGAGGCGCGGCGGCTCGCCGACGAGCC
>Ga0181526_10003845_pt1 | contig 11995 bp, 8 predicted proteins | sample PEATcosm2014_Bin_35_FD_119750 | JGI IMG/M metagenome (GOLD analysis project Ga0181526, IMG submission 119750) | Peatland microbial communities from MTU Mesocosm Facility, Houghton, MI, USA - PEATcosm2014_Bin06_30_metaG | ecosystem: Environmental > Terrestrial > Soil > Wetlands > Peat | place...
CACCACCATGATCTTGCGAAGCTGGCCATCGATGGATACGTACCGCAGCCGGATGATGTCATCGGTGAGGAAAGAAATTGAGTAGGTACTGAACGGGAATTCAGTGAAAGACTCATCCACTTCGACGGTGCTTAGAATTGTCACCCCGATTCCCGTCAGAGCGAAGATCATGCGGTAGAGCGATTCTCGAAAGTCGGCGCGGAAGCCTGGCGACAGAGCCATTTGGGGACACCTCAAGAAAGGGAAATTTATGTACGCTAAGGCGCGCCGGAGGGGTTTCTTGGGGTTCGGAGAGGTCTGAAGCCTCCTTTGGCAACCCGCTTATTGGTGTGCCAGGTGTAATCTCCCGTGAGATTGATGTGCTCCCAGCCAAGCGGAGAGACGTGTTGGAGCAGGGCGGGATCGAACTGCCGTGATTTGCCCATCTGGTCTGTTGCACGTTCCAGATAAACAGTGTTCCAGAGCGTGATTGCAGCCACAACCAGGTTCAGCCCGCTTGCGCGATGCCGTTGGTTCTCAAAAGATCGATCCCGGATTTCGCCGAGACGATTGAAGAACACGGCTCGTGCCAGTGAATTCCGGGCTTCACCCTTATTTAGGCCGGCGGTGACCCGCCGACGCAACGCTGGATCTTCGAGCCATGCCAGCATGAAAAGGCTTCGTTCGATCCTTCCGATCTCGCGCAGTGCGAGAGCAAGACTGTTCTGGCGAGGGTAACAGCCGAGCTTTCGCAGGATCAACGAGGCGGTGACGGTTCCCTGTTGTATGGATGCAGCCAACCGCAGGATTTCTCCAAGCTGCTGTTCGATGATCTTCGTATTGATGGGACCGCCGATCATGGAGCTGAGTGCTGGCCATTGTGCAGGCTTGCCCGGCACATAAAGACGCTTGTCCGCCAGGTCGCGTATGCGAGGCGCGAAGCGGAAGCCGAGCAGGTGACAGAGTGCAAAGACGTGATCGGTGAAGCCGGCGGTATCGGTGTAGTGTTCTTCGATCCGCAGCTCGGACTCGTGATACAGCAGTCCATCGAGCACATGCGTAGCGTCGCGAACGGTGGCGTTGATGACCTTCGTGTGGAACGGTGCGTACTGATCGGATACGTGAGTGTAGAAGGTGACGCCGGGATCATTTCCATATTTTGCGTTTACCTGGCTCGCCGCTTCGCCGCGGCCACCCGCGCGGTAGCGCTGACCATCAGAAGAGGACGTGGTGCCTTCGCCCCAGTGCGTAGCGAATGGAATGTGGTGCTGATGGTTGACGATTTCGGCCAGAGCTTTTGAGTAGGTCTCATCGCGAATGTGCCAGGCGACCAGCCAGGAGAGCTTCGCGGGACTTGTGCCCGGGCAGGATTCAGCCATCTTTCCGATGCCGAGATTGGTCGCGTCCGCCAGGATTGCGGTCAGCAGTAGCGCCGGATCTTTCACCGGCTCGTCTGTTTTGAGATGAGTAAAATGCCGTGTGAAACCGGTCCAGCGGTCTACCTCCATTAGCAGGTCCGTGATCTTGACGTGTGGAAGCATACGGCTCAGGGCATCACGGAGAGCTTCGGCCTCCTTGGGAACGCTGTTCTCAAGCGGGCTGATCGTCAGTCCCGTACTGTTCAACTCTGCATCCGGCAATTCATCTTCCCGGGCGAGAGCATTGGTCTGGTCGAGAGCATTGCGCAATAGCGACGTCCGCTCCTCGATGTACACCCCTCCGATCGTAGGCACGGCAACCTGGAGCTCGCCTTTTGTGAGTCTGCGATCAAACTCGGGGCGCGGCATCAGGTAGTCCTCGAAGTCGCGAAACTGGCGGGAGCCAGCGACCGACACATCGCCGGAACGCAGGGAGTTCTTCAGCTCAGCCATGACGCAGAGTTCATAAAAGCGGCGGTCGATCCCTTCAGGGCCGAGCACATACGTCTCCCAGCGTCTTCGAATAAAGCCCAAGGGAGCGTGCTGGGGCACTTTCCGCAGCCCGTCACGGTTCATCTCCCGCAGCACTTCGACAGCCTCGATCAACTCGCGTGCAACCGGAGCGGGCCGGAGTTGAAGAGTCTCAATCAACACGGGGCCATAGCGTCGAAGTTGGGGATAGTGCTCGCCGATAAGCGAGAGCGCATCGAAGTCTTCCCCGCGCGCGAGTTCGGCTGCCTCTTTCACGCTGGCAGAGAAACTCTCCCACGGCACGACCGCCTCGATTGCGGCGAACGGATCGCGGCCTTGCTCCCTGGCATCGACGAGCGCAGCTCCGACCTTTGCGTAGAGTCGAACTTTGTCGTTGATGGCTTTGCCTTGTTCGGCAAAGACCCGCTCGTACTTGTTCTTGGACTTGGTGAAGAAGCTGCCGATCAGCCGATCATTGAGGTCGATAATTTCATCGGTTAGCGTTGCGGCTGTCTCGATCATCAATGCGACCAGTGTGCCGTGACGCCGTGCCTGCTCATACTCTTTGAACTGATAGACCGCTGTCTGGCCGGCTTCGCGGGCGAGTTGCAGGAGACGATTCTGATGGAGTTTCTGGCTCGCCTCCGGCGATAACGCAAGGTCCCGGATTGCACTTAGCCGCTCGATATGTCCCAGGACGGCCCGGGGCGTAGGCGCTCCCGGTGGCATTCGCAACCAGGCGAGCGTACTGTACGGGCTGCCCTCACGCTGCTCCAGGAGTCGGTCGAGCTTGGCCCGCTGCTCATCGTCCAGTCCTTCGGTGAGGAGAGCGAAGACCTTTCTCTGTGCGCGTGTCATTGTCTCCGCACAGAGCCGTTCGATGACTGCCATCGGAGGCAGTACGATCAAACGTTTCCGAAGTTCCTCCACAACTGCTTGAGCGAGAACAGCTCCGCGCGTGGTTTGCAACGCCGTCGGGTCGAGCCAGGCCGAGATGGACCGGTAGTGCCTGGTCCCGAATTGCTCCATTCCCAATCGGGGCAGCAGCTCAAGTAGATGGCTTCGCCGCGTCGCATCACGCTCTGCGTAGACATCCCATACATCGACAGGAAGCCCGAGCTGCCCGGCGACGATATAGAGAACACGGCCGTGCGGCTTTTCGTCACCTGCGAGCACTCTTCCCGGAAAACGGAGATAGCTCATCAGCACAGCAATGCCAAGCCGATTGTGATCCCCGCGATGCTGCCGGACAAAGGCCAGATCAGCTTTCGTCAACGTGTACAGCCGAATCAGCTCTCCCTCATCAGTGGGGAAGGCGAACAGTTCAAGGCGTTCGGAAGAGGTCAGCAGCTCACGGCGAGGCATTGTCGAGGAGTGTAGCGAATACGGAGGTTTTCAGGACAATTCAAAAAGCCTAGATTTCCATCGTTTCACTGCCCCAGAAGTGTCTCACAACCCATCCCAAAATCTATGTCTCAAATACCTGGTGTCTTGATAGGATTCGAGACATGCGTATCGGCTACGCCCGCGTCTCCACCGACGACCAAACTCTGGACCTGCAGAAGGACGCCCTCAAGCACGCCAAATGCCGCCAGGTGTACGAAGAACACGCCAGCGGAAAGAACACCGGCAGGCCGCAACTGGAAGGCTGTCTCAAAAGCTTGCGCGAGGGCGACACTCTCGTTGTTTGGAGGCTCGACCGGCTCGGACGCAACCTGGCCGATCTTGTCGGCCTCATCGCAGAACTCGAACAGTGCAAAATCAACTTCGAATCACTGACTGAAAGGATTGAGACGGTCTCTCCAGCAGGCCGGCTCGTCTTCCACGTCTTCGCCGCTTTGGCCGAGTTCGAGCGCAACTTGATCCGCGAAAGGACCGTTGCAGGCCTTAAAGCCGCTCGCGCCCGTGGCCGTACCGGAGGCCGTCCGTCGAAGCTCTCCGCCAAAGAGATCAAGACCATCCGCGCTTTGCTCAAATCAGCCGATATACCGGTGTCGGAGATCGCGGCACGCTTCCACATCGCACGATCTACCCTCTACCGCGCCATCCTCAAGCCTGCCGTATGACATCACGGGGTTTCGTTATCACCCTTGATTCTGGATTGAACCTTTTCGGGACGGCATGCAGGAAACCCTTTTCGATCCAGGGGCTTGATATTATATAGATACTTATATAATATTTACTCATGGCGAACGTGCCGAAGAAAGCCGCGGTCAAGGAACTCAAATTTAGGGGAAGCTCCCGGGATGACCTGCGCGCCTTCCCAAAGGAAGCACGTGGAGATGCCGGATACCAGCTTGATCGTGTGCAAAATGGACTGGAGCCGGAAGATTGTAAGCCGATGTCTGTCGTGGGATCCGGAGTTCAGGAGATTCGCGTCAAAGATGAAGCGGGTATCTTTCGCGTGATGTATGTCGCGAAGTTCGAAGATGCAGTTTACGTGCTGCACTGCTTTCAGAAGAAGACGCAGCGGACCGCGAAGAGCGATCTCGACTTGGCAAGCAAGCGCTATGCGGAACTTGTAAAGGAGCAAAAGCGATGAGCGATAAAGCATTCAAGAGCGTGTGGGATGCGATCGAAGACGATCCCGCCCAGGCAGCGAATATGAAGCACAGATCCGCGCTGATGATGGCGATCAGTGAGTACGTCAAGGCCAAGGGTCTCAGCCAGACCGAAGCGGCTAAACTCTTTGCGGTCTCGCAGCCGCGCATCTCCGATCTGATGCGTGGCAAGATTGGGATGTTCTCAATCGATACTCTGGTTGCGATGCTAGCGGCGGCCGGGATCGGGATTGATATAAGGGTTAGGATGACGCGGCCGAGGACCTCAAACCTCCCTGCGCTTCAGGCCGCTCCGAAGGCTGGGCGTCGCCGGGTTGCGGCTTAGAGGTTTGAGCTAGCGGAACGGAAAATTTGGCTTTCGAGGGATTGGTCAATAAAAAGGCAGCCGTCACTGGCCCCACGGTGCAGCAGACCGGTGCTTAGCGTACATAAATTTCCGTTTCTTGAGGTGTCCCCACCCAGGCCATGGCGCAGCGGACGTCCTGGATGGCGGCGGGCGCGGGCGCGTCGACCGCGTTGCGGTACTGCACGGCAACGACGCTGATGCCGGCGGCGAAGAAGGGGTTGAAGGAACGGGATGAACTGGGACGGTCACCGCGAATCCAGCCGCCGCCGTGGAGTTGAATCACAACGGGCGTGGGTTTCGATGAGGGAACCTGATAAACGTCGACGTGGAGGTCCATGGTGCCGGTGGGGCCGGTGTTGGGGACTGGCGTGCGGATGCTATTGGGCGTGCCGGGATTGGGCGAGGCCTCGGCACTGGGGTTGGGGATGTGAGGGACGGTGGCGTAGACGATGTTGTCGGTCTCGGTAGGATGGACGCTGCCCCAGTTGGCAGGGTCGAGGTAGGCAGGACCTCCGACTTCTGGCGCAGCCGCAACCGGCTGCTGAGCATATTCTGTCGCGGCCACCATTAAGATTGCACCCAGAGCCGCCGTTGCATATCGTCTACGCATCCATCACCTCGCATTTCCATTGCAACCAATTCCAGCTCTACTGCAGAATCCCCTGAGCCTCAAGGAACTGCAGACATAACAACCACGCCTTGTTCGCCTCAGGCTTGGGAAAGTTTCCATGCCCGGCGCCTGGAATAATGTCGTGCCCAGCCGGAACCCCTGCCGCGTCCAGCGCCGACTTCAACTTCGAGTCCTGCGCCGGATTCACTCTGGGGTCTCGATCCCCGTTCACTATGTACGTTGGAGGCAGACCGGGCCGAATGTAATTCATCGGCGACAACTGCTTCGCCAGGTCCAACTCGGCGGCGCTCGGTTCCGGCCACCGAGCTGGCGCCGGCGTTCCGTTGGCGGCGGCGGGATCGGGCGGCAGGGACACGGACAGCCCTAGCCACTGGCGAACAAAGTCTCCACTGCCCGGCTCGTGAAGCAGCGCCTCGGCCAGGTCTGGGGGCCCGTAGTAGTCCAATACCGCCGCAACCTTGGGCTGGTCGGTACATCCCGGCGGATCGAACGTATCCGGCGCATAGGCCGCCATCAGTGCCATCTCCCCACCCGCGGAGACGCCGTAGAGAATGACGCGGTTCACGTCAAAGTTGTACTTCGCGGCGTTCGCCTTCACCCACGACAAAGCACAGTGCACATCCTCCAGCGCGGCAGGCGCGGGCGCTTCAAGGCAAGACCGGTACTGCACCGACACCACGCTGATCCCCGCAGCCAACAGTGCCGTGAACGGCCCGGGCGAATGCGACTGACCTGCAGGCGCAGTCCATCCGCCTCCGTGCAGATGCACCACTACCGGAGCCGGTTTTGCTGTCGGCATCTGGAATACATCCAAATGCAGGTCCACCGTCCCTCCAACGTTGGGAGTGGGTAGAACCGCGCCGCCCGGTCTGCTTGGATTCAATACGCTGGGATTCTTGATCACCGGCATGTTCGCGTACACGATGTTGTGCGTCTCCACCGGGTGCAGACTCTCCCAGCTTGAAACGTCCTGCCACGCTGGAGCGGCCACCGCGGTCTGGGCGCAGGCCATTGTGACCGCCGCCATTGATGCCATGCCTGTTACTGCAGCCAAGTGCAATCTACGCATCATGTCCCTTCGCTTGCTTCAGTGGCGATCATCGTATAAGGATGGACAACCTATCGCAGAGTCGGCTGGTCCGGCCTTTGACTGTCGGGCGGAACCGGGTACACCTTGCTGCCGTCGTTCAGTTCGAGCCGCAGGTAATCCCAGACAACACCGGTGGTGACGTCTCCCGCGGGAACCGTGAACGTCATCTGATTCTCACCGGGCTTCAGCAACGAGGCGTCGAACTTCTGGATGTACTGATTCCAGACGCCCTTATTGGTGTTGTAACGGAGAGCATTGGTGGCGACGGGGTGGATGCTGCCGACGGCTTGTCCATTAACACCGATGGCAAGGCTGCCAGCGACGCTTGGTTCGTTGCCATTGCCTCCGTCGGCACCGGCCAGCGCGATGCGCAATACAGCCGCTCCCTTCGTGGCCTTGGGCATGGTGAATTTCACGGTCCAGGTGGTGGCCCGGCCCTGGCCCCACTGCGGCCATGGGTCCTTATTATCGGTTGGGGTGGCCACCCAGCCAAAGCGTTGGTTGTAGGGATCCTTGGCGGCGGGGTTGAGCCAGGCGGTGGTGGTGGAGTGCGGCACTTCCTGGAAGAACCAATCCTTGTGGTAGTCGCTCTTGCCGATGGTGTAGGTGATGTCGTTGGGGAAGAGACCGCTATAGCGCAGGCCCCACCCCCACAACCAGTAGTTGTCGGCGTCGCCCTTGAAGAATTTGTCGGCGGTGCGGTCGGGGTAGCCGATCTCCCATATCTGTTTGCCATAGCGAACCGGCTGCCAGTCGAGTTTACCCAGGTCCACTATCTTGCCTGCTTCCACGGTGACCTGCGCGGTGCGGTCGTATTCTCCGAGCACTCCGTTGGCAAAGGCGCGCAGAGTGTAGGTGCCGGGACGCACGTTTGCGATAGTGAATTTGCCGTCCGCGGTGCCTTCGGTCCAGAACTGATAATGCTCGCCGTCATGCGGCCAGGTGACGATGTTGCCGTTACCCGCGCGCGGGCTGGCATTGCCCAAGTAGTTCGCGTAGCTGAGACCGACGTTCAGGTTGGGTAGACTCTTCGAGGTAGCCTGCGGATCGTCGAGGACGATTTGTCCAGTGACCTTGCCGCGACCATCCTTGTGCGGGTAATCCATACCCTCGACCCATGCATAGGGCCATGCAGCCTTTACCTCTTTCGATTTGGCGACCGCGTCCTCCCACAGAGCGAGTTGATTGTCGTGCCAGACGGCGGGCACGGCCGGCATCCCGCTGCCGGAGGTGGCTGTCAGCTTGTCGAGGTCATCCTGGGACGGGTCTTTCGGATTGGCGATCGCGTTGAAGTAGATGAAGATGGGGCCGACGACGTGCTTCCACTCCTCGCCGGCGGGGATGCTGTTGCTTGCGCCCCCGGCGTAGTGCCCGGAGGTCCAGTAGTCGAGGATGATTCCACGATAGGACTCTGCTCCGGGAGCGGTCATATGGTCGATCAGATCCAGCCTCTCCGGGCCGCCGACGATGTACTCGGTCGATGGATTCATGAAGTAGACGCCGATGTGGTCTTTGGTGCTGGACCAACCCCAGGCCTGGAGTTTGTACATTGGGGCGTTGTAGCTGTATTTGTGCTCAACTGAGTTCTTATAGATTCCGGTCGTGTAGATGCTCTGTTCCTTGGCGTGAATCTCGTGATCTTCGGGCGCGTGGCTCATGAGTTGGTTGCGGTCTTTATCGACGGAGAGCCAGTCGAAGGTGGGGTTTATGTCTTCGAGGATGAACCTGCTTTCGCCCTCGCCGGCGCGAGGATAGGATGCGTGATGGGTGTACTCGGTGTAGGTGTAGAACCCGCTGACGCCACGCTCCAGAGTGAAGCGGGTCTCGATGTCCAGGCCTACGCTGCCGCGAGGTGCGCCGGCTGCGGAGCGCGGGCCGGCGGGGCCACCGGGACCGACTGCGCCGCCGGGGCCACCGGGACGGGCGGCACTACCGGAACGCGCGGCGCCGCCGGGAGTTGGGGTGTTGTCGCCGTTGTACACCCCCTTGACGGATACCTCAGCGCGCTCGCCGCCATTGGTCGCCGGATCGATGGTCACCTTGGCCGTGATGATGCCGGAGGGAACCTGCTCCCAGTATTGGCCGCGAGTGAGGATCTCGATGCCGTGATAGACCAGCGAGGACAGGTTGCCGTTGCGCTTGGGGATGGTCATCTTAACAATGCCGTTTTCCATGGTCCACGAGTCGCCGTTGTCGGTTAGGGTGACTGGCTGGTTGACGGTGACCCTGGCGACCTTCGGTGCCGCAGCGGCCGCTTGAGCGACACCGCGAGATGGCAGCACAACTGACAGGGCGAGAAACGCGGAGCTAACGAGGACACGTGAATTGGACATAAACGCAACCCTTTCAAACAACCCTCGGGGGGCAACTATTGCGCTGGGGCCGGCTGTGCGGGACTGGCTGCTGGAACGATAGGGCCTTTGCTGTTGGGAGGTTCGGTGGGGTTGAACTTGCGGGCGAGGTCGGGTGTGGACATAACGTCTGCGGGCGGCGGGTTGACAGCCTTCGCGGTCTCCGCGCCGAAGACGTAGCTGGGACCGAACATGTTGCTGGTGAAGATGACCAGCGACTTGTCCGGCGAGAAGCGGACGTTGGGTTCCTCGCGATAGTAGTGGTGGGACATGTTGACGAGGCGCTCGGAGTGGAAGGCGCCCGCCTGCCAGAAGTCGGGCGAGTTGATCGCGTCCGCATCGCCTCGGATTAATTGCGGGCGGAAGAGCTCAATCCACTCGCCATCCTTGGCGCGGGCGACCTGGCCGGGATCGCCGCCATCGCCGGTAAACATGTCGAGGTCCTTGGTGAGGTTGAAGTGAATCGACCACTCATCGCGCTGCATGTGATAGGCGGTGCGCTGTCCGGTCTTGAGGTTGTAGCCGGCGAGAAAGAAGTCCTCGCCCTTGGGATACTGCCAGTCGTACCAGATAGTCTCGCCGTCGAGGCCCCAGAACTCGTGGCCGGCGATCTCCATCAGCATGGTGCGCTTGTGGATGAGGGTGTTGTGGGTGGCATCGGTGTGGATCATCCAGATGCGGTCGACCTTCTGCCAGGGTCCCTCGTGGCAGTACATCAGGAGTTGCGGATCGGTGGGCGAGAAGAGCAGGTGGTTGACCCAGTCGGTGGAGTGCAAGAGCATGTTGATGGTGCCGGGCTTTTCGCCGTTGGGGCCGGGTTCCAGACGGAGGGTGAACAGCACGACGGGGATGTGCGCAGCGAGGTGCTGCTCCATCATCTGTCCCTTGTTGGGTGGCTGATAGTGCGGGCCCTGGGCGGCACTGGCGACGCGGTTGTCGGGGTTTCCGGCGGCAGCCGCTGGAGCACCTGCCCCGGCCGGAGCACCCGCGCCCGCTCCGCGCCGCGTGCCCGCCGCCGCCGAAAGAAATGCATTCGGTGCGTTGGGATCGCCGCCCGGGCAGTCTGCTTCGTTGTACGTGCCCGCACCCAGGGTCTCATCCGCGTTGACGCTGGAGATGCTGACGTGCGGGGGCAGGTTCACCAGCTTGCGCACCGCGCCGGTGTTGGTGTCTGCCTTGTAGACGGCGTTGGCGCCAGTGGCGGGATCGGTCTTGGTGAAGAAGACGCTATTGGTCTTGTGTCCGGCGACGATAGCATGGACGCCTCCGCCACCGGGACCTGCGGGTGGAGCGTTGGGGTCGCGCGGCGGGTTGGCCACGAGCAGCTTGGTCTGGCGCGTCGCCATGTCGAGTACATGGATGCCGTCCGGCGCGGTGTAGATCATCTGCTTCGAGTCGGGGGTGTAGGCGTTGATGTTGAAGTAGAAGCCGCCGGAGTTGGGCTCGTCCGAGAGACGCCAGACGCGATGGCCGGTGTCTTTATCGACCCAACTGCGCGGGGGCATGGGATCGCCGGGTTTGGTCTGCGCGATGCAGGCGAGAGGCAGCAGGACAAGAGCGAGTGCAGCGACTGGGTTCGGGCGCATAGAAACTTCTCCTTCAGACGGCGGCGCCTGGACGAAAGACGCAACCGGTTGGCTAGACTGGATCCGCGAGCTACTTCGTCGCGAACGGCGAGAGAGTTACCTGGACTTCATGCGAAAGACCGTCGGTGATGGCGACGGGGCTGGAGGTGAAAGTGACGGTGGCGGGTTTGAGGCCGTCGCGCGTGGCGGTGACCTTAATGGTGCCGGGCGTGAGCGTTGAACGAATGGCGACACGGTTGATGCCGTCCTCGGTGTTGAGATAGAGGTTATTGGTTGTGTTGGTCTTTCCGGAGTTGTAACCGCCGCGCCAGATGGCAGGGCTGGGACCGGCGGTGCTGGCGGCGTCCATAGTGAAATCGACGCGTGCGTCGTCGGTGGGGCAGCGCTCGCCCTTGGCGTCAACGACTTCAAAGTCTATGAGAGCAATGTCGTCGCCGTCGGCGCGCATGCCACCGGGTGCGGTGTGCAGGGTGAGTTTGATAACGGCGGGCGGGCCCGCGGTGCGGAGTTCATGGGTAGCGACCACCGCTTTGCCCGAATAGCCGACGGCCTTGATGGTGCCGGGGGTGAACGCGATGGCGGGGAAGGCGTAGAGGTAGCCGTTCTCCGGCTGGGTAAGCTTCCCCTTGGAGACGCCGTTGACGAAGAGCTCGACGGCGTCGACGTTGTTGGCCACGACGTTAATGGTTTTGACGGTCTTGGAGCCGTCGGGCTGGGTCAGCGGGTACGACCAATGGCCGATGATGTGGATGTCGGGTTTCTCGTTCTGCATGACGCGCTCGACGAAGTAGACCTCCTTGGGCAGGCGCACAGCGTCCACCTTACCGCTGACGCGGGCGACTTCGCTGGTGTCCTGGCGGCCGTCGGCGTTCTCGTCGGTGAAGTAGATGGAGGAGTAGGCGGCGTACTTGGAATGCTCGGGTTCGGTGTTGGAGATGCGGTTGGAATAGAAATTCCAGTAGCGCTTGATCTGCGCCAAGGCGAAGGTCTCGGAGTTGTAGTTCCAGGTGTCGGTCGGGCCCTTCTTGAATCCGTAGTAGGGCGGCGAGTAGTCGTCCCAGAAGCGGCGGGCGCCTTCATCGCGGAAGTCTTCGGTCTCGATGATGGGCTCGCGGTCGCGGACGTCGTTGCTGTAGGGGCCACCGAGCATGGTGCCCCACCACTCGGCTATGGCGACCGCGCCGGGCTCGCGGATGGAGCGGCATCCCATGACGCGGCCGCCGTGTGGGTCGAGCTCTTTACGCAGGGCGACCATCTGCTCCATCTGCGGACCGGTGACGCCGGTGTTGCCCGCCTCCCAGAAGAGGATGCTGGGGTTGTTGCGCAGATAGATGATGGAATCGCGCATAACTTCGGCGCGCTGGTCCCACTGGCGACCCATGCCGTCTTCTTCTTTGTCGGCGGCGGGGGCGACCTCGACGATACCCATACGGTCGTAGGATTCGACATCCTCCTTCTGTGGAGTGACGTGCATCCAGCGCATGTAGTTGGCGTGGTCGTCGCGGATCATCTGCGCGGTAAAGTCGTGCATCCACTCCGGGTAGCCGACGCCGACGCCGGCC
>Ga0181526_10003849_pt1 | contig 11989 bp, 5 predicted proteins | sample PEATcosm2014_Bin_35_FD_119750 | JGI IMG/M metagenome (GOLD analysis project Ga0181526, IMG submission 119750) | Peatland microbial communities from MTU Mesocosm Facility, Houghton, MI, USA - PEATcosm2014_Bin06_30_metaG | ecosystem: Environmental > Terrestrial > Soil > Wetlands > Peat | place...
GGCCAGAACATCATCCGGCCCGACCTCGCGGTGGTGCGCGGGGCGTCGGTGCCCTATCCGTACGGGGGCAAGCCGCGCCTCATCATGGCGGATCTGGACCAGCAGGCGCTGCAGTCGCGCGGCCTGACGCCGGCCGACGTCACGGAAGCGCTGTCGCGCCAGAACGTCATCATGCCGTCGGGAGACGTGAAGATCGGCAGCAAGGACTACACGGTGGCGATGAACAACAGCCCCGATGTGCTCGATGCGATCAACGGGTTTCCGATCAAGCAGATCGACGGCAAGACGGTGTTCGTGCGCGACGTGGCGCACGTGCACGACGGCTACCAGGTGCAGACCAACTCGGTCAATCAGAACGGCCTGCCCGGCACCCTGATGCTGGTCCGCAAGACCGGCGGCGTGTCGACGCTCGCGGTGATCGACGGGGTCAAGGACGTGCTGCCGGACATCCGCAAGTTGATCCCCAAGAGCGTGACGCTCACCGCGATCTTCGATCAATCGATCTTCGTCAAGGCGGCCCTCAACAGCGTGGTCATGGGCGGCCTGATGGCGGCCGGGTTGACCGCCCTGATGATCCTGCTGTTCCTCGGCAACTGGCGGCTCACCATCATCATCCTGGCGTCGATCCCGCTCTCGATCATCACCGCGGTCCTGGTGTTGTACGTGAGCGGCCAGACCCTCAACACCATGACCCTCGGCGGCTTCGCGCTGGCGGTGGGCATCCTGGTCGACAACGGGACCGTCGTGATCGAGAACATCGAACGGCACTTCGGCCTGGGAGAGCCGCTCGAGCAGTCGATCCTCGACGGCGCGGCCGAGGTCGCCGTCCCGACCTTTCTCGCCACCCTGTCGATCAGCGTGGTGTTCGTGCCGGTGTTCCTGCTGACCGGGACGGCCAAATACCTGTTCTCGCCGTTGTCCCTGTCGGTGATCATCGCGCTCGCCGCGAGCCTGCTGCTGTCGTTCACGCTGGTGCCCCTCCTGTTCAAGTACCTCATGCGCTCGCAAGGTGCGGCGCACCAGCACGCCGGTGGTCCCGGCGGGGGCGCTACGCTGCCGGTACCGGAGGAGAAGCCACGGCGGGGCAACCCGCTGACCTGGATCCACAGCGGGTTCGAGCGCGGTTTCGAGCGCTTTCGCGAGGTCCATCGCAACGCGCTGGCGTGGACGGTGGACCGTCCGCTGATCACGACCGCGTTCTTCGTGGTGCTGATCGTGGTGTCGTGCCTGCTGTTCCCCCGGCTCGGCATGGACTTCTTTCCGCAGATCGATGCCGGGCAGATGCGTCTGCATGTTCGCGCGCCGCCGGGAACGCGGCTGGAGGCGACCCAGTCGTATTTCGCGCAGGTCGAAACCGCGATCCGCGAGATCGTCGGCAACGATCAGATCGAGGTCGTTCTCGACAACATCGGCCTGCCCTACAGCGGCATCAACATCGCGCTGAGCGACACCGCGACCGTCGGCCCGATGGACGGCGAGATCCTCGTCTCGCTGACGAAAAAGCACACGCCGACGCAGCAGCACGTCGCCGATCTCCGCCGCGAGCTGCCGGGCCGCTTTCCGCAGCTGGTGTTCTTCTTCCAGCCGGCGGACATCGTCAATCAGGTGTTGAACTTCGGCCAGCCGGCGCCGATCGATATCCGCGTCTCCGGGCCCGACGGCGACGCCGCCTATGCGGTGGCGGCGAAGCTGGCGCGGGATCTGAACGGCGTGCCGGGCGTCGTCGATTCCCACGTGTTCCAGGTGCCGGACGCGCCGGCGCTCACCGTCGACGTCGACCGCACCTTCGCCGGCGAGGTCGGACTCGGCCAGGAGACGGTCGCGGACAATCTCCTGGTCGCGCTCAACAACAGCCTGCAGGTCGCGCCGAACTTCTGGCTCAATCCGCACAACGAGGTCAGCTACCCGCTGGTGGTGCAGACGCCGACCTATCGAATCAAGTCGACGCAGGACCTGTGGACGCTGCCGGTGACGGCGCCCCTCAATGCCGATCCCCAGGTGCTGATGAACGTGGCGACATTCGGCCGCAAGAAGGTGCCGATGATCGTGTCCCAGCTCAACATCAGGCCGGTGTTCGACGTGCATGCCGACGTCCAGGGGCGGGACTTGAGCTCCGCGGCCGCGGCGATCGACGAGGTCATCGCGGCAGATCGGCCGGATCCATCGGCGGCGATCACGGTCACGCTCAGCGGTCAGGTGGAGACCATGCGGGAGAGCTTTTCCGGATTGTTCTCCGGCATGGCGCTCGCGGTCGTCCTGGTGTACCTGCTCCTGGTCATCAACTTCCAGAGCTGGACCGATCCGCTGATCGTGCTGTTCGCGGTGCCGTTCGCGCTCGGCGGGGTGATGTGGATGCTGTTCGTGACGCAGACGCATATCAGCGTGCCCGCCCTGATGGGGACGCTGATGTGCATCGGGCTGACCACGGCCAACAGCATCCTGGTGGTGACCTTCGCCAATCAGCGGATGGCGCTTGGACTGGACGCCCGTGCCGCGGCGGTCGAGGCCGGATACACGCGCTTGCGGCCCGTTCTCATGACCGCCGGCGCGATGATCCTCGGGATGATTCCGATGGCGCTCGGTGTCGGCGAGGGTGGCGAGCAGAACGCGCCGCTGGCCCGGGCGGTCATCGGCGGCCTCATGTTCGCGACCGCCGCGACGCTGGTGTTCGTCCCCACCATGTACGGCCTGCTTCGGCGTGAACCCAAGGGCGAGCCGGCGACAGGGAGGCACTCCGTTGGATCAGCCTGACATGATGAAACCGTCCGCTGCGCAACCTGACGCCGGCTTCGACTCGCTCGACGAGACCGCACAGCAGGGGACCTCGTCCGAGGTCCATGGCCATGTTCCGGTGTCGACCGACTACGCCCCGCGGACCGGTCGCCGGCTGACGATGTCTGCCGGGATCCTCGCGGTCGTCCTGGCGGCCGCGTTCCTCACGGTCAACCACCTCAGAACGCGGGACGAGGCGGCGCTCCGCACGGCGACCCTCACGCGGGCCGACCAGCCGCCCCCCGTCGAGGTCGTCAAGGTCGAAAATGCACCGCCGACGCAGATCCTGACGCTGCCCGGAGAGGCCCGCGGCTGGTACAGCTCCGCCATCTATGCCCGGGTCAACGGGTATCTGGCCAAATGGATGGTCGACATCGGCGACAAGGTGAGGAAGGATCAGGTCCTGGCGACGATCGATACGCCGGATCTCGACGCCCAGCTCGACGCGGCGCAGGCCGAGGTCATGGCCGTCGAGGCCGACGCCAAGGTCAAGGAGGCGGATGCGAATTTCGCCAAGACCACCTACGAGCGCTGGAAGGAATCCCCCGCCGGCGTGGTCTCCGACCAGGAGCGCGAGGAGAAGAAGGCGGGCTCCGCGGCCGCCGAGGCCCAGCTGAATGCGGCACGGGCCCGTGTCAAGCTCGACCAGGCCAAGGTCCAGCGCCTGACGTTCCTGACGAAATTCAAGCAGGTGACCGCGCCCTACGACGGCGTGATCACCGACCGCCGGGTCGATATCGGCGATCTGGTGACCGCCGGCAGCACGGCGAGCACGACGCCGCTGTTCGCGATCGCTCAAAGCGAGCGGATCCGGGTGTTCGCCAACGTCCCGCAGAGCATCAGCGTCGACATCGGCGTGGGGAGCGCGGCGCAGATCACGGCAGGCGAGTATCCGAATCGAACCTTCGCCGGAAAGGTCGCGCGGACCAGCCGATCGATCGATCCGCGGGCGCGCACCCTCAAGGTGGAGGTGGATCTGTCGAACGACGATCTCGCCCTCGTTCCCGGCATGTACCTTCAGGTGGCGTTCCACCTCGAGCCGACGAGCTTCGTGCAGGTTCCCGCCAGCGCGCTGATATTCCGCGCCGGCGGCCCGCAGGTCGCGATCGTCGACGGCAATGATACGGTGAGGTTCCAGAACGTCGGCATCGCCCGCGACAACGGCAATGTCGTCGAGATCGCATCGGGGATCTCGGAGGGCGATCGGGTCGCGCTCAACATCAGCAATCAGATCGCGAGCGGCGACAAGGTGACGGTGGCGGCGAGCCACGTCGGCATTCTGCCGACCGCCAAGAGCGACCGGCCCGCCTCGAGCACGACCAGGTAGTGGATCGTCGCGCGCGTCGCCAGGCTTGCCGGGTGGGGTCGATTCAATGGCTGTTGCCCGGCGTCAGCAGATACTTGGCGGCCGCGATCGCGGCGGGATCCATCGGTCGGATCGTGGGGAGGGTCTGGTGCAGAGGCCAGCCGCCGCCGAGCGCCTTGAACAGCGCAACGAGGGCGCGGGCCGCGACCTGGCCCGCGGCGACCCGGCTCTCTTCCAGGTCGAACTGCTGGCGCTCGGCGTCGAGGACGTTCAGGAAATCGGTCAGGCCGCGATCATAGCGCTCGGTCGCGATCTTGGTGGCCTGGCGCGCGACGCTCACGGCGCGGTCGAGGCTCGCCACGCGCGCTCTTTGCGCGTGATAGATGACGCTGGCGTCGTCGACCTGCTGCACGGCCGTCAGGATGGCCTGTCGGTAGAGCAGCAGGAGTCCCTGGGTGCGCAAATCCGCGGCCTCGATCTGCGCGTCGAGAGCGCCGAAATCCAGGATCGGAACCGATATGGCGGGCCCCACCGACCAGATCAGCGGCGACGGAGAGGAGGCCGTCGAGCGCGGGCCGCCTTGCAGCCCCGCGGCGCCGGTGAGCACCACGGTCGGAAACAGCTCGGCGATCGCCGCGCCGATCCGGGCGTTGGCGGCGGCGAGCCGCCGTTCGATCTCCTGGATATCGGGGCGACGGCGCAGCAGATCGGCCGGCAGTCCGATGGGGACGCGCGCCGGCAACGGCGGGACCGGCCCCGGACGCGCGAGCTCCCTGGCCATGTCCTCGGGGTATCGACCCAGCAGGGTCGCGATGGCGTGCTGGCTCGCCTCGATCTGCGCCCTCAGCGGCTCCTGGACGGCCTGCAGCGTCGCCAACTGCCGTTGCGCCAGAGTCACGTCCAGCTCATTGGTCAGGCCGCGATCGAAGCGCGACTGGGTCAACGCGACGGCGTTCTTCGCCACATCGATATTCTGCCCGAGGACGGCAAGCTCGCTTTGCAGCGAGCGCATGTCGAGATAGGCGGCCGCCACATCGGCGGCGACCGTCACGTAGATCCAGTCGCGGGCATTCTTGAGCGCTTCGACGTCGGCGATCTCCGCCTCGACCAGACGTCGCACTCTGCCGAACAGGTCGAGCTCCCAGTCGGCGACGAGGCCGCCGGACTGCGTGATGGACTGCAATCCGGTGGAATTCTGTGCCGAACGAAATACCGAATCGGTGCGTCCCTTGGTTTCGTCCGTCCCGGTGCCTCCGCCGCCGCCGGTCGCCGCAACTCTCGGCAGGGCCTGGGCGTCGGTCACCACGATACGCGTTTGCGCTTCCAGGATGCGGGTGAGCGCGATCTCGAGATCGAGATTGGCCGCGAGCGCCCGATCGACGAGCGAATCGAGCTCCCTGTCGTGCAGGGAGCGCCACCACTGGCGCAGATCGACGGCGCCGCCGACCCCGGCTCGCGTCGACCCCTTGGTGGCCTCGGCGACGAACTCGCCCGGCATGTCGATCGCGGGCGTCTGATAGTCCGGCCCCACGGTGCAGCCCGCCAAGGCGATCGCGGCCGCCAAGGCGGCCCAGGAACGCGATGACGTCATGGGCAATCGAAACATCCCGCGAACCCGAATCCTCGCCGACCTCGCCGGCTGAACGACGCGGCGGCCGCCATGCGAACCGCACACGCGCTCCGTACTTACCGCGAACTTCACCCCGACGTACATTCCGGCAAGCACAGCGTCCCCCGGATTCCGCCCGAATCGCGGGGCCTGACGTTCGCAGCATGCGTCGGGTCGTCAGGCATGGCGGGGGGGCCGATGGACCGTGGCCTGCTTCCGCAGGAAGCAGGCCGTCCGGCCCCTGGGCGGGGTTCACGTCAGGTTGAGGAAATGTCTACAATATTCTGGAATATATGAACAAATTCACTAATCACAGGCGCTCTTTGCGGCCCTGCGATTGAGTGCCATTTGTGCAACAGATTTTAGGAAACGACATGATCTGCCGAGGAATCGAGCGCTTCTTAGTTGCGCCTTAAATGCCAATGGTTGAAGTTGGGTACGGGACGGAGGGGGGCATTCCCGAGCCGCCCCGTCCGGGATTCCGAAGTCTGGTCGAGCGGGAAACCGCCGGGCCGACGTCGTGAATCCCGGATGGGGAGTTCGGCGGAACCTTCCGGGGGGTTGGAATAACCGGCGGAGCCTGTATCCTCCCACGGCACTGAGGTTGGAGGTCGCGATGAAGATGGTGAAGCGCATGCTCCTCGGCAGCGCAGCGGGTCTCGCTGCGGTTGCCGGAGCGCGTGCCGCCGATCTTCCGCTCAAGGCTGCGCCGGTCGAATACGTGAAGATCTGCAGTCTCTACGGCGAGGGGTTCTTCTACATCCCGGGCACCGACGCCTGCCTGAAGATCGGCGGCTGGGTGCGGTTCGAGACGCAGTTCAACAACAACGCCAACAACAACCCGTTCGCCAACTCGCTCAATACCCGCTCGCAGTCCTCCGACTTCGCCACGCAGACGCGGGCGGTGGTCTCGTTCGATACCCGCAGCCAGACCGAGTATGGCACGTTGCGGGCCTATTACCGCGGCGGTTTTGAGCTGACCTCGGGCGCCCCCGGCACCCAGGCCGACGGCTCGTACTACACCGAGCGCGCCTTCATCCAGCTCGGCGGCTTCACGTTCGGCAAGAGCATCTCGTTCTTCGACATCTTCTTCAATCAGTGGTCCCTGGGGTCCGCCGGCTACGCCGCGGCCGGGTCGAACACGGCTTCGTATTTCGGCACCAATCTTGCCGCCTATACGGCTCAGTTCGGCAACGGCCTCTCCGCCACGCTGTCGGTCGAGGACAATACCGTCCGTCGCAACGCGCTGTGGGACGCGGCCTCGGTCAACAACCTGGCGATCGGCAACTATCCGGGTCCGCAGAGCTCGACCCCGCTCGGCTACTACGGCAACTGCGCCACGGCCATCGGTCCGACCGACACCGCCACGGCAGCCGCCGTCGGTTGCAACGTCGGCGACTATGCGGCCCAGCAGTTCCCCGACATCGTCGCCAACATCCGGGTCGATCAGGCCTGGGGCACCGCTCAGGTCGGAGCCGCGCTGCATCAGGTCCGCGGCGACTTTTACGGTGCGAATACCGGCAATGCCCCCACCTACACCGGCGTTGCGCCTGCCAACGCCTGGGGCTGGGCCGTCAACGGCGGCATCCAGCTCAACCTGCCGTGGACGCCGGGCGACAAGGTTTGGGTGGAAGGCACCTACGACGTGGGCGCCAGCGCCTATACGGGCTTCGGCTGGATGGAGGGCTACAACGGCCCGATGGCGCGGTTCAGCGGGTCCAACGTGGCGACCGGCTGGGCGCTGGACGGCGTGTTCGGCACCCAGGCGCAAGGCGGCATTGCGCTGTCGACGGCCTGGGACGTGACCGCGGCGCTCGAGCATTACTGGACGCCCGCATTGCGCTCGTCGGTGTGGGGCTCGTACACGATGTGGCAGCCGGGTTCGACCGGCAACAGCATCATGTGCGGCAGCGCCACCAACGGTCTCGTCGTCGCGGCGACCGGCAAGACCCTGGCGACGAGCGGCAACGCGGCGGCGCAGGCGGCGTGCAACTTCGCGTTCGACACCTGGCAGGTCGGCACGCGCACGATCTGGAACCCGGTAAAGAACCTGGATCTCGGCCTCGAGGTCGCCTACCAGCAGATCGATACCAAGATGGGCAACCTGGTCGGCTATAATTTTCTCGGCAGTGGCACGCGCGCGGCGGGCATCTACACCCCGGCCAACGAAGGCAACTTCACCGGCATGTTCCGCATCCAGCGCAATTTCTATCCGTGACCATCTGATCCGCGGCTGAATCTCGCAACCCTCGGCGGCCGCCGGGGGTATTTGTTTGATCCGGGATCGACGTCGGCCGTCCCCCGCTCAGTGGCGCACGCCCGAATCGCAGGTCGCGAAGAAGCCGGCGATGCGGCGGATCATCTCCGGCGCGACCAGATGGGGCGCATGCCCCTGGTCGGGCACCTCGACGAGATCGATGTCGAGATGGCGGGCCCGCATCGCGTCGACGGTGCGCGGCGACAGGACGTCGGAGTTGGCGCCGCGGATCACCATCAGCGGGGTCTTGGCGAGCGCGTCGAACGGCCCCCACAGAGGTTCCAGCGGCCGCTCCAGGTCGCGTTTTTCCAGGGTCCGGGCGAGCCGCGGGTCGTACCGGGTCACCAGGCCCGCCGCCGTCGCCTTCCAGGTGACACGCGCCTCGCGCAGCCAGTCCTCGGCCGTCAGCTTGGGAAACTGGCCGGAGCCCAGGCGCCGGAGGATGTCGGCGCCTTCCTCGAGGCTGCGCGGCCTCGGCAGCTTGCCGAGATAGTTCTTGATCCGCATCAGGCCCTGCGCGTCGATCACCGGCCCGACGTCGTTGAGCACCACCCCGGCGATCGCCGCCGGTCGCACCGGCGCCAGCCGCATGACCACGACACCGCCGCGCGAGGTCCCGACGAACAGCGCCGGCGTGATCTCCAGCGCGGAGAGCACGGCCACCAGATCGTCCAGATCGACCGACTCCTCATAGTTGTCCGGATTGCGGTCGTAGTCGGAGCGTCCGCGTCCGCGCCCGTCGATGACGACGACGCGGCGCGGCGTGGCCGGGTCGGATGCGAGCGCCAGGGCGAGCTCGTGATAATCCGCGCCGTTGCGGGCGAGGCCGGGCAGGCAGACGACCGGCAGCTCCGAGGCCAGGCGCGGTCCATAGTCGCGCACGAAAAGCCTCAGCCCGTCCGGCGCCGTCACGTGGACGGCGGCAAATCCGTCCTCCGCCTCGCCACCCTCGTCCGCGATGAGGTCGGTCATGCCGGCGATCAGTTCCCGATGCTGCCGCGGCGCAGGTCGGCCTCGATCATCAGCCGGCTGCCGTGGCCGAGCCGGACCCGATAGACCTGAAGGTTTTCCATGACGCGCTGCACGTAGTTGCGGGTCTCGGAGAACGGAATGCGCTCCACCCAGTCGATCGGATCGACCTTGGGATCGCGCGGGTCGCCGTAGCGCTCGACCCATTCGTGCACCCGGCCGCGACCCGCATTGTAGCCGGCAAACGCCAGGATATACGAGCCGCGATAGTCCTGCAGCAGATCGCCGAGCTCGCCGGCACCCATCTGGGTATTGTAGGCCGGATCCGACATCAGGCGTTTCTGGTCGAAGTGGACGCCGAACTTCTTGGCCACGTAGCGGCCGGCTTCGGGCGTGACCTGCATCAGCCCGAGCGCGTTGGCGGTCGAGACGTCGTGCGGGTTGAAGGCGCTTTCCTGGCGGACGATCGAGTACACCACGCTGCGGTCGAGCTCCGGCCCGATCGCCCCGAAGGAGGGCACGCCGACGGTCGGAAACGCGTAGTGGTCGAGGGTGAAGCCGCGGCCCAGCGCCGCCTTGCCGATCAGCAGCATGCAGCGGGCGTCCTCGTGCTGCGCCGTGATCTCGGCGAGCATCGTCAGGGCGCCGACGTCGGTCGCGTGCTCGCCGAGGTCGGCCACGATCGGGATGACGAGATCGCGCTCGTTGACGGCGTAGAGCATCTCGACCGCGCGCACCACCTCGAGCCCCATCAGGGAGGCGCGTTGCGCGGGCGTCGGCTCCGGTGGCCGGCGCAGCGTGATCTCGCCCAAGCCGAGCCTGGCGCGGGCGATCTGGCCGTAATAGGCGGTCGGGTACCGGGCGGCCGCCTCCAGGTGGGCGCGCGCCTCGTCGCGGCGGCCGAGCTGCTCGAGGGCGCGGGCCTGCCAGTACTCGGAACGGGCCAGCGTGATCGGGTTGGAGACGCCGTGGCCGATCCGGACGAAATGGCCGAGCGCCGTCGTCGGATCGTCGAGGAAGCGCAGCGCGATCCAGCCGGCGGTGAACTGATGCTCCCCGCGGTAGTTCTCCTTGATCGGCGGCGCCGCGTCGCGCGCCACCAGATAGGCCGAGCGCGGGTCGTTCTGGTCGAGCAGCTTGCGGGCGAGCAGCCGGCGCTCCACCCACCACTCGTCGAGATCGTGCAGCACCTCCGGGTCGTGTGGCGCCGCCAGCGTCAGCCGTGCGGCTTCCTCGATGCGATCCAGCCGGCGCAGCGTCTGGATGCGGCTGAACATGTAGCCGGGGTCGCCGCGCGCGTCGGCCGGGACGGCGTCGAGCAGTTGCAGGGCGTTGCCGGCCTTGGCGTTGCTCGCGATCCGCGCCCGGGCGATGGCGATCGCGGTGTCGCCCAGGCGGTGGGCCGCCCGCACCGCCGCTTCGGTGTCGTTGGCGTAGAGGCGGCGGTTCATGCGGGCGCGGTGGTCGGCGGCGCCGATCAGATCGCGGAAGGTGTCGAGCGCCTGCGCCTCGAGGTCCTCGGAAAAGCCGTCGGTGCGCCACGCCTCGCGCACATAGAACTGCGCGGCGGTGCGGTCGCCCTGGGCGAGGAGCGCCCGCGCCAGCGCGAACCGGCCCCGCGGCGTCGTCGGCTTGATGGTGGCGAAGAAGCCGCGGACGGTCGCCGGGCTGGGGTTCTCGTGCCACAGCGCATCCTCGGCGCGACGCCGCAGCATGCCGACGCTCGGCCACCCCGGATTGGCCTCGATGAAAGCCACATAGCGGTCGAAATCGGCGCCGCCGTCATCGCTGCGCAGGAACGCCCATTCAACCAGCTTTCGCGCCACCGGATCCTGGATCGATATTTCGATCTCGAGCGCATCGGCGAACGCGCGCCGGCGAATGCGCTCCAGCGCCTGCTTGACGGCGCCGAGGTCGGCCGACGAGGTGGAGGAGGTGGTGGCGGCCGCCAGCGGGACGCTGTGCCGGACCGCGGCGGCCGCAGGCTCCGTCGCCGCCATCGTGGGTCGTGCCCTGGGGACGGGCACCGCCTTGGAGCGCTCGGGTGCGGCGTCGGCGTCGCCGCCGAGCAGCGCGATCGCCCCGATCGCCGCGATCGCGACCAGCCAATGGGGGGCGTTGCGCTGCCGTGTCGATGTCTGCACGCCTGCTTCCAGTTCAGTCGTCTCAGCTTCAGCCACCGACGCGGAAGGCGACCCTCGGGCCCGGCGCGCACCCGGGCGGCATGCCGGGTGAGCGTGGCTCGCCGCCGTGCGGTGCTCGCGCCCCGGCCCCAAACCACCGTGCCGGGAAATCGCGACGCGTCTCGGCCCTGCGGTGCTCTCACTTTACGGCGAAATTCCGTTGCTGTCCTTGTCGCGCGATGTCGTTGACGAATTGTTAATTTTGCCGCGGCCGGCGGTCCGGTGCGGCGCCGCGAAGCCCGCGCAACCGCCTCCGGTCCGGCGGCGGCTCGCCGCGCCGGTGCGCGCGAGGGCTTTCATCGGGCGCCGCCACCCGGTAATGATGCGTACGACGCCGCCGCGCCCTGCCACGGCCGCGCGCACCATCGTACCAAGGAACCGTGACATGACCGCCAGGACGCGTTTTGCGGGCTCGTTCACCGCGCTCGTGACTCCCTTCCGCAACGGCTCGCTCGACGAGGCGGCATTCCGCGGCCTGGTCGACTGGCAGATCGCCGAGGGCACCAAGGGCCTGGTGCCGGTCGGCACCACCGGCGAGAGCCCGACGCTGAGCCACGACGAGCACGACCAGGTGGTCGGATGGTGCATCGACCAGGCCAAGGGGCGGGTACCGGTGGTCGCCGGCGCGGGCTCCAACTCCACCGCCGAGGCGATCACCCTGGCGCGCCATGCGGAGGCCGCCGGCGCCGACGCGGTCCTGGTGGTGACGCCGTACTATAACAAGCCGACCCAGGAGGGGCTGTACCAGCACTTCAAGGCGATCAACGACGCGATCGGTATTCCGATCATCATCTACAACATCCCGCCGCGCTCGGTGATCGACATGTCGGTCGACACCATGGCGCGGCTGTTCGAGCTCAAGAACATCGCCGGCGTCAAGGACGCGACCGCCA
>Ga0181526_10003850_pt1 | contig 11989 bp, 7 predicted proteins | sample PEATcosm2014_Bin_35_FD_119750 | JGI IMG/M metagenome (GOLD analysis project Ga0181526, IMG submission 119750) | Peatland microbial communities from MTU Mesocosm Facility, Houghton, MI, USA - PEATcosm2014_Bin06_30_metaG | ecosystem: Environmental > Terrestrial > Soil > Wetlands > Peat | place...
CCTATGAACAATCCAGTTCTCGACGAAATCGCCGCTCTATCGCCCGCAGCCCAGGCAGCGCTCGCCCAGGCGCACACGGCTATGGCAGGCAACGCAGGGGCGGCTCCAGGAGCTCCGGCGGCGGCTCCGGTCGCGCCAACTCCGCTTCGTCCTCCACAAGCCCCGGTGCCCGCGTTAGGAGGCTCGCCAGCAGCCCCGCAATTGTCGGAGATAGGTCCGCAGGCACCCATGCCGAGCCTCCCAGGAGCCCCCAATCCCTTGCCGCCGAGCCTGACCCATAACGCGCCGGCGGGGACGACGGATTTCGACAAAAACAAGCTGGCCCAGGTAAAGGCAACCGGCTCCGGCATTTCCCAGATTCACTCAAAGATCGAGAACGCCATGCCGAACCATCCAACCCTCGGCAAGGCTTTGGGCTGGGGAGCTCAAATTCCCCTCCAGATTGCGGATACGGTCATGGGAGCGCGCTTTCCGAACATCGAACAGCGGATTCCAGGGACCGAACTGCATCACCAGGCAGTCTTAGGACAAGCAAATCGGGCAGTCAACGCCGACTTGGGCAGAGAACGAAGCGAGGCGGCGACAGCAGCGACGAAGGCGGAGATTCCGGTGCGGGAAGCGCAAGCGCAGGAACAGGAACTCACTCCGCTCACAGCGGAAGAGGCGAAAGCGGCTGGGAATCCGCTGCTGGAAGGGATTCCGTTCAACGCAGCACAAAGAGCCGCCCTGCTTAGACAGGCGGGAGTCAACACCACTAAGGAAAATCTGGCCGAAGAGAAGACGGCAGCCGGTGCACTCACTGCCGATCAAGCAAGTCAGCGAAACGCCCTTTGGAATCCGGTGCTGACAAAGAGTCACCTTCCAACCGACCCATTCAAAGAGGGCATGACCGACAAAGAGGCAACCGAACTCGCAACCCAGTTGAATAATGCGACCGGGAAAACACAGGCGGGCGTGAAGATCGATCTCGGGGCGGGAACGCAAGGCACGGCGCGCGCCGACAAGAGTTACCAGTTGCAAAGCACCCGACTGGATAAAGTACGCCAGCCCATCGAAGCCATTCAACAGCGCGTGGGACGGTTGAATGACACCCTCAACCAGCAGAGCCCGCAAGCCGACGCGCTGGTTGCGCCCGAATTGCTTTCCATCATGTCCGGCGGACAAGGTTCGGGGCTGCGCATGAATCAGGCGGAAATTGAACGCATCGTGGGCGGGCGTTCGGCGTGGGAAAGCCTGAAAGCGAACATCCAACACTGGGCAACCGATCCCGAGAAAGCGCGCAGCATCACTGCCGATCAGGACAAGCAGATTCGCGCGCTCGTCGGAACCGTGCAATCGAAGCTCGTCGCCAAACAGAAAATCATGGACGACGCGGAAGAGTCGTTACTGGCCAGCAACGACCCGAAAGAGCACCGGCAGATCGTTGCCGACGCGCGCAAAAAGCTGGACGCGATTGACGCAGGCGCGATTGATTACAAGCCCGGACTGGTCCGCAACGGCTATAAGTTCAAGGGCGGCGATCCGACGAAGCAGGAGAACTGGGAGAAAGTGAAGCCTTGAGCGCGCAAGCATTGCCGTGGGAAGAGGCCGCGCAGGGACAGCGGCTGCCGTGGGAAGAGGCGAAAGGGCCGCGTCCAGACTTTGCGCAGAATCCTCCGCCTCCCGCTGGTCCACATATCCAGGTCCGCTCTTCTTTTGGCGACCAGGCTCTCGGGGCGCTCGTTGCGCAGCCTATTGGGGGTGGGCGCAAGTTGAGCCGTGAGGAAGAAATTTACGCCCCAATGCCCGGTGTTTCCGAAGGCGCGGGGCTGCGCAACGCTTTAGCAGGTTGGACCGAAGAAGGCCCGCTTGCGCTGGGCAAAGGTTTCTACCACACCGAAACCGCCAAGACTCCAAGCGATCTCGCGAAGGGCTATCACGAAATGGCTTCGGGCGCGGGTACGACTTCCTTGCCCGCATTGCCCTTCATGGCTGCAGCCGCGCCCGTGGCAACAGCTCGCGTGCTTGCCGGTGGAACCGCAGGCGGCGCACTCGCGCACAAGGGAGCGGAATATCTCGGAGCGCGACCGGAATATCAGGACGTGGCTGGAGACGTGGGCTCGCTGGCTGGCGGAACTCTCGCAGCGCCAGGAGTGCCTACTCGTATCGCGCGGCTAGGACCGGCAGTTCGCGACGTAGCCATCGGCGATCAGGACGCGCAAGCCTTGCGCGGCTTAGGTGTGCCGCCGACCTCGAAGCAAAGCCTTCGCGCGCTCGATGAAGTGAAAACCGCGCGGCCATTCTTGCGCGGTGTGAAATCGGAAGCCGAGTTGCAGACGCGCATCCCGCAGGCGAAAACGGAAATCTGGCAACCCTACAAAGACGTGATCGACAGCCCGGTAGGAGACAGGCAGGTACAAGGGCCGGACGGTCCCACAACGATTCGCGAGTTGGAAGCGGCGCGGCTGAAGAGTGCCGCCGATCTGCGCGCGACACGGAAATTGCAACCGCAAGATCAGGCCGCACTCGAACGGAAGCAAGGCACAATCGCGGAATTGATGGAACGCGACCGCGCGATTAAAGCGGTGCTCGATCCCGAGCTCGAACGGGCGGGGCTGAATCCGCAAGTCATTCGCCGGGTGCATGGCTCGGTGCAAGGCATCGAGAGCCGAGTGAGTGGGAAGAGCACGCTTGCGGAACCGACCAAACCTTACGGCCTGGGGCATCTCTCCGAAGTGGAGCTAACCAAGCCGACGACCTATGTGACGCCCTTCCTGAAGGCTGGGCGCGATCTGGCAGCGGGACGGCCCTGGTGGAGCGGTAGGCCGACGGACGTTGAACTTTCGGAAGGCTTTCGGAATGCAGGACCGCGACCAAACTTTACGCGACCGGTCACTCCGCCTCCGCCGATTGCCGGTCTTTTGCCCGCACATCCGACTCCACTCGGCCCAGTGCCGGAAGTGGCCGAACCGCGACCAATGCCTCCGCCGGTCGAAGGCACGACACGCGCCCAACGCCTCGGCTTGTTGCTCAATCACGCGCCGATTGAGTTAGGCGGCGAAGTCTTGCCGCCGGAGTACCCGCCCGTGCTGCAAAGAGTGAATCGCGGATTCCTGCCCGCGCACGAAGACGTACCCGGCTGGCAGATTCCCGAGAAAAATCCTGAGCCGCCTATCAGTAGAAACGTGACGGAACCGCAAGGCGAAGGCAGGAACTTCCAGATTCCGCGCGCTGGCGGCCGAGTCGAGCCCAGAAGCGCCGCGCCCGTGCGCCCACTGGGAGCGCAGCCAGCAGCGCCAACCGTGCCGCGAATAAGAGTTGACAATGCGTCCGAACGTCCTACCATAGAGGCGATCAGAAATGGCGAACGAACCCAAATCGACACAGGAACTCGACCCGGAAACGAAGGAACGGCTCAGGCGGTTCAAGGACCGGCTCAACCAGTCCATCCAGCTACACCAGGGACGGAAACAATCGTCCGCATCCCCGGCGAGCAGCAAGCCTATCCAGCAAGCTACGAAATCCGCGAGTTAGCCGACGTCCAACCTTCGCACTCCGGCTTGAATTTTGGGCCGAACAAAAAGTACGGACTCACCAACGACCGCGACTATTCGAACCCGCTGAACCAGGGCAAGATTGTCAGCGCGAGCGCGCCCGGCCGTTTCGATCCGAATTTCCTGATTACCGATAACCCCGACGCGGCGAACGGCCCCACCATCATCGACCATTCGGGCAACGCGCTCGGCGGCAACGCGCGCACCATGATCCTGCAGCGCGTGTACCAACACAACCCCGAAGGCGCGCAGGCTTACCGGAACCTGCTCGCACAGAAGGCGCAGCAATTCGGCATCGATCCGCAGGCCATCGCGAACATGAAACAGCCGGTGCTCGTCCGCAAGATCACGACAGACAACCCCGCGCTCAAGCAGAATGCCGTCACCGATTTCAATAAAGTGGGGACAGCACAGATGACACCCGCGGAGCGCGCCATCGCCGATTCGCGGCGAGTTTCGCAAGGCACGCTCGACGCGATTGCGGGCAGACTCGAACAGGGGGGCCCGGATGCAACGATGGCGCAGATTCTTGAAGGGCGTTCCGGCATAGAAGTTCTCGATCGCTTGATCGACGACGGCGTGATTAGTCCGCAAGAGCGCGCGGCATTCGCCAACGAAGATCAGTTGACCCCGGCAGGGAAAGATCGAATCAGCAAGCTCACGATTGCGCGCTTCTTCCGCGATCCGGCGCAGATCGACTCCACTGCGCCCTCGATTCGCAGCAAGATGGAATCTCTTGCCGCGCCACTCGCCCGCGTGGATGGGATTCCCGGATGGGATTTGACGGAGCACATTCAGGACGCGCTTGACCTGATCGAAGAGGCGCGTGCCCACAACCTCGGAACCGTCGAGGATGTGATTCGGCAGCACGGCTTTTTCGCCGATGCAAAGTATTCGCCGGAAGCGGTCATGCTGGCGAAACAGATCAAAGGCAGCGGAGTGCGGGCACTTACTAAGTCGGTCCGGCAATACGCGCAGGATGCGATGGACGCGACCGGCCCGCAGCAACCGCTCGGGGGAAGCGTCACCCAGAAGCAAGCTTTTCAAGATGCGTTTGGACCGCGCTAGAAGATCGCCCGGAATCCCCAGATCACGATAGCGGCGGCAATGACGAGTGAAACCGCGTAGATGACAACCGAGCAAACGCACTTCAGAAAGAGAGAAACCTTTTCGGTAGCTCGCCAGACTGGACCGCGTTCGGAGTACTCCGTGTACATGACGCCCCCATCTTACTAACTCCCATGAAAAAAGCAATCCTAACTTTTGCCTCTATCGCACTCTTTTGCGCACTGACATTCGGGCAGGCGGTGCGCGTGGATATCCCGCTCCTGACTGGCGGTCCCTCGGTTCCCTTGACCGGCGGCGCTTTACCGGAAACGCTCTGGATCTCGAATCCCACGGTGAATCTCTGCGTGCATCCCGCGCCCACGCTGGCATCCTGCACGCCCATCGTGACTTACATGGATTACACGGCCACGACGCAGTGTCCGACCGCAACCCCGCTCGTCGAATTGCCGGGAACGCTTTGCGTGGCCTCGGCTGGACTCTTCGGGAATCTCGGCTTCTGGTACGCAGGCGGGATGATCGATTACTTCGTGACGACGACCTTCGGAACCTATGGGCCGTACACGATCTCGACCGGCACAAGCACCGGCACGGTCACGAGCATCACCTGCGGAAGCGATCTGACCTGCAGTCCGACGACAATCACGACAACGGGCAGCATCTCCCTGACCAATACCACCGTCACTCCGGGCAGCTACACCAACGCGAACATCACCGTCAACCAGCAGGGGCAAGTCACGGCGGCGGCGAGCGGAAGCAGCGGCGGCGGCGGAAATCCAGTTCTCGAAAACTGCGCTTCCGACCAAAGCGGCAATTCCTTCCCGCAAGTTACCTCACTCACCAACTGGTTCGACGCGCACTGGGAGTTTGTCTACAACACGACGACCTACATCAACTGCACCGTCTTCATTTCGACGGCGCAGGCCGGGGCGACGTTTGTGATCGACGTGGCCAGCGCCGATTCCACGGCGGGGCACACCGCGAATATCCAGACCTGTGACGCGATCATTCCGGCGAGCGGCGGTACTTTCCAAGTGGGAAGTTTGACCTGCGCCAGCAATCAGACCTTCACCACAACTTCGACGGCTTACGCGCGAGTGAGCCTGACCTTCAACGTGCAATCGACGCTCACGAACGGCGGAATCCTTGTGGTGAAAATCGGAACCTCGCCGACGGGCACGGCTCCGACTTCCGACATTCTGATCTATCCGCACTTCATCTTATGAGACGCCTGATCGCAATCGTCGCACTCTCTTGCCTCCTGGCGGCCAACGGCAACGCCGGCCGTGGCTTCGCGGGCAGCGATCTCGTCTCGGCGAATGGCATCGGCACGGCTCTTGATATTTACTCTGGGCCATTCACTGTCTCCGGCTGGTTCTATCCGACCGGCACCATCAACTCGTCGATTGGCGAGTACGACATCGTGAGCCACTGGCAAAGCACGAGCGGCGCGCAATTTCTCGTGTCGCTGGGCGCCGGGACAGTCGGGACGCAGGACTTTTATTTTGCCGGCGCGTGTTGCGGCGGGGAATCGTCGTATGCCTACTGTGGAAACCTCACCGCGAATCACTGGTATCAGTTTGTCGTCTTTCAGAATGGATCAATCCTGAAGGGCATCGTCACCGGCTACGGCGGCGGGGCGAGTTGCAACAACTATGTCGGATGGACTGAAGGAAGAACTTCTGGCGGCGCTCCGTTCAACATCGGCGGCCACAACGGAAGCGCGAACTTCAAAGGCACCATTGCCGAGATTGGCTACTGGAATGTGGCTTTGAGCACGGGCGAAATGGCGGCGCTCGCGAATGGAGTTTCACCAGCGAAAATCCGCCGTGGCAACCTGGTGGGCTACTTCCCGCTGAATGGCGCGAGCGGCACGAATCCCGAGCCGGATTTGAGCGGCCACAAAGACAACGGCACATTGACCGGGACAACCGTGGTCCCGCACTGCCCCTGCCAGCCCCTTTTCTGAGATGCGAATCATGAAACATTTTGGGCTCTTGTTGCTCCTGATTCCGGCTCTCGCCTTCGGCCAGGCCGTGCGCGTGGATCAGTCACTTTTGATGCCGGGACCAAATGTGCCGGTCTCGGGCAGTCCTTTGCCGCAAGCGCTTCTGCTGGCGAATTCCCAGGTGCAGATCTGCGCGCACCCGGCAACCATCAATAGCTGCACGCCGATCCAGACTTACGGAAATTCGGCGGAGACGATTGTCTGCCCGCTCACTTCGCAACTCACAGCACCGGGCGGATCGACCTGCCAATCGACGGTCGGGATCACTGCGGACGTCGGCTTCTGGTATGCCGGAGGCACGGTCGATTACCTCGTCTACAACAGCACCTATGGGACGCTCGGGCCGTACTCGGTGTCGGCGGGCTCAGGCGGCGGAACTTACACGGGAAGTTCTCCGATTGTGGTCACGGGCACGGTGATTAGTTGCCCGACATGCGGAACCTCTCTCGCGACGGTGCAGAGCTTCGGCACGGGAGCATGGCTGAGTTGGCTCACTCCAAGCGTCACGAACCCCACCACCACGCCAGTCTTGGCTCTGGCGGCGGCCACGGGGCAAACGAGCCATCAAGTGATCGGAACCTGCGGCACAGCTACCACATTTACCCCGTGCGCTCTGCAGCCGGGAGATATCCCCACACTGAACCAGAACACGACGGGCACGGCGGCGAATTTGAGCGGGACGCCAACCCTTCCGAGTGGCACAGTTCTGCCGGGATATGTGCCGACATCGACGACGGTAAACGGTCATGCGCTTTCCTCGAACGTTGTGGTAAGCGCCAGCGACCTCACGACGGGCACCTTGCCGCACGCTCAACTGCCGACACTTCTTTCGGGCGACATTCCCAACAATGCGGCGAACACCAGCGGTACGGCTGCGGGTCTAGCCTCCGGGGGCACGATCGCCGGATTGTCGAATGGCTGTCTCAACATCACTTCGAACGTGGTAGGTTCAACGGGTTCGGCCTGCGGGAGTGGCGGCGGAAGCGGCACGGTATCTGGCCAAACTGCGGGCTATATCCCGGTAGCCAGCGCGGCGACGGCTCTCACTGGGCCATCTCCGCTGGACGTAGGAATCACGACAGCGGGCGTGGTTACGTCGGCTGATCCGATGGCGGTCAACTGTCCCACCTGCCCAAACTATGCGGACTGGACGATGAATTCCAATTCTCTGCCAAGTTGGGCATCGGGGCACAGCGGATTCAGCATCGACACGACGGCGAACAGCGGAGTGGTTGGGTACTACGAGAATGGAACTTTCAAAGGCGGATTCACGGCGCTGTTCGCGGCGAAGGTTCCGACGTCGACGACGGTAAACGGTCATGCGCTTTCCTCGAATGTGGTGGTGAGCGCCAGCGACCTCACGACGGGCACACTCCCGCATGGGCAACTGCCGACACTTCTTTCCGGCGACATTCCCAACAACGCGGCGAATACGACCGGCTCCGCTGCATCTCTCTCGATCTCCGGGCAAACCGGATTACTCACTTTCACGGGACTGACTAGCACGAACCGCGCGAAAACAGTCCGAGATGCCGCCGACACGATCCTTGAACTCGGCGGCTCTTACACGCCCACGGGTACCTGGACGAATCTGATTCTCGTGACGCCGGCGTTGGGCACACCCTCGGCCATCAACTTGACGAATGCAACCGCCTTGCCGGGGACGCTAGGGTGCGTTCCAAGCTCCTTCGCAACGCAAGCTGATGGCTCGACGGTGACGTGGGCGATCGCCTCGGCAATGTGCGCGAATGCCTCTCTCACCTTCACCGTGCATTCCGGTTCGCGCACTCTCAACCTAACCGGCCTTGTAACCGGCGGTTCCTACGTCATCAAACTCATCCAAGATTCAACCGGCGGCGAAAATCTCACCGGCGGCACGGGCTGCACTTGGAAGCAGGCGGGCGGCGGCGGATCGACTTTTACGCTGACCGCGACGGCCGCCGCGCTCGATGTGCTGGCCTTCATGTACGACGGCACGAATTGCTTGGCGACTCTGACGAAGGCGTTCTCCTAATGAAGCGGATATTTCTCAGCTTCGCGGTTCTCATCGGCGTGGCAACGCTCACGGCGCAGGAACCGCTGTTCATCTTCCACCAGGCGCCAAGCGGCGGGGCAGCGCCCAGTTTTGTTTCCGGCTCCGCTGGATATTGCAACGGCAGCACTTACTCGGCGACCTCGCAAGCCTGCAGTTCCTCCCTGGCCGGGGCGCTCAACGACTGGATAGTCGATATCTACAGCACGGGAAACGCCAGCACGCCCACCATTGGCGTCAGTTCAGGTTCAGCTTGCGCCGTTTCGTCCTGGAATACTGGCTCCGTAGAAAACGGTGCCAATTTTTCAGTCGGGAAAATCACGACAGCCGGAGCAAGCAATTGTTATCCGCAAGTCAGCACAGGAACCGCGACAGCATTGTGGATCGAAGCGGCGGAGGTCACAGGGGTCAGCGCGGGCATCGCGAATGCAATCTCCATGACCACACTCCTCAGCACAGCATCGCCAAGCTGCAGTGCCATCACAACCGCCAGCAATAACGATCTTGTGATCTGCGGTCTCATTGACGCAGACGCGAACAACAAGTCTTTCACGGCCGGCGGGACAGGAGCCACCTTCGCCATCCAAGGGCAGGGCGCATTTGGCGCCGCCATAGAGGGCGCAGCCGTAAGCTCTTCGGGTTCGAACGTCACGCCGTCGGCTACCTACGCCATCACCAGCGGCATCGTGACGGGAGATGTTTCACTGCACTAAAAGAATCGGCGTAATGGGAAAATTCACAATCATCTTCGCTATTTTGTGCGCTTCCTGCTTCGGGCAGCCTTGGTCTGGAATCATCGCACCATCCCGAGCGATGGACTGGACGCAGGCCGGCGCGGTTCCGGGTTCTCCCGGAAGCCTGCCTGATGGGTCATGGACGCAGTGCGGGACGACGTTGGCGGCTGGCAGCTACAACGGTTCCGCGATAGCCTCGACGCTTGCTGGTTGCGCGGCGAATACCTACTACCTGCTAGGTGCTGGCATCTTTAGCATCAACGGGTCCATTTCGATGCCTGGTGGAGCGGGCGGCGGCCATCTTGCCTTGCGTGGCATGGGGGCCAATCAGACGATTCTGAACTTCGGCGGCACCATCGCGGGTTGTAATAGCACGGCAGCTGACATCTGCGTAGCTAGCGGTGACGGTTCCTACGCAGGCGAACCGATCACCACATCGAATGCGGTGAAGTGGACTGCGGGCTATGCTCAGGCTGCGACGCAAATCACACTCGCCAGCGTAAGCGGAATCACCGTTGGCAAGACCATGCTTGTGTTGAACCAGTGCGACACGGGATTCAGCGGCTACCCTACCGCGCTGGGCGGAAACAACTGCGGCACTGGCAGTTCCACGGACAATGGCGGGTACTTCGTGTGTTCGACGCTTTACAGCACTACGGGTCCAGTCGGCTGCGGTGCGAACGGGCCAGATACCGGCGCATTTACAGCCAACGACTTCCAGCAGGAACTTGTCCTCGTTATGGCAATTAACGCTGGCGGTTGTGGCGCGACCTGCGTGACCATCTCGCATCCCCTATTCCATCCTAACTGGTCATCGACGCAGAGCCCCATTGCTATCCTCGTACAGCCGGCATTCCAGAACGGCGTTGAGAACCTGACCGTCAATGGCAGCGCGAGCACCAGCAACACGACAGGCATTGGATGGCAGGATTGTTACGAATGCTGGGTGAGCGGCGTGGAGATCACGCAGACTTACACGGATGGGATTTTGCCGGAACTCAGCGCCCAAAGCACGATCCAGAATAGTTACCTCTACCAGTCGGGCTCCTACCCGGATGCCTACGCGATCCGCCCGATCATCGACGATTCAGACCTGATCCAGAACAACATTATCCAGCAGTGGAAGAACTCCATTGCTTGTGACGGACCATGCGTCGGAGAAGTCATCGCCTATAACTACTCCATCGACCAGATCATCCCAAGTCCCTCCGACATGATGTGGGGGATGACGTGGACGCATTCAGCGGGCGACGACTTCATGCTGCGCGAGGGCAACGAAGGCGACCAGGCGCAGGATGACAACGTTCATGGCACCCACTTGAACCAGACCGGATTCCGCAACTTCTTCTGGGGCTTCGAGTCCTGCATCAATGGCACCACGGGCGGATCGAACTGCGGCTCGAACACGGTCAAGGATCAGGCTTCGACGGCCTTCATCGAATCCTCCGGCGTGCGTTACGCCAACAACATCGGGAACATTCTTGGCACGCCTGGATTCACTACCACTTACCAAAGTTCCGTTCCGTTCTCCGGTTACGCGGCGTGGAACATGGGTGGCGGCAATGCGGGTGTTAGCCTTCCAACCGATACGCTCGTGGCGTCCACGATGCTGCGCTGGGGCAACTATGACGTGGTGGACAACGCCGTCTTGGCCTGTACCGCCAACGGGTCTAACTCATGGCCGGGAGGATCGGGATCGGTTTGCGCCGAGGACGAACGGGGTGACACGGCGCCCACCTATCCCGGCTTGAGCAGTCCCAGCACTACGCTTCCCGCGTCTTTTTATCTGAGCGCTAGGCCGGCATGGTGGTCCACAACGATTTCCTTCCCCGCCATCGGACCAGATGTATCCAGCGGCAATGTCGGTCAGTGTTCGGGCACGATAGATACCACTGCGTTTGCCGGACTGCCTGCTACAGCCAGTTCTCAATGTGCCAGCGGTCACTCGCTTAGTTCCGCTTGGGGTGGGCACGTCAACGCGAATCCAGCTATGAACTGCTACCTCAACGTGATGGGGGGGCCGCCAGACGGGTCAGGAACCGCTCTTACCTTTAACGCCAGCGCTTGCTACGCGTCATCCACAGCCTCGGACGCCTCGTTCCAAGGCACGGGGACGATAAAAGGGACTTTCGTTCTGCAGTGATCTCGCAATAACTCTCCAGCTTTTTCTCTGACTCATGCTTCCCTTCGAAGAGCAATTTCTCCGCAAAGCCTGGCTGGCAGCGGTGAACGCGCACCACATCTGGCCGGAGATGGCGGCCTGCGAAGCCGCGCTTGAATCGGGCTATGGGCGCTCCGTGCTCGCCGCGCAGGATAACAATCTGTTCGGCATGAAGCAGCATGCGCACCCGATCTACGGCACGGTATCGCTCCCCACGCGCGAGTTTCTGAGCAATGAATGGGTCCCCTGCGAAGCCAACTGGGTACGCTATCCCGACTGGCAGGCGTGCTTCGCGGACCGCATGGCGACACTCCATCGGCTCGCTCCACTCTACTCGCATTACCGCGCCGCGCTCGCCGCCCCGGACAAGGAAAGCTACATCAATCAGGTCTCGCTCACCTGGTCGACCGACCCGAAACGCGCCGAAAAAGTCTTGGCGATCTTCAACGCCATCAC
>Ga0181526_10003851_pt1 | contig 11987 bp, 7 predicted proteins | sample PEATcosm2014_Bin_35_FD_119750 | JGI IMG/M metagenome (GOLD analysis project Ga0181526, IMG submission 119750) | Peatland microbial communities from MTU Mesocosm Facility, Houghton, MI, USA - PEATcosm2014_Bin06_30_metaG | ecosystem: Environmental > Terrestrial > Soil > Wetlands > Peat | place...
TACATGCGGCGCGAGGGCGTCAGTTACCAGGAGATGTTCCGCCGCATCAAGAACACGCTGATCTCGCAGCGCAAGGTGATTCGCGCCTCGGGCCGCGACTCGGGCGACGCCATGAAGCTGTCGCGCGACAAAGTCACCGAGATGTCGCACAAGATCGTCGACATGCTGCGCAAGAATCGCGAGCTGCGTCTCAAGAACAAGGACAGCAACGCGGTGCGGTTGGAAATTCTGCGGATCATGACCGAACTGCTGCAGGCCGAGGACAAAGTGGACCGCGCGGCGCGGCAGAAGATTCGCAGCCAGAAGCGCGAGATTCCGGAAGGCAGCGAAGAGTGGGACCTGCTGCTGCGGCGGTACTACGCCGAAGAACTCAAGAAGCTCGGGATCGATCTGGCGCGGTAGGGCGGGGCTGGCGGTATTCTTTGTGGCGCGCGTAATCAATCAGTCAGTAAGAACGCGCGCCCGCAAGCGGGCGTCGGCAGGTCAAGACCTGCCCCACTTATTGGCCGTACGTGGCTTTCGGGCCGTGCTTGCGGAAGTAGTGCTTGTTGAGCTGGGCTTCGGAGATCGGTTTGGCGGCGGGATTGATGGCGATGGTTTCGGCGGCCATGGCGGCGAGCTGCTCGAGGACCACGGCCACGTGGGCAGCGTCGGCCGCGGTCTTGCCCCAGCAGAACGGAGCATGGCCGGCCACCAGCGCTCCGGGGACGGCGAGCGGCTCGCGGCCTTGCATCAACTCGACGATCGCGACGCCGGTGTTGCCCTCGTAATCGGCATCGATTTCCGCGGCCGTCAGATGGCGCGTGACCGGCACGGAGCCGTGGAAATAATCCGCGTGGGTGGTGCCGAAGCAAGGAATCTCGCGGCCGGCTTGCGCCCACGCAGTGGCGTGGCGCGAATGGGTGTGGACAATGCCGCCGATCATCGGAAATGCGCGATAGAGCGCCACGTGGGTGGCCAGGTCCGACGACGGGCGCAGGCTGCCTTCCACCACGCGGCCTTCCAGATCGGCGATCACCATGTCGGCCGGAGTCATCTTGTCATACGGGACGCCGCTGGGCTTGATCGCGAGCAGGCCTTGCTCGCGCGCGAGGCCGCTGGCGTTGCCGAACGTGTAAATCACCAGGCCCCGGCGCACCACTTCCAGGTTGGCTTCGAGCACTTCCGCGCGCAACGTTTCCAGCATTAGTTTCCCATTTCTGTTCGCGGACAAAATCTCCGTGAAGCTATCGTTGTATCGCAGGGCCTAAAGGCCGTGCTTAGTAAATACCATGCCGGCACGGCTGAAGCCGTGCCCTGATACAAACCACCAGTAGCGTGTTGTGAACTTGCGACCGGACATCAGTTTCCTCGTCTCGACCGCGCGGCGATGGCGCGCAGCTCGGGCAGAATGGCGCCGATTTCCACCGGCTTCGATTGTTTGTCGCCAAACGAAAAATACAAAGTTCGATAAAGGGCAAAAAGCTCCGCGTAGATCGCCACGGCTTCGGGCTGAGGCGCCACGGTGCGGTAAGCGGGGCAAAGCGCTTCCTGCGCCTCTTCGATCGAATGAAACGCGCCCGCCGCCAGCAAGGCGAAAATGGCCGACCCCAGACTGGTGACGTCGCCGGCAGGCACCAGCACGGGCTTACCCAACACATTGGCGTAGACCTGGTTCAGCACCGGGTTACGCTGCGGAATGCCGCCGCCATTGATGACGCGGCGGACGGGCACACCGTACTGCTCCATGCGTTCGAGAATCACGCGGGTGTGGAATGCGGTGCCTTCGATGGCGGCGAACAGTTCATCCTGCGCGGTGTGGGTGAGCCGCCAGCCGAGGGTGATGCCGCCGAGCTCGGGATTCACCAGCACGGTGCGGTCGCCATTGTCCCAGGTGAGGCGGAGCAGGCCGGTCTCACCGGCGCGGTAGTTCTCCAAACCCGCGGAAAGCGCGGCCACGGTGGTGCCGGCGCGGCGCGCGATGGCTTCGAAAATATCGCCGGTAGCCGAGAGGCCGGCTTCAATGCCTGTGCGGCTGGGATCGATCGAACCGGGAACCACGCCGCAGACGCCGGGAACCAGTTGCGGCTGTTCGCCGATGGCCATGATGCAGGTGGAGGTTCCGACGACGTTGACGACGTCGCCGAGCTTGACGCCGGCGCCGATAGCGTCCCAGTGCGCGTCGAAAGCGCCGACAGGAATCGGAATGCCCGCGCGAAGGCCCAGTTTGTCGGCCCACTCGGCGGTCAGGTGGCCTGCGATCTGGTCGGAAGTCGCATACCGCCCGGCGAGTTTCTCGCGCACGCCTGCGAGCAAAGGATCGACGGCGACGAGAAAATCCTCCGGTGGCAGACCGCCCAGCGCGGCGTTCCACATCCACTTGTGGCCCATGGCGCAGATGCTGCGGGGTAAGTCCGCGGGATCGGTGATGCCGCAAAGCGTGGCGGCCACCATGTCGCAGTGCTCGAGCGCGGTCACCATCCGCGCGCGCTGATCCGGGTTGTGGCGCAGCCAGTGCAGCAGCTTGGCGAAACCCCACTCGGAGGAATATGTTCCGCCGCACCACTCGATGGCCGCCAGGCCGCGCGCGTGGGCGGCGGCGGTGATTTCGGCGGCCTCTTTCCAGGCGCGGTGGTCGCACCAGAGATAATAGTCGTCGATCGGCTCGAGGCGCTCGCCGACGGGGATCACGCTGGAACCCGTGGTATCGAGGGCGATGGCTTCCACGGCGCGGCCCTCGACACCAGCACTGGCGATCGCCCTGCGCGAGGCCAGCGCCAGCGCGTTCATGTGATCGGCGTGGCTTTGCGTAGCGTGATCCGGATCTTCCTTTTTGCGCAGCAGCGGGTACCCGGCAACGCCCGCGCCCAGCCTGCCTTTGACGCTATCGAAGATCGAGACGCGAACGCTGAGGGTTCCAAAATCGACGCCGGCTACTAATGGCATGGTTGCTCTCCTGGGTTGGCAGGCGGAAGCGCCTGCCCCACCTGTGGGGCGGACGCCCGCGTCCGCGACGGACCCCCTGGTCCGGCTGCCGGCGGACCTGATTCCACCACGCGAAGAAAGGGGCGACGAGGGCGTCGCCTGCGGTCCAGGGGGACCGCCCCACAACTTACTCGTGCGAGATTACGCTCCAGCCCAGGTAATTGGCGGTAGCTTCGTGGACGGCGGGGGCGACGGATGCCAGGTTGGCCGCCACGTGATGCTCGAAACCGTTCTCGCAAATGTAACGCAGCAGTTTCTGCAAATGCGGAATACGCACTACGCCGGCGCCGCCGAAAGTATCGAGCGAATCGTCGGTGAATTCGCCTTCGCCCACATAGCCGGCGATGATCCCTTCGTGGTCGATGGTCGAGAAGCGCGCGTAGCTCATCGGCCCGGGCTTGACGAGGCCGACGCAAGTGCCGTAAGTGTTGTCGCGGCCCACGGTGCCGGCGATGATGGCCTGGTAATCCATCTTGACTTCGCGGAAGAAATGCTTGGGCAGGTTGCTGCAATGGAAGCAGACCGCCTTGTCCGGGTCGTCGCCGTAATTGTTGTTCCAATCGAGCAGCGCGCTAGGCGTGCCGGAGGCCAGTTGCAGGGCGTGCATGCCGATCACGCCGCAGATATCGACTTCGCAGGCGCTCGAAATCAGGTTGTTGCTCATCATGCTCATCACCGTGCAGGGGACCACGCCGAAGAACTCTTCGAGCGAGGTCCAGCACTGAATGGCGCTGACGGATACTTCGGTCTGTGCCATCCACTGGTCGATCACGGCGCCCAGCTTCGCCATCTTCATCAGCGCAGCGTCGGGCACGCCGCCGGTGGTGACGTAGCTCTTGATCGCGTTGAGCTTGGCCACGGCCGCCGGGTCGTCATCCTTCATGCGGTTGATGCGGCCCAGAATTTCGGAAAGATCGATCGGCTCGACGGAGATGCCGGCGCCTTCCAGGAGCTTCTCGCTATAGCGGACGGTGTTGAACGCGGCCGGCCGCGCGCCGATGGCGCCGATGCGCAGCCGCTTGAGCCCCTTCACCACGCGGCAGACGGCGGCGAACCACTCGAGATCCTGGCGAAAGAGATCGGAATCCGGCGCTTCGGTGTGGCGGGTGGTCAGCGAGTACGGGATGCCGTACTGGGTAAGGTTGTTGCAGGCCGACATCTTGCCGCAGAAGCTGTCGCGGCGGTCGCGGATCGACATCAATCCCGGCGTATCCGGCGTGGCCTGAATGAGCACGGGTACGTCGAGGCCGGCCATCCGCAGCGTGTCGGCGATGCCCCGCTCGTCGCCGAAATTGGGCAGCGTGACGATGACGCCGTCCAGCGTCTCGCGATGCCGCTTGAACAGATCGGCGCACTTGCCCGCCTCGGCGCGCGTTTCCACCGCGCCGTACTTGGTGTCCTCGGGTCCGGCGACGACCACATTGTGGCCGGCCTTTTCCAAGACAGCGATCATATCCGCCCGCCCGCTCTTGGCCAGGTGGTCGGGGAAGAAACCGCGATTGCCGACGATCACACCGAACGTCATCGCGCGCGTTTTGCCGTTGCTCATTCGAATGCCTTCTTGAGTTTGCGATTTGAAGCTCGATTCTAACTTGTTTCAAGGGGGAGCGGCACGAACGGCGACGGTAACGCCGGCGGTCTTGGCCGCCGGTGTTCTTGCGTGCAGCCCTCGGCCGGGAAAAACACGGCGGCAAGACCGCCGGCGTTACCGTCGCCTTGCTACGATGGCGTCTATGAAATCCCGCCTGTTTCGCGCGTTGCTGCCGTGGCTGGCCGCGGCTGTGACCGCCCTGTTCGGCGCGGTGTCAATCCACTCTCAAACGCCGGGGCGCTTTGCGCCGGACCGGATGGACACGTTCCTTTATGGAGTCGCCTTTTACGAGGAGTACATGCCGGAGGACCGTCTGGAAAAGGACGTCCAATTGATGCAGCAGGCCGGCATCAATGTGGTGCGCGTGGGCGAATCCACATGGAGCGTTTGGGAACCCGAAGACGGCCGTTTCGAGTTCGCCTGGATGGACCGCATCATCGAGCGGCTGGCGCGGGCGCATATCCGCGTCATCATGGGCACGCCCACTTACTCGATTCCACCGTGGATGTTCAAGGCACACCCGGAAATACTGGTGACGCGCCTGGATGGCCAGAAGGCCACTTATGGCATCCGCCAGAACATGGACATCACCAACCCCGATTTTCTGCGTTACTCCGAGCGGGTGATTCGAAAAATAGCCGAACACTATCGCGACAACCGGGCCGTGATCGGCTACCAGATCGACAACGAAACCACCTCCAACGGCACGGCCGGGCCTAACGTGCAAGCCGGCTTCGTGGGCTACTTGCGGGACAGGTTCTCGACCGTCGACCGGCTGAATCAGATCTGGGGGCTGGTCTATTGGGGCCAGCAACTGCACGACTGGAGCGAGGTGCCGCCGCGCAACGGGATCCTCAATCCGGGTTGGAAACTGGAATGGGACCGCTACCAGGAATCGCTGACCACGCGCTTTCTAGCCTGGCAGGCTGGGCTGGTTCGCGAGTATCTTCGGCCGGACCAGTTCGTGATGCAGGATTTCGGCGGCGCCACACGCGCCGACATCAGTGAGCGCGAGATTTCGAAGACCCTGGACATCGTGGGCATGAATCCCTATCACACCACGCAAGACGAGTACACCGGCGAAGGATCGAGCTACGGCGGCGATTTCGCCCGCTCGCTCAAGCAGACCAACTACCTGGTGACGGAAATCAACGCGCAGACGATTGGCTGGGATTCGCGCTCGCAGTATCCGCCCTACGACGGCCAATTGCGTCAGGACGTATACCTGATGGCCGCGACCGGCGCCAACATGGTGGAGTACTGGCACTGGCACTCGCTGCACTACGGGCAAGAGACGTACTGGAAGGGCGTGCTGTCGCACGACCTGGAGCCGGGCCGGATTTACGCCGAGGTGTCGAAGACCGCGCACGAACTGGAGCGGGTGGGGCCTCACATCGTCGATCTGAAGCCGGCCCACCCGGTGGCACTGCTCTACAGCAACGATTCGCGCCGCGGCACCGACTACATGCCATTCCTGACCTCGCCGGTGGCCGGCGACATGCCCTGGCACCATCCGCAAGGTTACGAGGTGGAAATGCGGCGGCTGTATGGAGCGCTTTACCGGCTCAACGTGGGGGTGGATTTCATTTTCCCCGAGACGGAAGACCTGAGCGGGTACAAAGCGATCGTGGTGCCGCCGTTGTATGTGGCGAGCGACGCGCTGCTGGGTCGGCTGGTGGATTACGTGCGCGGCGGCGGCCACCTGGTGCTGACGCTGAAGAGCGGGTTCTGCAACGAGTATTCGACAGTGCGGGCAACGCTCGCACCGGGGCCGCTGCGCGAGGCCGCCGGCATCCATTACCAGGAGTTCTCCAACCTGGCGAAGCCGCTCGCGCTGCGCGGCGATCCGTTTCAGGCCGGCGCCGGAAACCAGGTGAGCGATTGGGCCGAAATGCTGGTGCCCGACACTGCCAAACCGGTCGCCTATTACGATCACCCGTTCTTCGGAAAGTACCCCGCCATCACCGAGAATCATTTCGGCAAAGGAATGGTGACCTACGAGGGAACGGTGTTGAGCGCGGCACTGCAAGAGAAGGTGTTGGAGCGTGTGCTCGAACAGGCACAACTGGCGGGGCCCGACCGGAAGCTGCCGACGGCGGTGCGGGTCAAGCACGGCGTCAACCGCGCCGGCAAGGCGATCCACTACTACTTCAATTTTTCATCGGCGCCGCAAAGCCTGGCTTACTCATACGGGCGCGGCACAGAGTTGCTGTCGCAGCGGCCGGCGTCAGCGGCATCCGCGTTGGCGATCGGAACCTGGGGCGTGGCCATCGTGGAAGAGGAGTAGGTTTTCGAACCTGCGAAGTTGTGTTTAATGGCGAGGGACCGCTCCCTTCGGTCGCGGCTCTGAAAGGCATCGGAGCGAAAATCGGGCGTCGGCGGCGGCGGGCTGGACGCAACCGAGCGCTTAACGCGTGTGCGGCAGGCCGCGTCCGGCCAGCAGCGTCTCGAGCGTCCGCAAACTTTCCTGGCGGCCCATCACGATCAGAAAGTCTCCTCCGCGAATGGCGGTATCGGCTTGCGGATTGAACAGCATCTGGCCATCGCGTTTGCGGATGGCCATCACAATCACGCCCAGATCGCGGCCCAGTTGCATGTCGCGGATGGTCTTGGAGACCATTTCGCTATCGGCCGCGACCGAGACCTGTTCGATCGAAATGTCCTGTCCGATATCCTGCGTGGTGAAGTCGAGAAACTGCACGACGTGGGGCCGCAGCAGGGCTTGTGCCAGGCGGTGCCCGGTGAGGGCGTAGGGAGCGAAGACCGAGTTGGCGCCGGCGCGGCGCATTTTCTCCTCGGCTCCTTCCTCGGCCGCGCGCACAGCTACGTAGAGCCCCGGATTCAGGCCCTTGGCCGAGAGCAGCACGAACAGATTGTCGGCGTCGGTGGCGAGCGCGGCTACCAGGCCGCGGGCGTGCTCGATGCCGGCCTGGCGCAGCGTATCGTCGCGCGTGGCGTCGGCCGCCACCGCCAGCATGCCCTCCAGCATGGCGCGCTCGGTGCGCTCCGGGTTCTGGTCCACCACCACGAAAGGCACGCCGGCATGGTGCAGTTCGGCGGCCGCGCCGCGTCCCACGCGCCCGAATCCGCAGACGATGAAATGATTCTTGAGCTTGTCGATCATGCGTTTGTTCCGCCGCTGGTGCAGACGATCGCCTAACTCGATTTCGATGATCGTCTGGGTCATGGCGCCAATGGCAATCAGAATCGTCGTGACGCCGAAGATGATGAGAAACGAATTGAAAATTCGGCCCGCCCGCGAAAGCGGGTGGAGTTCGCCGTAGCCCACCGTGGTCATGGTGGTGAGCGTCATGTAGAACGCGTCGAAGGGCGGGTAATCGTCGATGACGGTGAAACCGACCGTACCGATCGCCAATGTGCCGGCGACGGCAAGGATGGTCATCAGAAATCGCCGGACTAACCGGTTCATGCGCATCCGAAACCCCAAGTATAGCGGGCGGCGCGACAAAGGTGAATCGGCGGCCGCCGGGTTGTCAGAGTCACGGGAGCTATGTACAGAATTCCCCTTGATGGAGCCTTCCTCCTTCGTTCCACGATCATGCTAAACTGTCCTCCGTGTGGGCCGGTAGCTCAGTTGGTAGAGCATCGCCCTTTTAAGGCGGGTGTCGCGAGTTCGAGTCTCGCCCGGCTCACCAGAATTTCTCCCACACTCTAGGCGGCACAACAAACCACGGCTCTACGCCAACAACGGGGGCAAACCACGTGCCGCATGGCCCTTTTTAGCCAGCAACTTGCGCGTTGGTCGGCGAGTCTGGACAGTTATAATGCGAAGCAAGTGGGCCGGTCACAGCGGCCCACTCGGCAAAAATCCGCGCCGCCGGGTTTCTCGCGGAAGGAGAGTATCATGCGCTCTTGGACCTTTTTCCCGCTCGCCTGCGTGCTGGCCGCGCAGACTCAGACCGGCGAGGTAACTACTCGCGAAGAGACGCCCACCTTTCAATCGAGCGTGAACCTGGTGCGCGTTCCGGTGGTGATTCGCGATAAGCAGGGCCACACCATCGGCACCTTCCATAAAGAGGATTTCCAGCTCACCGACCGCGGCAAGCAGCAGTACATCTCGCAGTTCTCGATCGAAGGCAGCGCCATCCCCAAGAAGGCGGCGCCGCCGGGCGCGGCAACGGAGGTCCCATGGGAGCCGGAGACGGCCGCGCCCGGCTCCAAATTGGTGGTGCCCACCCGTTTCACCGCGTTTGTCTTCGACGACGTTCATCTCAAGATTGGGGACCTGATGAACGCCCGCATCGCGGCGCTGAAATACATCGATCAGGGAATCCGCCCGCAGGACCGCGTGGCGCTGCTGACGCTTTCCGGCAAGGTGACGCTCGGGTTCACCAACGACCCGGCGAAATTCAAAGAGACGCTGATGAAGATCATGCCCGTGCTGCCGGCCCACAAGGTGTTCCCGCCGGCCAGCTTCTACGTGGCGGATCAATGGCTGAACCGCGACAACCAGGAGGCGGTGACACTAGAGGCCGGCATCATCGCCGCTTGCCTGCCGGGCGCCCCGATCAAAGCCACCGACATTCTCCGTGAAGTCGCCACCACCGGCGAGGGCGAAGCCATCGCCACCCTCCGCACGCTGAGCAACATGGTACGCTTGCTCGCGGCCATGCCGGGCGATCGGACGATGATCCTGGTGTCGCCCGGCATGTATCTTCCCGATGAGGTGCAGAAGGACCTCACGGAATCCATCGATCGCGCTACACGCGCGGGCGTAGTCATCAACACCCTCGACGCGCGCGGCGTCTATACCATCGACCCGGTCGGCGATATTCCGGGCTGCAACTCGCCCGACCCGCGGACCGGCCAGCTTATCTCCAAATACGACAGTTGGGAGAATTCTGCCCAGGGGATGGTTCTGGAAGACCTGGCCCATTCAACCGGTGGCAGCACTTCCAGCGATAACGATCTGCTGGGCGGATTGAATCGCCTGGCCACGCCGCCCGAGTACGTCTACTATCTGGGCTTCTATCCCAAGGATCTCAAACCAGACGGGAAGTACCACGAGATCAAGGTGAAGCTGGCGAACCTCAAGGGGTTCTCGCTCGAGGCACGCAGGGGTTACTGGGCGCCGTCGCATGAAGAGGACGACGCGGCGACAGCCACGCGGGAAATCGGCGAGGCCGTGTTCTCGCGCGATGAGCTGCGCGACGTGCCGATCGAGATCCACAGCGAGTTCTTCAAGACCACCGAAGAGGACGCCAAGCTGAAAGTCGCTACCCACATCGATATACGGGCGCTTCCCCTGCGCAAGCAGGACGACCGGAACCGCGACGACGTGACGCTGATCTGCGCCCTGTTCGATGGCGACGGCAACTACATCAAGGGAACGCAGAAGGTGGTGGAACTTCGGCTGAAGGATGAGAGTATCGAGCGGCGGCGCGCGGCCGGCATAACTGTGAACAGCAATTTCGACGTCAAGATCGGCCCTTACATGATCCGCGTGGTGGTGCGCGACGCCGAGGGCAAACAGATGGCCGCCGCCAACGGAGTGGTGGAGATCCCATGAAAACCTCACTGTGCGGCGGGCTGACGTGGCGCACGCACTCGTGCGTGCCGCGTCGAAACTCTTCTCGACGCGCGTTGCGCCATGGGCACCGGGCGTCGGCAGGAGTGCCGACGCGGCACGCAGGAGTGCGTGCGCCACGGCGGCAACCGCGAGGTTACCATCTCTCGGCGCTGCTGCTGTTCCTGTGTTTGCCGCTCGCGGCGCAAACCGGTGGGCTTGGTGATCAAGGCACGAGCAACCTCAAGCTCAAGGCCGAAGCGCGCCTGGTGCTGGTGGATGAGGTGGTAACGGGCAAGAAAGACGAGCCCGTGCTCGGCCTGGAGGCGAAGGATTTCCACGTCTTTGAGGATGGCAAGGAACAGGCCATCACAGCGTTTCAGACTCGCACCGGACCCGCCACGCCGGGAATCAGCCGCCAGCAGCACTTCGTGCTTTTGATCGATGCGCAATATGACCAGCTATTGGGTCCCGACGATCTCAAGTGGATTCAGCAGGGCGCGGCGAAGTTCATCGCTGACAATGCCGGACCTAATCGGCTGATGTCGGTTGTGTATTACGCGTGGGGATGCCTGACCATCGCCACGCAGTTCACCAGCGACGTCGGCGAGCTTCAGCATTCCTTGGGCGCCTGGCCGGGCTTGTCCTCCGCTTCCGCCGGGCCGCCTTCGATCCTGTATGCTTCCCCGTTTGCCGGCCAGCCTCCGCCGACACCGGGCGAGCGGTTCGGTTCGTCGTCTTGCCCCGGCAGTCCCGATCCCGACGGCTATGTGCGATATCGCTTCTATAAGCAACTGGCGACGGACCTGGGCCATGTGCCGGGCCACAAGGTGGTGGCTCTTTTCGCGGCCGGCGTTCCGGAGCCGGTAACCGACGCCGCCACCCAGCAGGCGCCAGGCCCTCCCTCGATCCGGCGGCAAGCGTCCCAGCTCGAGCGGAACGCCGACATGCGTCGCGATCCATTTGGGATGGTGACCGAGTTCCGCAAGGCGAACGTCTCGGTCTATCCGGCCGGAGCGACGGCCAGCGCCCAGAATCCGCCCTGGGCTCTCCGTTTGGCCGACGTCACCGGCGGCCACGAGCTCTTCCGCGGCAACGACGTGGTCGCCGTTTTCGACGCGATCGCCCACGAACAGGACGAATCCTACACGCTCGGCTACGTGCCGCAGGAATCTCCGGAAGGAAGCTGCCACGAGCTCAAGGTCACCGTCGACCGGCCCGATGTGAAAGTGCGCGGCCGCAACCTGTATTGCAATGTCAAGGAGATTACCCTTGCCTCGACCAATCCGCTGGAAGCGGAGCTGGAAAACCTGGCCGCCTCGCCGCACGCCGGCAACACCGCGGCCGCGGCGTCCTTGCCCTTCTTCTACGAGACTGGCGGAGTGGCCCGAGTGGACCTGGCGCTGGAAATCCCGGCGTCCGTTCTCAATCCCAACGTCGACATGGCGCATGAAGCGCTTACTCCCGTTCTCGTCCCCACCGAAGCCAACGGCAGACTGCACGCCAGCATGGACGTGCTCGGACTGGCTTACAACCTGGGCGGCGGGGTGGCCGCGCGATTCGGCGACAAAGTGAGTTTCCATTTCGCCAACTGCCAGCAATTCGACAGCTTTATCCAGCACCCGCTGCGCTACGAACACCAGTTTGAAATCGCGCCCGGCAATTACCGCTTCAAGCTGATCTTCCGCACGACCAAGGATCGCTTCGGTGTGGTCGAGACTCCGCTGGCGGTCGACCCCGTCGACGCCGCACAGCTCAGCGTGAGCGCCATAGCGCTCAGCCACAATGTGCAACCGGTCTCGCAAGACGACGCGCAGGAAGAGCTCGACGAAGGCAAGAAGCCGCTGATCTTCCGCGGCAACCAGATCACGGTGGCCGGTTCCGATATTCTGCCGAAGGCCGGTA
>Ga0181526_10003852_pt1 | contig 11983 bp, 6 predicted proteins | sample PEATcosm2014_Bin_35_FD_119750 | JGI IMG/M metagenome (GOLD analysis project Ga0181526, IMG submission 119750) | Peatland microbial communities from MTU Mesocosm Facility, Houghton, MI, USA - PEATcosm2014_Bin06_30_metaG | ecosystem: Environmental > Terrestrial > Soil > Wetlands > Peat | place...
AGACGTAAGGCACCATGTGGAATTAACAAAAATAGCGAGTTAACAGGTGCCAGAGATGCCGGTAGCTCTTTGGGGCTATCCGGGTCGCGAGGGATGCAGCATAGGAGTAGAATCGATACCAAGATGAGACGGTCCGCTTTGTTTCTCCCCATATGTGCGATTTCGCTCTTTGCCGGTCTGGCCGCTGCGCAGACCGCGCCGGCGACGGAACCGGGCGCCACCATCCGTGCAACTGCTACCGAGGTGGCGTTGGATGTGATGGTGGTCGATAAACATGGGAAGAACGTGAAGAGCCTGAAGCCGGCCGATGTGGAGGTTTACGAAGACGGCGTGAAACAGCCGGTCACGAGCTTCCGCCTGGTCGCGACGCGTGAATCGCAGGAGCCGCAACCGGCAGGCCCAGCCGGGCGCACGGCGGGGGCTTCAGAGATATCGCGCCCGCTGCGCGGCGTCAACATGATCTGCATTGTCTATCACAATATCAGTCCGGTTTCGCGGCGGAACGCGACCTTGGCCGTGCAGGAGTTTCTGAAGAACGACCTGCCGCCGGATACTTACATCGGGATGTTCCTGCTGTCCGACCGTTTGACTCCGATCTTGGGCTTCACCAAGGATCGCGAGAAGGTGCGCCAGGCGGCGGAGACCGCGTTCAACCTGAGCCCGCTCGATTTCAACAACGCGTCGGTGGGCGTGCTGACCGCGAACCCGAACATGCAGACCATCACCATTACGTCGACCGCGACGGGCGGGTCCGCAGCGCTCACGATTACAGGTGGTGAGCTTCCCAATACCGTGATTACCGGAGCGGATGTGACGAACGCTCCCGGGGCTAATGCGCTGCGTGGGGCTCAGGTTACCGAGAACCGCGACTTAGCGCAACTGACGGGGGCGCGCGCGGAGGACGAGATCGACAACCTGATCAAGACGTTGGGCACGCTGCCGGGGCGCAAGACGGTACTGATGGTCACGCAAGGGCTGCTGACCACGGGCGATCCCGAGAGGCTTCAGTCTATGCTTTCCAAAGCGATCACCAATGGCGTAACGCTTTACCCTCTCGACATTACGGGCTTGACCGAGACCTCGACGGCGCAGGCCGCGAACCTGAAGCTGGCCGCGGTGGGGAAACAGAGCGCGGACCAGGCCAATGTTCACTACGTTGCGGGCACCATGAGCAGCACCACCTCGGCGGGCGTCACCACCGCGACGGCAACCAACCTGGATGCGATGAAGGAACAGAGCCGGCAGGACGACACATTGGCGTATGGCGTGCGCGCGTCCGACACACAGGCGAGCTTGCGCGCGCTGGCGGAAGGCACGGGCGGTTTCATGATCGCTAACTCGCAAGACTTCGCGAAGCCGTTTTCGCGCATCCTCGATAACGTGGCGGCGCACTATGAAGTGGTGTATCGCCCCACCGAGAACCGGTACGACGGGCGCCTGCGCAAGATCGAGGTGAAACTGAAGGGACGCGCCGCCGAGTTCCACGCGGAAAGCCGGACGGGCTATTTTGCGATGCCGGACCTGAAAGGATCGGCGGCGCTGCAGCCGTTTGAGATCATGGGCCTGGGTGTGCTGAGCGCGACTCCGGAGCCGCACGCCTTCGATTTCCACGCCGCCGCCTTCCGTTTTCGCAATGAAGGCACGAACGCGCGTAGCGAGCTGTACTTCGAGTTGCCGGGCGAGGCGCTGAAGGCGATGCCCGGAGCGAACCAGACGCATGAAATGCACGCCTCGCTGGTGGCATTGATAAAGGATTCGACCGGGCAGGTGGTGGACAAGTACAGTAACGACCAGACCTACCGCCTTCCGGACGATAAGCTGAAGTACCTGATGGCGGTGCCGATCGAGTACACGCATCCGGTGAACCTGCCGGCCGGCCACTACACGGTCGAGGCGGCGATGTTGGACCGCGAAGCCGGGCGGGCGAGCACCAGCGTGACGCAGTTCGACAACGCGGAGACGAAGGGATTCGGCATGGGCAATATCATGATGATTCAGCGTATCGACCCCGCCGACAAGCCGGATCCGGACGATCCCCTGCGGTTCGCGGGCAAACACCTGGTTCCTCTGCTCGCCGACACGCTGCACGCGGACACACCCTACATGTTGTATTTCGAGGTTTACCCGGATCGGTCGAGCATGAAGCGGCTGGCGGCACAAGTCGAGGTTTCGTCCGACGGCAAGGTTTTGGAAAGCAAGCCGGCCAAACTTACTTGGGATGGGGGCGTGTGGAAGGCGCTGGTGGAGACTCCGGCGCAGGTGGGCAGTTACCAGGTGAAGGTCACCGCGTCGCAGGGCAGCTTGCCGTCAGCGGCGCAAACGCTGAAATATACAGTTGTGCAGTGACCGGCGGCTGAAAGACAGAAGTCAGAAGACGGAAGTCAGAACACAGAATCGCGATCAGTTGGCTGGAAGCTGCAATGGGGGTAGAATTAATATCAAGATGAAAAAGTCTGCTTTGTTGCTCCCCGTATGCGCAATTTCGCTTTTTGCCGGTCTGGCCGCTGCGCAGACCGCGCCGGCGGCCGAACCGGGTCCCACCATCCGCGCGACTACGACCGAGGTGATGTTGGACGTGGTGGTGGTCGATAAACATGGGAAGAACGTGAAGAACCTGAAGCAGGGCGACTTTGAGGTTTACGAGGACGGCGTGAAACAGCCGATCGCGAGCTTCCGCCTGGCCGGGACACATGAAGCGCAGACCCAACAGGCTGCGGCCAGCACGGCGCCGGGAACTTCACAGACCTCGCGCCCGCTGCGGGCCGTCAACCTGATTTGTATTGTCTTCCACAATATCGATCCGACTTTGCGACGGAGCGCGACCGAGGCCATCCAGGAGTTTCTGAAGAACGAGGTGCCACCGGACACTTATATCGGGATGTTTCTGCTCTCCGACCGTTTGATTCCGATTTTGTCTTTCACCACGGACCGCGAGAAAGTGGAGCAGATGGCGGCCAATGCGTTCACACTGCGCCCGGTCAATTTCAACGAGGCGTCGGTGGGCGTGCTGACCGCGAACCCGAATCATGCGACGATCAGCACGGTGGTGACGGGCAGCGGAGCCACTACGAGCGCGTCAACGACGATGACGATCACGGGAGGCGAGATCGCCAATACCGTGATCACCGGGGCGGACGTAACAAATGCTCCGGGCGCCAGCCTTCAGCGCGGGGACCAGGTCACCGGCGACCGCGACTTCGCCAATCTGACCGGGGGACGGGCGGAGGACGAGCTCAACAACCTGATCAAGATGTTGGGCGGGCTGCCGGGGCGCAAAACGGTTCTGATGGTCACCACGGGCACGCTGACCACGGGCGATCCCGATAAGTTACAGGCGATGACTGCCAAAGCAATTGCCAGTGGTGTAACGCTCTACCCGCTCGACATTACGGGTTTGACGGAGAACTCGACGGCGGGCGCTGCGAACCTGAAGCTGAACCAGGTGGCGGGTGTGAGCGCGTCGCAGGGGATGCCCGCCGCGGTCGGATCCTCCAACACCACGTCGCCCAACCTGGACACGCAGAAAGAGCAGAGCCGGCAGGGCGACACGATGATGCAAGGCGTGAGCGCGTCCGACACGCAGGCGAGCTTGCGCGCCTTGGCGGAAGGCACCGGCGGTTTCATGATCGCCAACACGCGAGACTTCAAGAAACAGTTTTCGCGCATCATCGACAACGTGGAGGCGCACTACGAAGTGAGCTATCGCCCCACATCGGACAAGTACGACGGAAGCCTGCGCAAAATCGAAGTGAAACTGCTGGGAAAAGCCGCCGAGTACCGCCCCGAGAGCCGGAACGGCTATTTTGCGATGCCGGACCTGAAGGGGCCGGCGCTGCAGCCGTATGAGATTATGGGCCTGGGCGTGCTGAGCACGAATCCGGAGCCGCACGCTTTCGATTTCCACGCGGCCGCTTTCCATTTTCAAAATGAAGGCGCGAATTCCCGAAGCGAGCTGTACCTAGAGTTGCCGGCTGGGGCTCTGAAGGCTGCGCCCCTGGCGAACCAGACGCATGAATTGTACCCCTCGGTGCTGGCGTTAGTGAAGGATTCCACCGGGCAGGTGGTGGACAAGTACAGCGTCGATCAGCCCTACTATATTCCGGACGACAAGCTGAAGGCCGCGCTGTCGATGCCGATCGAGTACACGCATCCGGTGGACCTGCCTGCCGGACATTACACGGTTGAGGCGGCGGTGATGGATCGCGAAGCAGGGCGGGCGAGCACCAGCGTGGCGCAGTTCGACAGCCCGGAGATGAAGGGCGTCGGCCTGAGCAGCATCATGGTGATTCAGCGCATGGAACCCGCCGAGAAGCCCGACCCGGCCGATCCGCTGGTGTTCGCGGGCAGACGCCTGGTTCCGCTGCTGGAGAAAACGGTCCACGCGGACTCGGCCTACATGCTGTACTTCGCTGTCTATCCGGATAAGTCGAGCACCGAGCAGCCGGCCGCACAAATCGAGGTCTCCTCGGGCGGCAAGGTAGTGGGAACCGTGCCGGCCAAGCTCATCGAGGATAGGGGCGTGTGGAAGGCGCTGGCGGGGGCGCCGTCGAAGCCTGGCAGTTACCAGTTTAAGGTCACCGCAACGCAGGGGAGCTTACCGTCCGCGACGCAAACGCTGGAGTACACGGCGGCAAAGTAAGAGGCGGCCCGACGGCCAGGTTGCCTGGAGACCGCGCGCGACATAAACATAGCTTCGGCGCCGATCGCCGATCACCATGTTAGAATTCTGCGCAGGGGTGCGCGGATACGATTTCGCCTGCAATTCCATGGTTACTGCCGATGGCTCTCTGCCTGGCCGCCGGCGTCGGTCGAGTTCCGGCGCAGGCACAGACCAGGAATGGACCCGACGCTGCTTTCACGGCTCTCGCCGCGCGGGCTGAGGCCGCCCGCGATGCGGACCGCACGGACGAAGCCATTGTCTTCTACCGGAAGGCCCTGGCGCTGCGGCCGGCTTGGGGAGAAGGTTGGTGGTCGCTGGGAATGATCGAGTACGAAGGGAAGGCGTTCGGCAAGTCGGCGGAGGCATTTGAGAAGGCGGCCGCGCTCAACGCTAAGAATGGGATCGCGCGGGCGATGCTGGGGCTTTCGGAATTCGAACTGGGGCAGGATGCGAGCGCGCTCAAGCACATTCAACAGGGCAAGAACCTGGGGTTGCCGGACGATCCGCAACTGCAACATGTGGTTCTCTATCACGAGGGCGTGCTGCTGCGCCGGACGGGAATGTTCAAGGAAGCGTTGCAGCGGTTGCACACGCTTTGCTTCAGCGGGGTTCAGAACCCGGATTTGCTACAGGCGCTCGGCATGGTGGCGCTGTGGCGGAGGGAGAAGGCGCCGGCGGGCGAACGGGATGCAGAAGTCGTAGCGCGGGTGGGACGGGCGGAGTGTCTGGCGGGGCAGAAGAAATTCGATGAGGCGCGCCAGGAATATGCCGGCGTGGTGCGCGATTACCCCACCTACCCGAACATCCACTATGCGTTCGGCTGGTTCCTGCTGGTCGCCGAGGATATGCCGGCCGGCTACGCGGAACTGGAGCAGGAGATCAAGCTCAATCCCCGGCACGTGATGGCGCGGCTGCAGATTGCGGCGACGCGATACAAGGTGGATTCCGCGGCGGGGCTGCCCTACGCCGAAGAAGCCGTGAAGCTGGATCCGCAATTGGTGGTGGGGCGCTACGTGCTGGGCTTGTTGCTGCTGGATATGGACGACTATCAGCGGGCGATTCCGGAGTTGGAGATGGTGCAGAAAGCGCAGCCGGAATTTGCCAAAGTGTATCTCGCCTTGGGCGCCGCTTACGCGCGTGCGGGACGCGAACAGGACGCGGCGCGGGCGCGTGCCACCTTCCAGCGCTTGCAACAGAACCCAGTTAAAGGGCCGGATTTGTTGCCGGTGCCAGAGCAGTAGGGTAGACCATCGCCTCTCGTGGTCTGTCGGATGGCGCCATTCCGGGCGACGGTCCTGAGGTATCACAGAGCGGCGCGCGCAGCGAAGAAAAGCCTGCGCCACGGTGCAGACTGGGCGCTAGCGTTTTGGTTCTTCGACGGTCATAACGCGATCCACCTCAAGGTCGCGCAGAACTTGGCGCGCGCCGCTGGGCCAGCGGATCTCGAGTTCGCGGATGCGGCGATTGGCTCCCAGTCCGAAGTGGACGCGGGGATCGCTGGACGAAGCATAGCCGGTGGCCGTGGTCGCCTCGTTCCACTGAGACTGGCCGTCCGGGGTGGTGATGCGCAATTGGGCTCCCAGCCCCATGCGGTTGCTGCGCGTGCCGACCAGCTTGAATAGAATCCAGTGGTTCGCGGTGCTGGAGATGTTATGAAACAGCTTGACGGCGCCGCCCAGCACCGGGACCACGACGTCGATGCGGCCGTCGTTGTAAAGATCGCCGAAGGCCGCGCCGCGGTGGGGAGCTTCCAACTGAAAGTCGGGTCCGGCCAGAGAGCTCACGTCCTCGAATTTTCCGTTTCCGAGATTGCGGAACACTGAGTTCGGCTCCGGGTACCTCCGGTTGGTGGCCAGTTCGATGTTCTCCATGACGTTGGAGCGCACTACGAACAAGTCCTTCCAACCGTCGTTGTCGAAATCGAAAATGCCGTTGCTCCAGCCGGACATATTCGCCGTGCGGGAGAGCCCGGCCGCGGCCGTCATGTCGACGAACCTGCCCTTGCCGCGGTTTATGTAGAGCGGAAACGTCTGGTGCTCGACGGAAGTATGCCAGATATCGGGCAATCCGTCGTTGTCGACGTCGCGGAAATCGGATCCCATGCCGGAGAGCGCGGTGCCATCGGGGCTGTAGGCCACGCCGGCGAGCAGGCCGACTTCCTCGAACCGCTTGCCGCCCAGATTGTGGAACAGGAAGTTGGGAGTGTTGTCGTTGGCTACGAAAGCGTCCAGAAAGCCGTCGCCATCGTAATCGGCGAAGGAGACGCTCATGCCCCTGCCTAAGTACTGCGCAAGGCCGGTTTCCTGGGTTACGTCGGTGAAAGTCCCGTTCCCGTTGTTGCGATAGAGCGTGCTGCGCAATGGCGCATAGTACTTAGGATGACAGTAGGCGCGGACGCCGCTTTTGAGCGGGCAATACGGGTCCTCATTTACTTTCCACTTGCAGTAGTTCACCACCCAGAGGTCGAGCAGGCCATCGTTGTTATAGTCGAACCAGCCGCCGCCGACAGCCCACATTTTGACGCCGTCCATGCTGGCTCCGCCGACGCCGGCTTGCCGAGTTACGTCAGTGAAGGTGCCGTCGCCATTGTTATGGAATAACTGGTTGCCGGTAACATTGGCGACAAACACATCGGGCCAGCCGTCGTTATCGTAGTCGCCGACGGCCACGCCCATGCCGTAGCCCGCGCCGGCCAGACCCGCCTTTTCGGTGACATCGGTGAAGGTGCCATCGTGGTTGTTGTGAAACAAACGATTCCAGTATGCGGGCGATTCTTTTTGCTCCGACGGAAGCGCGGCGCCATTGACCAGGTAGATATCCAGGTACCCGTCGCCGTCGTAGTCGAACAAAGCGGCGCCGGCGACCATGGGCTCAATCTGGTTCTTATTAGGAGTCGGCGAGTTTTCGGTGACGAAGTGCAATCCGGACCGGGCGGCGATCTCTTCAAAGCGAATCGTCCCCTGATTGGACGGAGCCGCCCACAGCGCCAGCGCTATTGCAATTGCCACGCAAGAGATGAGCCGGTACATGATCGACGAGAAACGTCAGGAGGCGATTCTAGCACGCTTGCGGCGGCGCGAGCCGGCTGGGCCAGGAGCCGGCTCCCACTGCACACAGGCGCCCGCCAGCGGGCGTTGGCAAGCTTGAAGCTGCCCCACCCTACTTCGGCGCGGCGACCGGGATAGTCAGCGAGCCGACCAGGTTGGTGGCGCCATCGGCAACGATGAAGCGCACGGCTTTGGTGGTGCTGTCGATGGGGTACTCGTTGGAAATGGGGAAACCGTCTTTCAGATAGGCGTCGTGCTGCTCCTTGGTGAGTTGAGGATTGAGGCCGCCGCCCACGGGAGGCAGGGGACCAGCCGGGCCGATTGCGGAAAACAGCATGATCAACTGGCCGCTGTATTTGCCGCCGCTCTCATGCAGCAGCAGGTCGGGCACGGCGACCTTCAGATCGACCTTGAGCGAGTTCGGAGCTTTGCCGGGCGAGATCGCCGCGCGCAGGCCGATGTCGGATACGTCGGAGGGGCTCTGGTAGGCGGCGCGTAAAGCGTCCATCTGTTTCTGGTCGGCGGGCCGCGAATCGGGCAGCGAGTAATAGCGAGTCTTAGCTATCAATTTGACGTCTTTGCGCTCGCAGGCAATCTTGACGAGGTGGAATTTCTTGTCCCAGTTCGCCGCCGACGGGTCGTATGAGATCTCATATCCCGCGCTGGCGATCTCGTTCAATTGCCGGATGACCTGGCCGATTTCCCCTCCCTTGTTGCCGTAGGTCAGGGTGCCACCGGTCAGTTGAGCCATGGCTTCCATATCCTGAGTCTTGTCCGGATCCAAGTCGGTGAAGGTGAGCAGGTTGACCACCGTCCCGGTCAAATCGAGGTTGACACTCAGATGCGGCACATAGAGGCCGCAGTCGATCCAGATGCCGGTGCAGGGGTTCTTGGTATTGTCATTCCAGGTATAGGGCACGCCGCCGAGGACCCAGATGATGTCGCGGCGCCCGGGGTAATTCGCCAACTGTTTGCCGAGGTTCTCCAAGGCCACGTAAGTCTTCTTGGTTACTATTTCGTCGGACATGCCGGAGGGTCTCGGCTTCAGGCCCTTCATCTCCTTAGCCAGCATAGCCTCGACGTCCTGATTCCAGGTCTTGTTGGGCGCGGCTCCGGGCGAATCCGGCAATGGGTGGATGGGATTGAGCTCGCCGGCCGGAGTGAGCACATAGAAATAGACGAAACCGGCGTCGTCGATCTGTTTCAGGGACGTGCCGAGCTTCTTGGCAGCGTACACACACTCCGCACGCATATGGTTCAGACAATCGAAGAGAACCACGGTCGAGTGCGGCGGCGGCGACGGCCGGTTGGAGAACTCGCTCGGGTTCGCGGCAGTCACCGGCCCAAAGCCGCCCGCGCGGAACAGGGCGATGGTCTCCGGCTTGCCGTCATCCACGATATGAAAATCGTTTGCCGTCAGATCGCCGACCGGCTTGCCCTGCGCGTCGACAGCCGCCACATTCAGCCGAACCAGCTTCATCGGCTCCTGCGCGGACGCGGTGAAGATCAACGCGCTCACCGCCAGACCACCGCAGAACGTTTTCAATACTGCCCTCATAATTCTCCCTTTCTCTTCCGGCGCACCCCGCTTCGCGATTCGGGTCCGATCGCGAACGCCTTCCGAAACTTTCGGCAGGACAGCGGATTTCGGACTATAGCGCCGGCATTTACCTGAAACCCAGTACTCCATAATCGCGCGGATTGCCCGGTTCGTCAAAGCGGGGAGGGACGGCGCAACCGCGGCGGGGGCGGGACTTTCCGGGAACTTTGTGCGGCGGCTCGCGTATGCCCCATAGAGCGACGGACTGGTGGCGCCGCGAACCTGGTGGCCCGGGCGCGGCCGTCCGCGCTTTTGCGTTAATGTTGAATCAGGGGCAGCGTCCCTAAAATATAGCGATATGAAGGGCTTCACCGGCCGCACTCGAGACCTGCCGGAGGAGCCGGCAGGCTGAATCGGGCATCATGCGAGCGTTGGCTTCTTACCGCGAGGCGATGTTGGTCGCCGTGCGGAGCGTATTTTCGAGCAAATTGCGCAGCTTTCTCACGCTGTTGGGCGTGATTCTCGCCACCACCACGTTGATCGTGGTGATGTCGATGGTGCACGGGATGGACGTGTACGTGGCCCAGCAGGTGTCCGACATGGGCACGGACGGTTTCCAGGTGCAGCGAATTCCGCTGCTCGGCGACTTCGATCCCAAGAAGCTGATCGAGCTGGACCGGAGGAATCCCAAGCTGACGCTCGACGAGTTTCAGTACCTGAAGAGCCAACTCACGCTGGTACGGGAATTCGGCATGTCGGCGGGGAAGAACGTGAGCGTGCACTATCGCGGTCAGGTGATGGATGGCGTGGGGATGACGGGCGTGACCCCGAACATGGGCGTCATTTCGGATCTGGGAGTGACCTCGGGCAGGTTCATCACGGACTTCGACGACCAGCGGCACACCAACGTGGCATTCATCGGAAACGACGTGCGCGAGCGCTTCTTCCGTGACGTCGACGCCATCGGCAAGACCATCATGCTGGACGGCAAGCCGTTCGAGGTGATCGGCGTGTCGGACAAGAAAGGCTCAGTGTTTGGCTACTCGCAGGACAATTTCGTGATGATCCCGCTGGGGACGTTCTTTAAGATATTCGGCTCGCACCCGGAGGCGACCTTCAGCGCGCTGGCGCTCGATCACGACCACCTGGACGACGCGCAGGACGAAGTTCACATTTTGCTGCGCGCGCACCGCAAGCTGCGCCCGAACCAGGAGGACAATTTCGGGTTGCTGTCCTCGTCGTCGCTGGTGTCGCTGTGGGACCGCATCACCAAGACGCTGGCCACCATGGCGGTGGGCATCGTTTCCGTGTTCATGGTGGTGGGCGGCGTGGTGATCATGAACATCATGCTGGCGGTAGTGACGGAGCGGACGTATGAGATCGGGATTCGCAAGGCTGTGGGAGCGCGCAAGGGCGACATCATGCGGCAGTTTCTCATTGAATCCTCGCTCTTGTCGGCCACCGGCGGATTGATGGGTGTGGTGCTGGCCTGGCTGGTGACGGTGCTGGTGCGGTCGGTGACGCCGATGCCGATGGCGGTGCCGCCCTCGGCGGTGGTGGTGGGGGTGGGAATCTCGGCGCTGGTGGGCCTGTTCTTCGGCGTGTACCCGGCGCACCGCGCGGCCAAGCTGGACCCAATTCACGCGCTGAGGTGGGAGCGATGACGCTTACCGAAATCCGCTCTTCGGCGGCGATGGCGTTGGCCACGGTGATGGAGCACAAGACGCGGAGCTTCCTGACCGTGCTGGGTGTCATCATCGGCACCGGTGCGGTGATTGCGGTGGGCTCGATCATCACCGGCGTCAACGACGTGATGACGGAGCTGGTTAGCGCGATGGGGCCGGAAACGATTCTCTCCTTCCAGTTCAACCTGAGCTTCCGCGGCGCCATCTCGCCGGAGGAGATGAAGCGCAAGCCCTTCACCTGGGAGCAATCGCAGGAACTCGAGGAGCGTTGCCCGTCGGTCAAGCACGTTTCGCCCTACCTATTGACGCCGAACGTCTTCGGGCCCGGCCAGTGGGCGGACCACGTGAAATACCACGGCCGCGACCTGTTCCAGGTCACCTTCGCCGGGACCGAGGAGGGTTACGCCGCGGGCGAAAACCAAGTGATGCGGAAAGGCCGGTTTTTCACCGACGAGGAGAATCGGCGGCATCAACCCGTGGTGGTGGTCGGCGAAAACGTGGACAAGGCCCTGTTTCAGGGCGAGGACCCGATTGGCAAGTGGATCGAAGTGGACGGCCACCAGCTTCAGATCGTGGGCGTGATCGGGCAGAAGCTGAGTTTCCCCGGGCAGCCGGACCAGCGCATCCTGGTGCCTTTTTTCACCATGCGCAAGATGTTCCCGACGGCCAATGAGATCATGTTTGTCATCTTTGCGAAGAAGGGCCTGATCGATCGCGCGATGGATGAAACCGAGGTGGCGCTGCGCATGATGCGCAAGGATCCGCCTAACAAGGCGGACGATTTCTGGCTCTCGACCGGGAGCCAGATGCTGCAGGATTTCCACCGCATCACCTCTACGGTGGCGCTGCTGATGGTGGGGCTGAGTTCGATCGGCCTGCTGGTGGGCGGCATCGGCGTGATGAACATCATGCTGGTATCGGTCACCGAACGGACGCGCGAGATCGGCATTCGCAAGGCGGTGGGCGCGAAGCGCTCCGATATCGTGGTCCAGTTCCTCACCGAGGCGGTGGTGCTGACGGGCCTGGGCGGCCTGGCCGGGATGACGCTGGG
>Ga0181526_10003853_pt1 | contig 11982 bp, 12 predicted proteins | sample PEATcosm2014_Bin_35_FD_119750 | JGI IMG/M metagenome (GOLD analysis project Ga0181526, IMG submission 119750) | Peatland microbial communities from MTU Mesocosm Facility, Houghton, MI, USA - PEATcosm2014_Bin06_30_metaG | ecosystem: Environmental > Terrestrial > Soil > Wetlands > Peat | place...
CTCACCAAATTCGTCCCCTGGGCGGCCTATTCCCAATTGCGCGATGGCGCCGCGACGCTGCTCGAACAGGGCGCGCTCGTCGAGGCTCTCATGGCGCAGCCGACCTCGAACCCGGACCAGATGTCCTTCGACGCCTCGATCCTCGCCATGGCCGAAGCCGAGAGCGTCGGCTTGCCATTGTGAGGGCGCTTGGCGCCCGCCGCTCGGCCGCTCGCCGACCCACTGCGCCGTCGATCGTGACCCGGTCGCCGGTCACCGACCGAAGAACCGTTCTTCGGTCGACCTCCATTCGGGGCCGGCGGTGATTTTCATCAAGGCCCGATCGATCTGCTTCTTCAGCGGACTGCGCTCGGGCAGCGCGAACGCCATATAGGCCGAAGCGAGAAGGCCCCGCGGCGCCTGGACGACTTTCGCATAGCGCTTGGCGATGAAGTACTGCAAGGCCCCCACGCTGTTGACGATCGCGTCCGATCGGCCATCGGCCAGCGAGTCGAGCGCTTCCTGCAAGTTCTGGAATTTCGCGTATGGCAGATGCAATCCGTCGAGATATTCGGCGCCCGAGGAATGGGCCGCAGCCGCCAGCCTTTTCCCCGTGAGATCGCTCGCCGTTGCGTCGGCGCCGGATTCGACGCGTTCGGCGGTCAATCGCGAAACCATGCTGGTCGACAGCAGCGAAACCAGCACGAGGCTGCCCATCATCCAAAAAATGGCGACGAGGCGGCCGGAATTGGTTTTCGGCGTCTTGTCGCCATAGCCCACGGTCGTCATCGTCACGACGGCCCAATAGATGCCGTCGCGCAAGGAGACCACCGAGGACTCCGTCCCCTGCGCCGCCGGATGTCTCGGTCGTTCGAGAAACCACATGGCGAGGCCGGTCACGACGGGCAGCGCCAATATGAGGAGGATCAACGGGCTGAGTTCGGCGGCGGCCGCGCCATAGGACATCAGCGCCGAAAGCGGCCCCGTTTGCTTGCGAACGGCCACCGCGACGCCGGAGCGGTGGGCGGGATAGGAGAATTCGACGCGCTCCGACCTTTCCGGGGTAATCGTGATCGCGCCGATCGCCGCGTCGAAACGACCTTGCTCCAGGCCGCTCAAGACCTCCTCCATATCGGAGACGGGAATCAGTCTGTATTGCCACTCCGTCTGTTGAACGACCCGGCGCCACAGGTCCACGCTGACGCCGGAAATCGAACCGTCCGCGTCCGCGTAGCCATAGGGCGGCACGTCATAGACGGCGATGCGCAGCGGCTCGGCGCCAGGCGGCTCCGCGCCGAGAGCGCAACCGATCGACATCGTCAGACCGGCGACAGCCGCGAGTCCGGCCAGCACGAATCGAAAGCGCCGACCGATAAGGCTGGCCGGATTATCGAAGTTTCGATCTTCGCGGCGATTGATCATGAGCTGTGGGCAAATTTCGCCACCTGCTTGTGCAACATGCACATGACAAGATCATGCCGAACGATGAAGCCGCTGTGTCATGAGGCTCGGGGCTCGAGACGATCCTCGGGCTGCAAGTGATTTTTCCGCATCGCCGATGCGATCCGACGGCGTGAATTGGTTACAGTGCGTCACGACACGCCCGGCCGCGCTTCGGCCAGCCCGCCGCGACGAAATTGCGCCGCGCCGCCGTCGCCGCGCGCCGAGCCCGTATCGCGGCGACACGGCCGTACTTACCCAATTGCCGACCTCCGCCAAACGCGGCCAAATGACCTGCGTCGCCGTCCGCCTTGGGCTTTCGCGGGAACGGGCTTCAGTCGAGAACCGCATCCGCCTCGACTTCGACCAACCAGCCGGGATCGATGAAGCCGCCGACTTCGACGAACGTGCAGGCGGGCCGCGCGTGGCCGAAAAACTCGCCGTGCGCGCGGGCCGCTTCGCGCCATTGCCGGATGTCGGCGAGCATCATGCGCGTGCGCGCGACGTCGCCCAACGAAGCGCCGGCGTCGGCGAGCGCCGCCGCGACGATCTCGAGGCAGCGGCGCGTCTGGCCGTAGACGTCGCCCGGCGCGGCGACGGAGCCGTCCGCGGCGATCGGCGCGGTTCCCGCGACGAACACCTGCGCGCCGACGCGCACCGCGCGCGAAAAGCCGATTTCGGCTTCGAGCGGCGAACCGGACTTGACGAGCTTTCGCGTCATGAGGGGTAAGCCTGCGTGTTGTGGAGGGAATCGATCAGCGCGCGCAACGTGGCGATGGTCGAAGCGTCCGCTTCGCCGTCGACGCGCGCGGGGCGGAAATGGCGCTGGAAGGCGGTCACCACCGTCCTCGTCTGAGCGTCGTAGACGCCGGTGAGTTCGACGCGGTAGCCGTAGAGCGCGAGCATCGCCTGCAACGCGCGAACCGGCGGTCCTTCCTCGCCGGCGCCGATGAGCGCGCCGCCGACGATTCGCGCGGGGTCGATCCAATGGCCGACGCCGGCGCGCGCCAGAACGTCCCAGGGGAATTTCTCGCCGGGATCGCGCTTGCGCGCGGGCGCGACGTCGGAATGGGCGAGGATGCGTTCGCGGCGAATCGCGCGCCGCGCGGCGATGTCGCGGCACAGCCCGGCGACGGCGTCGATCTGCCGGCGCGGGAAGGGCGGCAGCGCGCCGTCGTGGCCGGCATTGACGATCTCGACCCCGATCGAAGCGGAATTGAGATCGATCTCGCCGCCCCAGAAGCCGGCGCCCGCATGCCAGGCGCGCTTGTCCTCGGCGACGAGCTGTGCGACCTCGCCGCTCTCCCAGACGAAATAATGCGCCGAGACCTGGGAGGCCGGATCGCGCAGCAGCGCCAGCGCGCCCTCGGCCGTAGGCATGCCGGTGTAATGCAGGACGATGATGTCGGGCCGTGCGCGCCCGCGCCGCTCGCCGAAATTGGGCGAGGGCAGGAACGCGGAAGCGATCCGGCTATCCGGAACCGGCAGCGCGGTCACGCGGCGCGCCCGCGCGTCGAAGATGAGCGGCGACGCTCCCGGGAGGCCGTCCCCCGCCGGCGAAGGCGGGGGAGGGCGGAGGCGATCAATAATAGGCGCGGCAAACGCGGTTGCCGTAATAGTCGTAATACCACTCGGCGCAGCGCCCCGGCGGGGGCGGCGGCGGCCCCGGCGGATAATAGCCGGGGCCGGGCGGAGTCGCGGCCGAACCGATCATCGCGCCGGTGGCCGCGCCGGCGATTCCCCCGACGATCGCGCCGCCGGCGCTGTTGGACAGCGCCCCGCCGAGCAAGGCGCCGGTTGCGCCGCCGATTACGGCGCCGCCCGCCGCGTTCTGACCCTGCGGCGTGTCGCAGCCCACCACCGACAGGGCTGTCGCCATGGCCAGCGAAAGGAAAATGAGTTTTTTCATCACACCCGTCTCCTGTGCGTCGCGCCAAAACCGCACGCGAACATGTCGGTTGCAGTCCGGCGCCATGCGCGCCGCGACCGCTGAACCAAACGCCCCTTCAGCCCGGCCAAGTTCGTAACACTGGCACGCAATTGGTGAACCTGAGGTGAATTACGAGCGCGGGGTCGCACGGGCGGCTTCGAGGGGCCCTTGACCCGTCCCGCTCGGCGAGCCTATGCCCTTTTCCAAGCCAGTCGGCCGGACGGCCGTCGCCTTCGGGCGGAGGAAAGTCCGGGCTCCACGCGGACACGGCGCCGGATAACGTCCGGCGGGGGCGACCCCAGGGACAGCGCCACAGAAAGCAAACCGCCGGCGTCAAGGCGAACGCCAAGCGTTCGCCCGAAGCCGGCAAGGGTGAAAGGGTGCGGCAAGAGCGCACCGCGTCGGCGGCAACGTCGGCGGCACGGCAAGCCCCGCCGGGAGCAAGACCGAATAGGAGCGATGCGCGGCGCCTCGGCGCCTCGGGGCCGGTCCGCGGGCCTTGTCGCTCGGGTTGGTTGCTCGAGGCGCCCGGCGACGGGCGTCCCAGAGGAATGGCCGTCACGTCGGGGGCCTCTTGGCTTCCGGCCATACAGAACCCGGCTTACAGGCCGACTGGCTGATTTTTGCGAGGGGAGGCAGTAGGCAGTAGGCAGTAGGCAGTAGGCAGTAGGCAGTGGGCAGTAACCCACCAGCGTCTAGTCCCACTGCCCACTGCCTAACGCCTTCCGAGGACCCTCCATGCTGCACGCTCACTCCGTTCTTCCCTCCGGCGCCTGGTCGGGAGAGCCCGCCGACTCGGTGGTGCTCGATTACGACGAGCGCTACCGTCGCCGTGTCGCCATGACCGGCGTGCGCGGGCTCGGCTTCCTGCTCGACTTGCCCGAAGCGGTGATGCTGCGCGCCGGCGACGGGCTCAAATTGGAGGACGGTCGCATCGTCGAAGTCGTCGCCGCGCCCGAATCGCTGGTCGAAATCCGCGCCGCCGACGTGGCGGCGTTGACGCGAATCGCCTGGCACCTCGGCAATCGCCACCTGCCGACCGAACTGATGCGGACGAGCCTGCGCATCCGCAAAGACGCCGTGATCGAGGAGATGGCGCGCGGCCTCGGCGGCGCGGTCGTCGCCATCGAGGCGCCGTTCAATCCGGAAGGCGGCGCCTATGTGCATGCGCCGGCGCCCGGCCACGATCACGACCGCGACCATGACCACGATCATGAGCATGAGCGCCGGCACGGCGACGCGCATCATCGCCGCGGCGATCATCAAAGCGTCGGCGCCGAGCCGCATGTCCACGGCCACGACCACGACCACGACCACGAGCACGATCACGACCATGGCCGCGCCGAGCGCTGAGACGGGCGACTGGCGGGAGCTGCCGCTCTTTCTCTGGCTCTCGCCCGCCTTTCCCGTGGGCTCGTTCGCCTATTCGCATGGCCTGGAATGGGCGGTGGAGGCGGGCGACGTCGTCGACCTCGGTTCGCTGCGCGAGTGGCTCGTCGACCTCGCCGCCTTCGGGGCGCCGCGCATGGACGCGATCCTGTTCGCCGCCGCGCACCGCGCGGTCGAGGCGACGGATTGGCGCACGTTGAACGAAATCAACGAATTGGCGGTCGCGCTGGCCGGTTCGGCGGAGCGTCGGCTGGAGACCACCGCGCAGGGCGGCGCGTTCCGCCTCGCCGCCAGCGCCGCGTGGGACTGCGAGGCGCTGGCGCGCGTTGCCCCGAGCGGCGGAGCGATCGCCTATCCGATCGCGGTCGCCGCGGCGGCCGCGGGCCACGGCATGGCGCGCCAACTCGCGGCTCAGGCCTTCGCCGTCGCGCTGTTCGCCAATCTGGCGTCGGCCGCGGTTCGCTTGAGCGTGATCGGCCAGACCGACGGGCAGCGGCTTCTGGCGGGGATCCTGCCCGATATCGGCGCGATGGCGCGCGAGGCCGCGGCCGCGACGCTCGATGATCTCGGCGCTTGCGCCTTCCGCTCCGACATCGCCGCGATGCGGCACGAAACGCAATATTCGAGGTTGTTCCGTTCATGAGCCATTCCCAGCAACCTCTGCGGGTCGGCGTCGGCGGCCCCGTCGGCTCCGGCAAGACGGCGCTGATGGAACAACTGTGCAAGCGCCTCAGCGGCGAATTCGACATCGCCGCGATCACCAACGACATCTACACCAAGGAGGACGCGCGCATCCTGGTCGAGGCCGGCGCGTTGCCGGCCGAGCGCATCATGGGCGTCGAAACCGGGGGCTGCCCGCATACGGCGATCCGCGAGGACGCCTCGATCAATCTGGCGGCGGTCGAGGAAATGCGCCGGCGCTTTCCCGCGCTCGATCTGATCCTCGTCGAATCCGGCGGCGACAATCTCGCCGCGACGTTTTCGCCCGAGCTCGCCGATCTCACGATCTACGTCATCGACGTCGCCGGCGGCGAGAAGATCCCGCGTAAAGGGGGGCCGGGCGTCACCCGTTCCGACCTTCTCGTCATCAACAAGATCGATCTCGCCCCTTACGTCGGCGCCTCGCTCGAAATCATGGCGCGCGACGCCGCCCTGATGCGCAAGACCCGCCCCTTCGTCATGACCAACATGAAGAGCGGCGAGGGCGTCGAGGCGGTGATCGCGTTCATTCGCGAGAAGGGTGGGCTCGGGGCGGATTGAGCGCCGAGCCGCGATTCTGGCCGGCAGGCGGCGCCGCGCGACCATTTCCGATAGGGTGCGCGCATGAGCGGTGAACCGGAAAATCTCGTGCTTGAACTGCTTCGCGGTCTGCGCGCCGACGTGGCGAGGCTCGAGGCCAACATGGCCACCAAGTCCGAACTGGCCGAGGTGAAGGCCGAGTTGAAGGCCGACATGCACGCGCTACGCGCCGACGTGGCGGCGGACCTGGCGACAATGCAAGCGAAGAACGACGCCGAGCACAAGGCGACGCGCAAGCAACTCGGCGAGCAAATCGACGGGCTTCGCCGCGCTGTCGTCGAATACCACGCCGTCGTCATCGGCCACGGCGTCATCATCGGCGAATTGGAAGCGCGCGTGCGGCGGGTGGAGCAGCATCTCGACCTGCCGCCGACCCTCGCCCCCTATTGAACGCCGCTCGATCAGGGCGCTTTGGGGGCGGCTTTCGCGCCGACCGCAGGAGCCCGCCAGCGCTTGTATTGCGGCCGCGAGCCGCTCTATAAGCCCTCTCCGGGTCGCCTCGACTCGGGCGTCGGCTCCGAGCGGGCGCCTCGTGAATGGCTCCAATCGAGAAAGACATCACCACCATGCGCATCTCGACTTTTGTCTCCGCGATCGCCTTCGGCGTCCTCGTCTCGGGCGCCGCCTACGCGCTCGACGCCGCCACTCCCGAGGCGACCTCCGCCGACGCCGCGGCCAGGGCCGCCAAGTCGGCCGAGTGCTCGAGGCAGGCCGACGTCAAGGGTCTGCACGGCCCGGAGCGCAGGAAATTCCGCGAGAAATGCAAGCGGGGCGAGTAAACGCCTCCAAGCCGGTCGAGAGAGGCTCGAGCGAGCGGCCGGCGACGCCGGCCATTTTTATGGGTCGCTCGATCGTCCGCGCAATCGGGAGACGGTATGGGCAAGGCGAACGGCGGCAATCGCGCCGATGACGAGCGCCTCGCGGCGTTCGCGACGGTGCGAGATTTCTTCCGCCATGCGGTCAGCCGGTTCAATGCGGCGGGGCTCGCCTACGGGCACGGCGCGACCAACGCCGTCGACGAAGCCGCCTTCATCGTTCTCGAAGGGTTGCGCCTGCCCATCGACGCGCTCGATCCCTTTCTCGACGCGTCACTGACGCGCGAGGAGCGCATGCGCCTCCTCGATCTGATCGACGCGCGCGTTGCCGCCCGCAAGCCCGCCGCCTACCTCCTCCATCGGGCCTATATCCAGGGCGTGCCGTTCTATGTCGACGAGCGCGTGATCGTCCCGCGCAGCTTCATCGGCGAATTGCTGTTCGGCGCCCTTGTCGGCGACGGATCGCTGATCGGGGACGCCGAAGCGATCGAGAGCGCGCTCGATCTGTGCACGGGCGGCGGCTCGCTGGCGATTCTCGCGGCGATCAAATTCCCCAACGCGCGGATCGACGCGGTCGACCTTTCCGCCGACGCGCTCGAGGTGGCGCGGCGTAATGTCGCGGACCACGACCTCTCGAAGCGGATCGCGCTCGTAGAGGGCGATCTCTTCGCCCCGCTCGGGGCTAAGCGCTACGATCTGATTCTCGCCAACCCGCCCTATGTCGACGCCGAATCGTTGGCGGCGTTCCCGCCCGAATACGCCGCCGAGCCGCGGCTCGCACACGAAGGCGGGCGCGACGGATTGGACGTGGTGCGGCGGATTCTGGCCGAGGCGGGCGCGCATCTGACGCCTGAGGGTGCGCTCGTTTGCGAGGTTGGGCGCGGCCGCGCGCGCCTGGAAGCGGAGTTCCCGCAATTGCCGCTGATCTGGCTCGACACCGAGGAGAGCGAAGGCGAGGTGTTTTTCGTCCGCGCCGCCGATCTCGCCACGCCGCGCCGCAAGGCGAAGGCGGGCAAGTAAAGCGCGCCCGCCCGGTCAGTCCCACCCGTTCAATGAAGAAATCCGCAGGCCGCTATTCGGCCGCCGCGCGCATCGAAGCGCGGATGTTGGCGCGAAAGTCGTCGATCGAGACCAGCCCGCCTGCGCGCTCGACGTGCCAGAACGTCCAGCCGTTGCACGCCGGCAGCCCTTGCGCGAGCGCGCCGATCTTGTGAATCGAGCCGGTGGCCGGCCCGAGCGTCAGCGCGCCGTCGGCGCGCGCCAGGGCGCCGTGGCGGCGTTTTGCATCGACCAGCCGTTCGCCCGGCTCGATCAACCCGGCCTCGATCACGCTGGCGAAGGCGACGCGCGGCTCGCCGCGTCGGGTCGCGATCGCGGCGACCGCTTCGGGGTTGACAGGAACGACCGCCGCGATGCGCGCGCGCGCCGCGGCGGCATAAATGGGATCGCGCTCCAGTCCGATGAAGCCGCGACGCAGGCGGCGCGCGACGGCGCCCGTCGTGCCGGAGCCGAAGAAAGGATCGAGCACGAGATCCCCGGGGTTCGAGGCGGCAAGCAGCACGCGCTGCAGCAGCGCCTCGGGCTTTTGCGTCGGATGGGTCTTGCGGCCGTCGGGGCCCTTGAGGCGTTCCGCGCCGGCGCATATCGGCAGGAACCAGTCGGAGCGGGCCTGACAATCCTCGTTGCCGGCCTTCAGCGCTTCGTAGTTGAACGTATAGGCCTTGGCGTCGGCGCTGCGCGCCGCCCAGATCATCGTTTCGTGCGCGTTGGTGAAGCGACGACCGCGGAAATTGGGCATCGGGTTGGCCTTCCGCCAGACGATGTCGTTGAGGATCCAGAAGCCGAGGTCTTGCAGGATCGAGCCGACGCGGAAGATGTTGTGATAGGAGCCGATGACGACGATCGTCGCGTCGCGCTTCATCACCCGCCGCGCCGCGCCGAGCCAGGCTCTGGTGAATGCGTCGTAAGCGGCGAAATCGGCGAACTTGTCCCAGTCGTCGTCGACTCCGTCGACGACGCTCTGGTCGGGACGCGACAGCGTCCCCTCGAGTTGCAGGTTGTAGGGCGGATCGGCGAAGACGAGGTCGACGCTCGCCGCCGGCAGCTTGTCGAGTTCGGCGACGCAGTCGCCAACGATGACGGCGTCGCGCCGGGGCGTGGCCGTCGTGGCGGGACGCCGCGCCTCGCCGCTTCCAGTACGCGAGACCTGAAGCTGGGCAGGGAGGCGGAACGCCCCGGCACGAAAACCACGCATGAACGCAACCACCCGACGCGAATGTCGGCTCGAACGCTTCCGACGATCGCGATAGTGAGCGTTTTAGGTAAAAGTCGCGTTAGGCCCCGCCTCGCCCCGATGTCTCGTTTTCGTACGATTTCGAATCGACGAGAATCGATATGAAATCAACGATATCTAAAGACTTTGCGCGTTCGCGCGGCGATTGCCGGCGCTTCCGCTGAGGGACCTCTACGGCTCGAACGAGCGCCGGTGAAAAGGCGCCGGATCGAAAAGATTGCGCAACCTCGACAAGAGGTTTGCAGTCGAGGGTTCTCCGCCTACCTTCCGGGATACCAATATTCCGCCTGCGGCTTCGTCCGGTCGAGCACGACGAACTGATCGGCGAACACGCGGTAGGGATAGCTCCATTCCCCGTCGGGCCATTGCACGCGGATTTCGGCGCGTTCGGCCGTGCCGAGACCGACATGGACCCAGCCGGCGTGGCCCGAGGCGTCGCCGCCGCCGACCTGCACCGTGCGGATTTGCGTGCGCGTTCCCGTCTTGACGGCGATCTTGGCGCCGACGGCGTCGCGGTTGGGATTGGGCTCGACGAGGCGGATCTCGCTCCAATTGCCCATCGGCTTCACGCCGCCCGCGCCGTCGTCGGCGCCGAGGTTGCGGAACAGGCTCGCCGGCGCGCCGCGGTTGACGGCGAGGATATCGAGCATGCCGTCGAGATTGAAATCGGCGATCAGCGCCCCTCGCCCCTGCCGGTCGAGCGCGATGCCGGCTTGATCGCCGGCTTCGGCGAATTTGCCGTTCCATTGCCCGAGCAGGAGATTGTCGGGATCGAAGGCGGCGAAATCGGGCATCTGCGCGAGATTGCCTTTGGAGATGAACAAGTCGAGCAGGCCGGCGTTGTTGAAATCGGCGAACTCGGAATGCCATCCGGTCGAGGGGCGCCGGTCGCCGCCCGCGTAGGGGATGTGCGCGGTCGCGCCGAGTTCGCCGGCGATGTCGCGATAGATCGGAAATTCGCCGCGGCCCGCCTCTTCGGAGTCGAGCTTCTGCAGCTTGGTGTCGCCCATCGAAGTCAGCGCGTATTGCGGAAAGCCCGAGCCGTCGATATCGCCCTCGGCGATGCCCATGCCGAAGATCGAGAGACGCCGCCAGCCGTCGGCGCGTCCATAGAGGCGCGGCGTCTTGCCCGGTTCGATTCTCCACATCTGCTCTTCCCCGCCGCGATAATATTGGCGATCGTTGGAAACCCGCAGAGAGGGAACGCCCGAGCGGTTCCAGTCGGTGAACAGCATCGAGAGCGCGCAAAAACCCGGCGCGAGCGGCGTGCGCTCGGAATAGTCGGGCTTGTCGCCGGGTTGCGGCCGATAGAGAGAATTTTCCTCGCACGTGCCCCAGGGCGAACCCGGGGCGTTACGATCGACGTAATGGCCGATCGCGAAAGTCGGGAACTTCTCGCCCTTCTCCCATTCCGCGGCGAACGAAGTCGTCCAGCCCGCGTCGCCGTCGAAGCCCCATTCCTTGTTGGCGAGCGTGAACGTACAGTCGGGCCCGCCCTTCAGCAGCAGGTTCGTCCCCACCCGCAGCACGAACAAGTCCATGTGGCCGTCGCCATCGACGTCGATCGGGTACGCGCCGATGACGTTGTCGAGCAGGCTGGGGTCGGCGCCGATGTCGAGCGGCTTCTCCTCGAATTTCAGCGGCCCGCCGGATTTGGATTTGTTGACGAACAGCTTGGCGCGGGTCTTGCCGCCAGCGAGGAACACCGAGGGGAAGCCCGAGCCGTCGCAGTCGAACGCCGCGCCGCCGCCGCCGACGAAGAACTCCCACGGACCGTCGTAGACGCTGTTCACGCCCGCCGCCTGAGCTTCCTCGTGAAAGATCGGCACGTCGCCGAGCGGCTTGGGGCGCGCCTCGTCGGCGAGGCCGGGGGCAAGCCCGGACAGGAACAGAACGACCAGTGCGGGCGATCGCATCACGGCGCCTCGATGATGAGCGAGCGCAGGAACGCGATGACCGTTTCGCGCGTCGGCTCGTCCAGCGCGAGATAGGCATCGCGCGCGAAACGCGCTTCGCCGCCATGCGCGGCGATCACCTCCTCGAGCATGCGGAAATCGCCGCGATGGCCGTAGGGCGCGGTCGAGCCGACCCCCCACAGGCGCGCCGTCTGGAATACGTCGCGCTCGACGAAACGCTGCGCCTGCAATTCATTGCCGAGGGCGTTGACCTGCTCATCGACGACGAGGTGGCGCTTGAGGTCGCTGAAAAGGGGAACGAGCCACTCGCCCTTGCCGTTCTTGCTCAAGCCGCGAGCGAAAGGCTGCTGGGCAAGGTCGATCACGATCGGCTTCTTGACCTCGCCGGCGCGCAGCGTGCCGGCCATGTCGTATGGCGCCGGGTCGGTGAAGACGAGCGACTTCAGCGGCAGGGCCGGAACGTGGCAGGACGCGCAGCCCAACGACTCGAATTGCTTCGCGCCCGTCGCGGCGGCGCTGCGCCAATCCTCGGGCAGGTCGGCCTTGACGGTCGGCGGCGGCAGGGCCGCCTGGAACGCCACCAGCGCGGAAACGTCGCCCGCGGTCACGGCGTCGGGCACGCCGCTCTCGTCAAAATCGTGGCTGCCCGTCCAGCGCACGCCGAAGCGCTCGACCGCCTCCATGCCGTGATGCGCGTTGAGGGCGTTGATGGTGAATTGCCTGAGCGATGTGAACACGCCCTTGCGACTGAACGGGCGCACGATGAGATCGGCGTCGGCGCCGTCGACGGATTCGAGATCGACGACGCCGTCGGGATGGGCGACGATGAAGCCGAAACGCACGCCCTTGGAGACGAGGTCGGCGCGAACCTCCGCGCCGGTCGCGCGCGCTCGCGTTACGGCGTCGGCGCGCGTCGCCTGC
>Ga0181526_10003858_pt1 | contig 11974 bp, 20 predicted proteins | sample PEATcosm2014_Bin_35_FD_119750 | JGI IMG/M metagenome (GOLD analysis project Ga0181526, IMG submission 119750) | Peatland microbial communities from MTU Mesocosm Facility, Houghton, MI, USA - PEATcosm2014_Bin06_30_metaG | ecosystem: Environmental > Terrestrial > Soil > Wetlands > Peat | place...
AAAAAGGCCATCTCGATCAATCTCGCTCTCGAAATGGCCCTTTAGGAGTTTGGATTGTTCAACTTAGCAAGTCCCAAAGGAAAATAATCACCGTGAGTGCCATCTCCAACACGACCGGAGCAAGGACGATTATCACCAATAACGCCGCTAATTCGATCATAATCCTCCTCTAATCCTTTCTCTCTCAACTCTTTACATCGAAAGTAAAATCCTCAGAATGTGAATCATCAGCCTAATCAAATCTCGCCTCCTCAGTCCGAAAACTATAATTCATACCATTTTAACTGTGACTTTCTCTTCGCCTTTCTCAGCCTCCGATTGCCGGCTTAGCCATCCATCCACGGCCACAAGCGCCCTCGAAACCGATTCCGCCATCGTTGCGACCGCCAGCAATCCCAATCTCGCCAGCGCCGTGATCGCCCGCCCGCCGTGCCAAATAAACGCTCCAGCAGCCCGCGAGAGCTTCGCCTGAGTCCTCGTCATCTCCCGCCCCAAATCAGCGCCTCAGCGACCGCGCAGGCGATAAAGAGAGTCATCACAGCGAACAACGGCCAGAGCAGCATCGAGCCATTGCCGGCAGTCGAATTGGGACACTCCTCATACCCCGTACATCTCTCGCAATTCTCGGGCGGATTAACCTCGTCCCGTTCAAACTCTGACGGGCAATGTAAACGGTGAACATCATGTTCAGGGGTCACTTGCGGCCTCCGTTCTTACCGCATTCCCCGGCGATATATGCAAGCCATCGGTCACGCATGAACCCGCTATTCTGAAGCCGGCAAAAATGTGCAAGGGTGCCAAGTTGCTCAGGTGTGAACGGAGCAAGCGAATCGTCGCCGTTTTTGAGACGATTGTTAGCAATACGGTTGTGATCTCTGATGGCATCAGCCAATTCGATAAAGTGTTTCTTGGTCATTGCATCTCCTTTGTGCGTTGACTCTGAGTGACCGCGAGCAGCTATTCAGGCCGCTGTTAGGACTTCCGTAACTGCAATTCAGCATCTACGTCTCGTTTGCAGTTACAATCAGACAGAACACTGCTAAGATGTGCGAGACTCGCGGTACTCCAGTGTTCAAACTCGCGTATCTTGCGCGCCGATGGTTGGGTTGTTTCTCTACTGCTTTGGATACGTTGGCGAACTTGTATTAAGTGGCCCCGACACCATTCGCACTGCTTAACGACCTGTGGCTTCGTGCATTGTGTCTTATAGCAAGCCACGGCGTTGATTTGGCCACGAGGCACACATCCAAGGCACCTGTGCGAATGCCGTTTGCGGGGGAAAGGGCCAGTGTATGGGTCGGTTCTTTTAGCCATTGTGTTTCTCCTTATGCCCATTGATGCGTCCGCGAATAGCTTGTTAACTGCATCTTGCGGATCGGTCGCGGTAACATTGGCGACTACTTCTCGGATCTCGCCGGTCGCGCCGTTTAGGACTTGAGCGGTAATCCTCTGTTTGCTCGTGATCTCATGATCTGCCGGCAGTGTCGAATCAGTTCTGCTAATCATCTTAATAGCTCCTCTTCCCAATCTCTAAATCGGGGAATCTCTCTCGCGGATTCCCCTCAGAGAGTTACCAGCTCTCGGCGCTCCCTGGCGTGGAGATTGCGCTGGGGGGATTAAACTACTGCCCAAATCTCTCTTCCACGTCCACGGGAATAGGCATATAGGCTCATATTCCCGTGGTCATTGACAATCAAAACTTCGCCAGTGAATCCGCGAGGGACTTCTGAGAGATCGTTCACCTTGAGTCCCTCGAAATCCTGCTCGAATCCCTCGGAAAGCCAATATCCGTAATCGCTACCATCTCCCGGATGTGAGCCGAAGTAGAAATATGGTGCGCAGTATTCATTGAGCGCATCGAACAATTTTTCGAGATCGTAACCAGCATCTTCGCAATCGAAGTAGGGCGTGCCGTCCTCGGTATCTTCGGCGGCATTAAGGCGAGATTCGATCTCGCGTACTAGCTTTCGATGTTGCCGATGTAATGGTCGCTGTGATTCCAGCTCTGACAGGAAATCAGGAATCAAATCCTCTTCCCGCATCGTGCCATGAGAAACTGAACCAATATTGATATTCTTCACTTTCATCTCCTCAAGCGATTGGTGTTTTCGCTATTTTTGATTGAACTATTCAATTTCTTTCCATTCCGACAGCTCAGGATTGATTCGATTGTCAATCCACTCCTCTTGTGCATAATCGCTGTCGGAGATATCATTCGCTTCGGCATACTCCTGCATATCCTCGAAGCATTCAAATTCAATGTTCTGTGATTCATCTATGCGGCTGTGCAATCGGTACATCATCTAATCACCTCGACTATCGAGACTTTAACTCTCTCTCGATATGATGTCAAGAGAAATCTTCTACGTTGCCTAATTATTTTCTCGATAGCCTATATAAAGGTTACATTCGCAATCATTCGAGATTGGAATCGTAACGCTCGCATCTCATCGGCCATCTCAGGCGACTGGGGAAAACTATCAAGTAACCAATCTCGATGGTTATTGGTAATGTGCTGAGAGTGATTACCCAAGTTACCAAAGTAACCACCACTTTAGTAATCATCTCGGAAGGTTACTAGTAACTTGATTGGGAGGTTACTGGTAATCATCCTGTTGGTTACCTTAGTCGTAGTTACCTCGGTAACCTCGGTAACCTCCTGAACTTGGTTACTAGTAACTTGATTCGTGGTTACTTTAGTGGTAGTTGCCAGCGTCACCCAAATCTGAGTCAAAGTCACGCAACATGGCCTTCCCGACGACTAATTCCGTCAGTCCCCCAGCCGCGCTCGATCCTCAGGACTTGTCCAGTCCGAACCGGACGCCTCGGCGTTGGCGCGTTTTCAGGCCTAAAGTAGATAATGTGTATCATTTTGAGACTCTATGGATTCCTTATGAGAATAGGGGGTCAGATTAAAATTTTACAAAATAATTGTTGACATCCTGTTCTAGAGTAGTTATGGTGTCCATAATGAAAACGAACTCTCAATGGCCGAAGAAGCCGATTCAGTGGCGAGATGAACAAGGAGTATTGTGCGTCTCGGTCGTATTCACTTGGCACCTGCCAATGGTTCGAGAGTGGTGCTTTGGGATTGATGCTCGCGTCGGCGGGCCTGCAACAAAGCTGATGCCAAATTACTTCGAGGATATACCGAATATTCAGGTTGGGGGAGAGATAGAAGGAGTTCTCCAACGTCACAATCCTCAAGCGACCTTCACTTCTCGCGGCTGTATTCGACGGTGCGGGTTTTGTGGCGTCGGGATGATGGAAGGGCCATTGCGACCTCTTGAAGATTGGCCTGATCTCCCAACGATTTGTGACAACAATCTCTTTGCCTGCCCTCAATCCCACTTCGACCGAGTAATCGAGCGCCTCAAGCAATGGGGATATGCTGACTTTAACCAAGGACTCGATCCACGGCTGCTAACCGAATATCATGCACAACGATTGAAGGAAATTGGTCGCCCTGTTATCCGGCTCGCGCTAGATCACCCGCGAGAGTATGGAGAATGGGACAAAGCGTATCAATGTTTAAGACGAGCGAAGTTTCCTAAAGCACTTATCAGAAGTTACGTGCTCATTGGCTACGATAGTGATCCCAGCGAGGCTTGGCAGAGATGCGAGTGGGTTTATCAGAACTATAAGATTAAGCCTTTGCCAATGTGGTTTCATGCTCTCAACGCTCTGAAAAGGAATCAGGTGACGAAGCACCAGGAGGAATTGGGTTGGAATGACTACGAACGCCGGAGAATTATGCAGTGGTATTATCAGCATAAAAAGGCTGTGAAGTATGAAAATAATCCTTGACATCCCGAGTGGGATCGGGATACTTTGGAGTCCATTGAGGAGAGATGCTAAAAATGGAACGAGATCGAGATCAGGAGTTGAAGCGAGATTTAACTTACGAAGAGTGTCAGCAGAAGCAGGCTTATACGACTGCTTCCGCGTCTGCATACCCCGGCTCGACCGACCCGATGTACTTGGCAATCCGCCGAGCCCAAATCGAGCAGCAGGTTAGACACCTATTTGCCTGCCACCCACCGCGACCGGAGCAGGTTGGGAAATACGAGTTGCTCCGAACCGACTTCACCAACCTCGCCATTCGGCTGATGACCATCTTCCCCGATGGTGGAGAAGGCGTGCATGAGGCGCTGATGGCTTTGTCGGATGCGCTGATGGCGGCGAATCGGGCGATTGCGTTGGGGTAGTAGAGTCCATTGAGGAGAGTAGCGGGATGACCATCAACGACGGTGATTCGACAAGATCGAGGCGTTCATAAAATGGGCCACCTCATCATGCCGACCAAAAATCGGTGGGAGGAAGTCGCAGCCGCCGTCCGCGAGCGCCGGGAGCAGGAGAGGTTTGTTGCCTACTATCGAGAGCTGGTGAAGGAGGAGTTGATGAAGCCTCGGAAGGAGACGAATTAGATGAGTAAGTTGACGGATGAGCAGATCGAGATGGCGGCTGAGCAGATCGAGATGGCGGCGAAATCGGCCTGGACGGCTGGGGGCTATTGTGGAGAATGGCCGAATGGACTTGTAAGTGCCACTACAACAGATAGTTTTCGTACAGCACTTCGCACTGCCGCTCCGTACCTTCAGCTTCCGTGGGAGCCGCCAACGACGGTTGAGATTGACCGCGCTCGTGAATATTTTTCTACGGCGAGCACTCGACTGGCGCTGGAACATTTTGTCTCTGATCGCAACGCCGCCCTGCTGCCGAAGCCCGATATGAAGAGAGTAGCCCTTCGCAACGCGGTCAACGAGGTAATCAATAAATACAAAATAATCTATGACCGCGACCGATTGATTGACGAATTGGTAGACGCTCTTGACGAGGCTAAATAAATGGAAGACCTCAATCGATGGCTCATCGGGGGATTGCTGGCGGCGATGGGAAAATCCGCCTTCGATCACTTCAAGCGGAGGAGAGATAGGTGAAAGCACTTTATGAATTCCTCGCCTCAGCCCTGGCCCTTTTGGGATGCGTCCTATTGGTCGCCCTCATCGGACTCAGCATGTATTGTGCAAGTCGAGCGAGACAGAGATGACATCTATCGCGACTTCCCCAAAACCCGCGTGCCCCGAGAGTTGCCGCGATGGGTGGATCACGACTGAGTTTCATATAACGGCCCATGCGAGCGGGACAAAAGTTGAGCGATGTGGGGTGTGTAATCCTAATCCTGCGAGGACTGAGAATGATTCAAATAAGAGATGACGTTCAACAGAAACTATCTCATGCGCTGACAATGGTTAAGATGGCTAAGGCGACGGGATCGAAGGAGATGCTCTCTCAGCACCTTGAGCAAATCGAGCGATTGATCGAGATGGTTTTGGCGTCGATTAAGGTTGAGAATGTCGAAGGGTAGCCAGATCGGATGCAAACGCTGTGGTTACGTGTGGACGCAGCGTGGGGACAAAGAGCCGGTTAGGTGCGCGAATCCCAAATGCAGGTCGCCTTATTATAGAATCGAAATCCAAACCCCCAATCGGTCGAGTTTGATTCGAGAGCAGGAGGAAGAGAAGGAATGCTATCCAGCTACAGCGGAGAAAAACTAAAAGCCCTTCGCAAACGCGCCCGATGTACCCTCAAGGAAGTCGTCGCCGCGACCGGCGTGATGGAATGTACGATTGTCAACCTTGAGCATAACAAGCACAAGCCGCAGAATGTGACGTTATTCAAACTTCTCGATTTCTACGCCATTCGGATCAAGAAGCTGGAGCACTACGAGACGATCTGGGGCGAGGACGGTAAGCAGCCCATCCAGCGCCCGCAGGAGAAGATGGAGGCTATGAACACTCGCCCACATAAGCTGGCAGGGACAGTTTCGACAACTCCCGTTACAGCAGCTACATCGTTACTTGATTCGCCATTCTCATTGAGTAAGGAAGGATAAAAAATGTCCGAAGTCTCAATCGCCAAACCTATCTCCGGCCCAGAGGCATTAGAGAGCTGTCTCAGCGAATTACGCAAGACACTCTCAAAGGACGACCGCTTCACGAACCACATGGCCTATGCAGGATTCATCGCGAGAATTGAATTCAAATTCTATCCTCAATTATCGTTCATCCCCCCGGTTGAGCGAGAGATTGAGATTAAGGAAGGTGAGACTGAATCGACTGAGGAATCGCCGACCGTAAGCGAAACTGTCGAAATCCCTCTGCGCTCGCCCAACCAAGTTCGCAAGGACGCTGATCTCCCGCAGCCAATCCTCGTCACCGACGCCAAGGGCCAATCGCACGAGGAATGGAAGAAGGTTGCGGATAAGCCTCCTGCGGTGAAGGTTCTCGGGAAGAATGTGGTGAAGGGAAATTAGAATGCCTCGCCCTCGCAAACCCGCCAGCGTCAAGATTCCCAATAAGCGCGAAGGGAAGAATTTTCGCGACGAAGCCCTGGCGCGACTCAAGGAGAAGTTTGAATCCGAGAACGAAGGAGAAGTGTTCGATACCGAGGGCGAGCCGATCATCACCCCTCGCCTGAAATCAGCCGATGGCGGAATCCCCCGCATCCTCGAAGCTCTCCGCGCTCACGACGATGACGACGCGAGAGCGTTTATCGCGCTCTACGACTCGCTCTCGAAGATTGATAGAAAATTCCTGTCGCTCGAAGAAATCTCCGTCGCGGCGGGGATTGGATCGCTCCGGCTTGGCGAGATCGCCCAATCCGCGATGATCCTTCACGGCCAGCTTACGTCGAAACTTTTGCTCTCATCAACGCTCTCAAAGGTCGTCGCTACATCGCTTGAACAGGCGCAGAAGCCGAGAGGGATTGCTGATAGAGAGATGATGCTCAAGGCTGGAGGCGTTCTCCCTGTTCCTAAAGGCGCTCAGATAGCAATTCAAACGAATGTGACGAACGAGAGGGCCGAGACTAAGCAACTCCCCGAATCCGCCGAACCCGTCTATCTCGACGCCGACCAACGCCTACGTGCAATTCACGAAGCAGTTGAGGGAAATCAGCGCCGACTCCCCGCGCCCAAGTCGGAGCCGGTTGAAATCGGCGGGCAGATCGACCGGATGCAGGCTCAAGTGGCGGAAGTAATAACTCATCAGGAGAAGGATGACTAATGTTCTCTCAGCGTAAAGTTATTGAGAAACTCTCGATTCTCTCCGAAAAGCTCGCACCTTGGATTCCCGATTATCATAATCTGAGTGAGATTCAATCCTTCAACTCCCACTTCCTCACTCTCGGCGAAAAGTGCGAGCGCGAAAACCGCGACATTGAGACTTCGCTTGGCCCTGAAGAACTCTCATGGATTTCCAATGAATACAATATCTGCGCCTGCGACTACCGCTACTGGAGCGATAACTATTCGATGATTAACGCTTCAGGATCAATTGAACTTTACAAACGCAGAGCGTCACAGGAAATGCTCTTATCACTCTGGGCCGAGAGACAGGATCAAGGCTTCGGAATCGAGCAACAAATTCTCAAGGCCCGTCAGCAGGGCATCTCTACCGAAGTCGAACTCGCCATTACTCATCAAGTCAACTTCGGAATGGGCATTAAAGCAGCAGTGGCTAGTTATGACTCCGACGCCTGCGAACGTATGTCGGGAATGATGCAGCTTGCCTATAACGAGCAGCCCGCGTGGATGAAGGCGAATCCGACCAGCGATAGAGCGGGATCGCTTATGGCGTTCGGAGGAAACTCGACTCGACTCACTCTCTACTCAGGTCGCAAGGCTTCAGGACTCGCTCGCGGTGATACTCCAACCGTTCTTCACATCAGCGAGGTCGCGGAATTTCCCGACGCTAAAAACGTAATCGAGAACTCTTTATTTGGCGCTATTCACCCTTCTCCTCGCGTGTTTATGGTTCTCGAATCAACCGGCAAAGGCAACACCGGCTGGTGGGCCGAGACTTGGTACTCCTCTCGCGATTATTGGGGTAGCGGTAATGCTCGTCTGCAACCTGTATTCTTTCCTTGGTTCTGCGCTAATGACTTATTCCCCACGATGACGTGGAGAGCAGAGCATCCCATTCCGCATGGGTGGACGCCGATTACTGAAACTCTCCGCACAATGGACAAGTGCGCTGCTTATGTTCATCAGACCCCATTGCTTAGAAAATTCTATGGTGATGATTGGCAGCTTCCTGACTATCAATGCTGGTATTGGGAATGGAGATTTGTTGAGGCACGTAGAAAAGGAAACGTAAAAGGCTTCTACCAGGAACATTGTTGCGATGATGTTGAGGCGTTACAGCCTAAGAAAGACTTAGTGTTCGATATTAGCGAGACTGAGAAACAATACCAAACTCGCGCTCCCTACACCATCTGGGCCATCACCGGAGAGCAGATTCAGGAAAAATTCCACCCCGATCCCCGAGAAGTCGATTATCAATCCGAACGATTCCGCGTCAGCTACGACGGCGTAATGCACGACGTAAACGGTAGGCAGTCGAAGGAGATGATTTGGGAATTTGTCCCGCTCCTTCAGCCTGAAGAAAAAGGCGGTGAAATCTTCAATGCCGACTGCAAACTTCTCGTATTCAAATGGCCCGAACCTGGCTATGACTATTCTATCGGCGTTGATACTGCTGGCGGCAGTGGCGGCGATAATACGGTCATCTGCGTCAATCGGCGTTCAATCGACGGAATGGAGCCAGATGAGCAGGTAGCGGAGTTTGCATCCAATCGCGTTCCTCACGCGATGGCCCATGCGTGGATTATGGCGATTGCGACCCTTTATTCGCAGGAGATGAAGAAGGAGCCGTTAGTTGCAGTCGAGCAGGTTTACGGAACTGGTGATGCCGCGCAGATTCAGATGAAGATGCATGGCTTCAAACGCTTCTATCGCTTCTCTCGTCTTGATGGGAGGAATCCGAAAAGGGATCAGAAGAAGTCAAAGCGCGAGGGATGGTATTCGTTCGACTGGAGCAGGACATTTGGCTTAGGACTGTTCAAGAACGCCGTTGAGAATCACTGGTTCAAGCTCAACTCCCCATTCCTCCTTCGCAATGAAATCCCCTCATTCCAAATCGACCAAGCGGCAAGAGGCAAAACGCGCTTCGACCATGGGAGCGGAAAACACGACGACCGAATATTTGCCGCGATGATCTCCTTCGTCATCTTCAACGATACCGAGTCAATGTCGAAAAGGGTTGAGCACAAGTTTCAGCATCAAGAGAAAGAGATTGAAATAAATTACTCTTTCCCTCAAGGCATTTCTGTTCCATACTCTGTTGTAGCGGAGGACTTCGATGTTCGGTAGCGAAGAGTTAGTATGGTGTGAAAACAGCGCGGGATATTGTTTTCTGTCGTCCCGCCAATCCCCAATCCCCGAAGGCTTCATTCGATGCTCCACCAAAGTCCCTTCCGAGATGGACAAGATATTCAAAAAGCTCGATCAGCAGGAGAGGGCGAAATACGCGAAGATGACTCAAGACGCCTACAATCGGCGGAAGGACTTCATCGAATCCAACCTCTCCTCCCTCCGCACCAAGCTCGCCAATTCCTCCAACAATTTCGAGCGCGTCGTCATCAGGGCATGGATCGAGGCGTTCAACCGCAAGCAGGCGAAGTTGCAGGAATGCACCGTCTACGGCGTCTCAGCGATGCAGACTACCGAAGCCCCTCGGCCCGCTCCAACGCAGACGGTTAAGGAAAGTGAGATTCAATGAACCCAGAGGCCGAAGTTGATCGTCTTTTGAAGAAACTATCTCCACACATGGGGAGTTTTGACAGTGAAGAAAAGAAGCGAAGGTTTATTGAAAGTAATCTTATGAGCCTTCTGCGATATGAAGAAGATTTGAAGCCTTTGGGAATGAGGCTTGAGGATCAAGCTCTATGAGCACCCCTGCCAATGTCGCCAACGTTCTTCCCAAAATTGACGAACAGCCTGAGCAACCTAAGCCAAAGGGGGTCGCGGCAGTGCTACCCAAGACTGCATCAGAAGATTCTATTCTTCAGCAGGTTCTTAGTGAATATAAGGGATTAGCTAAAAACTTTAACACTGCTAACACTTCTGTAGTGTTTGCTGATCCAGTGCGAAGTAAGACTGGTTTACAGCATGGGGGTTTAGAATTTTGGCCGACAACTGAAGTGGGCACCAAAGATTTTCCTCATCCATCTCCCGGTAAGAATGTTTTGGAAATATACAGCGACGAACTAAGAAATAATCCCGAACAGTTAAAGCAAGCGATATACGGAGACTTGATGCATGGAATGGTAAACGATCCTTATTGGAGGGGGCTTAGGGATCAATTCATGCAGAATTTTACCCCACAGGAAATCGAGCGGCAGCACCAACATCAAACGTGGTGGGATGATGTAAACGAAGATCAAGGCGCTGCGGGTAATCCAACATGGGATGCCTATCTTCGGGGTTGGATTGCCGATGAAGGTAGCGGGAGAAGTAAGGGTCAGGCTGACTCTAAGAACACTATGTATTCTCCCAAGCAGATTCAGATTCTACAGAAAATGCAAGATTATTTGAAGACTGGAGCGCAATAATGAACGAGCGAGAGAAGAACTGGCAAGTTTTGCCCTTCGAGGCGTCAGACGATAAGAAGCTCGCCTTCTGTAAGCAAGCCATCGAATCGGGAATCAAATGGAACGAAGATCAATGCTCCTCCGAGGACATCACTACCGCGCTCGACATTCTCGCGGGCAAATCGGGCGGGCAAGTTTCTGGCAAATGGGCCAAGATCACCACTGGCGACCTTAAACGAGCGATCCGCGAAATCGTCGAAACTCTCGCCAACATTCGCCCTCTCTGGGGCTACGAGACGAATAACGACACCTTCAAAAAACTCTGCGATATGCTGAACAAGATAGCGAAGTCAATCTATCTCGAATACTTCGTTGACCGCTCGTTATGTGACGCGCTTCAGTTCGCCGCTCCCACAGGAGCAGGATTTATCTATCCCTATTTCACTCGCGATAAGTTTGGCAGTGGCGAAGGAGAGTTCGTATTCAAAGCCCTCGGACAGCCGGACGTTTTACCTGTCCAACTTCCGCGAGATCGCAATTATCAGAAAGCCTATATCGTCACCCTCGTCATTCCGATGGGCATCGCCGAAGCCCATGCGAGATTTCCACTCTACCAATCTAAGCTCAAACCATTCGCCAAGAAACGCTACGGCAAAACCACTGGCGGCGAGCAGCGCCGTGGATACGATCAGAACCGATGGAGAATGCATTCCATCGAAACACAGCTTGAACAGTACGTAGACGTGTACTTTTCATATATTCTCGACCTCCGCATCAACTATGGAAAACTCGACGAAGAAGGAAAACCCATTCTCGACGAATCCGGCAACCCAATCGGCGAAGAACTAAAGATGGGCGAAGAGGGCACATCATGGAGCTATACCGTTCCTTATGTCGGCCAAATGATTAAGAGATTCGAGAACGGCCACTCCGTCGAGCGAGCCGCAACCGAGGACGATTGCCGCGTCTACCCTCAACGCCGATTGATGATCTCCTGCGATGCCGCCTTAATGTACGACGGCCCCGCGTTCGACTGGCATGGAATGGTTCCCTTAGTCCCATTCTACTTTGACGCTTGGGCGTGGGAAGGAACGGGATACTCTCTCTTCCGTGGCACCGCTGCAACCCAAGACGCTATCGACGATCTCGTGCGCTCGATTTATCGAATCGCAATGGCTAGGGCGAATCCCGGCAAATCCTACAATACCGACATCACCAGCAAAGATGGCAAGCTCTCCTCTCGCCAAGCCGAATCAATGGACCCCTTCGACCCCAACGCGACCTTTGGCATTGACGGAGACACAAAGGAGCCTGTCATGCGCCCGCCGATGCCGGAGTGGTGCTACAACATCCCTGAGTGGGTTCCGAAAGCTGTCGAGTTCCTTCAGAACACAATTAACCGTCAGCTTGGACTGGATCAGATCAAATCGCTCGAAAAGCTCAAGTCCAATATCCAAGACCCCGAGAAACTTCTCGATGCCGAAGGCCCGGTCGTTGAAGGCAGCTCGCGCTCGATGGAGATGAGTTGGAGAGATTTAGG
>Ga0181526_10003862_pt1 | contig 11969 bp, 11 predicted proteins | sample PEATcosm2014_Bin_35_FD_119750 | JGI IMG/M metagenome (GOLD analysis project Ga0181526, IMG submission 119750) | Peatland microbial communities from MTU Mesocosm Facility, Houghton, MI, USA - PEATcosm2014_Bin06_30_metaG | ecosystem: Environmental > Terrestrial > Soil > Wetlands > Peat | place...
ACCCCGGCAACGGCGGCGGGCGGCGTGGCGGCATGGGCGGCGGCGGCTACCCCGGCGGCGGTGGCGGCTATCCGGGTGGAGGGGGCGGTTATCCCGGCGGTGGCGGACGGCGCGGCGGCGGCGGGCCGAGCGAGCCGGGAGTTGACGGCAAGAAGATCATGGAGAAGATTGCCACGCGCACCGGAGGCCGGTACTTCGAGGCCAAGGGTAAGGACAAGCTGGACGAGATCTACGGCCAGATCGCCGAGGAGCTGCGCGGGCAGTACCTGCTGACTTATACGCCGGACGTGGTGGACAACGACGGCGGCTTCCACAAGATCGCGCTCAAGGCCAACAAGGACGATCTGCTGGTGGTGACGCGCGAAGGCTACTACGCGCCGGGCGGGGACGCGAAGTAGGGATCGCCTCACTTTGCTTCATTGCTGAAGATGCAAGGGCTTGATTCGAGGCTCCGCTTGATTCAGAGTACACTCCGCCGCCCGGCTATCAGGTTGAAGATCAGAACGATCACCGCCAATACAAGCAGAAGGTGAATGAGGCCGCCGGCAACATGGAAGCTGAAGCCCAGGAGCCAGAGAACCAGAAGAATTACGAACAGTGTCCAAAGCATAGTTACTCCTTCGCCGCGCCGCGGGCGCATGAGAACTGCAAACCTTCCCAGGCGTCCGCGCATTGGCAATTGACTGCTGTTAGTTGGAAGCGATGGCCTGAGCCTTTGCGTCTCTGACCGCATCGAGGAACGCGCCTGCCGAAGCCGGCACGGCTATTTCGCCGCGCAAAATGCGGCCCGTGGAGATGTCATGGCCGTAGATGGCCTCGGTGGAGTCGTCGTCGCGGCGAATGGCAGCGCCGGTCAACGTGAGTCCGGCGAAAGCGCCCCTGGCGCGCGAGTAGGTCAGCACTTCGGTTTCCAGCTTCCAATCGGTATCGGCGGAAGCGTGACGTCCAACCGGTCCGGCTGCCGCTGAAGCATCGCCGCCCAGCTGGAAGTTACTGTTGATCAAATGCTCCATGCCCCGGTCGTTCTGGATGATCATGACCAGGTCAACTCCTTCGACGCCGATCTGCAATCCCCAACTGCCGCCGGTAATGGTAAAGAACGCCGGTGCGCTCCAACCGTTTGCGGTCCGGCAGGTGGCAACGCCTCTGCCATTCTCCGCGCCAAACACAAAGCCGCCCTTGAGCATATGCGGCACCACAGCCACGCACTTTGCGTGTTCCAGAACTTCCTCGGGAATGCCTCTATCCGGCGCCGACATGATCTCGTGCAGCACCGCGCCCGCATGATCCAGCCGGTCGACCGTTGCTTCGCGACCGGATGCTGCCCAGCACATGCTCGACATGCCGAGTATGGCCACAAACGTCATAAGTTTCTTCATGCATCTCACCTTTTCTACCCATGCGCAGCGTCACTTGCTTTACGCGCATTTGAGGCGCACAAGGTATCTCTCACACTAGAGGCATGGCATGACGCTGTCTGAGCAAGAACGCTCATGAGGCGATGAGCGCGCAACGCCGGGCAAGCCCGGATTGAAAAACATCTTTCCAAAAGTGAGCAAAAGAGGACAGACCGCCCCCCTCCCCGGATTCAAGCTGGCACTACGTGTCGGTGTAAGGAAACGGCAATTGTGCATCGCTTCGATCTTCTCCTTGATTGCTTCCGGCAATAGAAGGCTCCGGCGATCGCCGATGATTCCGATTCATCGGCGCAAGTGCTTTGCAAGCCGCGTTGCTTGGCGCTTGCGCATCCTCTCGCAATCTTCGCGTCATCGCCTCGCGCGTGAGGAGACCTTTCCATGGCTTCACTTGAGCATCGCACCTTCGATACCGCCGCCTTTCTGGCCAATGCTGGACTGGGACGCAGAATCGTTGAACTGAATCCCAAGGGGACCTTCTTTTCGCAGGGAGACCCAGCAGATTCCGTCTTCTATCTACAGAAAGGCCGCGCAAAAGTCAGTGTCGTTTCAACAGCAGGCAAGGAGGCCACCATCGCTCTTGTCTCAGCGGGTGAGTTTGTCGGAGAAGGGGCGCTCGCGGCGGTGCCTGGGTTGCGCTTGTCCACTGCCACAGCCGTCACTGACTGCTCGGCGCTCCAGATAGGGCGGGAGGAGATGGCCCGGGTGATGCACGCCGAGCCTGATTTCTCCGACCTGTTCTTCAAGTATCTGCTGGCCCGCAGCATGCGCACGCAGGCCGATCTGGTCGACCAGCTCTTCAACTCCAGCGAGAAGCGCCTGGCGAGAGTTCTCCTTTTGATGGCAGAGTTCGGTCTTCCCGGCGAGCCCGAAAAGCTGATTCCGAAGATATCGCAGGAGACTCTGGCGGAGATGATCGGCACAACCCGATCGCGCGTCAGCTTTTTCATGAACCGGTTTCGCGAGCACGGCTTTATTGAATATAAGGACCGCATTCGCGTGCACAGATCCCTGCTGAACGTGGTTCTGCACGATCAATTGCCCGACGACACCCCAGAGAAGCCGCCGATTACGGCACTCCGGGCGCGCAAGACGAGACCAGCCAGCGAATCCTCGGCAACTCTGTGCTGATTTGAACAGCCTTGCCGCCCGGTCAATGGCATACTCGTTCCAATTCCCTGAGCGATGCTCCAGAGGGGGTAAGAGATGCCCAATGCGCATGGAACACTCCTCATTGTCGACGACGAGCCCAAGATTCGCATGTCGATTTCGCAGGTGCTCACTGAAGTCGGCTACAGTGTGCGATCGGCCGAAGACGGCTTTGCCGCCTTGCGCGAGATACGAAACGAAGTTCCCAAGCTGCTTCTCTCCGATCTGAATATGCCGGGCATGTCGGGCTTCGAGTTGCTCTTCGTGGTGCGGCGCCGCTTTCCCGCCATCCGGACGATCGCCATGAGCGGTGCGTTCTCCGGCAACGAGGTGCCTTCCGGAGTTTTCGCCGATGCGTTTTATCAAAAGGGCAGCAGCACTCTCGCCCTGTTGCGGATCATGGAAGCATTGCCCCAATTGGAGCGCCATGCATACCAGCCCACGAGCTCCGATCCGCCTGTGTGGATTCATCGCGGCACACACGACGTTTCCGCGGGTGCTTCCGTAACGATCGCCTGCCCGGAGTGCCTGCGGTGCTCTCCCCAGACCCCAGCCACTGGCGACCTGAAGCGCGGAACCCGTTGCATTTATTGCGAAACTCCGATTCCCTGCGCAACCGTGCAGCCGGCAGATCGGATGTCTTTGCATGTTGTTCCGCGGAAAACCTCAACGGTAATACCCTTTCAGCGCAGCGCGTCCAGCGCCCGTTACTAAAACAGAGAAAGAGCGAACGATGCGGACTATCGCCGAACGGAATATGCTGCTGCGCGCACGCACCGAACTGCCCAACGGCCTCAGCCTGGCGACAGAAGAGTTTCGCGAGGGCTGGAACTTTGTGAAAACCGTCAACGTTCAGCGGCTGGAGAAGAGGATATTGATGCGGGGATGGAACTTCATCAAGATTCCCGATGAATCGCTGCGCAGCGGTGTTGGAGATACATCGCAGGAAGCGATCGCCAGCGCGCTCAAGCTGGCGCTTCGCCGCATTGGCGCACGCTTCAACGCCGCGGAAGTGGAACATATCGAGTTGACGCAATATCCGTGGTTCTTTCTGGCCAGGGTCAGAGTCTATCCATTCCGTATTCAGCAAGGCGCGGCGCTGCCGGCGTCCAACGAATTCCTGCCTGCTCCGAGCGTCCAGCAAGGGCGCCTGCCGCAGCACGCAGCCGCCCTGTTCCCGTCCTTTGGCAGCGCCATGCCCCTGCTCAAGGAAATGCTGATCTCATCGCGAACAGCTCAGGTTCCCTAAGTCGGATGGAATCTACAATAACCACTTTATTCTGAATGCTTTCTACTATCTCCAAATGGAGGGGGATTCTGGAGCCGACGGTCAGACTTGAACTGACGACCTGCTGATTACGAATCAGCTGCTCTACCAACTGAGCTACGTCGGCCTGCTGCTCCTCCGATTGTATCGTTGCGCTGGCGGAAGGTAAAGCTCGGCTCTGACGGCTGCGCAGCCGGCGTCGCCGTCCTGCCCGGGGCAAATCGGCTATACTGCCGCTCATGCAAACAAACCCGGCCGAAGACTGGCAAAGTCTCACGGAACACTACCGCGAGATGAGCGACGGAGAATTGCTACAACTGGCGGCGGATTTCGTCGATCTGACCGAAACCGCGCAGCAGGTTCTGCGCAGCGAGATGAGGAGCCGCGGCCTGGGTGAGCCGCGAGCGGCGGGCGAAGCGCCAAGGGGGGCCGGTCCTTCCGCGCCTCCACGATGGGCCAGCTCGGTCGATCCGGATACCGGCGAGATCGAATCCCGCGTCCCGGACGGAGATGAGGAGGACGATTCTCCGGTGGACTACACCTGGAAAACGCTGCTGTGCGAGTGCAACGACCAGGAACAGGCGTGGCAAATATACGAGGTGTTGAGGCGAGCAGGGATTGAGAGCTGGATTGAGCAACCGGGATCGCGCTACTCCATCGGCGTCAGCTATCCACGCGTCCTGGTCGGCGCCGATCAGCTTGAGGAGGCGCGAGAAGTTGCCGCCAGGCCCATCCCGCAAGAGATCGTAGAACAATTCCGCACAGAGACGCCGGAGTTCGAACCGCCCAAATGTCCTGAGTGCGGCGCCGAAGATCCGGTGCTTGAGAGCGCGGAGCCGGCCAATGCATGGCTCTGCGAGGCCTGCGGGAACCAGTGGACAGAACCGGCAGCAGAGCCGGCTGGGAGCCCGGAAGAGGCTGAGCGATGAGCTCCCAGAAGACGGAAAGAGCCGCCCGGCAACAGGGCAGCTCTCTCCTCAGGGAGAATAGTTCCAACGGAGGCAAAGCCATCAGAACTTTCTGGCTGCATAGTAGGAGGGTGGGACGCGAGTGTCAAGGAGAAACCCATTTCTCAAATAACTATTTGTAATTCAATAAGTTAGAGGAATTTCCCAAGAATACGAGGGGGCATTGGTCTATTCGTCTTCCCATTCTTGCCTCCGTGCATCTCCGTCATTTCAGAATGTTTGCCTGGGTTTAGACCCGTTTTCCACCGCTGCGGAAGATGGTCAACTTTTCGCTTGCGGCTTGTCGAATGCCGGCGCGGATTCAACCCACACTTCACTCAAGCCGAGGCGGATGAACTCTATGTCGTTGACCGAGGAGACCGGCCTACCGCGGGCGATGCGGTAGAGGGCGCGGCCGCCGCCGAGGAATAGGGCCAGTAAAAAGGCGGCGCAGCAGCCGACGATGACCAGGACGACGATGCCCAAAAGCAGTTTGCCGGTCTTGGCCGCCTCCGACTCCGTGGGCTGAGGAATGGAGGTGAGATCGGCATCGAAGTGAACAGAAGCCAGCAGCTTGTGGGCCTCATCGGGAATGGCGTCGCCGCTCACGATAGCCACCAGAGGCCCGCTACGGCGCACCTCCAGCGACGCCTGGGTGGAGTCCATGAGCGGCTTGGGCCACGGCGGCAGGGACGTGTCGCCCGGCTTGGGGCTGCCCGCCTTCAGGTAGGCGCGAATCCGCGTCTCCTGGGCGGCGGCTATCTGCGGCGTGGGGTAGTCGACGATGGTGAGCGTGGCCGGACCGGAGCGCAGCGAGTAAGTTGCGGTTACGGCCTCCGCGCCGCGATCGAAGCCGACCAGCTCCGGCGGCAGCACTCCGCCGGCGCCCGCATAGCCCGCCGGACCCAGCGCGTAATGGGTTGTCTGCCCATCCAGCGATGCCTTGGGCAGGTTGCTCAGGATGGGGGGCGGCAGCGCCTTGCCTCCGTCAGAAGTGGGCAGCAGGCCGGCAAGCTCGCGCAGCTCACTGCCAGACATGGGGCCGATGGCGGAGAAGTTCGCGTCCGCCATGGTGTTGCCCACCCAGAAGAGCACCCTGTTGCGGTTGGATGTGGCGCCCAACCCGATCTCTTCCTTGGGCCAGCCATCCTGCCGGTAATAGCTGTAAGCGCCATAGGCCCCGCTGGCGTCGCGGAAGCGCAGCGCACGCAGGCTGAGCGTCTCGCCGTTGCGCTTGTAGCTGGCCAGCGCGGCGTCGGTGAAGTCGTACTCCTTGAGGGCCGCGGCGGCGTTCGGATCGGCCTGAGCGGGGTCGGTCACGGTCTTGGGAGGGTTCGCCGCCACCCATCCGGCAAAGGACTCAGGCAGCAGCGGTTTGGGCACAGGCGGAAGCATCAGGTGCGTGGCGCTTTGCGTAGCTGGGGCGTTGACCGGCGCAGACTGTGCCTGGGCAAAGGCGTCGGCCAGCACCAGCGAGCAAACCGTACAAGCCGCAATTGCAATCCAACGCACCGCGAAACGCTCCCGTCTTCAGGTTACACGCTTCCGATGAGTTGAAGCCATGCTCAGGCAACCTCCGGGGCAGCCGGCGCGGGAGGCGGAGGAGGATAAAGAAGGTCTCCCAAGGCCTGGTAGCGCCCACCATAGAAGAGCAGGGCGTAGTTGCGAATCCAGGTTGCAATGGGGCCGCCAAAGCTGAAGCCCACGAGCAGGGCAACGCTGAAGCCGATGACGCCGAACAGCACCTCGCCGGCCACCCGAACGACTGCGCCCACGCCGGTTGCGTCCGCCAGCACGGCGTGGAATCCCACTCCCGCCAGCGCCAGAATCCCGAAGAAGATGAGCATCGGGAGAACCAAGACGATGAACAGGGCGATCCCGGCAAGAATCGGAAGAAACAGGCGCAACAGCATGTAGGCGAAGAACCTCCCCTTCTCCGCTTCGATGCGCGAGCGAACGGCAGCCCACGCGTCCTCCGCGGAGGCGTCTTCCAGCGCCACATGCGTGAGCATGAAGTCGTGCAGCATCACATCCACAAGCCAGAACATCAGGCAGAGGAACAGAACTGCCGGGATGAAGGCGAGCACAAGAACGAGCAATCCGGCTGGATCGAGCTGGCTGCCGGCTTGCGAGGCTTGGTAGAGGTCGAAGAACCTGAAACCGAAGGGGAGCATTACCGCCGCGGCAATGCACAGCAAAAGGAGCCAGATCAGCAGGCTCATCTTGAAGAAGCGCAGCGCTTGCTCTCGATAGAGTCTCCATCCCGGCCGGATCTCTCTGGTCTGGGAGACCAGGCAGTGGAAGAAGGCGAAGCGGAGCCGGGTGACGAGGTAGAAGACGAAGATGCCGATGGCGATGCAGGCCAGGACGGCGACCACGATGAGCGCAATCACCTCATTGGGAATGTGGAATAGCACGCCGGCGTCGCCGCTGGGCGGAGAGGGATGGTGATCCCCGGAGTTGAGGTTGAGGTTGGCCGAGAATCCCTCGGTGATGCATGCAACCGCCGCCAGCTTCAGATAAGTTGCCCATTCGAAGGGCTGAAACAAGAAGCGCCTGGTGCGGTCAATGGCGGGGGAGATGGCTTGCGATGCAGAGAAGACGTACATGGGGCATTCTCCAATCCGGCTGAGTCTAGCGCAAAGCTGAAGGGACCGCAACGAGCAGTCGCCGCAGGAGACCATTCAAAGCATTGCTCTGAAAAGGACGGCCCGGCCCGACCCAAAGTTCTGCCAACCTATACGCTGCAACCGCGCGGGTTGTTCCATCGTTCGGGATTGGTAGACGGCACCCGCGCCCACCAGGCATCGAAGGCCGCCAGCGCGCGCGCGCAGACCATCCGGTGGCGCTCCTTCTTGTCGCGAACCTTCTTGCGCAGTTCTTCTTCGAGCGGCTCCAGCAGGTCGAAGGTGATGTTGGCCGGTTGAAAGTCCTTGGGGTCGGCGTGAGTAATGTAGTGGACGAGCGAGCCGAGGGCGCAGGCGCGGGGCGCGTGCGCCGGCTCTTCTCCGCGGGCCAGCGCGGCGGCGTAGATGCCGGCCAGCAGCCCGGTGGCTATGGATTCCGTGTAACCCTCGACGCCGGAGAGCTGGCCTGCGAACATCAACCACGGAGCCTTCTTGAGCCGCAGGTTCTCGTCCAGCAGCAGCGGCGCCTGGATATAGGTATTGCGATGGATCTGCCCATAGCGCAGGAAGCGCGCGTTTTCAAGGCCGGGAATCAGGCGCAGGACGCGGGCCTGCTCGGCAAACTTGAGATGGTTCTGGAAGCCGACCAAATTGTAGCTATCGGAGCGCAGGTTCTCCTTGCGCAACTGCACTACCGCCCAGGGGGTGTGTCCCGTGCGCGGATCTCGCAAGCCGACCGGCTTCATGGGGCCGAAACGGAGGGTATTGCGGCCGCGCCGCGCCAGCACCTCGATAGGCAGGCAGCCCTCAAAGTACCGGGGTCCCCTTGCGCCCGCATCTGGCGCATGGGGTGGAAAGTACCGGGGTTCCCATGCGCCCGCATCTGGCGCATGGGGTGGAAAGTACTCGAGCGTTTCCCACTCTTTGGCTTCGGCCGGCTCGGCCGCCAGCAGCGCATCGAGAAAGCGGTCGTACTCCTCGCGGTTCATGGGGCAGTTGATGTAGTCAGCTGTGCCCTTGTCCCAGCGGGCGGCCATGTAGACCCGCTCCATATCGATGGAATCCGCATCGACGATGGGCGAAATGGAGTCGTAGAAGGCCAGGTGGCCGGCGCCGGTAATGCGCTCGATCTCGGCGCTCAGCGCGTCGGAGGTAAGCGGACCGGTGGCCAGCACCGTGCACTTCGTGCCGTTCTCGTTTTGGAGGAGAGGAGTGCCGAGGCTGGTGACTTCCTCGCGGAAGACGCGAATCAAAGGCTGGTCGGCAATCGCCTCGGCAATGCGGCGGGAAAACTCGACGCGATCCACAGCCAGCGCGTGGCCGGCAGGGACGGCGGTCAGATCGGCGATTCTCATCAGCGCCGAGCCGGCCCGGCGCATCTCCTGCTTGAGCAGCCAGGGCGCAGTATTTGGCGACTCGCTCTTGAGGGAATTGGAGCAGACCAGTTCGCCAAACTCGATGGTCTGGTGGGCCGGGGTCAGGCGCGCCTTGCCGTTCACCAGGGTCCTCATCTCGTAGAGGTCTACCGCGCAGCCCAGACGCGCGGCGGTCAAGGCTGCCTCCGGGCCGGCCAGTCCGCCGCCGATCACGCGAATCCTCACCGTGCGGCCCCCGCTTGAATAACCGCAGGTTCAGATTCGCAGTCTCCCACTCTTTCGTCCGCCGCGGCGGACGAAAGGATGGGGCATCCGGCATCGGAGGCGGCGTTGGCCAGCCGCTCAAGCGCTTCGCCGCTGACACGCACATTGCGCCATTCGTCCAGAAACTCGGCTCCCATGGCGCGATAGAAATCGATGGCCGGCGTGTTCCAGTCCAGCACCTCCCACTGCAACCGCGGGCAGTTCTTCTCCACGGCGATGGCCGCAACCCGCTTGAGCAGAGCCTTGCCGATTCCCAGGCCGCGAAACTCCGGCTGAACGAAAATATCCTCGAGATAAAGTCCTGGACGCCCCGTCCATGTGGAGTAATTGAAGAAGTACAGGGCAAAGCCGGCCGGCTGGCCATCCTGCTCGGCTATCAGACAGAAAAAGAATGGATTAGGACCGAAGCCGTCGCGCCGCAGATCCGCCTCTGTCGCAGCCGCCGCTTGCGGCGCGCGCTCGTAGGCGGCCAGCGCTCGAATGAAGGCAAGAATCTGCGTTACATCCGCCTCAATCGCCGGACGAATCGTGGTTGCCATACATCTATTCTAGAGTGTGATACAGGCCACAAACGGCGGCCTTGCGGGCGCAATACCATGAGAAGCTGAAGATGGGTTCGCGACGGCTATTGCTCAAACTGCCATGCGCCCTTGTCTTGGGCCGCCGGTTGGATTTAACTTGAGTATCGTCCACCGTGGTACTCCGAGAGCTTGGTTTTGCGCTTCGGCGCCCTGCATCTGTAGTTGGATATCTGCTGTTGGTATAAGTTTTTCGAGCCTGCGGGCAGCCTCAATCCCGCCGCTCCCAAGGAGAAGAACATGAAGCGCACGATTCCACTTTGGCTGGTCCTGCCCGCCGCGGCGGGCATGCTGGCATTTGCCATGTTGCCTGCGCTGGCGCAGACGCCCGCGCCTACTGCACCGACTGTGCCCACGGGTAAGATTCATGGCCGCGTGACCAGTCCTACCGGGTTTCCCGCGACCAGCGGCACGGTAAGCCTCTCGACCGACGGCGGCCACACCTCCAAGTACACCTTTCAGGTTTCCGCGACCGGCGACTTTGCCGGCGAGGCGGCTCCCGGCACGTACACTGCTGTCTTCCGCCAGTTGGATACGCCACCAGAAAAGATGGTCGACTCCTTCGATGGCGTCAAGGTCGTGGTCGGCCAGGATGTGGTGCGCGATTTCGATATGTCCCGCAAGGAGTTTATAGACCGGCTGACTGAGGATCAGAAGAAGCAGTTGGAGGAGCTGAAGAAGAAGAATGCCGAAGCAATGAAGACCAACGAAATCATCAAGTCCCTCAACGCCGACTTGAAGGTTGTCAGCCAGGATTTCAAGGATGCCGATACCGCCGGAGCAACAGCAAGACAGACTCTTGGCGCAACGGCTTCCAACGCGGATGTCGAAGCCAGGGAAGCGGAGATCAGGCTCGCCAAGTACACCGAGATCGAGACTCTCATGCTGAAGGACACCGCTGCCAAGGCGGATGCCTCCGTCCTGTGGGCGCAGTTGGGGCAGGCGCAGGTCGGCCTCAAGAAGTATGACGAAGCGGAGGCGACCTTCAAGAAGACCCTTGAACTCGATGCGGCCTCCAAGAAGCCGAACATTGCAGTCCAGGGCACGGCCCAGAGCGGCCTGGGAGAGATCTACGCGCGTACCGGCAAGGTTCCCGAGGCGAATGCGGCCTACGACGCAGCCGCCAAGATCAACCCCACATCGGCGGCACTCTATCTGAAGAACGAGGCGGTGATCTTCTCGCAGATGAACAATACTGACGCCGAGGTGGCCGCGGCGGAAGAGGCTATCAAGGCCGATCCAACCCAGCCGATTCCGTATTACCTCAAGGGCGCTGGCCTGGTACAAAAGACCACTCAGGATCCCAAGACCCAGAAGCTCATTGCGCCACCCGGATGCCTGGAGGCCTACCAGAAATACCTGGAACTGGCGCCGAACGGTCAATATGCCAATGACGTCAGGGGCATCCTGGCTGGTTTCGAACAGAAGATCGACAACAGCTACAAAGCCCCCAAGGCAACCAAGAAGTAAGCCTGCTGTCTTTTCGTCTCAAAAGGGCGTCCGCCGCGGCGGACGCCCTTCGCTTCTCCGCGCTGCTCTGAGCCGCGCTGTTCCCTGGCTCTCGCGACCCTCTACAATCCATTCCATGAGCAATGAACTGCCCGGTTACGACGAAGCCGCTGAACTGGTTGCCGCATACTGCGCGCGGCTAGCCCGGTTGCGGCCCTCGTCGGAGTCGGTTGGGCTTGATCTCGCAGCGGGCCGCGTGCTCGCACAGCCTCTCTGCGCCGATCGCGACCAGCCGCCGTTTGCCCGCTCCACCCGCGACGGCTATGCTTGCCGCGCTCGCGAGGCCTTCATACACAAGTTCCTTCGCCTGGCCGGCTCCTCCCGCGCCGGCGACCCTCCAGCCGGGCCGCTGCCGAAGGGCGCAGCCTGGGAGATCATGACCGGAGCCTCCGTTCCAGCGGGCGCCGACGCGGTGATGATGATCGAGCACGTCGAGCAAGCGGGCGACCGGCTCCGGCTGCTCCCGCCGCGCAAGATCGAAGAGGGCGAGAATGTTGTGGACCAGGGCGCGCAGGCCCGCGCGGGAGACGAACTGCTCCCCGCCGGAACCGTCATCCACTCCGCGCAGATTGCCCTGGCCGCGGCCTGCGGTTACACCGCGCTTGATGTCTTCGCCCGGCCACGCGTGGCGATTCTGACCACGGGCGATGAACTCGTGCCCGTCGCGTTGCTGCCCGCAGCCGGCCAGATCCGCAACTCGAATGCTCCCATGCTGGCCGCGATGGTGGAGGCCGCGGGCGGCGAGCATTGGGTTCTGCCCACGGCCGCCGACAGCGCCGAGGCTCTCGACGCCGCGCTCGCCCAGGCTGCCGATGCCAGCCTGCTGCTGATTACCGG
>Ga0181526_10003869_pt1 | contig 11955 bp, 8 predicted proteins | sample PEATcosm2014_Bin_35_FD_119750 | JGI IMG/M metagenome (GOLD analysis project Ga0181526, IMG submission 119750) | Peatland microbial communities from MTU Mesocosm Facility, Houghton, MI, USA - PEATcosm2014_Bin06_30_metaG | ecosystem: Environmental > Terrestrial > Soil > Wetlands > Peat | place...
AACTGCCGGAAAAGTATGCCCGTCGTCCCGGGAAATAATGCCACCGGCACAAACACGGATACCAGAACCAGCGACGTGGCGATCACCGCTCCGGCCACTTCTTTCATGGCCACGCTCGCGGCATTGTGTGGTTCAGAAATCCCCTCAACGATATGCCGCTCCACGTTCTCGATAACTACAATTGCATCGTCCACAACTAGGCCCGTCGCCAGCGTGATCCCAAATAGCGTCAACGTGTTGATCGAAAATCCAAGCACCTTTACGAACATAAATGTGCCGATCAGCGAAACCGGTATCGTAATCGCCGGAATGAACGTAGTCCTCCAGTCCTGCAGGAATACGTAAATCACCAGAATGACCAGCCCAATCGCCTCCAGCAGCGTGATCAGCACATCCTTGATGGATTCACCAATCACCTCGGTGGTGTCAAACGCGATCGCATACTTCAATCCTGGCGGGAAACTCTTCGACAGTCGCTCGAGTTCCAGTTTCACGCCTCGGTCTACGTCCAGAGCATTCGCTCCAGGAAGCTGCGATATCGCAATCCCCATGGAGTCGCGGCCATTGAACCGCACCATGGTCCCGTAGTCCTCGGCACCCAGCTCCGCCCGCCCTATATCCTTCAGGCGCACCAATGTGCCGTCGGTCCCGGTCTTCAGGATGATGTTCTCGAACTGTACGGGCTCGGAAAGACGGCCCACGGCTCGCACGCTGATCTGATACGCCTGACCGGTTCGGGCCGGAGGCTGCCCCACTTGGCCTGCCGCCACTTGCACGTTTTGCTCCTGCAATGCGGCTAGTACATTGGTCGCCGTCAGGCCACGCGCCGCCAGACGCGAGGGATCGAGCCACAAGCGCATGGCATACTTCCGTTCTCCGAAAAGTGTGGCATCGCCCACTCCCGGAACGCGCTTCAACGCATCCTTCACATAAACGTCCAGATAATTGCTGATAAACAGGCTGTCGTATTGGCCCTTGTCCCCATACATTCCGGCCGCAAGAACGAACCCGGAAAACTGCTTCGTGATGATGATGCCGGTATTTTTCACTTCGTTGGGCAGTCGTCCCAGCGCTTGGTTGACGCGGTTCTGCACGTCCACGGCGGCCAGATCCACGTCTCGCGTGGCGTCGAATGTCACCGTGATCTGGCTTGTTCCGTCGTTTCCGCTCGAAGAAGTGATGTACTTCATCCCCGGCACGCCATTAATGGCTTGCTCCAGCGGAATCGTCACCGCGGATTCTACGGTCTGCGCGTTTGCCCCTATGTAGGAACTGGAAACCAATACTTGCGGCGGCGCCAGCTGAGGAAATTGCGCCACCGGCAACGACGGGATGGCGATTGCTCCGCCCAGAATAATCAGTAGCGCGCAAACTGTCGCGAACACGGGTCGCCGGATGAAAAAATCTACGAACAAGTCCCTTCGCAGCCTCTCTCCCGAATAAATTGGGTTTTTAACTGATGTGCTGCCGCTTACTTGCGGTTTGTTTCAGGCGCGGCGTTCCCCCCCGTGTCGGCTTTCGTTCCCTCGATTTGCTCGGCCACCGGTGCCCCATCCTGCAGGAATTGCAACCCTGAAACAATCACATGGTTTCCTGCGTTGATCCCCTCGAGAACCGCGTAGTTATTCCCTACAATTTCCCCCAACTTCAGCAGCCTCTGCCGTGCCACCGTCCCTTTGTCCTCCTTCACTGCCACAAACGCGAAGAATTCTCCGTTGATCCGTTGCACCGCGAGCACCGGCACCACTTCGCCTTCTCGAGTTCCCCACGTGATTTGCGAGCGAACCTGCTGAGCAATTCTAAAATTGCTCTTGGCATTCCCAATGGCTGCCTTGGCCAATACCGTTTGCGTATCCGAATCCACCTGCGGCGAGACAAACGTAATCTGCGTCTCCGAAAGCGCAGCCCCATTCTCATCCATTAGTTTGACCGGCAGTCCCAGGCGCAAATCGTGTGCGCGCGAGGCAGGCACGTAAATGTAGGCCTCCAGCGCCCCCGGCTCATCGACCGTCGTCAACAGCGTGGAAACCGTCACTCGATCGCCCATCCGCACCGGTATGTCACCCACGATTCCATCCATCGGCGCGCTCACGCGGTAATAATGTAACTCCACGTTCTGCTGCTGCACTTGATGCTCGAGCGATTTCAATTGCGCTACGGCCGCTTCGTAATTCGATTGCGCATTGTCGAAGTCCTGTTTGGGAATCACCCCGGCGGCAAAGAGCTTCTGGGCACGCTCCAGTGACACCTTGGCAAGTTGCGTGTTCGCTTCCTGCGCCGCTCGCGAAGCTTCTTGGCTGCGCACCGTGGCCTCCTGTTTCAGAGGGTCAATCTGCAGCAGGGGATCTCCCGCTTGAACCCGGTCGCCGGAGTTTACAAAGATCTTTGTGACTTGTCCTTCCACCTGCGGATTGATCGTGGCGGAATGCCGTGACTTTAGAATGGCCAGGTATTCTGTTGAACTCGCAATCTTCTGGGGTTGCGCAATATACACCTGCACCGGCATCGCCTGCGGCGTCCCGCCTTCCGGTCCTCCGGCGCTCGATTTCACGCCGCACCCCGTCAGCAGCAAACCAACGACGCAAGTCCCGGCCATGGCAGAGAAGAAGCTCTGCGCCCCAATAATCGCCTTGGGGCGAGAGTATTGCTCTGTGTGTGTGCTCTTCGGCATATACGGAGCACTCCATGTTACGACAAGGAGGATTCCCCTGCACAGAGTTCCTCCCTGATGTACCTGGAACTTTTTAGATGAGAAAGTTGAAGACTTCCGTTCAATACATGTCGGAGGGATCGATCTTCTTGCCAGATAGCCCCAATTGCAGCACTTCGATGTTTTCCGGCCGGTCAAATATCTTTCCGGGCAGCCAGTGCTTGATCAGTATCCGGAACCCTCCGAAAGCGATCCCCGCCATCGTGGCTATCACCATGAACAGTGTGGTGAACATAAAAATCTTGTATAGCATCTGAACCAAGGGAGGATCAGTGTACGACTGGTGCGGCTCGTTCCAGGTGACTTGCGTCTCGTAATTGACCCCGTCTCGAATCGCCTGGGCGTGCATTTCCGACGTCGCCGCGAACACCACCGATAGCAGGGAAGCTTTCCGCTCTACGGTTACGCCGCCGTGCTTCGCTGCGGCCGGCAGAGCCTGTTCCAGGTGGTGCCGATGATTTTCCGCCACCTGCGGCGTAGGATATTCGACCAGCAACAGCACTCCGCTCCCATGCTCGCCTTGATACCGCGCAAAGATCGCCTCGGCTTTGTCCTCGAAGCCCACTTCATTCGACAAATTCGCGTACGCCCCTTGATGCAACGAACTCATCGCGTTTCGGAATGCTTCTGGGCCCAGCGCATATTTTTCCGATCCGAAAATTCGCCATTCCGTCGGCAAATAACTCTTTAGCGGCGGCAGGGGAGAGGAGTCCGCCTTGGATTTCAGCACTGCAGGAAGGGCACTCAAGCTTTCCGCTTTCGCGCTCGGCGTGAGGGTGGCCTGCACTACCAGATTGCCCACCAGGATTTGTCCGTCAGTTAGATTAAGCGCGGAATCCGTCCCAACTCCCATATTCCGCATCCCTGGCGACAATAAAAATGTGTAAAACTCATACGCGCTGCTGGGGTCCTTGAGTTGGAACACCCGCAGGTTAACTTCGTCCTGGCCGTTGCGATACGCCCTTTGCTCGATCGCGCTCAGCCCAGACTCTTTCAGCACCTGCTCCGCAGAGGTCCCTTGCGCCCAGTTCGCTGCCAGGTCTTTTATAGCTATCGTTTTTGCAGGGCCTTCCGCTTCCCATGCTCCAACGCGCTCAGGCAGGATAGCGGTCTGCGCGCAGACACTCGCGCAGTGGCAGGCAACCAACACAGATACAAACATCAGATTTCGCATGACAACCTTTATGTTAGATGCCAATCGCCTACTTTTGGTTCCTGGATTGTTCAACTGTGGCGACTATGGGCGTCCGTGCGGGCCGCACCGTACTGTCCATGGCCATGCTGTTCAGGCTCTGCAGGTACGCGGACACACCTTGATACACGCCTTCGGCGATGTGCTGCCGGTGCTCCGGCTTTTTCAACAGCTGTTCGTCGGAAGCATTGCTCAGGAAAGAAATCTCCGTCAGGATCGACGGCATATCCGCCCCAATCAGTACCACGAAGGGCGCCTTGCGAACCCCGCGGTTTCTTACCGGTTTCGCCGTTTTCTGGATTCTCTTCGAAAGCGAATCCTGCACGTCTTCGGCAAATTCCTTGGACTCGTCAATCTTCTCCGTGCGCGCAATCTTCTTCACCAGGTCTTCCAGGTCGTGAATGCCATCTTGAGACACTGCGTTTTCTCTTGTTGCCACTTCCATCGCCTCGGGCGAACCCTTCAAATTCAAGTAGTACGTTTCCACCCCGCGCGCCCCATGATCCGGACTGGAGTTTGCATGGATCGAGATAAACAAGTCAGCCTTGGCATCATTGGCAATCCGGGTCCGCTCTTCCAGGGGAATAAACGTATCGTCCGAACGCGTATACACCACGTCCGCCCCCGGCAGTTTCTGCTCGATAATCTTTCCGAGTCTCAGCGCCACGTCCAAACAAAGGTCCTTTTCCATGAGGCCCGTCGGCCCAATTGTGCCTGTATCGTGCCCGCCGTGCCCCGCGTCGATTACGATTCGGCTGATCTTCAATCCCAAGGCGCGCGTCAATGTCGATTGCCCGTCACGCGTTGGCATCGGCGTGGCAATGGGTTGCACCAATTCCGGCTTGTTCTTCGATGTCGAGCTCGCCGCCCTTGTTAACGAAGTCTTGCTCGGCTCCGGCAACGTTTTCGCGACAGCCACACCCGATGGCGAGTCCTGCACTTCAAATGTGGCACTTGTTTGCGGTTTCGCGGCCGCTTGGTTAACCGACGTCTCCTCCGCTGCCAAATTTGTCTCCGTCGCTTGCGTCGGGCCGTCCGCACCCTTGCTCTTTCCGTTTTTCGCCGTTTCCGTCGCGTTTGTCTTGCCTTGCTTCATCGACGCATACAGTTCAATTACCAGCCGGGTCGGCTTTTTTGACAACGAAACCGCGTAATCCCTGACGCCATCCACGTCCAGCACCACGCGCACCACTCCAGACTGGTTCTGCGCCACTCGCACCTGGGTCAGCATTCCCCCGTTCAGGTGTACGTTGCCCCGCGCCACCTCGGGACTAAGCCGCGCTGCATGCAAGTCAAAATAAATTCGATCGGGATTGGCGATTCGCCCGGAGGAGTACTGCACGGAGTCCTCCAGGTCGATAATCACTTCGGTGCTGTCGGCGGTCACGTTCGTTCGAATTTTCTGTACCCGCGGCACCGCAACGGACTTCGCCAACTCGCCGCCGCGCAGCGTTTTCCGTAGGTCGCTTGAGTCGGCATCGGAGCTAACAGGCGTCGCGGTGCCTGCCTTCGCCGAATTTCTTGCCGCCGCTTCGCCCGTTTCTGCACTCTCCCTCAAGGACAGTTCCGCCAGCGCTTCCTGTACCTCCCGCTTGTGGGTTGTTCGTGGGTACTTTCTTGCAAAGTCCTGATACGTCCTGGTCGCTGCCGCGAGATCCCCCAGCTGGTCTTTCAGCAGGTTTGCCAGCCGCAGCATCGCATCCTGCGTGTGTTTGCTGCTCGGGTAATCATGAATCAAATGCGCGTACGTTTCTGCGGCGGTCTGATAGTAGCTCCGCCCGAAACGGTCACCCATTTCCGTGTTGAGTTCGGCAACCGCGAACAGCGCTTCCGGCACTTCCGTGGCGTGCGGTGTAATCATGTACACCCGCTGGTAACCCGCTACCACCTTCTTGTATTCGGAAAGCGTGCGTTGATCCGCTGCCTTGTTGTTCAGCAGCGCGCGCAATTCTTCGGCCCGCGCAAATTGCGAACTGGCCGCTTCCCGCTTTACGCTTGAACTCGTTGTTGTCGCTCGCGCGGGGCAGGGAACTAAGCTCGCCGACACCAAGCCAAAACCCAGCGAAACGACGGCGAACACCTTGTGGAAATTTTTTGCTCCCCAGTTCATCCGTTCCCCACTACTTCCCACCGCTCCATCCGCTTCTCAGTAATCATTCGTAAAAATAATTCTTCCGCTCGGATCCACCACTCGGTGGATTTGATTTGTCCTCGTGTACGCGCTGTCGAGTCTCCCCGAGCCGGGCCGGTAATACGCTTCTTGCACCCGCTGCACGTAATTCCGAGTTTCTCTGAACGACGGAATTCCATGGGCCCGATCCACCGCGCCTTCCCCTGCATTGTAAGCCGCCAGCGCCAGGTCGAGGTTCCCGTTGTAGCGCTCCAGCAAAGTCTTCAGGTATTTAACACCTGCATCCACGTTTTGTTTTGGACTGAACGCATCGTTCACCCCAAACCGCTGCGCCGTCGTTGGAATCAACTGCATCAGCCCGAGTGCCCCCTTGCGAGAAACCGCTGCGGGATTCCAATTTGATTCCGTCTCGATCACGGCACGTACCAGCGCCGGATCCACTTGATGCCGCTCTGCTGCCTCCCTCACCAACTTCTCCACGCCATCCCGGTCGATGCTCACCGCCGGCCGGTTTTCGCCCATAAATGAGAGTTCGCCCGGCATGTAAATGGTTGCGTGCGGCTTAGTGGCAGTTAGCCTCACCGGAGCGGGGTCCGCATTCACAAACATGCGGCGCCCGGTTCCATCGGTCATCGCGGCAATTTGTGCCCGCACGATCCGAGGTGCGGCCAGCAAGCCAACCAGCGCGACGGCAAACACGACTCCTGTACGCATCACCATATGGTTTCGAGTTCGACCGATTCGCCTTGGGGAAGGCATTGGTTTGTACACCAAATCCACGGCTGCGGTCCGCCTCCATTTTCTTGTGCGGCCCAGCAGAGTTTCTCTTTTGAGGTTCCGTCAACACGCAAGTAGCACTCAACGCTCTACTTGCGGGACACAACCCCGGCGCTAATCCAGATTATAGCAATGGTTCGAGCAGAGCGGGGACGCTTTGCAAGGCACTTTCTAGGGCCGATGTGTCTTTTCCGCCAGCTTCCGCCAGGTCCGGCCGCCCCCCTCCGGATCCCCCCACTTTCTTTGCCAGCGCCTGTATCAGCTTGCCAGCATGGACTTTAGACGTCAGATCCTTGGTCACCCCGGCAATCAACGCTACTTTGCCGTCCTCCACCATGCCCAGGGCTACCACCCCCGACCCCAGCTTCTGTCTGAGGGAATCCACCAATTGACGCAGTCCTTCCCGATCCACGCTTGCGACCTCTCCCACCACGACTTTTACCCCCTTGACTGTCTGGGACCGCCCAAACAGCTCACCCAGTTGGTTCAGTGCGCCCTTTCGCTTTTGTTCGCCAAGTTCTTTTTCCAGTTGCCGCGCCGTTTGCGCCAATTTCTCAACCGACGCCAACAACGCGTCCTCCCCCACGTTCAATTGTCCCGCCAACGCGTGCACAACCCTGGCCTGATTCTGGTAGTGTTCAATCGCTCCAATGCCTGTCACCGCTTCGATCCGCCGCACGCCCGCAGCTACCGACTCTTCGCTCACGATTTTCAACACTCCGATATCTCCGCCGCGGTGCACGTGTGTTCCCCCGCACAACTCCTTCGAGTAAAACCCCCGCGGCGACTGCGGATCAGGGATGGTGACCACCCGCACGTTGCTCTCCGGGTACTTGTCGCCAAAAAAAGCCAGCGCCCCTGAATTTAACGCTTCTTCGAGCGACATGACGCCCGTCTCAACCTGCGTGTTCAGTCGGATTTCTTCGTTCACCTGTTCTTCGATGTCGTGCAGTTCCTCCTGCCCAACCGGCGCGAAGTGCGAAAAATCGAACCGCAGGCGTTCCGGCGCGTTCAACGAGCCAGCCTGTTTCACATGCGTGCCCAAAATATTGCGAAGCGCCGCGTGCACAAAATGCGTTCCGGTATGATTGCGCATGATGCGCGCTCGCCGCTCCGCATCTGCAATCACGTTCACGCGATCCCCAACGCGCAGCGTTTCTTTTGCATTCACGCGGTGTGCGATCAATCCCGCCAGCGGATAATACGCCCCTGTGATTTCGGCGAGCTGCAACGCTCCGGAACCGTCGTAGAACCCTCCGGTATCTGCCATCTGTCCGCCAGACTCGGCGTAAATCACCGTACGATCCAGCACCACTTCGCCGCTCTCTCCCGCTTTCAACTCTCCTGCCGCGCCACTCTGGGTGCCGGCGCGGTGAGCGCCGCCCGAATGAATGATCGCTTCGATCCGGCAGTCCTTTGCCTGCGTCGCGGAATAAAAATCCGGCTCCGTCCTAAACCTTTCCGCCAGCTTGGCAAATGCCGGATTCGCCGTCTCCTTGTTCACGCCTTTCCACGAAGCCCGGGCTCGGGTCCGCTGCTCCTGCATCGCCTTCTCAAAACCGCTCTGGTCAAACTGCACACCCAGGTCTCGCGCCGCATCAATGATAAAGTCCATCGGCAACCCGTAGGTGTCGTACAACCGAAACGCGGATTCCCCGGGATAAACCGATTTCTTCTCCGCGCTCAGCGGTTTCAGTTCCACTTCCAGTTTGCGCAGGCCAACATCCAACGTGTGGCCGAACCGCTTTTCTTCTCCCAGCACAATCTCCGGAACGCGCGCCGCCGATGCCTCCAACAGTTCCGGGTACGCTCCTTCCATAATTTTTCGAACGGTCCCGACCATTTCCGCCAGGAACGGCTTGTTTGCCCCCAATAATCGGCCATGCCGAATGGCCCGGCGCATAATCTTTCGCAAGACGTATCCGCGCCCCTCGTTCGAAGGCAACACTCCGTCCGTGATAAGAAAGGTCGTCGCTCGCGCGTGATCCGCAATCACCCGCAACGAAGCGGCCGTCTGGCGTTTCTCTTCGGCAGCGAGCTCTCTCCGTTCGTCAATTCCCGTGAGTTCCGCGGCGCGATCAATCAGTGGCACAAACAAATCCGTATCGTAGTTCGAAATCACCCCCTGCAGCACCGCAGCCACGCGCTCCAGCCCCATCCCCGTGTCCACGCACGGCTTCGGCAACGGCGTCAACTTCCCGTTCGTGTCGCGATTGAACTGCATGAACACCAAATTCCATATCTCCACATACCGCCCGCAATCGCAGGGAAACTTGCAATCCGCATGTCCCTCATCCGAGGCTGCCGGCCCCATGTCGTAATGAATCTCGCTGCACGGCCCGCAGGGCCCCGTGTCTCCCATCGCCCAAAAATTGTCCTTCAAGCCTGGAACCGCGAATATTCGATCCGCAGCCACCTTCTGTTCCAGCCAGAATTTCTTCGCCTCTTCATCGACGCCCAGCTTCGTCCCGGGCGCAACCTCTGCTCCCCCGAAAATCGTGACATATAGCTTCTCTTTCTCAATCCCAAACCATTGCAGTGAGGTAACCAGCTCCCACGCGTAGGCAATCGCCTCTTTCTTGAAATAATCTCCGAACGAAAAATTTCCGAGCATTTCGAAAAACGTGTGATGCCTCTTCGTGAAGCCCACATTTTCCAGGTCGTTGTGCTTTCCGCCCGCCCTTACGCACTTCTGCGCCGTCGTCGCCCGTGTGTATTCGCGCTTTTCCAGCCCCAAAAACACATCTTTGAATTGATTCATCCCCGCGTTGGTGAACAACAGCGTCGGATCGCCGTGCGGCACCAGGGACGATGACCGCACGCGCCGGTGCCCTTTCCCCTCGAAAAATTGCAGGAATTTCTCGCGCACCTCGTTGCCTGTCAGTTTTTTCCTGGCTTCTTCCGTCACGTCTGCCTCATTCGAATCCTAGGTGGAAACACTTGATTATCGCAGAGCCGTCAATTGCCCCGCAAACGCATCACACACACTACTCGGGCTGGCTCTCCACTTCCGGCACATCTTCGTGGGTCACCCGGTGCAACTCCCGCCGGATCACCTCCGCGGGAAATCCCGCCCCAATCAACGACCGGTAGATCGAAGCCATCTTTTTCGCATCCATCTCCCCGCGGAACATCTTCAATTTCCGTTCAATCCGTTGCCGCACCACCACCGCCGGGTCGGTCTCTTCTGCGGAGTCTTTCAACGCCGCTTCAATGTGCCGGTCGGGAACTCCTCGTGCGCGAAGTTCCCGCGCGATCCGGAACTGTCCCTGCTTCCGGGTTTCCACTCTGTGCTGCGTGAACTGCTTCGCATACCGTGCGTCATCGATCAAATTCTCCCGTTTCAAACGTTCGACCACGGTTTTAACTAGCTTCTCATCTTCGCAGCGCCGCGCCAGTGCCTTCTTCATGTCAGAAACGGAGTGCGCTCGCCTCATCAAGACCTTGATCGCCGCGTCATACAAGTCCGATTCCGTCTCCATCTGCCGTGGTTTGCCAAACATGTGGGAAGCATAGAGGAAGAACGACCGCCTGGCCAGTGAACAGTAGCGGAACGTAGCGGAACGGGCCAATGGGGGATAAACATAAGGCCGTGCGCCAGATCACACACCCCAAATTGGTCCTACTTCACAATTAAGTACGTAGTGATTGAAAATACAGCACTTCGCTGCTATCCCGATTGGCATCTCAATTGCCACTTATAGGGAGGGGAGAACTTCACCATGGCTTACGTCATCACTGACACTTGCACAAAAGACGAGCATTGCATCGAAACTTGTCCGGTCAACTGCATCCATCCTACTAAGGATGAAGCAGACTTCGCTACCGCACCTCAGCTCTACGTGAACCCGGGCGAATGCATCGATTGCGGCGCTTGCGTGCCCGTCTGCCCGACTGGTTCGCTCTTCGTGGTCGAAGAATTGCCCGAAGAGCTCAAGCCTTTTATCGATAAGAACGCCGCGTATTACAACTAATTCTGCGTCCCATTCCGTCCCGGAGCTCACGCCGCCCAGCGGTGAGTTCTCGGCACGGCAGTCGTATCTTGGTTACCTCACTCGCTGGCCGGTTTGGCCCCCGGCAAACGGCTCTTCAACAATTTGATCTGTCCATTGTGGTTCGCCTCGTGTTCCGTCACGTGGAACCATTTGCAGAAATTATTCGTGGGACCCCACCCCCACGCCTGGTCCACCGTCATCAGCCATGCGTCATCTTTCTTGCGAAATTCTTCCAACGTTTTCTCCCGGGTCTCGTTCAAAATATTGACGTAATACTCCAGGTTGTTTCCCACAATCGCTTTTCGCGCGGGCCCTCCCAATTCCATCGGCATTCCCCACTTTTCTTTCCAGGCTTCCGGCATTTTGCCCGGCGCCAATCCCTCCAGCGTGTTCAACTGGAAGAATTTTTCCACCGCTGCCAGGTGCATCAACAACGCCCCAATCCTGTTCGCTTTCTCGTCCAACAGAAAGTCCAGGTCCTTTTGTGACATCCCTCTCACGGAATTCAAAACCTGCCAGCGCATGAACGCCATTTGCGAGACTAACGTACCGATCTGCGGCGTATACCCCTTCTTCGGACCCACGATGAACAGATCGCTATCCTCCGAATACGATCTCTCCGCCATCAAGCCGATGCTGGCGATCCCCGCGGTGAGTGTCGCGGAACCCTTCAAAAAGTCTCTGCGCCCGGGAAACAACACTAACTTGCTCATAGCCATCTCCAATTTGAACGGCGCACGAGGGGGAAGGGAACTCGCGCGCAATTTCCGCGCATAATACACCCGTTTGAACCCTCAGCAAGGAAGGAATTCTACCTGCGCGCAATCCATAGCAATTTGCGAAAAAGGACGGCTAGAGCCTGGGACGCAAAGACAACTCTGCTTATTGCGAACTGATAACTGAGTACCGACTGCCTTCTATTTGTGCGAGAAACGGTCGAAATCCGCCATCTGCGACGCCATCTCTTCTCGCGCGGCGTCCGCGGCAGACCGAATACCTTGAATTCGCAGTTTGAATTCGTCCGGATTCGAAGCACGCAGCAACGCTTCGTCCAACGTGATGAGTTCCTTGGAATACAGGTCAAACAGCGACTGGTCGAACGTCTGCATCCCGTATTGCGAAGTGCCCGCTGCGATCGCGTCATGAATCA
>Ga0181526_10003873_pt1 | contig 11950 bp, 11 predicted proteins | sample PEATcosm2014_Bin_35_FD_119750 | JGI IMG/M metagenome (GOLD analysis project Ga0181526, IMG submission 119750) | Peatland microbial communities from MTU Mesocosm Facility, Houghton, MI, USA - PEATcosm2014_Bin06_30_metaG | ecosystem: Environmental > Terrestrial > Soil > Wetlands > Peat | place...
ATCCCCAAAGTGTTCGACGAGGCCATCGACAACTGGGTTCCTGTTTGAGCCAGAGCCGCTGACCCTTGCTAGGAAGGCGGGTCAGGAGTAGCGGGTTTCACCTGCTGAATTGTCGTGTCATTGGTCCACGGCAAGTGAGCATAATCCTCGTACGCAGCCCCGCTACTTCCACAACCGGGCTGGCCGACATTAAGTTGATCTGGTCGTCGGTCTAAAATACGATCAGGGCCTGTTCCGCCTGTTCTTTCCACAAACGCCTCCAAATCAGTTTCACTATGGACCTAAGAAAGACTCTTATCTTGCTCGTTATATTTGTCGGTACGTCTGTCACACCCGGCTTCGGCCAAGTTTTCTGGAGCAACTACAGCCCCTCCGGGGTCACCGACGACATCTGGTGCGTAACCTATGCCAACGGCACATTTGCCGCCGTCACTGATCAGGGCAACCTCCTTACATCTGCCGACGGCTTGACCTGGAGCAGCCAAACGATAGCTGCCGGAACCTGGCTCGTGTCCATTGCCTACGGAGGTAAGTCAGTGAATTTTCCCAACGGGGTGTGGGTAGTTGTCGGAGACAAAGGCACGATTCTTGTATCAGCGGATTTAAAGACGTGGGCGAGTGTTACTGGCGTGACACCGAATAAGTTGAATGGCGTCCTCTTTGCCGATGGTCTCTTTGTAGCCGTAGGCGAAGACGCTACTATCATTACTTCGCCAAACGGTTTAAGTTGGACAGTACAAACTGCGCCTGTCGCCGTTACAGGGTTTTTGCACGGCATCACGTACGTCGCTAGTGGTCTATCCACCCAAGATGGGGCTGCGTTCTTTATTAGCGGAGCGGATGGGGTTATCCTAATGTCAGATATACCCACCGCTGGCACACAAGAGTACGTTGTAACTCTGACGAACCTGTCAGGAAGCGCCGCGGGAGCACCTTTTGAAGCAACTCTAGCTGAATCCAACTTCACTTGGGGGACTTATACCGGGCCATTAGCGGTACTCGCAGGAAATGGTGCGATTCGTTCTTTCTTAACCAACAACAACTCCCCGCTCCCCTATGTGTTTACCGACGAAATTGGCAGCGGCCTTCCCATTCCAAACGTTGACTATCGTGGCCTTACGAATGGCAACGGGTACTGGGTTGCGGCTGGTGAGCAGGGTACCATCCTAAGCTCGCCGGACGGCGTGACCTGGACGCAGCGATTTGCCGGGAACAGTCCCGCGACGGTAAGCACATCCACCCTCCTGAGTGCTGCTTACTCGTCCGTATTACAACGTTTCGTGATCACCGGTACGGGCGGCACCATCCTTGTTTCCAATTCCACGCCCACCGTGTTTGCGAATGTGTCCACACGTGGTTATGTGAACAGTTCGGTGAATGGTGCCCTACTGGATGGCGGTTTTGTCATCGAAGGCAACTCCGCGAGGACAATCCTCATCCGCGCCGATGGTCCCGTGCTTGCCACTTTTGGGGTGTCCGGCTCGCTGCCCGATCCGGTCCTCACGGTCTACAACAGCAACGGGACTGCGATTGCGACGAACACTGGTTGGACGACCAACGCAAATCCCACAACAATCTCCACTGCGGCGCTTGAGACAGGAGCCTTTGCCTTGCCCAATCCTAGCAAGGATTCGGCACTGCTACTGATGCTCCAGCCTGGGTCCTACCTGGAGGTAACTCTGGAATAGCCCTAGTAGAAGCGTACGCCGATTAGCCGCGACACGATGGCGCAGCCGAACCGACGGAGATTGCACCCACTCGCCTTGCCTGCTGAGGTTGGCAGATCAGGGCGAGTTCGGCCTGCATTCTCCGTGCCGGGCTGTCGAAACATGAGCCTCAGCGCCATCAGATCGCAAACAACTGGAATCCAAGGAGCAATTGTCTATGGAAAGCGAAGCATTGGAAGCAGCGTTGTCTAGATTGGATACGTGGCGGGATTTATTTGCCCTGTTGGTGGTTGTCGGAGTTGCGGGCGAGTTCTTTGTGGGGTTCAGGTACTCCGCCCGAAACAAACAATTGCAGGCCATCCAGCATACGGAGGACCAGCAACGACAAGAGGCCATGGCTAGATTGCACACGGAGGCTGAGACAGCCCGCACGACAGCAGAGTCTTTCAAACTCGACATAGCGAAGGCCAATGAACGAGCCGCATCCGCTGAAGCAAAAGCTGCACAGTTTAATGAGATCGCTGAAAGAGAAAGGCTCGCTCGGCTACAGCTTGAGGAAAAACTTAGGCCTCGATTGTTAACAGACGAGCAAAAGTCGTTGGCAATCGATGCTCTAAGCCATTTCGCAGGAGCAACTGTTGATATGATCGCGGTCGGCGATACAACCGAGATCGCACAGTTCTCCGGAATACTACAATCCATGCTTGCCTCGGCTGCTTGGCATGTAAGGGGTCCGTGGAGCACAATGGGTGGGGTATCTGTCAGAGGCGTTTTGGTATGCACCCAAAACGGAGCTGATCGCACCACCGAAGCTGCCGCCAACTTGCTTGTAGATGTCTTAATTAAGCAGGGGATATTGTCCGCCAAGTGGGATTCTTTCGACGCCGGTAGTTTGCCCGCAGCACTGGCAGGGCCGCCATGGGACAGTAAGAATACCGCTCCAATCAGGATATTCGTTGGGGAAAAGCCATAGTTACTTACCCTACTGCCCCGCCCCTTATGACGGGCTAGCTGCTTTCCGACCCACCGTGATCCGTTATGCTGTCCTCCTATGGACCGGCAGCACACCAGGCGGCTCTTCTCAACACCTCCCATCGAGAAAATACCTATCTCCAAGAAGGACCTGCGTCTCGGCTCGGCGCAGCAAACCCATGTGCACCACACCTGCACGCTTTCCCAGTGGGCGGAGCACCTCCGCCAGCAGCCCGGATACCGGTGGGTCGGTTTGACGGCCAAGGCATGGCTGCTGCCTGACGGTGTCACGATCCAGCCGCTGGGTGGGCAGATGCACGACACCTGGCTGCAGTCGCACCAAGATGTCGCCAGGCGGTTCGGACTTACGGCGGCTGACCTCGAAGGCGACCACCAGCAGGTGCGCATTGCAGCCCTCCTGCATGGCTTCATCCGCGTCGCATGGGAGCGCAGCAACGGTAGGCTCACCATCGAGGGGATCGACAGGCATTACACCGGCACGGCCAAGTCCGCCCTCTTCATGCTAATTGCGGACAACGCCGAGGCCGTCGATCGGGTCACGCTGAATGTGCTTAGTGGCGACGGCTGCAGGCTCGTTGTGACGACGAGTCAGGACCTCTTCACCTATGACGGGCCAAAAAAGCTAGACCACTTGCCTGAGGCGCTCGCCGGGGCCTGCGGTTTCATTACGTCATCGACCAAGTCGGGGCGGGATTGAGAAGATGACAATCAAGGACCTGCCAGACGGCTTCCTTGGGCGGCAGATCTCGTTCGCCGAGAGCCCTACTCGGGCCGTGGTCCAAGCTGTGGTGCGCTCCCAGAAAGGCGGCATGATCGTGTTTCCCGTGGGTGTGAGCGGCACCGTGGGCATCGCCGCCCTAGCCTTTGCGAAGGCTTGGGTCGGCTCGCTGGGAAGGAAGCCTAACCGGCGATCTCTGCAGGCGATGAGGGACGCGGGCGTTCCTTCAACATTTTGCCTACGGAAATACTTCCGTGGTCGTTACCGGTCGCAGGCAGGAAGCGTCTACAACAAGCGGTCGCTAACCATGGAGGTGCTTTGCTTGACGAAGCAGGAGGTCATCAAGCTGGCCACCGCGCTCACCGAGAATTTTCACCTGGCGTCCGTGCTGGTGAAGGACCACGCAAGCGGGAAGGTTTACATCGTGGACGGGAAGCTAGGTCATAGACAGCACTGGTGACCCGCCACGGGAAGCATGGGTGAGACGGTTAAATGTAGCAGTCGGCCATCAATTCTCGTATCCGGGTGCCTGGTACGGCCATTCCTGATGCCCTCCACGCCATTTTGATGCTCGTTGGAGCGTAGACCTGCTCCCACGTGCCCCAAGAGCCTCCATGGGCTGTTTCTGTGCCCGTATGACGGGATGGCCGCTTTTCAATTGGCCCCTCTCCGTTAAACTCTCGCCTTATGGACCGCCAGCTTAGCAAATCGAGTCAGACCAGGAATCGAGCCCATCGTTTGGTCTCTGGCATCTTCGACTTCACTGAGTCTGCAAACGAAGCCGTCCTCCGAATGCTCACGCCCGAGGAACGAGGTGGCATCGTCGTCTTCCCCGCCAGCGCCGAGGTGGGGGCGGACATCCTCGGCTTTACCGTGGCGTGGCTGTTCGGGCTCTACGACCGGTTCAAGCCGTCCAGCCGGATAGTGAAGGCAGAGAAGGCCCTGACAGGGGCAGGCTTTCCCTTCGGGGCGAGCTTGGGCCGCAGATTCACAGGGCGTTACTGCGGCCCGACAGGAATATTGTTCAACGAGGAGTCATCAACCCTTGAGTTGTTTCTCATCCCGAAGAAAGAACTCCTCAAGTTCTCTGCCGCGCTGGCCCAAGAAATGCAGGAGCCCCTCTTGGTCAAGATCGAGGCCAAAGGAGAGGTCTATTTTGTAAACACCGGTCACTCTGAACTGTGACTGCAGCACAAAGACCAATTGACGCTGCATTCAGGACTTGCCCTACCCCTCACCGCGCCGGCTCCGGCACAGGTGCGGCTTTGGCGGTTAATCGGTGTAAGCCTCGAACAAGGCTATGCCCGAGTTACCCTTGGCCGACGTGATTTGGGCCGTGTAGGCCCCCGGCTGCAGCGTTAGCAGCAGTGCAGAGTCCGCGCTTGGGTTGGGCAGGGCATAGGCTCCCACTTCGAGCGCCGCAGTTGAGATGGAGCCCGGGTTGGTGTTGGTCGTCCATCCGGTGTTCGTCGCGACGACGTTTCCGCTGCCGTCGTAAACCGTGAGGACCGGGTCAGCCAACGGGCTCGGCACGCTGAATGCGCTTAGGGACGGGCCATCAGCGCGGACGAGAACTGTTCGAGGGGCGGTGCCCTCGATCACGAAGCCGCCGATGAACGTCTGGGTGCTGCTGACAAAGCCGCGAGTTGACACGTTGCCAAACTCGGTCGGTGCGGAGTTGGAAACGAGGATGGTGCCGCCTGTGCCGGTGACCACGAAGCGCTGAAGCTGCGACGAGTAGGCAGCGCTCAAGAGCGTCGCCGTGCTGAGCGTGGAGGGGCTGTCCCCGGCGAAACGTTGCGTCCAGTTTATTCCGTCTGTCGAAGTTAAGATTGCCCCCTCCTCACCCGCCGCCACCCATGTTCCGCTGCCTTGGGTGAGGCCCCGGAAGCGAGCCGACGTACTTGGAATCGATACTGAAGCCCAGTCGCCGACGAAAAAATCCAACGATGCCAGATCGTAGATCGGTGGGCCGTTTGGATTGAATATAATCGTGCCACTCGCCCCAGTTGCCACGGTTCCAACGGGATTGGAGGTGGCGTATAGCACTGCCTCAAGATCTTGCGACTCTGAGGGACCAACTGGGTATACGACCCCTGCGTCGGGATAATAAACCAAGAAGGTGCCATTCTCTCCACTTATCAAGGTGAATCCTGAAACCGGATCATAGGTTATGCCGTGGAGAAAGCCAGTGACCCCTGAAGGCTGGACCTTCCAATTACTCGCGTCAGGCGATGCGATGATCGTTCCACTCTCACCCACGGCCACCCAAACAGTTCTGCTGTAGAGCACGCCGTCTAGCCTGTTCGTGGTGCCGGACTTCGCGTTTGCCCAGGTCTTGAGGTCTGTTGATACGAGGATCGTACCGCCAGCTCCTACCGCTACCCATGTGCCGTTTCCGTAAGCGATGGATACCAGCCACACACCCGGTTCAATAGCTTGGTTGCTCCAGCTTAGCCCGTTGGTCGAGGTCAACAGGTTTCCCTGATTCGTCACGGCGGCAAAGGTGCTGTTGGCGTAGGTTACGCACCAAATGTCGTCGGTGACCCCGGCTGGACTGTAGTTGCTCCAAAATATCTGGGCAAAGCCGGGCATGACGCCTACCGCGACGAACATGGTGAGCAATGCAACGGTCTTCTTGAGGTTCATCGCGGTATGAAGGCTAGTCTGTGTACGCCTCAAACAAGACTATGCCGGAGTTGCCGCCAGCAGACGTGACTTGAGCCGTGTAAGCTCCCGGCTGGAGCGTCAGCAACAAGGCCGAGTCCGGGCTGAGGTTTGGCAGAGCGAATGCGCCTACTTCGAGCGCCGCCGTGGAAATCGACGCGGGGTTCGTGTTAGACGCCCACCCGGCATTCGTTGCAATCACCGTCCCGCTATTGTTGTAGACCGTCAGAACCGGGTCGGGTAGCGGGTTCGGCACGCTGAAGGTATCTAGGACTGGCCCGTCGGCGCGAATCAGAACCGTTCTCGGAGCCGTGCCTTCGATCACGAACCCACCGATCAACGTCTCGGTGTTACTGACATAACCCCGGCTAGACACGTTGCCGAATATGGTGGGTGGAGCATTCGAGATCAGTATGGTGCCGCCAGTTCCGGTTACCACAAAGCGCTGTAGCGCCTCCGAGTAGGCCACACTCAGGAGCGTCGAGGTGGTGAGCGCTGAGGGACTGTCGCCGGAAAAACGCTGGGTCCAGTTAATGGCGTCCGTTGACGACAAAATGGTGCCGTTGTCCCCAGTAGCCACGAACCAGCCATTACCAAATGCGATTCCCCACAAGGTCGCCGAGGTGTTCGGTACCACAGAGCTAACCCAATTCGTCGGCGGTACCGCGACCATTCCAGACAATGTAAGCGGGCAATGGATGATGAGCCCGCTGCCGCCAACAGCAATGTAACTCGATACGGAGTTGTCGGCGCTTGTTGACCCAAAAGCCATCGCATTCAGACCACTGGGAGCCCCCGTTTCTATTACCGTCGGTGTTACTCCGACCTGGACGTTGTTGAGGACAATGCCGCCCTGTCCACACACCACGACGTCTACGAATAAAGCGGTAATACCTGTCAGCGAGTTGGTCACTCCCGATGGAATATTCACCCAATTCGTCCCATCCGTTGAGCTCAGAATGGTGCCGCCATCTCCCACTGCAATGAAGACACTCCCATGTGGAGGTGTCGCCCCAGAGTCGAAGGCCACGCAGTTCAACTTGTTGGTCATTCCAGAGTTTGCTTTGACCCACGTCTTGAGGTCCGATGACACGAGGATCGTGCCCTTGTCACCGACGACCACCCATGTGCCGTTTCCGTAGGCGATCGACATCAGCCACACACCCGGATCAATAGCTTGGCTGTTCCAGTTGAGGCCGTTGGTCGATGTGAGGAGGTTCCCTTGGTTTGTCACAGCGGCGCACGTGCCGTTGGCGTACGTCACGCACCAGATGTCATCCGTGATTCCAGCGGGGCTCTGGTTGCTCCAGAAGATCTGGGCGATGCCTGACGTGACGCACGCCGCGCCGAAAATCACGAGCAGGGCTAGGGCCTTCGTGAGGTTCATGGTGGGACTGATTTGGACGCTGGAAACCGCAATTGCTCCCAGTTTACGGGACTCGTGACCTTGGGGCAATACGTGGCACCAGCCCAAGGACTACGACAACCGACCCACCAAAACCCGCTACTGGCTCCCAGCCCAGCCAGCCAGCCCCTCACCGACCCGACTCCGACGCAGGTGCGCTGGGCTGCAAGTTCGTAACGATCCGCTACAAGCTCTGTCCCGCGTGGTCTCTTTTCAGCGCTCGTTCTTCGGCGAGCTTGACTAGGATGCCGACGATGAGCCCGGTGACTGCGCCGAGTGCCATCCATTCGATAGTCCCAGCCGCCTCCGCACGTCTAGGGACCATCATAAACCCACGGTTCAAGACCGCAAGTTCCGAGAGAATCAGCCATGCGGCGCATCCACATGCTGCCGAAACCGCGACGGCTGTCTTCGATTTCGGCTTCAGCCCCCGTCGGTAGAACCATTCCATAGCTACCGTGAAGAAGATACTTGGGACGAGGACTAGAACATAGTACAAGGCCATACCAGCAAGCACCTCGGTCCACCTGATGTGTTGGCTGATGTGTTCCTTGTGTGCGTTACCAACTCCTCCAATGGCCATACTGAAACCCACCGCGACGATCATGATCAAGACGGTCACATTCGACGGCAGAAGCAGGTTCATGACGATGCGCTTCTCTGGCTTCATGGGTTATCCCACTCCATTGACCCGGAAGTTGTAGAATGTCTTCGTGGCTGGATCGTACTCGATCTGCCAGAAGCTAGGGCCGCCGTCCAACACCCAAACGTATTCGGAATGCCATGAGGGCTCAGTTGTCCCGGGTAGTGCTCTCGTGAGGGCGATCATTAACCGAGGGAAGAAGTTGAGGTGAATCATCTTCTTTCCGCCCATCGTATAGCCGACGACCTGGCAGGCGTAGTTCGGCCTGAAGCCAATGATACGGCGACAGGCCCTTTGCTCGTATCGTACCATCGGCGGGCTCTTTTTTGCTGATTTCTCCCGTTGTTCCATCTCGAACTCCCTCACATACGAGAAGGCGGCTTCTATTACCGTCGGGATGTCCTCTCTGGAGGGTGTCCACATCCCATGGAATATGGGCCAACCTTTTAGATCCTCTCGGGCGCTTGTGAGAATCACCCAGGTGGTCTTATCCTGAGCGGCACGGTAGAGACTCACGCTGTCGGGGGTATGCGCTGCCATCGCAATTCGCACGGGATCGTGAAATACGCCCACCTCTTCACTGATCTGAACATCCAGGATATGATCCTGAGCAACGGCGTACCAGACCATGGCATTAAATGGCCATACTCGTACCGAGTAAATCCATACAGAGTCACCTTGCGTAGAAATGAGTGTCGATTCAGGTTTCCCAAGAGCGTGAATGATCTCGGCAGTCGTCTTGGGGTCTCTCCCGTGGTCAAGGATAAGAGCAGATCGCGCCGACAGAGCGTTCATGGCCAGGGTCCACGCTCCTATGAAGGCCACTGATCCCGCGAGGAGCGAGAGCCGGGCCTTTTTCAAGAAAAGCCCCGCCACAAGTGCACCCACACCAAGGGGCACGCCCACAAGGTAATAAATCTCAAGTAGCCGAAACATGGGCGAAAGGGCATGAAGCGTGGCTCCATGCCGATATTATGACGCTGCAGGGCTCTGGGCCAGACCAAAGCCGGAGGCATGGGGACTGCCCTGGGCTTGCTCACGGTCATGCCAGCATATCATCCCGCCAACCGTGTGGTGGAAGCAGGCATTCCTGGCGGAATTCTAGCCCTTATACCGTCGTAGACCTCATCACGGTCCTCCAGGGGCCTTTACGTCGCCCTCATTGATCCGGTGCCTAACCCTATCACCGATCGGCCCAGGCGCAGGGCGGTTGTTAAGTTGGCGAAGAAGGGCTTCAAAATAAGAAGGCAGGATGGGGGCTGGCGTTGGCCTGCCGGTGGTGCCATTGTCGGAAGATTGGCACATGAACCTGCCGCCCCGATCGCTCCTCGTTGCATTGGGAATGGCGATTTCCACCGTCGTCCGTGCTCAGCTTACTGACGAGCAGCGAATTCTGCACAATTTACCTGCTCCAACTGCACATACCCGAGAAATCATGTTCGACGAAGAAGTGCGGCCTTCTGCTACGGACCCAGCGATTAAGACGTTCGACAACCCGCACGGAATCTTTTTTCCGGTAGGTAAACGCCAGCGGAATCAACTGCTGCTTTTTATTACGGGTACCCAACTGCCTGAGAAGAAGGGTCAACCCCAGAAGCCGATCTACCAGCGGTTCCTCAAGAACGCGGCCCTGAGCGGATACCACGCCGTGTTTCTGATGTACCCAAATGATGTGGCGGCTGCCGAAGCCTGCAGCGCCAAGCCCGACCGCGACGGCTTTGCCCTGTTTCGCTGGGCGATCATCGAGGGTGGCACCAACGCCTATATCAACATCCCACGGGCCGAGAGCATCGAGAACCGTACGATCAAGCTGATGCTTTACTTGCAGCGCGAGCACCCCGGCCAGAACTGGGGGCAGTTTGTCGTCAATGGCCAGGTCGCCTGGGACAAGGTCGCCGTGGCGGGACAGTCACAGGGCGGCGGGCACGCGGCCATCATTGCAACACGATACCCTGTGGCTCGGGTGCTCTGCTTCGGTGCTCCCAAGGACTACAGCCGCTATTTCCATGAACCGGCCAAATGGTATGAATCCTCAGTCACGCCCATGAGCCACTTTTTTGCCTTCAACAATTATCAGGACGATCAGGGATGCACTCCCGAACAACAGGTCGAAAACATCAAGAAGCTCGGCATCGACAAGGTGGGCGTTGCGGACGTGGATAAGGAACCCCGTCCTTTCCACCACGCACACGTTCTGTTCACCAACTGGCCCGGAATTAAGACCGACAGCCTCTCGGCTCACTTCTCGATGCTTAGCCCCAAGATCCTCGACAAAAAGGGCATCCCTCTCTTTCGATCAGTGTGGCTGTACATGCTCAACGCTCCAACGGACGGGACGGAACCGCCTCCTGAGGACGAGTCTCCCGGTCCTCCCGAAAAGTCGTAATCGTCGGGCGTAGGATCGCCGCAGACTGGTGGCCGCCATCGGCACAGCACCCGCATCATTATGGTGAATAGCAGGCAATAACCATGGCTGTGCCGCGCAGACAATGACAGCCAGCCACCGAGCAGTGGTGATGGTCATGATGCACCGGCTGCTCATGCCCATGAAGATCATCATGCCAGCGTGAAGATGATGACACGCGATGACCATATGACCATGGATCTGCTGCACAGGCGATGACCTCATGACACGTTGCCACTTCATCCCAAGCCATTTCAGCAATGGCCCATGCTCATCATCGTCATCAGACGAATTATGATCAGCCATGGTGCTGTGATGGCACAAAGTCATGATCAATAATGACGTTGATGCTGTCATAAGATATTGGCTTCCAGCATTCTAATGTAGGCTTGGCGAATGCCCGATGGGCCATCGCCACGGTCATTCGATGATCCACTGCCCGACACGGGCGATGACAAGAAACGATGACCTCGATGTCACACCATCATGCCATCCCATGAACCACCCTGCAGAAGTCAGGTTAAACCGTGACGAGCCATGGGCAGTCTCGTCGCGCTGTCCCCCTTCATTCAACGCAGCCCACCCAGCCGGTGAAGGCTAGGTTTTCACTCCTTGGAAACTCGGAGAGAACTCTGGCTTCCTTAACCTCCATCGGTTGAATGGCGTTAAGGAAGCAGGTTGAGGTATCCTGTTTTCTGCCGCCCAAGTGTGGCCTTTCACACCTTCACCTACATTTCGTCTAGCAATATCACGGCAAGGCGAGCCCAGCACACCAAAGGAAAATGGCTTCATCCCGAGGCTGTTCTTTAGAGGGCATGAACAGGCCAGACGGAATCTACTTGGTTCGCAACACAACTGGACCCTCAACGCTAGTGGAAATTGCAGACGGCATGACTTATGAAGTGAGCGTGGTCCGGGGCAAAAGGATGAGGGTCAAGCAGCTCGATGATCTCTGTGAGATTGCTACCAAGCCGGAGCCATCAACGATCGTCCTCTCAGACTCTCTGGGGACAACCACTTAGTTTCGAACACTTCTGATAGGACGGTAGGGCTTCCGTAGCCCATCGTCACGACCACGGGGCTAAGGCAGGCACGCATCGGGCTGAATGGAGGCAGGTATCGTTGGGCGCAGCCGATTCATGACCAGAGGCTTTGAGGGAAGGAGCTGCGCTACTGGCAGAGATGGCCCCTCGTGAGACCAGATGCGGTCGCCCTCGTGCCGGGGGGGGGACCTCCCCTAGGAGGTTCAAACATCCTGCAGAATAGCGTCGCTAAGGCTCAAATGGCGGTAAAGTGTTGCACGAGTGTTGCAGTCGGTAGGTTTTGAGAATGGCGGAGAGAGGGGGATTCGAACCCCCGGTACGGTTTTACCCGTACAACGGTTTAGCAAACCGCCCCTATAGGCCACTCAGGCATCTCTCCGGAACCACGAATCGCGGTCTGTTGTGGGAGC
>Ga0181526_10003874_pt1 | contig 11945 bp, 5 predicted proteins | sample PEATcosm2014_Bin_35_FD_119750 | JGI IMG/M metagenome (GOLD analysis project Ga0181526, IMG submission 119750) | Peatland microbial communities from MTU Mesocosm Facility, Houghton, MI, USA - PEATcosm2014_Bin06_30_metaG | ecosystem: Environmental > Terrestrial > Soil > Wetlands > Peat | place...
GCAGCTTGGACACTATTACACTAGTATGTGTAGTTGCCCCAACAGGTCACTGAAGCCGCGCCATCCCAACTGGGGGCACCCGGACCATGACGCCTGTGGCACTGGCTTTATCGCCCAACTGGGTGGCCCGGCTACGCACGACATCCTGACTTACTCCTTACAAGCGCTGGAGCGGCTATCGCATCGCGGGGGTGTGGACGCCGATGGCGCGAGCGGCGATGGAGCCGGATTGCTCACCAGTCTCCCGGCGGACTTTTTTCGTGCGCGCGCCGCCGAGGATAAGATTAACTTGGATGAGATTTTTGGCGTGGGCATGCTGTTCGCCCCTCCTGCCCGCGTAGCCGACGCTCGCACCGCCATCGAGGACTCCATCGGACGAAGCAAGCTACGGCTGGTGGGATGGCGGCGCGTGCCGACGAACCCGAACGCACTCGGTCAACGCGCTTTCGAAACCATGCCGGAAATATGGCAGTTCTTTATCGAACCGGCCAGCGCGCGGAATTCCGCTTCGGGCTTTGCCCAGAAATTTGAGCGCAGTCTTTCTCTGCTGCGCAAGCGAGCAGAAAGGGCACTGCCGGAACGTTGTTACCTCTGTTCGCTCTCATCCCGTACCGTCGTATACAAAGGGCTGCTCACTCCGTGGCAATTTCCTCGCTTCTACGAGGACTTGCGGAGTCCGGACTTTGCGGCGCGGTTTGCCGTTTTCCACCAGCGTTATTCGACAAACACGGAGCCTTCCTGGCAACTTGCGCAGCCGTTCCGGTACGTGGCGCACAACGGCGAAATCAATACAGTGATCAGCAATCGCCGCTGGCTGCGAGCGCGCGAACGCGAGGTTCGGAAACGAATCGGGGTGGGGAAGTGGTTCCGACTGCTGGAAGAAAACGTAAGCGACTCGGCGAGTTTTGATAATGCGCTGGAATTGAAGCTCCTGGAAGGAAAAAGCGTGGAAGCGGCGATGTTGACCCTTGTTCCTCCCGCTTACTCTCAGGATCCATTTCTTTCGCCCGATGTGCGCGCAGCCCTGGAAGCGCTGTCCCGCGAAGGGGAGCCTTGGGATGGTCCAGCGGCGCTGGTTTTCAGCGACGGCTTATCCGTCGGCGTCAAACTCGATCGCAACGGTTTGCGCCCGATGCGCTACACGGTGACACACGATGGTCTGGTGATTGCCGGCTCAGAAACCGGCCTGCTCGATTTGGAAGAATCGCGCGTGGCGGAACGTCATCGTCTGGGACCCGGGGAGATCCTTCTCGCAACACCGCATACCGGTTCGTTGCTGCGCTGGCGCGAGCTTTTGAAGAACGTTACGGCGGAGATTCCCCGGAAGGCCCTGACTCGATCGAATGTCCTGCGGTTGGATGCCACAGCCGAGCGAACTTCCATCCCCCACCCGAAACGAGTTGCCGCTGCCGCCGGCTGGTCTGACGATCAGTACAAAATCATGTTCCGTCCACTCCTGAGCGGCAAAGAAGCCGATTGGAGCATGGGCGATGATGCGCCTCCTGCTTTCCTTTCGGTGATCCACCGCCCTCTGTGGGACTACTGCAAACAGCGCTTTGCTCAGGTCACCAATCCACCCATCGACCCGCTTCGCGAATCGCATGTGATGTCGTTGGAGGTGCCGCTTGGCCATGGTCACTTCCTCGCGAGTCCCATCCTCAGTGCCGCGGAGCTGTCTTCGCTTTCTGCCGAACTGTCTCCTGTGCAAACAATCGACTTTACGTTCTCCTTCACCCTGGGAGTCCCGGGTGGGCGCCGCAGCTTGACTCAGTGCAAAACTACCCCTCTGAGTAGCGGCGATCGCCCGGGGCTCCTCCTCCTTTCGGATCGGGGAATTGGACCGGAACGCGCCGCCTTGCCTGCCCTTTTAGCAGCAGCGAACGCTTGGAAAAGTCTGCTCAGCCAGGGACTGGCCGACATCCCGCTAGTGGTCGAGAGCGCGCAGGTTTTCGAGACGCACCACGTCGCCATGCTGCTTGCCGCGGGTGCCAGCGCCGTTGTGCCTTACCTGGCAGAAGAATTCGCAGAAGCGGAAGAGCCTGGCGCGTTCGATAAAGTTCGCAAAGGCATGTTGGCTGGGCTTCGCAAAGTTCTGGCCCGGATGGGCATTTCGACTCTTGCCAGCTATCGCAACAGCCACTTATTCGAACTACTTGGATTGGATGAGGACATCTGCCGCGAATATTTTGAGGATGCTGCCTGCTATCCGGGTACCAAGACACTCGATGCACTCCTCCAGGACTATCTCCACATGCACGCCGCCGGTTACGGGGGTGGCACAGACGATCTAGCCGATCACGGCCTCTATCGCTTCCGGAAAGGCGCGGAGCTTCACGCGACGTCGCCGGAACTCGTACGACGCATGCACGCGCACGTGCGCAAGCCGGAACAGGGCAACTACAGCGCGTTTGAGCAGTTGGCAAAGGCCGAAGGACCCACCTTTTTGCGTGACCTGCTCGAGATGTTGCCGGAGCAGCCTGTCTCTCTCGATGAAGTCGAGCCGCTGGAATCCATTCTCGGTCGGTTCAGCACCCAAGCCATGTCACTCGGTTCTCTCAGCCCAGAAGCCCACAAGACCTTATCCATCGCCATGAATCAACTGGGAGGCCGAAGCAACACGGGTGAGGGCGGTGAAGACAGCGATCTCTACAAAATCCCCGGGTCAACGAACAAGATCAAGCAGGTTGCTTCCGGCCGGTTCGGTGTGACCGCGGAATATCTGGTGCGTGCCGAAGAACTCGAAATTAAGATGGCCCAGGGGTCGAAGCCGGGCGAAGGCGGTCAGCTTCCCGCGCGTAAGGTTACGGAATATATCGCCCGTATCCGCCATGCCACGCCGGGCACGCCACTCATTTCGCCGCCGCCCCACCACGACATTTACAGCATCGAAGATTTAGCCCAGCTGATACATGATCTGCGCGCCGTCAATCCGCAGGCACGCATCGGCGTAAAGCTCGTTTCCGGCACGGGAGTAGGCGTAATCGCGGCTGGTGTCGCAAAAGCGGGAGCCGACGTGATCACGATCAGTGGTCACAATGGCGGGACGGGATCCTCACCGCTGACTTCGATTAAGAACACGGGCCTGCCATGGGAAATCGGACTGCGCGAAACCCATGAGACTCTGCTGCGCGCGGGGTTGCGCTCGCGCGTCAGACTCCGAGTCGATGGCGGTCTGCGTTTTTCCCGGGATGTGCTCATCGGAGCAACGCTCGGCGCGGACGAATTTGGATTTGGCACCGCCGCGTTACTGGCCATAGGCTGCGTGATGGCTCGCCAGTGTCACCTGAACACCTGCCCAGTCGGTATTGCGACGCAGGATGAAACTCTGCGGACGCGATTCAATGGTAAGCCCGAAATGGTGATCGCCTATTTTCGATCGCTCGCGGAAGAAATTCGCAAAGGCCTTGCCGAACTCGGTGTGCGCACATTGACGGAACTTCGCGGTTGGTACGATCGGCTGGAGACACAATCCGGTCTCGATGCATTGCTGGTCATCCCGGTTTCCAAGCCACGACGCGTTTTCCCCCAGCAATCCGCAGCGCTTGATGGGGTCGTGGAGGAAACGGAACTCTCATTCGAGCACGCGCAACCCTTGGGCGCTAATTCCTCTGTCATTCACAATTATCATCGCAGCATTGGCGCGCACTTCAGCGGCGAACGGATGAGCGATCGCCTCCAGCAAAAGGAAGCCCCGGCCAGTACCCGAGAATTCCGGGGCACGGCGGGACAGAGTTTCGGCGCATTCCTCACTTCCGGGCTGACCTTGAAGCTTTCGGGTGAAGCCAATGATTACGTCGGTAAAGGACTCTCCGGCGGAACGATCGTCATTCATGGCAGCCACAACGCGTCCAAACGTGGTGACGTATTGGCGGGTAACACTGTGCTTTACGGCGCAACCGCCGGCCAGCTTTATATTGCCGGCCAGGCAGGCGAACGCTTTGCCGTGCGCAACGGTGGCGCGGTTGCGGTCGTCGAAGGCCTCGGGCAACACGGCTGCGAATACATGACCGGCGGAATTGTGGCCGTTCTCGGCCCGATTGGACTGAATTTTGGCTCCGGGATGACCGGCGGGCTTGCCTACGTGCTACGCAGCGAAATGGACCATGTTCTTAATCTGGAATTTGTGCAGGCGTACGAACTCGAGGACGAGGAGGAGAGCAACCTTCGTCGCCTGTTGGATTCGCATGTTGCTTTGACCGATAGCCCTGTTGCGTCTCGCCTTCTAGCGCGAAGAACTTCCTTGCCCTTTGTGCGTGTCCAGCCGATCCATTTCCAGGGAACGGTGCCGTCCGCTTGGAAGGGAATACCCGGCCCGGTGTTGGAATCAATTCCCATTGAGGCCCCTAATTTTCTGCGCATTCCGGAGACCCCCGCTCCGCACTATGCCTGATCCGACCGGGAACTTCACTTTTCCCTTATACCAAATCCGTTATACTCTTACGCGAAAGCGAGAGTTGAGGCTATGGACTTCGACCAACTAACCACCTTTGTGCAAGTCGCCAAGCTCAAGAGCTTTTCGAAGGCGGGTCAAAAAGTGTTCCGCTCGCAGTCGGCCGTCAGCGCCCAGATTCGTCAACTGGAACAGGCGTATCATGCCAAGCTGCTGGATCGCTCCGCAAAATCGGTCGAACTGACACCGGCGGGCGAGGTTCTGTTCGAGTTTGCAGAACGGCTGTTGAGGTTGCGGGACGAATCGATGCAGGTGGTTGCGGATCGCGGCAATGTAGTGCAGGGACCGGTTACGTTTGGTGCCAACGAGGCCACCTGCCTCTACTTGCTGCCCGATATTCTTGCCGAATTCCAGCGGCGCTACCCGCTGGTGCACATCAGCATCTACCGCAATTTCAGCCACAAGATTTTGCAGCGGCTCGAAGACGGGTCGCTGGACCTGGGCATCGTGACTCTGCCTGTGAAGTCGCCAAACTTGAAGATGCACATCATCAATCGGGATCGGCTCCGTTTTTTCGTGAGCACGAAGAATCCGTTGGCGCAGCGCAGCCACGTTACCCTCGACGAAATTGCCGCCGCGCCGCTCATTTTCCCAAAGACCGGTTACACGCGGCAGGTACTCGATAAGCTTTTCCGGCCGCACCGCTCGCGCCTCCGCATCAGCATGGAATTGCCCAGTATCGGGATGATCAAGACGTTCGTTGCTGCGGATGTGGGCATTTCCATCATCAGCGAGAGCTTTGCCCGCGACCAGGTCAAGACCGGGGAAGTGAAGCTTCTCAACGTGGAAGGCGTGGAACTCTATCGCGAACTTGCGCTCGTTTACCGGCGCGATCGCAGTTTGCCGCGTGCAGTTCAGTCGCTCATCGCCATGATCCGCGAAAGTCGCAAGCTGCAGGAATCCTCCGCAAGCTAATCCAGGCCGTTTTCACCGGCTCAACGATCACTTCACGTTGAAATCGAGGCTGGCAATCGCCCGCGTAATCACGTTTTCCTGAATCTGAATTAAATCCGTGTCCGCAAACGTCATTCCCAGCACCGTTAGGAATTCGCCGTCGTGGGCGACTACGGAAAGTGTCCCCGACCAGTCATGGTCGTCCGCCATCCCGCGGTAGCGGTATTCCACCGCCGGTTGGCCGCCCACGACGCTTTTCCGCTGCGAGAGCAACTGATAATTGTCGTACACATCACGGAGCCGCTTCTCCACTGCTTGCGCGGTCATCTCCAAGGGATCCTTGCTCTTCTCGTGTCCGACTACCAGCAGCGTGGATTCGTCCGACGTGCCCATGGCGACGATGGCGTTCGGTAGCGTCTGTCCGGCCCCATCAATGATTCGCCAACTCGGCGCTTTGTACATTCGGAACGCGAATTGATGGTTGATGTACAAGTTGCCTTGAATTTCTTCGCGATTTGCGGGAGGCTCTTCCTTCGGCGGCGGCGGCGGCGGCGGGGCTGTCGTGACCAGCGTGGTCTTTGGGGTTGCAGCCGTTGTCTTCATTGCTGGTGCGCCCGGGTCCGTAGCCGCCTTGCTGGCCGTAGGAATTTCCGGCCGCGCATTTGCATTCGTCAGAATAGCGGTAGCTTTTTCCTTTGTCGTCGGCTCCGCGGTTGGTGTTGGCTTGGCCTCATTTGCGCTGCCCGGTTTTGCACCTGGATCCGTTTTTGCTGGAGCGGGCTGCGCCGGGGAATCCGGAATAATGGAGGCGATCTTGTCTTTCTCTACGAGCACATAGCCGTAGTCGGTTTTGACCTTGAACATGTTGTCTTCGTAGCCCACGATCACGCCGTATAGTTTTTTGCCATCCTTCAAACGAATCTCATCCGCGCGGGCTGCGCCAGGACAGAGGCCCATCACAGCCAAAATAAGCAGGCCCAGGCAGAGTTTTCGACGGCTGGCTGTACTCATGGGGAAAGTATGCGTCCGCCGCCTTATACCCGCAAGGTTCAGCCCGCAGGCGGTGTCCGGCGAGCTACCTCTGCCAGGATGGCCGCGATTCGCCGCACCACACCCTCCAGCTCTCTCAGCCTTGCGTCCAGCTGGGAACGCGCCGTCTCCGGCAGATGCGCATGTGTTTGCTGCAGCGCCAGCGCCTCCGCCAGCATGCGCAGCTCTTTTCTGTGCCGCGGGTTCAGCCGTTCCCACAGCCGCCGCTTATCGCTGCGGTCGCGCCCCAGCCACGCTTCGCCGCTTTGTGCGGGGCGCCCGGTCTGCGGCTCGGGGGTCATTTCGGTTTGTTCGTTTTGTCGAATCATGGTGAAGTTATCAGTTTTCAGTTTTGAGTCATAAGCACGGAGTGCTTATGCAATGGTGATTAAGTATTTTGTATTCGATATCGTGGATGCTCTGCGCTGCCGCGTTTCTGTTTTTTTTTGGCTACCTCTTCATTGTTGCGGATCATTGAAAACTGCTCCCTGAGCCTCACTCCTTCAGCCTTTCCAGCATCTCCCCATTGATATGTTCCCCATCCTGCACGATACCAGTGACTCGCATCGCACGCGTCTCGTACACCAGCCCCCCGTACTTGTCGTAGACATCGGGGAAGAGAATCACCTCGAACAGCCCGCGCTGGTCTTCCAGTGTCACAAACATCATATTGCGGTAATTTTTTGTGCTCACGTGCCGGTAGGTCACTACCCAGCCACATAGGGTGACTCGCTTGCCATGCATTTGTGGCAGTTGATCGCTCCAGACCTCGCCATCTCTGGGCAAAAAGTCCAGTGGATGGCCGCTCACGCACACTTCCAGGATTTCTCTCTCGTAGCGCAATTTTTGTTGCCGCGTGTACTCCGCCGTGTCCATCTCCCGCATTGCCAGCCCGATGGAGTCATCCCGTTCCATCTCCGCAAAGAGTGTCGCCGGCGCGCCGGCCGCCGCCGTTGCCGCCGCACAGACCGCGCGCACTCCCTGATGTGTGTGCTGCCCCTTTGCCTGCAGCAGATTCCATTGCCAGAGCAATGCCGGACGCGTGCTGCGGCACACATCGTCAAACGCGCCACACTTGATCAGCGCTTCCACCTCGTCCCGTTCTGCCGCCACGCGCGCCAGAAAATCTTCCAGGGAACGAAACGCGCCATGTGTTTCGCGCGAGTGCAGAATCGCCAAAATCGTTTCCACGCGCAATCCTTTCACTTGCATCAACCCTACCCGCAATGCTTTCCCGGCGCCCGCCGCTGCTTCTGCGGTGTATTCCATCCGCGAACGATTCACCGACGGCAGCCGCACGGCGATTCCCCATCGTTTTGCTTCTTCCACATACGCCGACACGTGATAAAAACCCGCCCCGGCGCTGCACATTGCCGCCAGAAATTCCGCTGTGTGGTGCGTCTTCAGATAGGTCATGCGATACGAAATATCCGCATAGGTTGCCGCGTGCGCTTTGCAGAAGCCGAAACCCGCAAATTTTTCCACCATCATCCAGGTCTCTTCGCGCTCCGCGCCCTTTAGTCCCATCTGTTCCGCTGCTTTCAGGAATTTCCCGCGCAGCCGTTCGCGTTCGCGCTGTCCGGAGAATTTCGCCGCCGACCGCCGCACGATGTCCGCCTCCGCCAGGGACATGCTCCCCACGGCCTGGGCAATCTGCATGACCTGCTCCTGGTAAATGCATACGCCCAGCGTGTCTCCAAGAATGTTCTTCAACGATTCATGCGCATATATCACGGGTTCTTTACCGCGCACCCGCTTCAGGAAAAGCTCTTTCGAGCCGTACTCCGAAGCTCCTGGCCGGATCAGCGCCAGCGCCGCTGCCATTTCCTCCAGCGTGCGCGCTTTCATCATGCGCAGCAGCCCGCGCATCCCGGGCGACTCAATCTGGAAAACGCCCATGGTGCGTCCTGCGGTAATGACATCGCAGGTTGCCGCATCGTTTTCCGGTATGGCCGCAAAATCGATGGTTCGCGCGCGGGGACAAGGCGTTACCCCATCCGCCGCGACCTCCTTGACCTCCTTTATTTCCTTAACCCCCTTCTCTATGTTGTCCAACGCCAGCGCCATCGTCGTCAGCCCGCGCTGCCCCAGCAAATCCATCTTGATCAGCCCGAGCGCTTCGATCGCGTTCATGTCGTACTGTGTCACCACGATTCCCTTGGTTGCCCGTTCCAGTGGCACCAAGTGGGTCAGCGGCCGCGCGGAAATCACGGTTCCGCACGGGTGAATTCCCAAGTGTCGTGGCGCATCGTCCAGCCGTAACGCGACTTGCAGGATCGTTTTCCAGGGCTCGTCGTCCACCGGCAGGTTGCGGCATTGCGGCAAGTTCTGAATAGCGTCGAGGATCTCCCGCACGGGACGGTGGGGCAGCCTCTTGGTGAAAAAATTCACGTCGCCCGGAGGCATGCCAAACACTTTGGCAATTTCGCGCACCGCCAGTCGCGCGTGCATGGTGATGAAACTGCCAATCATCGCCACATGCTCCGCACCCCAACGCTCGTAAACATAATCGAGCAGTTCATCGCGGCGCGCCCCGCAAATGTCGATGTCGATGTCCGGGCAATCCCCGCGTTGCACGTTCAAAAATCGTTCGAAATACAAACCCCATCGCAGCGGGCACACGCAGGAAATTCCCAGGCAATACAGCACCATCGAACTTGCTGCCGACCCGCGCGCCACCGCGGGTATCCCGCGTCGCTTGGCTTCCTCGACGATGTCCCATACCAGCAGGAAGTACGGAGCCAACCCCCATTTCTCGATGACTTCCAACTCACCGGTCAGACGCGAGAGCACTTCCGGGCGCAGCGGCCGGTAACGTTTCTGCGCCCCTTCGAAGCTCAGCTTCCACAAGTAGGAAAACGCCGATTCGGCCTGCGGCACGGGAAATTCCGGCAAAATCAGCTTGTTTAGCTCGAGTTGCAGGTCACAGCAGTCCGCAATTTCCAACGTGTTGCGCAACAATTCCGGATGATCCGGAAAAAGCTGCTGCATCGCCGAGGCGGGTTTGAACCATGCTTCGCCGGTGGTAATTTCCGGCCGCACTACCGTTGTCAGCAGGGAATTCGTGCGGACGGCATTGACCGCGCGATGGTGCAGAAACTCTTCCGGCTTGAGGAAATGCACATTATTGGTAGCCACCAGCGGGATGTTCAGCTCTCGCCCAAGCCGCTCCGCCTCCCGCAAGATCCGTCCATCTCCGGGCGAAAGATGTTGCACCTCGATGTATAGTCGGTCGCCGAAAATGTCCTTTGCAGGGGCGCAGCATGCTATGCCCCTGCAAGCTGGATCCATCCGCAACAGCTCATGTGCCGGCCACAGCGCAATCACGCCGGCGCTGTGTGCCGCCAATTCCTCGAGCGTGACCGCGCGGCCCGCATCTTCCGCGAACGTTTCCTGGCCCAGTCGCAGCGCGCCCAAATGCCGCAGCGTCGTCAACTGGCACAAATTGCTGTACCCCGCCGCATCCGCGGCCAACAACACCATTGCCACGCTGCCCCTGTCCTCTACTTCCTTTACCTCCTCTCCACTTCTTTCCACGTCAAGCACTACGCCAACGATGGCCTTCACGCCCGCTGCTTTTGCCTTCTCGTAAAACGGCACCGCGGCATAGATCCCGTTCGTATCGGTCAGCGCCACGGCGGGCATCTTCTGCTCGACCGCCGCGGCAATAATCTCTTCCGGAGGATTCACCCCCCGCAGAAACGAATAATGGCTATGACAATGCAAATGCACGAACATGAGCGCGACCTGCAGGCAACGAGCTGCGACCGGCGGGAAAGCGATCGGAGACGTCGAAAGTGCAACCAGTAGAGGGAAGGGAAGTTCGAGTTCGGGAAATCGTGAAGCTCAGTCCTTCACGCCTGAGAATTTTCGTTAGCGCACCGCGGTCGGTCCGGAGATTGCACCGTGTCACGCCACGCGGGAAGGGTTGCCACTGAGCGGAAAAGCTCACCCCTGGAGGGGTGAGCTACAGGATGCCATTTATCGCGATAGACACGGGGTGGAGAGCACCAGGCCGTTTTCTTTTGTGGCGTAGTGTTCGCGCAGCTCCAGGCCTTTGCCATAAAACACCGCGTTCCAGCCGTAACGCCCGCGCACACGGTCCACTTCGCGGTTCAGGTACCAGCGGCGGTTCGCATCGGTGTCGAACAGCTCATTCTGCCTCCGGTCGGTGTCCAGATTCGTCACGCTCACGCCCACCAGCCGGATAGCCACACGCCGCGCAAATAGTTTTGCGAACAAATCCTTTGACGCGACGAGCAATTCGCGTTCGTCATTGGTTGCGCGCGTCAGGCGTATCGTCTGGTGCGCGGAATAATGGTCCACATAGCGCAGCCGCAGGCCAATCGTGCGCGCCTGGTTGCCATGTTCCCGCAGCGTCCTGCCGATCCGCTCGCTCAGATATTCCAGCAGGCCGCCGAGAAATTCGGTGTCAATGGTGCCGCCCTCGATGGTGGTCTCGCGCGAAATCGATTTTGGGGTGGATGGCAGCAGCACCTCGCGTCCATCCAGCCCGCGCGCGCGTTCCCAGATTTGCAGGCCAATCGCTTCGCCGAACGCCGCCATCAGCACCGGCTTCGGAATCAGGCGTAATTGTCCAATCGTCGAAACACCGCGTTCCGCCAGCGCTCCGGCGTGGATATGCCCGATGCCGTGCAATTTCTCTGCTGGCAACGGCGCCAGAAACGCTTCCTCCGTGCCCGGCTCCACGATGCGGAATCCTCGTGGCCGCTCCAACCGCGAGGCAATCGACGCCACCACTTTCGTGCGTGCCGCGCCTACCGACACGCTCAAGCCGGTCCGACCTAGAATTTCCGCCTGCAGCCGCCGCAGTGTTGCCTCGAAATCGGGATACAGCCGCTCCGTCCCGGCAAAATCGAGATAAAAATCGTCCAGCGCCGCCGTTTCCACCACCGGCGTGTAGGTTTCCAAAATGCGCCGCACGCGTTCAGCAAAATCCGCGTAGTGTTCATATTGCCCAGGAACAACAATCGCTTTCGGACAGATGCGCAGCGCATCGCGAAAGCTCATGGCCGTCTTCACGCCGCGAAATTTCGCTTCGTAGCTTGCCGAAGCCACCACGCCGCGGCCTACCAGCACAGGCTTGCCGCGCAGCTTCGGGTTCAGCACTTGCTCGACCGAAGCGAAAAACGCGTCCACGTCCACGTGCACGATATGCGGCATTTTTTCCGCCGCGCGGCTTTTGCCGAGACCCAGCCAGTTGGCGGGAAACCACGAGTGCTTTTCCGGCGCCGCAGCTTCCAGCTGGATAAAATGCTCTTTCTCTTTAGGAGATCGGGGCGTAGGCTCCGGCATGGAAGATGGCAGATCGTCGGGCTTTAGACCCTGAAAATCGCTGCTCTCGCTCATCGTACTCTCAGGTTCTCTTGCAGGGATCGCCGCTTGTGGCGGTCCGATCTTTGCGGGGGCTACGTTTTCGACACAGGCGTCCATGGCAGCTCCTGGCAGAGAAGAGAAACTTGCTGTAGTTTTAACGGGTGGCATCCGGCCCGGGAGAGCCCGAAGGCAATGGAGCCGAAGCCACCCGTTTCCCGTTTCCTCTACCGGGAGC
>Ga0181526_10003877_pt1 | contig 11941 bp, 11 predicted proteins | sample PEATcosm2014_Bin_35_FD_119750 | JGI IMG/M metagenome (GOLD analysis project Ga0181526, IMG submission 119750) | Peatland microbial communities from MTU Mesocosm Facility, Houghton, MI, USA - PEATcosm2014_Bin06_30_metaG | ecosystem: Environmental > Terrestrial > Soil > Wetlands > Peat | place...
CACCTGCGTGATCCGCGGATCGTAATTCCGTGCCGCGCGATCCGCCCGCCGCACCAATTCCAGCTTCGTCGCCAGATCCGTATCCAGCTCCGCCCCTGCTGCCGGATACAAACTCGGCGCATCCGTCTCCGTGAATCCCTGAACCGTCTGCTTCGCAGGCCCGCTCGCGATCAGCGCCGCCGTCCGCGCAGCCCGCATCAACCGCTCCGCCGACAATTCGTCGGTGTACGCGTATCCGGTCCGCTCGCCACTCACCACGCGCACGCCGCAACCCGCACTCACCCCCTGGCTCGCCGACTTCACAATCTGCTCGTCGAGCCCCAGCGACGTCGCCGCCACGGACTCAAAATACAAATCCGCATAATCGCCGCCCGCCGACAACGCCTCGCCGAGACACCGCTCCAGCAGCCGCTCCGTGACCCCGAACTTCTCAAAGAAATACCGCTTGTGCTCCACTGTTCACCCTCAGCCGAGCGCCACAAGCGCTCTTATCACTACAGTAACCTGTATTGTGGTAGCTTCCTTGATTCTTAATCTGATTTCCAGGGACAGTCGACACCCGTTCGTGCCATTCTGATAACTATGAAGAAGCTATTCCTCCTCTGCTGCATGCTCGCGTTCACCGCGTCCGCGTTCGCGTCGTCGCATCACCATCATCATCACCACAAACCCCACAACGGCACGCCCAATCATCGCCCCTCCTAATACCTTGTAGGGCGTGACCCACGCACGCCCCCGGTCGTGCCGCGCCTTCCAAGCTCCTCGACTTGTCCCCCTCTTCGCCCCCGGTGTACCTTCCGACTATGAGCACAGCCGCCGCGCCCACCGCGCCCACACCCCCCGTCCCCGATCCCCGCTACCCCATCGGAAAATTCCGCCGCGCCGAAGCCAACCTCACCGATCACCCCGCCTCCCTCGCAATCCTCGCCGCGCTTCCGGAGAACCTCCGCGCCGCCATCGAAGGCCTCAGCACCGCCCAGCTTGACACCCCCTACCGCGACGGCGGCTGGACCGTCCGCCAGCTCGTCCATCACGTCGCCGACAGCCACATGAATGCCTACATCCGCATTCGCCTCGCCCTCACAGAAGACTGGCCCACCATCAAGCCCTATAACGAAAAGCTCTGGGCCGAGCTCCCTGATTCCCTCACGGCTTCCCCCGATCTCTCCCTCCGCCTCCTCGACGCCCTGCACTACCGCTGGGTGCTCCTGCTGCGCACCCTCTCCGAAGATCAGTGGCAGCGCGGCTACATGCATCCTGAAAACGGTCGCCAGTCCATCGCCGAAGCTGTCGCCCTCTACGACTGGCACTCCCGCCACCACACCGCCCACATCGTCGAATTACGAAAGCGTATGGGCTGGTAGCTTTTTCCTTGCCCCCCACCGCGGCGGCGCGGACCATCGAACCAGATGCAAGTCCAGCCGCCTTCCCCCGCTGCTCCATCCTCCGCCCCGGTTCCCGCTGCCCTCGCGGAAGCCATCGAGTCCTTCCTCGCTGACCATCCCCACGCCGCCATCTTTGAAGACGGCCGCCTCCTCTTCGACCTCCGCCTCGCTCATTGCTCCGTCTCCGCCGACCACGGCCGCTGCCTGCTCCACCTCTGGTCCGACGATAAGAATCTCGTCCGCACCATCTCCGATATCCAGCCGCGCCGCGACACCCTCCGCCTCGAAACTCGCCGCTTCGGCCAGAGCAAGCCGCAAACCCTCACCCTCGTCCCCGATCCCGAATTCCGCACCCCCACCGGGCGCGACACCAGCCGCCGCCGTTACCTCCGCACCCTGGAACAAGCTCTCACCGCGCACTTTCCCGGCTGGACCCCCGACGCCTTCCGCTCCGCCATGGACCTCGAGCACAGCTTCGGCCCTGCCTACGCCCGCGGCATTCTGACCAAAGGACAATCCTCGTGGGCCATCATCGGCGTCGGCCCCGAAGAACCTCCTGCGACGATAGACGGGGTCCTCACCCTCGGCATTCTCTGGCTCGACTATTGTCGAGGCGCGGGGTCCCCGGCGAGCATGGGTTTGGCTCGCAGGGGTGCTGAGCACGCAGGCGGTCGCCGCCTCTTCCACGGACTTCGCGTCATCGTTCCCACCGGCGCCGCCACCACCACCCGCACCCGCATGGCCTGGCTCAACCCCGCCCTCGCCCAGTGGGAGCTCTGCGAGCTCAACTCCTCCACCGCCGAACTCACACCCACCCCCATCGGCGACGACGGCAACGTCGCCATCCAAATCCCCCACGCGTTCGATCCCCAGGCCTCGCTCGACCGCTCCGCGACCGCCATCGCCCACCTCCGCGATCTTCTTCCCCCCGGCCTTCTCGCCGCCACCGAAATCCGTCCCCGTTCCGCCACCGAAGTCGCCTTCTCCCTACACGGCCTCGACTACGCCCGCATCCGTCACACCCTCGTCCCCGGCTCCTTCACCCATCGGGACGAAATCCTCTTCGGCGCCGGTCCCAACGAAACCCTCCTCGACGAAACCACTGAGGACCTCTTCCGCGACCTCATGGATCGTCTCTTCAACGGCCGCACCTCCGGCAACTCCTCCAGCGACCCGCTCTTCCGCCTCCAGCCCGAGCGCTGGCTCGAATCCGTCCTCCGCCGCGACCTCTCCCTGCTCGATCCTTCCCTCGGCAACAATCCCGTCTACTCCCAGCTCTTCGCCTCCGCATCGAGCAGCCGCACACTCCTCGATCTCGTCACCGTCACCCGCCAGGGCCGCCTCGCCATCCTCGAACTCAAAGCCGACGACGACCTCCACCTCCCCCTCCAGGCCCTCGACTACTGGACCCGCGTTCGCATGCTCCATCGCTCCGGAGAAATAGCCCGCCACGGCTACTTCCCTGGCGTCGAGCTCTCCCCCAAAGACCCCCTCCTCTACTGTGTCGCCCCCGCCCTGCACATCCACCCCGCCAACCAAACCGTCTTCCGCGCCTTCACTCCTTCGGTGCCCTGGGAATTCATAGCAATTGACGAACACTGGCGCAAAGACTGCCGAGTCCTCCTCCGCAAACATCCACTTTCATTCTGAGACGCATGCGACGAAGGACATCGCTCCCGGCTCCGCTGCCGGCTCCCGGTTACAGGCTCCAGGCTCCAGGCTACCGGCTACCGGCTGAATTTTTAACCCCACCCTCCGCCTGAAAGTCCTACAATCTCCGCCATGCCCAACTTCGACAAGCATTCCCCCGGCAACTTCGTGTGGTTCGAGCTTTCCACCACTGACCCGCCAGGCGCGAAAGAGTTCTACTCCACCCTCTTCGGCTGGGAAGCCCAGGATATGCCCATGGGCCCCGACATGATGTACACCATGCTCCGCCTCAAGGGCCGCGATACCGCCGGCGCGTACAGAATGAAAGACGATGATCGCCAGATCGGCATCCCGCCCAACTGGCTCCTCTACATCGCCGTCGACAATGCCGATGCCACCGTGGCCCGGATCATCGAGCACGGCGGCAATCCCATGTCTCCGGCCTTCGACATCCCCAACGTCGGCCGCATGGCCGTCATTCAGGATCCCGGCGCCGCCGTCTTCGCCATCTTCCAGCCCGGCCATCACCACGGCGTCGGCATCTACGCCGAGCCAGGCGCTTTCTGCTGGGCCGACCTCGCCACCCCGGATCGCGACCGCGCCGCCAAATTCTATGGCGACGTATTCGGCTGGGAATTCACCCTCGGCAAAGACAAGGACCCCGACGGCTATCTCCACATCAAAAACCACGGCGAATTCATCGGCGGCCTGCCGCCCACACACACCCTTCATCCCAGCATCGCGCCGCATTGGATGCCCTACATCCAGACTGCCGATTGCAACGCGCAAACCTCCAGAGCCACCGGCCTCGGCGCCAGAGTCATCCTTCCGCCCATGACCGTCGAAAATCAGCTCACTTACTCTGTCATCGCCGATCCCCAGGGAGCCGTTTTCGCCCTCTTCCAACCCGCCTCTTAAACAAAAACGTGTCATCCTGAGCGGAGCGCCGGGAAGGATCTCTCCAGCGGTGCAGGGTGCTCGACGGCGCGAAGTCGAACGGACCCCCCGAAGTCGAATACTTTCGAACAGCAGATGCTCTCTGGGCGAAGGGGAATCGGTCGCGCAGCGGCCGACAAAAATCTCACGCGGTGAGGATGCATCGGCCCTCCTTCTTGGCCCCTGCACCCTGTACCCTGTACCCTGTCTTCTGGATGCCCCGCGCCGTCGCCCTAACCGCACTCCTCGCCGCACTCTCCCCCTTCGCCCTCACCGGATCGCCGCCTGACGCTCCGTCCCAGCCCATCCACTTCACCGACATCACCCAGAAAGCCGGCATCCACTTCAACCACAACAACGGTGCCTTCGGCAAAAAATTTCTCCCCGAAACCCTCGGTCCCGGCGTCGCCTTCATCGACTACGACAATGACGGCTGGCAGGACATCTTCATCGTCAACGGCACCGCCTGGCCCGGCCATCCCGGCCACGCGACCACACCCGCCCTCTACCACAACAACCACGATGGCACCTTTACCGACGTCACCCGGAAAGCCGGTCTCGCCATCCCCATGTACGGCATGGGCGTCGCCGTCGGCGACTACGATAACGACGGCTTCGACGACCTATTTGTAACAGCGTATGGTCAAAATCATTTATTTCGTAACAATGGCAATGGCACATTCACCGACGTTACGAAAAAAGCCGGCCTCACCACCCCGCCCGAGCTCGGCGCCAGCGCCGCCTGGGTCGACTACGACCGCGATGGCCATCTCGACCTCCTCGTTACCAACTACGTTCAGTGGTCGCCCGAAAAAGATCTCTACTGCTCCATGGACGGCAAATCCAAGTCCTACTGCACGCCCGAAACCTATCCCGGCCAATCCGTACGTCTCTGGCACAATCGCGGCAACGGCGCCTTCGAAGACGTCACGAAAAAAGCCGGCCTCTACGACACCGGCTCCAAAAGCCTCGGCGTCGCCATCCTCGATGCCAATCAGGACGGCTGGCCCGACATCGCCATCTCCAACGACACCCAGCCCAACAAGCTCTACATCAACAACCGCAACGGAACCTTCACCGAGCAGGGCGTCGCCGCCGGCATCGCCTACAGCGACGACGGCGTCGCGCGCGCAGGTATGGGCATCGACGCGGCCGACTACGATCGCTCCGGCTACCCCAGCCTCCTCGTCACCAATTTCTCCAACCAGATGCTTGCCCTCTACCACAACGAGCGTAACGGCCTCTTCGTCGATACCGCGCCCTCCTCCGCCGTCGGCCGCTCCAGCCTCCTCACCCTCGGCTTCGGCTGCTTCTTCTTCGACTACGACCTCGACGGCTGGCCCGACTTCTACGTTGCCGACGGCCATCTCGACGACTCGATCGAGCGCATCCAGCAGCGCATCCGCTTCGCCGAGCCACCCCACCTCTTCCACAACCTTGCCGGCAAAGGATTCGAAGACGTCGCCCCCACCATGGGCCAGTCCTTCGACGCCCCCCGCGTCGCCCGCGGAGCAGCCTACGGCGACATCGACAATGACGGCGCGCCCGACATCGTCATCACCACCAACGCCGGCCCCGCCGCGCTCTTTCTCAACCAGGGATCAACGAATCACGCGCTGCGCGTCAAGCTCATCGGCACAAAGTCCAATCGCGACGGCATCGGCGCAGAAGTCTCCGTAAAATCCGCCACCACCACGCAAAAACAAATGCTCCGCAGCGGATCGAGCTATCTATCATCGAGCGAATTGATCCTGACCTTCGGCCTCAGTTCCTCCAGCAAAGCCGACGCCCTCGAAGTCCACTGGCCAAGCGGCGCCAGCGACCACCTCGCCAACATCAACGCCGATCGGATCATCACCATCCGCGAAGGCGCAGGCCTCCTGCGCGCCCATCCTCTCGAACATCGCCGATAGTCGTCTCAACGGGTGCCCCATTCAAGCCCGTCGTTGGCTTGAGTGGGCATCGCGCGAAGCACGATCATCCAGACACTTCATCCAAAAACAAAGGCGCGGGCCTCAGCCCGCGCACCCTGTTCCCTACTCCCTGTCTTTCTATCGTCTCCCCCGCAGTTTCGCCATCAGCCGCAGCATCTCCAAATACAACCAGATCAGCGTAACCATCAGACCAAACGCGCCGTACCACTCCATGTACTTCGGCGCGCCCGCCGCCACGCCGCGCTCGATGAAATCGAAATCCAGCACCAGATTCAGCGACGCGATGCCCACGATCACCAGGCTGATCCCAATCCCCATCAGCCCCGACCCATTCACAGCAACAAAGTGAATGCCGAAAAAACCCAGCACGATCTCCACCATGTAAAAAAGGAAAATCGCGCCCGTCGCCGCCACCACGCCCAGCCGGAATTTCTGCGTCACCTTGATCATCCCCGACCGGTACGCCAGCAGCAGCACAAACATCGTCCCAAAGGTCAGACTCACCGACTCAATCGCGATCCCTGGATACCGCTCAAGCGTCGCCGAAATCCCGCCCAGCACCAGCCCTTCAAGCAGCGCGTAAATCGGCGCCGTCACCGGCGACCAGCTCTTCTTGAACGTCGTGACCAGCGCGAAGATCAATCCGCCGATCAGCCCCACCACCAGCAACAGATAATCCAGCGGCAACGTCGCCGGATTCATCGCCAGATGCCACGTCCACGCCGCCGTCGCTACCGCGCACAGCAACAGGATTCCGGTCTTGTTGACCGTCCCCTCCAGCGTCATCGTCTCGCCCTGCGCGCCAGACAGGCTCGTGAATACCTTGTCGTTCAAGGTCGGGTTCGACGTCCTCATCAGGTCAGCCACTCTTCTCCTCCGCGGACAATCCTTGCTCGAGACGCGCAGGAACTCCGCCTTCCCCATGATAGCCGCTGGGAATTCCCTCACCCCGCACAACGGCCGTCAGGTAGAGACGCTCGGCATTGGCCAGCAATTCGTCCGTCAGCGCATCCATCATTCGGGCTGCCCGTTCCCGTGCACCTTGGTCGTCAGCGTCCAGTTGCCCTTCAGTACGCCATTCGGATTCGAATTCGGATTGTTCGTCTGATACCACTGCGACCCGTCCGTCCACGTCTGCGAATACGCGCTCGACACCTTTGCCGTGCCGTTCGGACCCGCTACCGTCTGCTGATCCAGCGCATAATCCACCCAGTCCGACGCCGCCGTGCTCTGCGCGTTCATCGACGCGTTCGCGTTGTTCATCGCGCTCTCAAACTGCGACTCCTGCTGCTGCATAAACGCCGCGTGTTCCTGCTGCGACCTCTGCATAATCTGCTGGAACTGCTGATACAGCATCTGGCTTTCCTGCTTTTCCTGCGCGGTCAACGCCGCCAACGCCTGCGCGCCCTGCTTCTGTTGCCGCGCCAGGGCCGCCTGCATCCACTGCGGCGTGTTCACTCCATGCGGCAGATTGTTGCTGTCCACCAGCGCCACCAGAGCGTCCAGCCTGCCCTGCGGAGCCGTCAACACATCCACCCGCGCCCAGCACGTCCCCCCGTACAGGGCGTTGCTCATTGCTGTGCTCCGATCATTGTTCATCGAGCACTCCACCACTGCCCGCAACCGCTCCTCCACCACGAACGACCCGTTCACCACTTCGATCCGCAGCGCCGCCGTATCCCCTGTGTTCTGCACCTGCATGGCCGCCGGCACGCGGCTGTTGGCCTGATTCTTCTGCGCTGCCAGCCCCTGCGCCCACTGCGAATACGCCGACGCCACCGGCATCGTCCCCACCACATGCACGCCGCCTTGCATCGTGCCCAGGTAGTACTGCAGGAAGGCGGCCGCCGAAATCTGCCCCGAGATATTCGCGCACCCGCTGTTCAACGCGCCTCTCGCGTTGGGGTGCCACTGCCAGCCGATCACCGGCTCGATCCGGTACTGCATCAGCCCGTCCGGCGAGTACGTCCGAAACACCGGCCACGGCTGAAACGTACACGCGCTGATCATCTCAATTCCCTGCAGCTTCCACCCGGCCGGAATCGTCAGCGTCGCCGCCGTGATGTTGCCCAGCGACGGATCGGTGATCGTCGCCGTCGTCAGCTGATTCGACAATGGCGTCGCGCTCACGTATGCCGCTGCTCCCGCCGAGCCCGATCCGGATCCCGTTCCCTCCGGCGCGGCCGCCGTGCTGCCAGAGCCCGTTGAAGACGCTGCCGATGCGTCCTTCGGCGTCGAAGAACAACCCGCAATCAAAATCACAATTGCGGGAACGATGGTGAACGAGCGGTGCAGCCTTTTCATGACGAGCCCTCGATCCAGTTTGCGTAAGGTTGAGCTGCCTGGTGTTGGCGCGGCCAGACCGCCGCTGCCCGCCGGAAGACGACGCCAATGGTCCATAGACTTCCTCCAATCGTGCGCTTCAGCTGCGCAGGCAACCGGTGAAAGTGGGGTACAGCCCGGCATCCTCATCGCACCCCGGTGTGGAGAAAAAAATCAGCGGCGGCCATGCTCGAATCAGCCGCCGCTTCAAGGTGCGCACATAACCTCGCATGCTCTCGGGTCCGCGCGATAGAGACACGCAAGGTCAATCCATGGCAAGTCGTGACATCCGCTTCTTCGCTCGATCCAGCCCTTCCCCCAGGCCTCCTCCCGCACTCCGTCCTCGCAAAGGGACATTTCAGGACATTTCGGGATCGAACCGCCTCCCCTATTCATGGAATTCGTCTTCTCCTCCCTTCCCTCTCGCTATACTGGTTCCACCTCGGCCACATCCAAGGAAAGCGCGCAGCTCGCGGCTCGGGTTGAGGCCCATATGATGTCCCGGACAGCGGGGAGTACCGCAGAAAATCGCCGGATCGACTCCTGGAAGGAAATCGCCGCATTCTTTGACCGGGACGAACGCACCGTCAAACGCTGGGAAAAGGAACGCGGCCTCCCCGTTCACCGGCTTCCGGGCGAACGCGGCGGCGTATTTGCCTGGTCGCAGGAACTCACCGCCTGGCTCAATTCCACTGCCGCCAACGGCAAATCGAGCGACGAGGCCGTTCCTGCCCCACCCATCGTCGTGGCTCCCGTACCACCCTCGCCGGAACCACCCACAGTTCCGGCTGTACCCCCTGTCCCGTCCCCGCCACGGGCCTTCATCCGGGCTTCGATCATCGTCCTCGCTCTTGCCGGCTCCCTCTTCTACAGCTTCCACTTCCTTCGCCGCTCATTCCATCTTCGAACTTTCATCGGCGACAACCGTCCCGCCCCACACCACATCCCCGACCCGGAAGCCCAGGAGTTCTACCTCAAAGGCCGCTACTACTGGAGCCGCCGCACCGAAGACAGTCTCCGCCAGGCCATCGACGCCTTTACCCAGGCTGTCGTCCATGACTCCAACTACGCCCAGGCCTACGCCGGCCTCGCCGAGTGCTACGACATCATGCCCGAATTCACCTCCATGCGAGCCTCCGAGGCCTTTCCCCGCGCCATCGCCTCCGCCAACAAAGCCATCGCCCTCGATCCCTCTCTTGCCGAAGCCCACCGGGCCCTCGGCTTCGCGCTCTTCTACTGGGAGTGGAAGGTTCCCGCGGCGCTCAGCGAATATCAGCGCGCCCTCCAGCTCGATCCGCGCGACGAGGAAGCCCACCACTGGTACGCAACTTCACTCCTCACCCTCGGCCGCTTTCAGGAATCCATGGTCGAAATCGACAAAGCGCAGCAGCTCAATCCCGCCTCGCGCTCCATCCTTTCCGATCAGGCCCTCATCCGCTTCTGGGCCGGCGACCGCGCCCCCGCCATTCAAAAACTCCGCGAAATCGAGCTGGCCGAGCCTGAATTCTTTTCCGCTCCCCGCTATCTCGCCGGTATCGCCTTCGCCGAAAAGGACTACCGCACCTACATCGACCAGACCAAACGCCTGGCCGTCATCTCCAACGACGAACAAATGGCCGCCATCGCCGGCGCCGCCCAGCGCGGACTCTCCAAAGGCGGCGAACGCGGCCTCCTTGAGGCCATACGCGAGGTCCAGCAACGCTACTTCGACAGCGGCCAGTCCTCCGGATTCGAACTCGCTCGCACCTGCGCCCTCCTCGGCCGCAAGCAGGAAGCCGTCACCTACCTGAAAGCCGCCATCGCCGCCCACGACTACATGGTCCTCGACCTCTCCACCGACCAGAACTTCGCCCTCCTCAACGGCGACCCCGCCTTCGAAGAAGTCCTCCGCCAAATCACCGCCCGCATGTATCGCGCCTGATCGACGGACTGTGCAGTTTGCGGCACGCGATTGCAACTCGCCGTCCGGCCCATCGGCAACAGACCGGCTGCTTTCGAGCTATTTTGAACGACCCCCTCTTTACCGCCCTTTCTTAGGCCCCCGGGTGGATCGCTTTGCTTTCGAACCCCCGGCGCCGGTGCCGGCAGCGGCATTACTCCGGGACGCGCTTGAACTGCTCATGCCGGCGTTCCGGCCTTTACCCGGCTTCCCCTTTTCATGGCCCGGCTTTGCGCCCCTGCCCTTGCCCTCACGTTGCTCGTACTCGCTCTTCTCTGCGCTCGATCCCGCCACCAGGTAACGGATTACCGCGCCACGCGGCGAGCCTGCGGTTGTCCTGAATGGCGGCCGAGCTTCGATCGGCTCCCGGATCGTCGACACACTCCTGGTTGGTGAACCTGGACGAAAGGCTCCCAGCCGCTGGATTGCCATTCGAACCTTGTTGCTGCATACTCCCAGCGCCGCTGTGCGATCCTCGCGTTTGGGATCGTATCGCTCGACATTCCATCCCAGAAGATCCGACGGCATTTGCAGATCGACGCCTCTGGGTGCGAAGACGAATGTCCTCTCTCGTCCCAGTCCGCCCATAAAGAGCCCCAGCTCAAAGATCACGTTGTCGCGAACGGCCCCATGCCTCTTGTGCCGGCTTATCACCTTGTCGTCGGGTGCGAATACGAATATGCCGAAATCGTGCGATCGCACCGCTTCCAGCAGGCTCTCCAGTCCGAATTTCGCAATATCGAACGCCCCCTGCGACCACACCTTTACATCCGCGTCGTAGGGATCTAAGTTCTCCTGAATGGCGTAGGCAAACGCCAAACTCTCTGCCGACGATCCCACAAAGACGCGAACCCTGGAAGGTTTGACGGTCAAAGGCTCTGTTCCATAGACGGCGGGCTTAGCGACAGGCGAAGATTATACTCTCGCGGCTAATTCCCAGTCAGTTATCGTCCTGTTGCGGTCTGCTCCTGCGCTGCGAAATACCGAACGTCTCACTCTCTCTAAGAGAAAGTCATATTAGCCCATAACTTACCCTTGCCTCATTTATGATGAAGCATTCTTCCCCAGAGGGATCAGGCTATCGATGGCCGCCGAGAACGACGAAATCTATCCCGATTGGGAAGAGAGCCTGCCTGAGACCGCTATCCCCATCGAGATGATCGAACCCTTCGAAATCATTGAAGTGTTCATATCGGCGGTCGACGAACCTCCCAATTACCTTTCGGTGCTCGACGAACCTCCCGAGTACCTTCCCTTCTTCGATGCCATTGACGACGATTACCCTGAGTGATTCCTCAACCCGGAAGAATCAGTTCCTTCAGCACCTTCCCATCCTCCGTGGTGACTACCAGTTTGTGATTGGCATTCACCTCGGATATAGCAACCTTTAACAATCCCAGCGCCAATCGAACGATCTCCGTCATGGTTGTGCGCCGCAGACTCGCCATCTTTGCAAGATCCGAATAAGCACCCGCCGACAAAATCAGGTTCAGCCTCTTCTCTGCTGGCGGATCGGACCGAGTTTCGGGAGCCTCGATCACCGAGACTCCCCCTGTGGACTTCGCCATTTTTTACCCTCTCTTCATAAACTTGCGATCGCCTTCGGGCCATCGCTGTACTGTCTGTTACACATTGGAAACACAGACTATTATGCTTTTGATGCTCATGCAAGCAGAATTTGATATCCGGGCCGCCCAAATACAACGGGGTATGCCCATATCGGACATACCCCAAAGTGGGAAAGACATCCGGTCCCTCCCCTCCCTCAAGCATGC
>Ga0181526_10003881_pt1 | contig 11935 bp, 15 predicted proteins | sample PEATcosm2014_Bin_35_FD_119750 | JGI IMG/M metagenome (GOLD analysis project Ga0181526, IMG submission 119750) | Peatland microbial communities from MTU Mesocosm Facility, Houghton, MI, USA - PEATcosm2014_Bin06_30_metaG | ecosystem: Environmental > Terrestrial > Soil > Wetlands > Peat | place...
CGACATGACGGGAACGGTGTCCTATATCTCGCCGCAGGCGGAATATACCCCGCCCTTCATCTATTCCGAGTCGACGCGCGCGAAGTTCGTCTTTCTCGCCGAGGCGCGGCCGAAGCCCGACGAGGCGACGGCGTTCAATCCGGGCGAGCCGGTCTCGGTGCGGCCGCGGGCGCCGCCGCCATGAGCGACTACGTCATCGACGTCCGCGACCTGCGCAAGAGTTTTGGCGCCCTCAAGGTGGTCGACGGGCTGACGCTGCAGGTCGCCAAGGGCGAGATCTGCGGCTTTCTCGGGGCCAACGGCTCGGGCAAGACGACGACGATCCGCATGCTGTGCGGGCTGCTCGTCCCCGACGGCGGCTCGGGGACCTGCATCGGCTACGACATCATCCGCCAGTCGCACGAGATTCGCCGCGAAGTGGGCTACATGACGCAGCGGTTCAGCCTCTACGACGACCTCACGGTATTCGAGAACCTCGATTTCGTGGCGCGCGTGTTCGAGATGCGCGGCCGCCGCGCCGCGGTCGCCGCGATCATCGAGCGCATGGGGTTCGGCGAGCGGCGCAACCAGCTCGCCGGCCAGCTCTCGGGCGGCTGGAAGCAGCGCCTGGCGCTCGCCGCCTGCGTGCTGCACGAGCCGCGGCTGCTGCTGCTCGACGAGCCGACCGCCGGCGTCGACGTGAAGGCGCGGCGCGAATTCTGGGACCTCATCCATGACATGGCGGCCGACGGGCTGACGACGCTGGTCTCCACCCATTACATGGACGAGGCGGAGCGCTGCGGGCGCATCGTCTATCTCGCCCAGGGGCGCATCGTGGTGCAGGGCGGCGCGGTCGCGGTCGTCGGCGCGTCGGGGCTCGTCACCTTCGAGGCGACGGGCGAGGGGCTCGACGCGGCGGCGCGCGCGCTGCGCGATACGCCGGGCGTCGAGGCGGCGGCGGTGTTCGGGCGCGCGCTGCACGTGGCGGGCATGGATCGCGCGGCGCTCGCGGCGGCGGTGCGCTCGGCCGGCGGCGGCCTCGAATGGCGCGAAGTCGAGCCGCGGCTCGAGGACGTGTTCATCCACATGCTGAGCCTCGAGGAGAGGGAGCGGTGAGCCGGTTCTCCCTGGCGCGCCTGGCGGCGCTGCTGCGCAAGGAATGGATCCAGGTGTTGCGCGACGCGATGACGCTGCGCATCATCATCGCCATTCCGATCATGCAGCTGTTCCTGTTCGGCTACGCCATCAACGCCGATCCCAAGCATCTGCCGGCCGGCCTGCTGTCGATCGACGATTCCAAGTACACCCGCACCATCGCCGCGGCGCTGACCAATTCCGGCTATTACCGATTGACCCTATTGAAATCCGAGGGCGAGGCGGAGGCCGGGCTGGCGCGCGGCGATCTGATGTTCGTGGTCGAAATGCCGCCCGACTTCGATCGCGCCGTCGACCGCGGCGAGACGCCGAGCGTGCTGATCGACGCCGACGCCACCGACCCGAGCGCGATCGGCAACGCCGTCGCGGCGCTGCAGCAGGCGGTGACGGCGATCAACCGCGACCTGCCGCCGATCCGCCAGGCGAAGCCGCAGACCCCGCCGTTCCAGTTCGTCGTGCACGCGCGCTACAACCCCGAACAGCTCACCGTGCTCAACATCGTGCCCGGCCTCATCTGCATCGTGCTGACGTTCTCGACGCTGTTCGTCACCACGCTGGCGATCACCCGCGAGCGCGAGCGCGGCACGATGGAGAACCTGCTGGCGATGCCGGTCAGGCCGATCGAGGTGATGATCGCCAAGATCGTGCCCTACGTGTTCATCGGCTACGTCCAGGTCGGGCTGATCCTCGTCGCCTCGACGATTTTCTTCCAATTGCCGATCCGCGGCTCGCTGCCGCTGCTGCTCGCCGCGCTGGGGCTGTTCATCGCCAGCAACCTGGCGCTCGGCGTCACCTTCTCCACCGTCGCGGCCAACCAGATGCAGGCGGTGCAGCTCGCGCAGTTCACCCTGATGCCGTCGTTCCTGCTGTCGGGCTTCATGTTCCCGTTCCGCGGCATGCCGGATTGGGCGCAGGCGCTCGGCCAGGTCTTCCCGACCACCCACGCGATGCGCATCGTGCGCGGCATGCTGCTGAAGGGCAACGGCTGGAGCGAGATCGCGCCGGAACTGTGGCCGATCGCGCTGTTCACGGTCTTGATCACCGCCTTCGCGGTGTGGGCCTATCGCGAAACGCTGGATTGAGCGGAGGGCAGAGGCTCACGCCTGAAGAATTGGGGTCCCTTTGATGCCGGGCTTTCGTTTCGAGGGATCGACAAGCTCGGCCTTGCCGACGAAGCGATTGTCGTCGTCCATCGTCCTAAAATCGTCGGGAATGAGGCCGAGCAGTTCGGCGGGAGGCTCGCGACCTTTCTTGGCCAGCAAAGAGCAAAAGAGATAAGCCGCCTCGAGCGCGAGCGCTCGGAACTGGTCCATTTCGTCGGCTATCGGCGCATCGCGCAACGTTGAGATCGCATCATCGGGTTGGCCGATCCGATTGAGTATCGTCGCCTGCAGATAGGCGACCAGACATTTACTGTGGAAGTCGTCTCGGCCTGCGGCCAACACACGAAGCGCCTCTTCGTAGCGCCCCTCGCGTTCAAGCACTTGCGCGCGCCAATACGCGATTGAAACTCGGCCCTCACGGTCCTTGCCCGGTGAAGCTTGGTCGAGCAGGCGATGGCAGGAGAGCCAATCTCGACGCTTGAAGAGTGGAAAAACTTGGTCGCGAAGCTCCATTCCAATTCCCTTTCAAACCGGATTGCCGCCACACCGCGCACTTACGAAGCCTTTGGCGCAGCCGGTCGCGGTCGTGTGTCCGCCTGTAAGGCTTTTTGGCGGATTGGGCATTTCGAGAAGCTGAAGACAAATACGCGATCGCGTCATTCCACTCCTGATCGCAACCTTCTGGCATAAGGACCGCGGTCTGGAGGGGCTTGGACGGTTCGCGGCGAAGAGCGGGGCTGACCGGCCCTTCGAGGGCGGCTCCGCCGTCCTCGCGGGTCCATTGTCCACCGTCTGTATCGCCCGCGGGCGCGCGCGGCTGATCGGGACTGTATTTCGTCAACGCCGCGACCCCGGTTGGGGCGATTTCGCAAAGCTTCATGAGGTCGAGCGGCGTCAGGAAACCCTTGTCCAGAAGTCCGGCGGCGATGTGAAGGCGATAGGCGCTCTGCCGGTTTTCGATCGGCGGGAAGTTTGCAAGTGCGACGTGCATTGCCGATTTCGCCAGATCGCCAAGGCGGAACCCCGTTTCGGCGAATTCTAGCTTGCGCAGGATTGCGGGCGGCCAAGGTCGGTCGAAGGCGACCGACAGAAGGGCTAGCAGGCGCGCCTCCTCTCCCGCGACTTTGCGCGCGAGCAGGGTCGCCGCTCCCAGACGCGGACCTTCCGCCGTCCAAATTATCCACCGCTCGAAGCGAGAGCGTCGCTCCGACGTTCGCCACGCCTCTTCCAGATCGTCAATCGCTTCGCGCAGCGAGGCAAGGGGATCGTCGGCTGGTCGGTCGTGGTTTCCATCCTTCGCGATTTTCGCCGGTTTCATCGATCTGCTCGTTTCTTTTCAGGACGTTGTCCATGGTGGTCATCGGTCCCCGACCGCGATGAACATCTTTGATTCTAGTAGCCCTAGCGTGTTTGGCAAGAACAAAACGAGAATATGCGAGATGTGGCACAACTATCAATACGTTATGTCATTTCTTGAATGCGCGCGCTGCGCAGGGTTGGTCCTGGCTCGGAAGCGCGACGAGCGCAAGTCGACCGACGCGCCCGCCCGACCCGGCGACGGCGCCGGGTCGTCCGCTCGCATCCCCGCTTCGTTCCCGCCGGCGTTCGCCCGAGCCGTCGGCGCGTCCTCGACCGGCGTCGAGGCGGCGGCGGCAAATCGGCGTTGCCGCTTCCCGTTCGCGCTCCTGTATAAGACGGCGACGCGCCGACTCGCGGCGCCGACGGGAAGTTCTTCATGACCCTGACCAGCATGACCGGCTTCGCCCGCGCCGCGGGCGCGCTCGGGCCCTGGCGTTGGACGGTGGAGCTCAAGTGCGTCAACGCCAAGGGGCTCGACCTGCGCCTGCGGGTTGCCGCCGGGTTCGACCGCATCGAGGGCGAGGCGCGCGCGCGGCTGGCGAAGGCGCTGGCGCGCGGCACGTGTTTCGCGACGATTTCCGCGCAGCGCGAGGGCGCCAGTTCCATGGCGCGCGTCGACGCGGCGGCGCTCGCCTCGATCGTCGGCGCGGCGCGCGAGGCGGCCAAGGCCGCAGGCCTCGCGCCGCCGACGATGGACGGCGTGCTCGCCGTTCGCGGCGTCGTCGAGATCGTCGAGGCGGCCGACGACGAGGCGACGATCGCCGCCGCCTGCGCGGGCGCGCTGGCGAGCCTCGACGTCGCGATCGCGGGCTTGAGCGTCGCACGGCGCGCCGAGGGGGAGGCGCTGGCGACGATTCTCTCCGAGCGGCTCGACGCCATCGCCGAACTGACTGAGGCCGCCGACGACAATCCGGCGCGAAAGCCCGAGGCGGTGCGCGCGCGCTTGCGGCAATCGGTCGCCGCGCTGATGGAATCTTCGCGCGGCTTCGACGAGAACCGCCTGCATCAGGAGGCGATTCTGCTCGCCGCCAAGGCCGACATCCGCGAGGAGCTCGACCGCCTGAAGACCCATGTCGCGGCGGCGCGCGCCCTTCTCCTCGAGGGCGGGCCGGTCGGCCGCCGGCTCGATTTTCTCGCCCAGGAGCTCGGCCGCGAGGCCAATACGCTCGCCGCCAAGGCCAACGACGTCTCCCTCACCGCGCAGGGGCTTGAACTGCGCGCGCAAATCGAGCAATTGCGCGAGCAAGTGCAGAACGTCGAATGAACGGGCCCGAGACGATGCGCCGACGCGGCATGATCCTGATCCTCTCCTCGCCCTCCGGCGCCGGCAAGACGACGCTGACGCGCATGCTGTTGCAGGACAAGGCGCTCGACCTGACGCTGTCGATTTCCGTCACCACCCGCCCGCGCCGCTCCTCGGAGGCGGACGGCATCCATTATCATTTCATCAGCAAGCGCCAGTTCGAGGCCGCCAAGGGGGCGGGCGACCTCCTGGAATGGGCGATGGTGCACGGTAGTTGCTACGGCACGCCGCGCGCGCCGGTCGAGGCGGTCATGGCCGAGGGGCGGGACATGCTGTTCGACATCGACTGGCAGGGCGCCGCGCAGGTGCGCTCGGCGCTCGGCGGCGACGTCGTCAGCGTCTTCATCCTGCCGCCGTCGATGGCGGAGCTGCGCGCGCGGCTCGACCGGCGCGCCGAGGATTCGGCGGCGACGATCGGCAAGCGGCTGGAAAACGCCAAACGCGAGATCGAGCGCTGGCGCCAGTACGACTACGTGGTGGTCAACGACGATCTGCAGCGCGCCTACGCCGACGTGGTGGCGATCATCGCCGCCGAGCGGACGCGCTGCGCGCGCGTCGCCGAAGGCGTCGAGGGTTTCGTCGAGCAATTGCTGAAGGGCTGAGCCCGCGCCGGCGCCGATCGCGGCGCGACGGCCGGCGGCGCGTCTGGCGTCGGACATCGCTCCGCCATAGGATGGAATCTTTCGCCGGGCAAGGGTGAGGGACCTCACGAGACCGACGGGGAGGCGCGCGGCCGAGGCCGCCGGAGCGACCAGGGGCGATTGGCGATGACGACGAACCGGAAACCGCGCATCGCCGTCATCGGCAGCAACAACGTCGATCTCGTGACCTACGTGAACCGCATGCCGGTTCGCGGCGAAACGGTCGAGGCGGCGAGCTTCGCCATCGGCCACGGCGGCAAGGGCGCCAATCAGGCGGTCGCCGCCGCCAAGCTCGGCGCCTGGGTGACGCTGGTGAGCAAGGTCGGCGACGACGTGTTCGCCGACATGACGATCAGGAACCTCGCCGAATTCGGCGTCGACGCCACGCACGTCGGGCGCGTCGAGGGCCGTTCCAGCGGCGTCGCCTCGATCATGGTCGAACCGTCGGGCGAGAATTGCATCCTGATCGTCAAAGGCGCCAACGCCGACCTGTCGCCCGCCGACGTCGAGCGCGCCGCCGAGGTCCTGAAGACCTGCGATCTGATCCTGCTGCAACTCGAAGCGCCGCTCGAAACGGTCTATGCGGCGATCGCTTTCGGCAAACGCCACGGCGTCAAGACGCTGCTCAACCCGGCGCCGGCGACCCCGGAACTCGATCCCGAGAAGATCCGCGAGGCGAGTTTTTTCGTTCCCAACGAAACGGAACTCGCCATCCTGACGGGCATGCCCGTCCACACGGAAAACGAGATCGCCGCGGCGGCGCGCAGCCTGATCGCCAAGGGCATCGGAACGGTCGTGGTGACCATGGGTTCGCGCGGCGCGCTGCTGGCGACGCCGACGCGGACGCGCCGCATCGCGCCGATCCGCGTCGCGCCGGTCGACACCACCGGCGCCGGCGACGCCTTCGTCGGCGCCTTCGCGCGCTATTTCGCCGCCGGCCTCGGCCTCGAGGCGGCGCTCGACAAGGCGGTCCGCTACGCCGCCGATTCGGTGACGCGGCGCGGCGCGCAAAAGGCCTACGCGACCGAGGCCGAATTCGCGGCGTTCTGCGCCGGCTTGGCCGACGCGTCGCCCTAGGATCGCGCTCGGCGCGGCGAAAAGAGCGGGATAACAACCCGTTGCGCCGCCAGGCGATTGCTTGGACCCGAGCGCCGACGCGTTCGCCGACGCAACGCATTCGTAACCTTGGCCATGCAAGCTTTTTCGATGGCTCGCGATTCCCATCATCGGCGGCAAGTCGGCGCCCTGGCGTTTCGAGCGGCGGCGTTTGGCGACCCGGAAATGCTCTTGCTGACCTCGCGCAAGTCGGAGCGCTTCGTCATTCCAAAGGGTTGGCCGGTCGAGGGGCTGAGCGACGCGGAGGCGGTGGCGAAGGAAGCCTACGAGGAAGCCGGCGTCATCGGCAAAGTGTTGGAAACCCGGATCGGCAGCTACGCCTACCAGAAGCGGCGCGAACCGAGTTTCGCCTTCGTCACGGTCGACGTCTACGCCCTCGAGGTGAAGGCGCAACTGCCGGACTGGCCGGAAAGGGGCTTGCGCGCATCGCTATGGCTCGCGCCGAAACACGCCGCCCAGCTCGTCGACGAGCCCGGGCTCATGCGGCTTATCAGAGCGTTCGACGCCCGACGCCCCGCGCCCGCCGACGCGCCGCGTGAAGGCGGCAGCGCCGGGCCGATACTATGGCCGATCCCGTTTCACATTGCCGTCTCAGAAGAATGGTGATGATCTCGTCGCAGGCGCCGTCGGGGCGGGGGCCGTTCGGCGCTCCCACAGTCTCCCCCGCGTCTCGAGGAGGGAAGCGTCATGATCACGTTTGTGCGAACCATCGTCGCGATGCCGGGCAAAATCGTCGAAGCCATGACCGCCGCGAAGGAAATGGCGGCATTGACCAAGAAGGTGACCGGCGTCGATGTCGCCGTGGGCGCATCTTTCGGCGGCAGCATCAGCGAGTTCGCCTGGATTTCTCACTATGACAGCCTCGCTCACATGGAAGCGGCGAACGACAAAATGTTGGCTGACGCCGACGTCCGCGCGGGGATGAAGAAGTTCGAACACCTGCTCGCTCCCGGCACGACTCGCGATCACATCTGGCGGCACGTTTAGTCGAAAACCCCGCCGGGAGGCTTCCGGCGGCCCCTTCGCTCGACGACAGGCGATCCCGATCGCCGGGCGCGCTCGCGGCCGTCGAAGCGCGGCGTAGAGGCGGGGCGTTGAACCCCGCCCGCGCTCGGCCTATGTGGGGGGCCCCTAGGCGGCCGGCGCGCCGGTCGCGAAATCGAGCCCCATTCCGCCATGGCTGGCGCACACGAACTGACGAGCTGGCGCTTCAGCGTCGCGCCGATGATGGATTGGACGGACCGGCATTGCCGCGTCTTCCATCGCCTGCTGACGCGCCGCGCCCGGCTCTATACCGAGATGGTCACGGCGGACGCGGTGGTGTTCGGCCCGCGCCGGCGGCTGATCGGCTTCGACGCGTCCGAGCATCCGATCGCCTTGCAGCTCGGCGGCGCCGAGCCGGGGCGGCTCGCCGAGGCCGCGCGGATCGGCGCCGAATTCGGCTACGACGAGATCAACCTCAATTGCGGCTGCCCGTCGGAACGTGTCGCCAGCGGCCGTTTCGGCGCCTGCCTGATGCGCGAGCCGGCGCTGGTGGCCGATTGCGTGGCGGCGATGGCGGCGGCGGCGAAAGTCCCGGTCACCGTCAAATGCCGCATCGGCGTCGACGAGCAGGAGCCGCGCCAGGCCTTGTTCGCGCTGGTCGAGCGGGTCGCCGCGGCGGGCGCGGCGGGCGTCGTCGTCCACGCGCGCAAAGCCTGGCTCGAACGGCTCAGCCCCAAGGACAACCGCGCCGTGCCGCCCCTCGACTATTCGCTGGTCTACGAGCTGAAGGCGGCCTATCCGCGCCTGCCGATCGCCGTCAACGGCGGCGTCGGCGATCTCGCAGCCGCGCGCGAACACCTGCGCCGGGTCGACGGCGCGATGGTCGGCCGCGCCGCCTATCAAAATCCGGAAATGCTGATCGGCGTCGACCCCGAGATATTCGGCGAGCCGGCGCCGGTCGGCGACGCCTTCGAGGCGGTCGAGGCCTATTCTCCCTATGTCGCGCGCGAATTGGCGCGCGGCGTCCGGCTGCACGCGATGACGCGCCATCTCGTAGGCCTGTTCGCCGGCCGGCCCGGCGCGCGCGCCTATCGCCAAAGACTGGCGACGCTGGCGACGCGGCCGGGCGCTGGCCTTCGCGAACTGCGCGATGCGGTCGGCGCGGTCATCCGCGAACCGCTCGCCGAGGCGGTGTGAGCGGCGCTCACTTGGCCCTCAGGATCAGCCGCCCGCGCTCGACGGTGTAGCTCTGCAGCCTCTCGAGGAAGCTCATGCCGATGAGGCTCTCCGAGAGGGCGCCGGGGCGGGCGACGAGCGCGCGCACGTTGCGCGCGACGATCGGCCCGACGGCGATCTCGTCGATGCGCGTCGGCGCCGCCATCGCGGCGCCGTTGGCGGTGACGACGCTGACGCTGAAGTCGAGGTCGGCGGCGTCGACGCCGATCCTTCTCGCGTCCTCGGCGCGCAGCACCACGGTCGAGGCGCCGGTGTCGAACAGGAACGCCACGCGCACGCCGTCGACTTTGGCGGGAATGACGAATTCGCCGCCGAGGCGCCGGTTGACGATGACCTCGCCGCTCTGGCCGATCTGCGCATCGCCGGGGAAGAGTTCGGCGATGATCCGGTCGGCGACGTCGGAGACTTCGAAGCGATAGGCGTAGACGCCGGTGAGGCCGAGGACGATCGCCACCCAGATCGCCAGGCTGGCCAGCACCCGCGCCAGCGCGCCCGGCCCGGCGCGCCGCGCCAGGATCGGCAACAGCCACAAGAGAAAGACGACGCCGAAGGCGGCGCGCGCAAAGCTGCCGTGATCGAGCCCGAGTATCGGGGTCTGCGCGGGGACGCCGACGAGGGCGACGAGCGCCGCGGCGAGGAGCGCGAGGGGGATGAGGACGACCATTTCAGCCGCGCCCGCCGGGCCCGACGCGCCGGCCGCGCGCGCCGCGCGAGCGCGCCGCCTTCAGGCGTCGCTCGAGCCCCGCCATGATCGCGCCGCGCTCGCCGGCGTCGAGTTCGCCCCAGATCGCGATTTCCGCGACCGTGCGGCCGCAGCCGATGCACAGGCCCGAGACGGGATCGACGACGCAGATCTGCACGCAAGGGCTCAAGGGCGGAGGAGAGGAAATATTCATGGCCCTGATTTAGGTCGCGCGACCGCCGATGAGAAGAGCGCAGAGACAGGCGATTTCCGCCGCCTGCTGCGCCGCGCCGGCGACGTCGCCGGTCTGGCCGCCGATCTGGCGGCGCGCCAGGGCGCTCATCGCCCACGCCGCCGCCGCCGCGACGACACAGGCGAGGACGGCGCGCGTCACGCCGAGCGCGACGAGACCGAGGAGAAACGCCACGCCGGCGACGGAATTGCCCGCCGCGATCAAGTCCCTCGTTTCGAGGCGGCCGGCCCCGGCGCCGGCGCCGTCCGCGCGGGCAGGGGGCAGCAGGGCGAGGGGAACGAGCGCGCCGGCGCGCGAGGCCGCGCCGGAAAGGATCAGGCCCGCCGCGCCGAGCGCGAAGCCGCCGCGCGCCAGCGCCGCCAGCGCGCCGACCCGCAGCATCAGCGCCAGAACCAACGCCACCGTCCCATAGACGCCGATACGGCTGTCGCGCATGATCGCGAGTTTTCGTTCGCGGGTCACGCCGCCGCCAAAACCGTCGGCGACGTCGGCGAGGCCGTCCTCGTGCAGCGCGCCGGTCGCCAGCGCCAGCGCCGCTGCCGCGAAGGCCGCGCCGAGGAAGGGCGGCAGGCCGAGCAGGGCGGCGAGGCCGAGCGCCAGCGCGCCGACGGCGCCGATCAGCGCCCCGGCAATGGGCGTCGCCCAGGCGATCCGCGCCAGGTCGAGCGCCGCGCTGGCCTCGCTCTCGCCGCCGGGCGAGGGCGTCGGCAGGCGCGAAAAAAAGCGCAGGTTCTCGACGATGTCGCGCCGGGCGCGAGCGATGAGGGCCGAGCCCGTCACAGCGCCCACAGGAACGCCGCGCAGGCGACAACGCCGATGCCCGTCTGGCCGTATTCGAGCAGGCCCCATTGGCGCACCAGCATGCGCGCCGCGCCGATGTCGCGCGGCGCGAGGGTGAGAATCTGGTCGTTGAGCGGCGCCATGGCGAAGAACGTATAGGGCCAGCTCAAAATGATGATCAGCGCGCCGATCGCCCAGCGCACGTCCTGGCTCTCGAAATAGGCGACGAGGCCGAGCGCCGCCGAGACGAGCGCCAGGCCCATCAGCAGCGCGACGCCGCGCCGGTCGCTCGGCGTCCATTCGTTGAGCATCGCCTGGTCGTCGAGCGCCAGGCGCGCCGGCTGCTCGACCAGATTGACGTAGAGCGCGGCGCCGGAAAACGCGGCGGCGAGAACGAGGGCGAGCGATCCGGGCGACATGGGGGTTCCTTGGCTTTGCTGCGAGAGGGGCTCTCGCGACGCCATCATGATTGCGCAGCGATTGCAACGGCGGCGTGCGGGGCGGGCGATAAGGAGCCGGCCTTTTCCTCGTTCGGTTTGTCCCGATCGGTCGTTTTGTGCTAGCGTAAATCTATGACGAAGCTCCTCGATCAAGCGATTGAAAAAGTCCGCGAGCTGCCGGAGGCGGATCAGGACGACGCGGCGGAAATGCTGCTGTGGGCGATCGAGACGCGGGGCGTTCCGATCCCTCTCGACGATGAAACCGCCGCGGCGATCGAGGAAGGTCTGGCGCAAGCGAGGCGCGGCGAATTCGCTTCCGATGCGGAAATCGCCGCGCTGTGGAAACGCCATGGCCTATGATCGCCCGCAATTCGCGGCGCGCGCGAGACGACTTGGCGAAAATCCTCGAATACCTCGATGAGCGAAGTCCTGGAGGCGCTCGCAACGTGAAGCTCGCGATCGAGCGCGCCATCGGTACGATTGCCGAGAATCCCGGCCTCGGTCATCCCACGGGAAGAGGCGCGACGCGCGGAATGCCCGTCGGCCGAAATCCTTATCTCGTGTACTGGACCGTCGAGGCGGGCGAGGTGTGGCTCGTTCACATCCGACACGGCGCGCGAAAGCCGTGGCCGATTCAGTATTTTGGGCTTCGTCGGTGTTAATGGAGTGCGAATGGGTTGGCGGGTAATTTCGACCGCTCGCGGGCTGTCTTCCGCGAATGCGTCGCCGACGCCGGCGGTTAGCAGCGCGTCGCATCGCAGGTCGAGCGCCTGCCAGCCGTCGGCTTTCGACACACGCATGTAGCTGATGAGGGGAGGAGGCCTTTTCGGGTCGCGCAAGAGTTCGTTTAAGTGACGACCCAGGCGAGCGATCGGCAAATCGATGATTCGGGATTGCGAAGAAA
>Ga0181526_10003885_pt1 | contig 11932 bp, 11 predicted proteins | sample PEATcosm2014_Bin_35_FD_119750 | JGI IMG/M metagenome (GOLD analysis project Ga0181526, IMG submission 119750) | Peatland microbial communities from MTU Mesocosm Facility, Houghton, MI, USA - PEATcosm2014_Bin06_30_metaG | ecosystem: Environmental > Terrestrial > Soil > Wetlands > Peat | place...
AGCGTCCGTTGACGTAGTCGGGTCACAGGGACCTCCTCTCTGTGACCCCGACGTTAACGCCACACCGATACTACGACCACCACGCTGCTCTGGCCGCCGCGACAGCGGCTTAGTCCTAACGGCGAAACCGTCCATTTAAAGTCCTAGAACTTGACTTCTCCGGTAAGGCGACTAACCAGGATTTGGCCGCCATTGTGGGTTGCTGCAAACTCCCGTAGAAAACTGGGGGGAGAGCCCAACGCTACACAGGCGGGGCTCTTAATTGGTTTCGGAAAGGGAGATGGCGAGGAAGGTGAGGCGGCCGTGAGTAAAGCGGGCTTCGATGCCTGCGCCCCAATCGTAGGTGGCCCAGCGCTCGTCGACGTCTTGTGGCGTTAGCGTGGGATTGTTGCGGAGGAAGTCGGCGCGTTCCTGGGCGGTCATGGTCCTGGTCTTGTGAAGCGAATAGAGGAGTTCGGTTTCAGGGGAATTAGTAGCGGGACGATGGCCGCAGGGATACGGACTGTTTTTCGGCGTCGAGTCGTTCGATGTGGTGAAGGGCGCGGGAATTTGGCAGCGGCTCGGTTTACCGAGGATGGCAATAACCTGTGCGGGCGTGAGGCTAAGACGGAGGCCGGACGCTGAGGCGAGTTTTTCGGAGACGAGCTTTGAAGGGAGGCAGCGATCGCTGCCGTACCAGTCGGGGCCACCCACAAAGATATAGACGGAGCTGTCAACTTCGCCCTGCTCGAAGATGAGATGGACTTTGGGTTCGCCATTGGCGGAAACATAGCACACTTGGCTACGGCCATAGGAGGCATCACCGCGCTGCACTTCGTGGAGCTTGCCAAATCGTTGCTCTATGGGCTTGAACATATCGGGCGAAAGATCGATACCGAGAACGCGGAAATTCGTGGGAGGGATTTCACGTTCCTGGACCGACGAAGTGTCGGCATCGCCCGAAAGTTCACTATCGCTGCCAGTCGGGCGGAGGCCGGAGAACCAGTCGGAGTCATCGTGAAGGTCGTCGCTCAATGGAGCCACAGATTGTGTGGAGACTTTGAACGGGGGAATGAGGGGGGGCGGAGGAGGGTGGGGGAATTGGAGGAAGATAAAACAAAGCGTACCGAGGAGTAATCTAAGAGGCATATATACAGGATAGAAGAAGATCGAGAAGTGTGGCGAAATTGATGGTGGACAGTTGCGCCAGAGGAAAGGGGCGAAGAGTTTCGGGGTGGCGTTTGGCGTCTGAGCAGCGGGTCCCGATTAACGGACGTAACCTCCCAAGTACGTATCAGTACCGTGGCCTTCGGGGATGGCAGGTCCTATGAGGAACCTTTCCGATGTCGCGACTTCCCGGGACTTAACGCTATTTGTAAGTGTCTATACTTCTGATGTCCCCGATGTCAGCCACGGTTAGGGTCGGAACGTGAGTAGTGACTCTCTCTCGAGTCCGAGCAGATATGCTCTCGCGTCATTTATGATATCTCGGTAGCCTCGAACAAGAACACGGTGGCCATGACTCAGAATTTGAAATTCGCGTTAACGCAACTCAGGCGCAACCCGCGCTTCCACCTGTTGGTCGTCGCCACTCTGGCCCTCGGAATTGGAGCAACGACCGCCATCTTCAGTTTGGTCAACGGCGTACTCCTCCGCTCCCTTCCGTTTCCTCATCCCGATCGCCTCGTTGCCGTCAATACGCTGGGATTTCCTCCAGGATTGCCTCTCGGAGCGAACCCTGCCTCTGGTTCTCTGACGGACACTTCCTATCCTGACTTCTTCGACTGGCGCAGTCAGAGTCATTCCTTGGCGAGTATCGCGTCTTACTCGTGGGGCACCACCCGCAAATACACGTCAAAAAACTCAGGAAAAGCCCGAATCATCGAAGGCGTTCAAGTGTCGTCAGGCTTTTTCGAAGTGCTCGGTGTCCTTCCCGAATATGGTCGTTCCTTCACCTCCGAAGATGAGCGGCAAGGAACGTGTTCTGTCATCATCAGCCATGAATTCTGGATGTCCGAGTTCAGCGGCTCGTTGAATAGCATTGGCGCACCGATTGTCCTGAGCGACAACGCCTGCACCCTCATCGGAGTCATGCCCGCCGGTTTCAACTTCCCTTATCAAGACCGTCCTCCAGAGTTCTGGAGGACCTTTTCCGCACTCTCCGTAAACACCGTTCTCTCCAGACGCGCCTATCGCGACACTCACGTGCTTGCCCGTTTGCGCGATGGCCTCACAGTTTCTCAAGCGGAAGTGGACGTTAGCTCGATCCAACGCAGACTGGCTATGAGTTTCCCCGATGATCGAAACTTCGGCGCCGTCGCCGTCAATCCACTTTTGGAAACTCTTACCGTGGACCAACGGCGGCCGCTCTTCTTGCTCTTCGCCGCCGTTACTGGTGTCTTGCTCATCGCTTGCGTGAATGTCGCCGGGCTTTTGCTTGCCCGCGGCGTAACCCGCAGAACCGAGTTCTCCGTCCGCATTGCATTAGGTGCTAGCCGTCACCAGATCATCCGGCAAGTCCTGCTCGAATCCGTGATTTTGTCGTGTCTAGGTGGAATCGCAGGCGTAGCCCTGGCCTTCGTATTTCTGCGCGCATTTCTTGCCATCGTCCCGGGCAACCTGCCCAGAATCCAGGAATTACGCATCGACTCGGTTACCTTACTTTTCTCTCTAGTCGTTTCCCTCGTTACTGGCGTGGGCTTTGGCCTGTTCCCGGCTTGGAGCGCCTCTCGTTCCGACACTTCCCTGGCCCTCGGAACCAACCGCTCCAGCACTCGTGGACGCCACGAAGGTCACGTGCATACTGCTCTTGTGATTGCGGAAATCGCCATCAGTCTCGTATTGCTCGCGGGTTCAGGTCTGCTTATTCGCAGCTTTGTGGAAACCATTCGCGTTCATCCGGGATTTGATACTCATGGCTTGCTCACCTTTCGGCTCGGCATGTCTCACGTGAAGTACCGGCCCGGAAAAACGTTGCCCTTTCTCCATCGAGTCACCTCCGCGCTTTCTGCCCTGCCCAGCGTTCAATCGGTGACCAGCGGTTACCCGATCCCATTCACGTACGACGAGCTCAGTAACTTCCGTGTCCAAGGCCTCCCCTATGACCCCACGGATCCTTTGACCTCGAAGGTTGCGGTTGTCGCGCCTCTCTATTTTGAAACTCTGAAAATCCCTTTGTTGCGCGGCCGCACCTTCACAGACCGCGACAATGCGCAATCCGCCCGTGTCGCCCTAGTGAATGCGGAATTTGCCCGTCGCTACTTTCGCAATGGCGATGCCATAGGCAAATCCATCCAGCCGCATCTAGAAGACGAAGACTCCCAGGATTGGTATCAAGTAGTGGGCGTCGTGGCCAATACCCGCATGACGGACCTAACGGCGACGCCCGACCCTCAATTCTTCCTTCCGCTTGAGCAGTGGCCCGCCTGGGCACAAGGCATTATCATCCGAGTGCCACGCAATCCCGACGGCTATATCACTGCTGTTTATTCGGCCATCGCCGCCCTCGATCCCGACGTGCCGCTCTTCGATGTGAGCTCCGTAGATGACCGAGTGACGCAATCCATGTCCTACGCGCGTTTCGAAGCTCAATTGCTCACCTATTTTGCGGTTGCCGCGCTATTGTTGGCGGCCATCGGTTTGTACGCCACTCTTTCCCAAATGGTTGCTCGCCGCACTTCCGAGATTGGTGTGCGTATGGCTTTGGGAGCGCAGCCCATCGATATATTTCAGTTGGTTCTAAAGCGTGCTTTATGGATGGCGACTCTGGGGGTGTTGATGGGCTTGCTTGTTTTTTGGATCGTTTCGCGTTCCCTAGCCGATTTCCTCTACAACATTTCGATTCTTGATCCATGGACCATATTTGTCGCAAGTATCACTCTGGTTGGCGTTTCTCTTCTGGCAAGCCTGTGGCCGGCTTGGCTTGCCGTTCGCCTGCAACCTATGGACGCACTCCGCGAACAATAAGGTCAGACTCCTGATTGGCGGCAGCCGCTGATAGTAGCACTGACTCCTGGTAAACGTTACCGGAGAAGTCGGTAATGGACCGTTACAGGTTCAAGACTCCTGACCGGAAGATTTATTGGGCCCGCAGGCTTGGTCTCTTTGTCATTTCCGAAAAGACTGAGCGCTTTGTATGGGTCCCTATCGGGCACGGTAACATTAGGCCATCCCTCAGAACCGGGACCACAACACGGATGAACGTGAATGACCACATTAGGGGCAGTGTGGCAAGCACAGTTGCAATCTTTACGACGCGCCACTTCGTCTCTCCTGCTCCATCATACGCGTCAAGTCCCGATTAAATGGTGCCGGTACTCAAATGTCTAGTTGCGAGCAGCGTTGCCTTAGTGGATTGCATGATGAGTCTGTTGGCAGGGCAAAGTCTCCTGCGACCTTCGCCTCTCGTTCCATCTGATTTTTCCACTCTGGGTTAGCCGTGGCCATAAACAGATGTTTCCGCCAATTAGGATGCTAGGCGGTCCTGCCCGGCCCCCATTTTATACTTGCCCCAGCAAGTAGCCAAAAATTATCTTGCGTTCGTGCTCGGGCAAGTATAGGCTTCTAGTGAAGGAGAGAATTTAGATGAGCGATGAGAACGAGAAAATTGAGGATGCGGCCAAGACCCTTTCAGAATTGGGTGCCGCCAAGGGCGGAGAAGCTCGCGCCAAGAAGTTATCTCCCGAACAGCGGAGGGAGATTGCACGCTATGCTGTTCAGGCCCGCTGGATTAAAGCGGGAAAACAGCCTATTCCCGGTGCAACTCATCTCGGCGAACTGAAGATTGGGAATGCTGTCTTGCCTTGTGCTGTTCTAGCTGACGGAACTCGCGTTCTTAATCAGGCGGGATTCTTGCGAGCGATAGGACGAGCGCGATCCCCCAAGGCTGGAACCGGCATTCTCAGCACGGTCGACGAACTACCCTTTTTTTTAAAAGCAGAAGTACTGAAGCCATTCATTACGAAGGAATTAAAAGAGTCGACGAAGCCGATTTTTTATGAAACGCGAACAGGAAATGCCGTTGGTTATAACGCTGAACTTCTGCCGCGCGTATGCAACGCATACCTAAAATTTCGAGATTATTCATTGAAAACTGCCGGACGTATTCCGGCCCGATACAAAGACATTATTGAAGCATGCGACATCCTAGTGCGCGGACTTGCCGAAGTGGGAATCGTTGCTTTGGTAGATGAGGCAACTGGATACCAAGACGAACGCGCCAAAAATGCTCTCGCCAAGATTTTGGAGGCTTTCATTGCCAAGGAACTGCGGAAGTGGGTGAGCACATTCCCAATGGATTACTACAAGGAGCTATTCAGGCTCAGAGGGTGGAACTTTCCTGACTTGCCCGCTGATCAGAGAAAACGCCCAATTCTAGTGGGGAAACTTACGAATGATGTGGTATATGATCGCTTAGCTCCCGGCGTCCGGCAAGAATTGCAGAGACTAACTCCTCGCGACGAGAAGGGCCGATTAAAGCACAAGATGTTTCAGAGACTCACAGAGGAGACTGGACACCCCAAATTGCGTGAGCATTTGGCTTCCGTAGTCGCGCTAATGAAAGCTGCCGATGATTGGGAACATTTCATGCGCATGATCAACAGGTCACTTCCGCGATACGGTGACACGCTGCTCCTGGACCTGAAATCTTGAGAACAACCATAAACAAAGTTAACAGTGGCAGGCCATCGTCGCTCATTACTTGATTGTGTCAAGGCTCACGTCGCCGCTGCAGTTTACGATTGCCGAATCGGAGCTATTCTCGGCAGGCGGGGCCGAAATGTAGAACGGGGTTACCCCCAACATGACTGCCCGCAATAGAAGCTTGTCTTGTTGGGAAAGGGGCCGTAGTTTGAACGCGTTGCTACCGGGGTGATTTCTCTCCACCCGGCCATGCATACGGCGTACCCTCGACTCATATATTTCGATATCTTCTTCAGTCGCGGAGGGGAAAAACCTGTATGCGATTTGGTGCCAACTGAGACCGTCTCGCTCTTTCAGCAGCCAAACTGAGTAATCCGTCACCTCGTCATCGCACGGTGCGAGCTTTCGGCCGCCTCTAGAGCTTGTTCTTCTAGAAGCCACCTACCACGGTCGTCAACATACTTCCCACGTCGAATCGTCAGCTCCCTTATTCGCCATTCTACCCAGCGGATGCGATCCTCCGGTGGCCAGGGGATTCGACTCACACTTGAGACATGCGCTTCTGCTGTGTCGTTTTCGATCATTTTAGAGCGGCACCCCCCCAAATGTGGCTTTCTTGGTGGTCTCCAGACGCAATTCCCTGGAAGGCCTTCCATGCCCTAATTATCGTGATTATAAGGTTGCAAAGCAAAGCGAATTAGGAGGGCAAGATGGCAGGTAAGAACATCAAGACGAATCTACGTTTGAGGCTCGCAGGCTGGAAGAAAGCGGCTGCGTCACCTCGCACCCCGGCTTGGCTCAAGAGATCAATCCGAAAAAATATCCGTGATCTGACGAACCGTTTGCGGGAGGGGCATTAAAAGGAAGGGGGCCGAAATCCGAACTGTCAGAGCAAGAAGAAGACCGGCGGGGACGACACCGGGCAAAGAAGGAGAAAGCAACTTGTCGAAGAAGGAATGTCAGTGTCCAAAGTCAAATGTTATTGCGTCGCCTTCGCTGAACGTGCGCCAGTTGAAGAGTCGCGTTGACTTCGTTGCATTTGCCGTGAAGTTTACACGGCTCAGACGAGCCGGCCACCAGTTCTTAGGTCTGTGTCCGTTTCACAAAGAGCGGCATCCGTCTTTCTATGTTCAACCCCAGAAAAAGGTTTTCTACTGCTTCGGCTGCGGCGCAGCAGGCGACGTGTTCACGTTTGTCATGCGAGCTGTCGGCTGCGACTTCTATCGGGCGTTGCAAATCGTCGCGGATTTCTCTGACAGGGTAGCCCTCGTCAGCGGCCCGCGAAGCGGGCCGCGTTTTGGCGTGGGCGAAGGGGCGAAGCCCCTGGGCCCGCCGAAAGCGGGCAACAGTAATAGCCAGTCCCTTGAAGGCTCGCGCGCTTGCATCCTAGCCGAGCTCGACGCCACAAATCGCCGATTGCTCGCCATTGACGCAACAAATCGTGCAGCATCGACAGCGCTATCGACCCCCTGTGAGCCAAGGGACGGGAATAGCGCCTTTTACTTGAAGAATCAGAGCTAACTGTGCAATCGCCCTTCCAATCCGACTCTGAACGCGTCGCAATAATTGTCGAGAGCGCAGCGATGGAGGCCTCACTTGTCTCGCGCTCCATTCTAGGTGCTACAGGCGCAGAAGTATGGGGCCGCAATCTATACCGGTGGCGAGAGCGTGGTGTGTTGGAGCGCAGATATTCCAGACGGCCGCGCAAAACGATCGCGAAACGGAAGCGCCGTGCACTGACGGATTTGCAGCGGGCAAAAAGCATGCCGCCGAAAGTCGAGAGTGGGGAGGAGCTGATTCGACTTGGAGAAAAAGTTTGGCAGGATCGCGCGATGCTTAGTAAAGCGGTTGAGATGTGGGCCGCCGGGATGTCATCCGGTGCAGTGAGACAGGCGCAGTGCTCACGGATCGGATGGGCGCGACGGTGCAAGGAACACGGCCACCCTTGGCATCGCATCTTTCGTTGCGGTCTTCGATTCTGTCCACTATGCATGTCATATGTTTACGAGGAGCTTTTCTACGATGCCGTAGGGAGGCTCGATCCCGTTGCCTGTCGTCTTGTTCCGGAATGGCCGGTAAAGGGAAAATGTCCACGACGCGTCATAGCTAAGATTGACTTTACGATTCGTAACGACGGCCAAATGCCGAGCGCGGAGAAAGTACGTTGGTTTAATCGAGCTATTCGGCGATTCTTCACTCGGCTGGCGCGTCAGAACAAATGGACAAAAGGAGAATGGGGTGCTGCCTGGTCAGCGGAGTTCGGACCAGGGAATACAAACTTGCATGCCCACGCGGTATTCTGCGGGCCTTGGATTGAGCAGAAGAACCGTGCGGCGTCGGCTTTATGGTCAAAGGTTGTAGGTGAATACGCAATTGTTTCCGTGAAGGCAGCAAAGAGCTTTCGACATGCGCTACGTCATGCAATCAAGTATCCAGCCGCATCCTGGAAATATTTCTCGGCATCTCCAGAACGTCTCGCCTCTCTAGAAAAGACATTTTACACAGTCAAGCGATTCCACACAGTCGGCGCGTTTTATAACCCACAAAGTGATCCCAAGGTTCCTCCGACGATTCTCTCTCCGTATGACAAGTGTCCCGATTGCGGCTCCCCGCTTGAGGAGTTAAAGGACCCGCGTTGGTTAACTCTGAATGAATTGATGCGAATGGGTTCAAAAGATTTTGGTGGGTGGCAGCGTCAGCAAAGGCTTCTTGGAAATAGTAGTGTCCCAACGGGTGTTGGGCCACCATGAGTCGACACTCCAAAATTCAGACGGGCATGAACGCGGGGCGGCTGCGTAAAGGTGTGTTCGTAAACATAGACGGGCCGTGGTCAGCGATATCACATGGGAGCAATTGCGGGCCCCGCCATAGGGGTGGAGTGAATTCTGGCCCCGATTTAGAGCTTATCGCCCCTCCTAATACTCCTAACTGTGCTACTCTCCCCGCCCGAGGGCAAAAGATCGGCGAGCGAGGAGGAGGATTGGCTCGCCGGAGGTATCAAAAAGGTAGGGTATTTCTCAGAGGTATCAAGAATCCAGTTTGGGTCGGACGTTGGCGAGAGGATGAGATCAAAGATGGCTACATTCGCAGAGTCGAACGCTCGGGGGTTCTGGGCTCTAAGTCAGATTTCCCGACGAAGAGACTGGCGCAACGGGAGTTGGATAAGCGTTTGGCAGTCGTTAACGATCCTCGCTATCGCGCCCGGCCCACGGCGACGTTCACAGAGTTCGTCTCCCGTTGGGAGGCGGTAGTGCTCACGCAACACAAATTGTCCACGCAGGTCACGCTTCGGAGTCACCTCCGAAAGCATCTCATCCCGTTTTTCGGCCGAACGCAGATGCGAGACATTGGACCCGAAGAAGTTCAGTGCTTCGTATCATCCGTCAACGCAAGTCCAAAAACGAAAAAGAATATTTTCGCCACATTCCAAATGGTCTGGAAATCGGCTCGCAACTGGAACTATGTCGCACACGACGCAACGTCAGGTGTGGCATTGCCGAAGCGCAGCCGGGTGGCGCGAAGGTTGTTCTCCTTGGTTGAGGTGCAGCGCATCCTAGGGGCGGCGTCCGAGCCATATCACACGTTCTAATGGCTGGCCGTTGAAACCGGAATGCGAGCAGGGGAGCTGAGTGGATTAAGGGTCCGTGACATTGATTTCGAGGGATCTGCGGTTAGTGTTTGCCAGAGTGCTTGGCGAGGGAAAATCCAATCCCCCAAGAGTGAGAGCGCTGTGAGGCGTTTTGCTCTCTCTCCGAGGCTTTTGGCTCATCTTGCGGAGTACATCAAGAGTTGGAGGCCAAATGGAAAGGAATTGCTCTTTGCCACCAGAAACGGGACACCCGGGGACGCAAATCTGCTGGTGAAACGAAAGCTATATCCGTTGCTCGATTCCTTGGGCATCGAGCGCGGAGGGTTGCATGCCTTTCGTCACACCAACAGCACGCTCATGGATCGGTTGGGAGCGCCGTTCAAAGTGCGCCAGCAGCGACTGGGGCACAGCGACGTGACGCTCACGCTGGATGCTTATACTCATGTTGTCAGTGAGGATGATGTGCGGCTCGCGGAGCAATTGGACGGAATCCTGCGCCCAAATGCGCCCAAGTTGAAAGAAGAAGGGGTTGCCCCTGGTGGGCAACCCCTTGTGAATTAACGAATTGAATGGTTGCGGGGGTCAGATTTGAACTGACGACCTTCGGGTTATGAGCCCGACGAGCTACCAGGCTGCTCCACCCCGCACTGTAACTATAACGGAGCGCAAGGTTCCCGTCAAATTTGTGCGCAATCTGGGCAATCTAGGTGAAGCGCGCAAAATGAAATTCCGCAAACAATTATTCACGCAACTTGCAATCAGATCACCACGTGTTGTATGGAGTGCCGTCACTGCCTATCTGATCGGAGCCCGAATGCACGTCGTCCAGGCCCGTGCTAGATTGGTCAGGAGTGAGTACGGCATCGCCATAATGAGGCACCCAGTCGTCCTGTTGATTGATGGGATCCACGGGAACCATGCGGAGGTAGTGCGCGTCGACCAGATCCTGCAAGGATTGCGGCGCTTGCTGCTTGTCTAGCGTGTAATTGTCGATGGCCTCGCGCATGGTCTGCAGGTCTTTCTTCAGGACAGACTCCCTCGCGTGCTGAACCGTTCTCGTGTAAATTCCGGCGGCCATGCCGATGAGGATGGCGATAATCGCGATGACGATCATCATCTCGAGGAGCGTGAATCCGAGTTGCCTTCGCGTAGGTACGGATCCCGGGGGTCGGGAGCGACATGCGAAGAGGATGAGTCTGCGTCTGAGCATCATTTCACCAATCGGAGTACTTCGTGCCGTCCATGGCTGTTGCGCTGGAGCGTGAATAGACATCGAATACGTCTTTTCCACCCCAACTCGTTGCATCTGCATCGTCCTCAACGGATCGCAAGCCCCAATCCGCCTGCTTGGTCAGGGGGTCGATGGGGATGCGGCGGAGGAAGCGAATCTTCTTGCCCTGTGCGCCCCCGGCAGCGCCGGCCAAAGGCACGCCTTTGACAAGAGTCTCCAAGTCCGGAGGATACCCGCCGGTCATGTTATCGACGCGTATTTGGCCCCGATCGGCGAGGTCTTTGTAACGGTCGATGGCTTGGCGCATATCGAGTAAATCGCGCCGCAGCTCTTTTTCGCGCTCGCGGTAGGCAGTCCATCGCGCGATCGGAAGAGCTGCGGAAGACAGCACAAGTAAAATGGCACAGGCAATGATCAGTTCCAGGAGCGTCATGCCCAATTCGGAACTGGGGCGCCGCGTGTTGTTAAAGTTGGGCATCGGGTCCAATTCTCTGGGCACTAGTGGCCTACTGCACACGAATGGTCGCTTCGCTGGTCACGAGCGGAATGGACTTTTGCTGCGAATCCTTTGCGTTGACCTCGACAATTGACAGATTCGATGTACCAGGCCCGATGGCTTTAATTACGATTCCCAGAAGAGTGCCGCTGCCGCTGACTCCCGGAGTGTTGGGCTGCCGCGTAGCGGAGATAATGTCTTGGCCGAGTTTCTTGTCGTCGCGCTGAACTACCGCAATTTCCTGTGTGCCGCCGGAAAGGAAGCTGCCGTGGCGCGCCTCTTCAATGCTGATCACCGCAGGATTGTATTGAATCATCAGTGGAATGGAGAAAAGGTCCGTAACGTTGTCTACGGCGATGCCCACAGTTGTTGTTTGACCAGGGCTGAGATTAAGCGATGCAGGTTCGAATCGAATCCTCGGCCCGTTCACTTGCGTTGGTGTTGGTGCAACACCGGCAGCGGGAACCGGTGCACCACTCGCAGGCGTAACCATGGGAACCTGGGCGCTGCCCGGTGAGATTGCTGGCGCTACACCTCCCGTCGGAGTGGCTGACGGTGCGGGGTTGGCGGTTGGTGCCTTGACGTCCAGTTCTTTCCGCACCGCAGGGAAGGTTTCCGTACCGGAGTACAGTGCACGTAGATTGGCCTTGGTCCACTCTGGCATGCGAACAATGCGCGGTGTGAGAACGATCAAAACCTCGCTATCGTTTAGCTCCGTGTTGGTGGCAGAAAACAGATAACGCATGATCGGGACGTTGGCCAACCATGGCCATCCATTTAGAGTCTTGGTGTCCGTCCGCTGAATCAATCCGGCCAGTATGCTGACCTCACCTTCCTTGAGCCTGATTTCCTGCTGCGTTTTATTTTGCGCAATCACAGGCTGCTGGATGCCGCCAATCGTGGCATAGCTGGCCACGGAAGACACTTCGACCTGCAGCTTCATACTGACTTCGCGATTGGGGTGAATGTGGGGGGTGACGTCGATGTTGACGCC
>Ga0181526_10003888_pt1 | contig 11930 bp, 7 predicted proteins | sample PEATcosm2014_Bin_35_FD_119750 | JGI IMG/M metagenome (GOLD analysis project Ga0181526, IMG submission 119750) | Peatland microbial communities from MTU Mesocosm Facility, Houghton, MI, USA - PEATcosm2014_Bin06_30_metaG | ecosystem: Environmental > Terrestrial > Soil > Wetlands > Peat | place...
AATAGGTACGCGCCGAACGAAGGATCTCGCTCAGAGAAAAGCACGAGGCCGAGCAGCGCAAGAATCAGAATCGGAGTCCAACTGACCAACCCATGGTCCCACGAGAACATTACATTCCAAAGCGCGGGGGCCTTCCAATTGAAGGTCTCTGCCGCATATCCGGTTCGAAGCGGGCTACCAAAAATGACGTCCCTAGTGGTCAACGTCGGCAAGAGGGCTATGATAAACACGCACACGTAAACACTGTGTTGGGCGAAGAGGCGAATCGCCCCTGCAAAATCGTGGCTACTTGAGACCCAATTCTTCCGATAAGCGCCTAGCGCCTCCAGCAATGGAACTAGCAGCATTACTCCGTTCGCGTAGTACACATTTACCATGAGCCCGGAAATAAGCCCCAAGACAATCCACTGCTGCATCGTCCGATCGCCACGCGTTCGTTGCCAGTACCAAAGGAATAATGCGACGGCAAAAGCAGAGTGCGCGTGCGACCAAGATGGATTGAAGTACATATAAACTGGCAACGAGCTGGCCCACCATATTCCCAGCGTACCGATAAACGCCCACTTTCGATCAAAATAGTTAACTGCAAGGCGATAGGAAAGACAAAGTCCCAGAAAGCCATAAAATGTCGTGGCGAGAGCCATCGTTACCAGATAGGGAAGCGAGAAACCGTCAGCTGGTATATGAGCTCCTAGAAGATTGCAGATCAATATCGCCACATGGGTTGCGATTAGAAAAGGGGCCCAAAGAATCGACGGACCAACGGACCAGTGATTATTGATACGCCCCGTCTGTGTATATTCTGACGCCAAGACTCGACCGTTTGCGTCCAGACGACCCATTACGAAACTGTCATTACCGTGCTGCCAGTCTTTCTCGAAGTTCAGTTGGCGTTCGATCAGAAGCGATCGCGCGTAGGCGTAATAACCCACTCCATCGCCCCGCACCCAAGGATTGCTCAGTGGAATCGCGACTAAGAAAATCAGGATCAGCAGCTTTTCGTATTTGTCTAGCTTCAACAAGTGTGTTGTGACGCTTCCTGAATAGGCCTTGAGACCAACGGAGTCTGCAAAAGCCTCCTACATGCACTCGGTTCCTCGCAGAGATACCGGGGTCCCACGAGCAATTTTACACCGGGCGCGAATCACCCACCTTGCGCAATATCGCGATGATGGATAGCGGCGGCAGAGGTATCCAGGAGTCGATATGACGGAAGATCGGCGTTAATAGATTCAATAGCCGGATCTGGGCCAGACCAAAAGTCCTTCGATGTAGGACACGCCCGTTTAACCACCAGCCAAGTACGCCAGGTCGATTGAATTTAAGCAGCCGCTCAACTTCAAATCCCGCGGCTTGCCCCACTTCAACCAGCTGTTTCTCGGTGTACCGCCGGTAGTGCCCCAGGACTTCGTCCAACGTTCCGAATAGTCCAGGCCCGTATGGGACTAGTACAATCGCGCGGCCGCCGACCTCAAGCGCATTGTAAACGTTGCGTAGCGCGCCCAGATCATTGGCAATATGCTCCAAGACATTTAGGAAGATCACTGTGTCAAACGAAGGCTCGACGGGGAACGATGCTACGTCCATCGCGTCCAGGTAGGCTACGCTTAGGTAGGGACGATTCGCTCGAAGCCGCTCGAGGGCATCGAGGTATTCGGGGTTCACGTCAGTAGCCCAATAGAGCGCGCGCGGAACTAGGTGGAGAGTCAAATTGCCGATTCCGGCCCCAATTTCCAGGATGCGATCCCCCGCGTACGGCCGAATAACATCCGCCATCCAGCGTGTGAAGCGCGGCGCGCGGCTTAGGCGCTGCAGGATTTCTCCACCGTGCCCATCGGCGGCGTAAATCTTGTCGGACACCGAGTAGCGGCAAATGGCCCAAAACGCGCGCACGCCATCTTTCCAATTGATCTTTTTGCCCTCGGCGTAAGTTCGTCCAGAGTAACTGATGGGCACTTCAAAAATTCGGCTGCCGCGTTTGGCCAGCTTGATAGCCAGTTCGGGTTCCACATCGAAGGTCGAGCTTTCCAGTGGAATGCTCTTGAGCAAATCCGCGCGCACCATCTTGTAGCAGGTTTCCATGTCCGTAAGATTCAAATCGCAGACGAAGTTGCATAATAACGTGAGCAACTTATTGCCCAGCGCATGGCGAAAGAAAAGTGCACGTTTGTAACCGCCGGGCATAAACCGTGATCCAAACACCGCATCCGCATCTTCGTACAGGAACAGCTCCACCATTTGCAGCAGGTCCCGGGGGTGATATTCGAGGTCGGCGTCGTGAATGACCACCAGGTGCGTGTTCACGTGAGGCAGTGCGGTCCGAATGGCCGCTCCTTTGCCCATGTTACTTTCGTGTTTCAACCAAACCCAGGAGAATTTCTTAAAGTCCGGGCTGGATTTCAAATACGTCCGAAAACGCTGAATGGACTCGACGGTTGTATCCGTCGAGCAATCGTCCACGACGATCACCGTTATCGCCTGCAAGTGCGACGATTCGTCCAGAATTGCCAATCCCTTCAGACTGGCTTCGAGAAGATACTGTTCGTTATATGCCGGCACTATGACCGACAGCGTGGTGTTGCATCTGTTATCGTTGACAGCCTTCTTGTGCATAACAGTAGCTTCCCCAATTAGAGGGGAAGGATTAGCACTTGCAACTCGGTTGGTGGTTGGCGTGGTACTCATTTCTCCCAAATGAAATTCCGTCACACCTTCGGTCAGCAACGAGGATCTAGCCATGCACCGTAATCGCGTTTGATTTCACCCGACGGGAACGGCAACACAAGTGCTCCTACGCATCGGCTGGGTGGCAAGACGTCTGCGCGTAGCACAGGCGGAGGGCCGTTCAGCCGAACACGGGCTGTCAATCCGCGGAAAGTCTCGCTACGGCGCTGTTCGTCGAGCCACTGGCAGTCACAATCTTGGCCAGGCCAGCCTCTGGCTTGTCGCGGAAATAGGCGATCACGCCGTCCACGATATCGTTCAGAGGAATCGAAGGGCTGAAACCGGTGAGCCCCTGCAGTTTTTCCAGGGCCGGGACGCGGCGCGGCATGTCTTCGAATCCCGGTTCGTACGCCTGATCGTAGGGAACATGCGTAATCGGCGATTTGCTGCCGGTGCGCAGCTTCACCAGGTGCGCGAGATGTTCGATGGAGACTTCCTCGGTGCTGCCGATATTGATGACTTCGCCTACGGCTTGCGGATTGCCGATCAGGTGCAGCACAGCTTGCACGCAGTCACGAACGTCACAGAAGCAGCGCGACTGCTGGCCCGTGCCGTACACGGTGATAGGCTCGCCAGCGAGGGCCTGGCGCACAAAATTGGGAAGCACCATGCCGTAACGGCCTGTCTGGCGCGGCCCGACTGTGTTGAAAAAACGCGCAACGATAACCGGTAGCTTTTTCTCTTTCCAGAAAGAGAGCGCGAGGAATTCGTCGAGAGCTTTGGACGCGGCGTAGCTCCAGCGTCCTTTGCTGGTGGGACCCAGAACGAGATCGGAATCCTCGTGAAACGGGACTTTATCGCTCTTGCCGTACACTTCGGAGGTGGAAGCGGTAAACACCAGTTTTTTCTTTTTGGAAGCCGCATCCAGCACGTTCTGCGTGCCGTGCACGTTGGTCTCGATGGTGCGCACCGGGCTCTCGACGATCAGGCGCACGCCCACGGCGGCCGCGAGATGAAAAATCACATCCGATTCATCCACCAGCTCGGCGAGCAGGTGTTTGTTCATGATGGAATCGAAGATGTAATGAAAACGGCTGTTGGCTTTGAGATGGCGAATATTTTCGACGCTGCCAGTGGAAAGATCGTCGAGGACGAATACTTCGTCGCCGCGATTCAGCAACGCTTCCGATAAATGAGAGCCGATGAAGCCGGCGCCCCCGGTTATAAGGTAACGCATCATGACACCTCTAGGTGGAGGGTCCGTGTGATTCCCCGGACTCCGTTGGAAATCTGGGAGTTTTTCCCACATCTTCGCCATACCCATAGCCGTAGGCATACGGGTAGTAGCGGTATGAATAGTAATAATCCGGTGCGCTGGAATCGACGGCGTTCAGTACCACGCCAAGCAATCGACATTTCACGGCCGCAAGCAGATCCCGTGTGCGCGTAAAGGCTTCCTTGGGCGTTTCGCCGCTGCGCACGACGAGTAGGACGCCGTCGGTAAGCGCGGAGAGAATCACGGCGTCGGTAGCCGCCATGACCGGCGGCGAGTCAATCACTATAAATTTGAAGCGATGGCGCAGTTCGACGATCGCCTCGCGCATGCGGTGCGAGGAAAGCAGATCGGCGGGGCTGGGTGGGACGGGCCCGGTGGTTAGCGCCACGAGATTATTGATGGTCGGATGTGGGATGGTGACTTCGTCCAAGGTAGAAACGCCGGCGAGATACGAGCTAAGGCCGACTTCTTTTCCGATGGTCAAGTTCAGCGCACGGCGGATGCCGGGCTTGCGCAAGTCGGAGTCCATCAGCAGCGTCCGGTCGCCAAGCTGGGCAAGAGTGACCGCCAGGTTTACGGCAGCCGTGGTTTTCCCTTCGCGCGGCAATGCGCTGGTGACCAGGATTACCTGCGGCGGATGATCGGCCTGCGAAAGCAGCAGGGAAGTGCGCAGCGCGCGAAACGCTTCGGAAATTTGCGACTTGGGCTGAATATAAGATAGCAACTCAACGCGCGGGCCCGATGCGGACTGCGGCGCAGCTTCGCGCCCGAGTCGCGAGAAGCGATTGTGCGTTGCGCGCAAGCCCGGCAGCGAGGGCACGACAGCGAGGGATGGAAGGCCGGTGAGCGCCTCGATGTCGTCCGGGGATTTTACCGTGTTGTCGAGATATTCTCGGAATAGCGCCAGTCCTATTCCGCCAACCAGTCCCACGAGACAGGCTAAGAGGATGTTGCGAGCTTTCTGCGGACGCGATGGCCCAGAGGGGGGCAAAGCCGGATCTACGACCCGTATATTACTCGATCGCAAACCAGCCGAGATTCCCGCTTCCTTCAATTTCTGCAGCAGGCCGTCATACAATTGCTTGTTGGACTCGGCGTCATGTTGAAGTATGTGATATTGGACCAACTTTTCAGCAAGATCATTCGCTTCTGCTTTCTGCTTGTCGAGAGCCTCCAGCAAAATCTCCACATGGCTACGCGACGTATTGAAATCCTCTTCGACGCTTTCCACCAGTACCTTCCGTGCTCGGCTCAAGCTGTCGTCCACTTCGTTTCGCTGTGCGGCCAGCCGCGCGACCTTGGGGAAATTCGGACCGTACTGGTTCACCGCTTCCACGTACTGCTCGTCGAGGTCTGATTTGCGTTTTAGTAGATCGGCGATCACAGTGTTGTTCTGCGCCGCGGGAAGGGCATCGACGTTTCCGGAGGCAGCCATACGGTAGAGTGCTTCTTTCTCGGCAGCTCCCGTTTGGGCATCAGTGACGGCTTTGCTCAGGTCGGCGAGTTTTTGAGTCGTGATATCCTGTTTTTCGTCGATCTGCCAAATCTGGTTCTCGCGCTCGTATGCGATACGAGCATCCTCGGATTTCTCGACCTTGATGCGCAACTCTTCGAGTTCCGCCGACAGCCAATTCGATGCCTGCATGGTAGCGTCGTATTTACTTCGGAAATTCTGCTCTACATAGTTCTGCAAGTGAGCGTTGACGATTTCCGCCGCTAACTGAGCATCCTCCGCCTCGAACTGCACTTCGATGAGGCGACTATTTGGCACACGCTTTACATTAAGGCGACCAAGAAATGCGCCGAGAATGGCGGGGCGTCGGGTGGGAAGGCCAACGTGCTGCCAAGCGGCAGTGTCGGCTGTCCCGCCGAATTCCGAGTAGCGCCCGAGGTCCAACGACTTAATTGTCATCAATGCTAGGGTCTCACTCTGCAAAATCTTCGTCTGTGTTTCCAGATAGGTTTCGGCGTCTTCGTACTCGCCGTACGAATTCGAATCTGGGAAAGGCTGCATGGTTTGAGCTTCTTTGTCGACTTCCACTCGAGCGGCGGCCACGTAAATAGGCTTCATTTTGAAAGAGGAAATCGTAACGACGGTCACGACGGTCAGAAGGAACGTGAGAACCAGCCATTGGTGTTTCCGAAGTATGATTAGATAGTCGAGCAGGTGCGGCTCTCTGGGCACTTGGTCCCAAGGGAGAACCGACGGTGCAGGGATAACCGTTAAGGGTTCCGCGGATTTGCGATCGCGGCCGGCAGGTACAAGTCTAGACGCTTCTTCCATTTAGTCCGCTATCCTCAAATTCTTGTCGACTCACTATGGTCCGCCCCGATAAATAGCTAAACCGGTCCCGATCGCGACTCCTGCCTCGGCGCCTCGGGCCAAGACTTTAAGGCCAACGTTGTCGGGAACATAGAGAAGATCTTTCGACTTCATTGGAACGTCCGGAGTTTTTCGATTCAGGATCTGCTTTAGGTGGACTGGGATGATGTCATTCTGCCCTGTCATTGGATTTGGCCGAAAGATGACTGCATCGTCAGCCTTGGCGAAGGAAGTCAGACCGTGCGCGAGCGAGACGGCTTTCATTGCCGTGATTTGATCGCCGTGACTTTGCAACACATACCCGCCTTGCTGCTGAACGCCTGAGCCGGCGACGTATACAATGCCCGCCCTGGGGACGCTAATCACGTCTCCTCCGTAGACCGAGACGTTGTAAACCGGATTCCCTGACTCGATCAAATCTTGTAGGCGAATCGTGATGATTTGCGAGTCGGACGCTGGAAGCTGTCCGTTCTCGGTATCGGAACTAAGGTCAGTAGTCTTTTGCGCCGCGCGCGTGACGATGATGAAACTCCCTGCGTCATCGGTTATGCCCCCCACAGTCGAAAGCACTTCGAGCAACGTCGTTGGTCGGACAATCTGGTACACCATTGGTTTTTGCACGGCGCCGACGACCGAGACAGGCTGGCTATTTTGTTCTTTTACGAACACGGAAACCTGTGGATGCGAAACCAAACCGTTATCGATCAACAGCTGCTCCAGTTTGCGTTCGAGCTGGAATGGCGTCAAGCCGGCCGCGATAATTTTCGTCGGGATCAGAGGATATGAAATGTCCCCAGCATCACCAACCCGCACTTCGCGGGAAAGTTCCGGCACATCAAAAACGTCAATGTGCAATAGGTCACCGGTCCCGATGGGAACGTCGTGGGGCTTGGTGCGCTCTTGCGCGGCGAGCTCTTGGATTTTCTCGTTGGTTTGTTGCGGGGTTTCGACTTTTTGCTGAGCGTGCAGTGCCGGAACGGCACACAAAGTTAGTGCGGACAAAAATGCGACGAGCTTCGCCGTGGGCCAGCTTGCGACACGCCGGGCCTTGGAATTCACCGCTATCGATAACATCTCAAACACTATCCCTTAGCGGGTGCGCCACTGTCAACCCGCGAAATCCCGTCAAAAAAAGTCATAGGGAGCGCCAAACCAGCTTAGCAAGTTATAACGTTGAGCGGTGTCACTTTTGCTCGGTGTCTTAATCGGTAGAGCACGCGAGCGGCCACCAAAATGCAAGATTCCTCCTCGAGTTCCACCGCGGAACCGCCTACAAGTTGCTTGCCGAGTGGGCGATTTCGCGCGACGCGCAATCTCCGGCTGGCGCCGCGTCCGGAATGGAAACCGTAATAGCGCAGGCTGATTTTGAATGACGAACGCGCGGCGGGCAGCGGCAGCTCTGCAGAGCGGCATTTATTGGGGGATTTGCAATCGTGAATGGCGAACTAAGCGCCAACAGCAACACGAAGCGCTATCCGATCCTGGATGCGTTGCGATTCGTGTTTGCATTTTGGGTGGTAATGGATCACTGCGGGGAATTTCCACTGTTTGCGAACGCCGATACCTCTGTGCCGGCCGTGTGGCTGCTCAGCCACAGCTACGCGACGATCGTTTTCGGCGTCGCGGCTGTGATGGGTTTTTTTGTCATTTCGGGTTTTTGCATTCATCTTCCATTCCGAAACGGGAAGGCTTTGCCCGTCGTGCGATTCTACGCTCGACGTTATGTGCGAATCCTGATCCCGGTAGCGGCGGCGATCGCAATCTACCGGTTTTCGGGGAATCGCCAGCCTCTGTTTGGCCCGAAGTCCATAATGTGGAGTTCGGTGTTGTGGAGCTTGATGTGTGAAGAGATTTATTACGCCGTGTATCCAGCCGCGCACTGGTGTCTGCAACTTTGGGGCTGGTTCCCTGTAATGTCTGGCGCATTCACGCTGGCCTTCTTCACCGCGCTCCGGCATTTTCATAACGAGCTGTGGGGCGATTTCGGCGCGATCCAGACGGCCGTGATTCTTTATCCTGTCTGGCTTCTAGGATGTCTGCTCGCCGAGAAAAACGAAGGGCTCAGGCCGCTTAATTCCGCACCGGAGATCTGGACGTGGAGATGTCTAACGGTTGGCGGAGCCTGGAGCTGCGAAATGCTGAGTTTTCACGCAGCCGTCCCCTATACGCAGACGATGCTGTGGTTTGGTATTCTGGCGTTCTTCTGGCTGCGAAAAGAGCTGGCGTATAGTTTGAACAAACAACCCGCGGGAGCGCTGGTTTCCGCCGGTGGCTGGAGCTACTCGTTGTACTTAGTACACATTCCGTCTCTACACATTTATGCCCAACTGCGGGTGCCAAACTTTGGCGCCCAATTAAACTGGTGCCTCGCTATCGGTTTCGTCATGGGTTCCGCCTATTTATTTTATCTGGTCGTCGAGCGGCCATCGCACCGTCTGGCCCGGAGGCTGGGAACCGGCGAGCGTCCCGCACCGCAACGAATTTCGCAGCCTGCGGTGCACGACTCGTTCGCACCACGCGGCAAATCGGCTCGAGCCATCTCCATCGGGCACTTGTAAACCTCAGCGCGTCGGTGCTCACTGCACTACTTGATCGTCGCGAGTCTACAATCTCAGGGTGTGTTGCACCATTTGGGGTCAGGCGGCTCGACAGCGTGCGTCGAGCGGCCGCGCAGCTGAGAATTGACGAGTTGTTCTTCCGCGTGCTGCTAGGTTATTTCTATTCCTTGTATCGCGAGAGCGTGGAGGATTTCATGCGCCCAACGGCGAACGGGCTGATGACTGGGCGGTTGCGGCGCAACTGCCGGCACTTCGTATGAGACATTGGTTTCAGCCAAGAGTGCCCAACCACGGAACAATTATTCGACGTCCAGCTGGCTATTCCGGTCGCGCACGCGCCTTGCTGTACGGACTGGCAAGCCTCGCGAAGGCAGCGGCGAGGTGGTGGCTAGGTGGGCTTGCAGAAGAAACAGCAGGGCGTTAGAAGGAATATGCAGATTGAAATCGACGAGACTATGGAGCAGGAGTCCGCAGAGTGCCGCGATGGCTCCGGCATGAACAGCGCGCGAAAGATGACCCTGTTCGGCCGTGAAGCTTTTGCGCGCATCGCGAAAAAGAACCCACAAGAATGCTAAGCCGCAGAGGCCGCCGAGGACGCCCATTTCGGCGAGCAGTTCCATATAATCGTTGTGAACATGATCAACGACCAGGCCGTCGTAAAGAATTTCGTAGCGTGGGTATACGGCAACGAGCGATCCTAGGCCTGTTCCCGTGACCGAATGATCGCGGAAAATATGCGCTGCTGCGCGAACCATGGTCGCGCGTCTTGAAAGCTTTACGTCGCCCGGGTGTAGAGTCGAGAATTTTTCGATTGCTCTCCCGGCGCCGAGCCATGCGACCAAAGCCAGAGCAGCGAATCCAACGAACGCGAGCGCCATAAGCCCCGGTGCTTCGCGCGCCTTGCGGAAGCGGGCCAGCAGCGCCAGAACGGCAAGCTCAAAAGCAAAGCTGACGATACCACCCCGTGATCCAGAAAGCACCATCGCCCCAACGGGAACGATGATCAGCAGTCCCGTCAGAGGAATCATGTCGCGCCGCAACCCGCGGAAAATCATCAGAGCTAGGCCCGCCGTGAGCGTAAGTTCTACGAACCCTGCGAAGTGATTTCGGTTCACAAATGGGCCGAAGGGATCGCCGCCGGCGGTTAGCTGGCGAAATCCGTATATTTTCGCGTCAGAGGTGAAATGTTGCACGATACCCACCAGTGACACGAAGAAGCACAGGAGAATAAGGAACCACATGACGGCCGTAAGATCGCGTCGTTCGCGAAAGACCTGAGTAGAGAGAAAGAAAACGATCAAATAGGCGCCCAGTTTCAACAACTCGACGCGAGTTAAAAATGGATACGGTGTAACGCGCGAGATAAGTTGCGCCAAGCCAATACCGAATAATCCCGCTAGTGGCCAATTCAGCGGACTCCAGTGAATCCTGACACCGCGATCGAAGAAAATGAGCGCCGCCCAGCCCATGAATAGCGCGCTAGCTCCAATTTCCAAGACGGATTCTGACCACACTTCGACCCCGCCGAAGGCCAGAACGGTAAACGCGAATAGGAATAGAAGGCCGTTACGGATCGTGCTCATCGCTTCCCGTCGCCCTCGGTTGCCGCAGGAACCAGCGAAACATCCGCGATCCAGACCCAACCGCTCAGCTTGTTGTCAAATAGTCGACTGCGATCACGCATCACGCGAATCAAAAGAAAATGCGTGCTCGGTAAGCTCGTGAAACGAAGTTCCACTGGTGTCCACCCATGAGATCCAGTCATATTTTCTGTGTGCTGGTCAATCGCGCCATCGTGATTAGGATCGATAATAGAGAATCGAATTCCACTCTCGGTAGTAATATCCTCGGTCCTCATGTAAGCGTGGAAATCGTACGTTACACCGGGTTCCACTGGAACATATTGAACGGGCTGTGCGAGCGTCAAGTTGGTACCGCCGTTAAATTGCAATCGCACGGCGCGCACGCCGTAAGAGGGCGGAGCGCTATCGAAGTCGATCGCACCTCCGAGGTAGGGTTTCCATCGCCAGCCCAGGCCTCCATTATCGAAATCGCGCGAAAAATCACCGTTCCACACCAGCGAATGGTTCAGCGGTTCATCGTGCGGCAGTCCCGCCGCGGTGAGGGCTTCGATCCAGACTTGCTTGGCGTCGGTGGAGCGGTCGTCCTGAATCAGCTCGTCGAGAAACGGAAACGTGCGCGGCAGAGCCAGAATCTTTCCCAGCGCAAGAATGCGGCGCCACACCGTAAGCGCAGCATCCGGTTGGCGAATCGACGCGAAAAAAGTCAGCGCTTGAACGTAAGCGTCCTGATCCACGGGCAAAACCTGGTCGAGCAAAATATTTACGTCGTGGCTCGAGCGCCACACGCGGGAGATCGCCAGCGTGAGCAGCCTGGGGTCCGATTGCACCGCGTGGCGAATTTCCGCGTAGCCTTCCGCTTCTTTTTCCTGACGCAGCAGAAAATTCCCGTAGTTCCAGGCGACTTCGGCGGAGAGCGGATAGACGGAGCGCGCGCGTTCAAAGGAGTTCTGCGCAGCGTTTAAATCTCCGTTGGCTTCGTAGGCGCCGGCCAGGTTCATCCAGAAAGTTGCGGAGAGCGGATCATCCTGCACGGCGTGTTGGTAATCCGCGAGTTCCTGCTGGGGATCGGCGCTAGCGAAATCGAGCTGGCGGTAGCGGCCCAGCAGGTCCCAAGCCTCGGCGTTGCCCGGTTCGAGTGCGGCGCCGCGCTCGATTACTTCCAGCCGCGTGGAATGGATGCGATGGTAGGCGAGCCAAAGCCGGACCGCCTGATAGGAGAGCAATGCACCTGCCGCGAGCGCAAACACCAGAATTGCCGCTCGCGCTGGGCCTTGCTGGAGTGTTGGCTGCACAGAGCCGTAATGTCCTATGACTGTCGGTAGTTTCGCAAGGCTAAATTGAAGTCTGACCTCGGCGAAAATTTACGGCAGGGGCGCGGCAGCGCACGCGATGGAAACCTAGCTGCGCGAGCCGCGCACTTACTTCTGCCCAAAACGATAAATCATGCCAACGGCGGCGCGGTAATTTCCCTGGCTGCTGCCGCCATAGGAGCCGGCATTAATCTGGCTGAAGTTGGTGTGTTCGTA
>Ga0181526_10003889_pt1 | contig 11926 bp, 11 predicted proteins | sample PEATcosm2014_Bin_35_FD_119750 | JGI IMG/M metagenome (GOLD analysis project Ga0181526, IMG submission 119750) | Peatland microbial communities from MTU Mesocosm Facility, Houghton, MI, USA - PEATcosm2014_Bin06_30_metaG | ecosystem: Environmental > Terrestrial > Soil > Wetlands > Peat | place...
CGTGGAAGACAATTCAGCCGTACCGGCGCGCTGGACTACGACCCTACTTCAAAGGAGCAAGGCTAATGAACACCCCTGGTTTACTTAAGTGCGCCGGCGCTGTCGTTGTACTCGTAATTGTTTCGGCGTGCGGGGGCCTCTCGACGGTCGCGCCGTCAGCCGCTGCGCTCAATGCGACCTACGTAGGTAGGACGCTGTTTCTGAATGGGAGGCCGGTATCGGCAGCGAGGCTGAATCCACTGCCGCGTTACACAGAGCTGGTACCGGATAAATCGAAGTCAAAGAACTACGAGTACATCTTCAACCACTATGATACTTACGCCAGCATCTTCGATTATCCGGAGAGCGTTGAGCAGATTGGTCAGATTAAAGGGCGCCGGCGGCCAAGGGTGCACCAACGTTTTGTACGGCTATGGGAAGAAGCTTTTCTGGAACGCCGGGCGTACGAAGGACCTGATTTACGAATACAGGGTTCCAAAGAAGCTAATCAAGACGCTGTCTCTTAGCTACACGTACACATCCAGCTGCGCCATGAACACTAGCGGCGATCTTGCAGTCGGAGTCCTATTGGGTAATTCTTACGGTCCCGGCGGTCAGGTCGTGATCTTCAAGAACGCGAGCGGCTCGGGAACGGTGTACAATACGCCCTTGACCAAAGAGTACTTCGATGGCTACGATCCCAGCGGCAATCTCTTTGCCGACGGTTTCGGCCCGAGCTATAACTTCGCACTCGTCGAGCTTCCGAAGGGCAGCAGCACATTCGTTACGATCAAAACGAGCAACTCTCCGGAGTTTCCCGGCTCGGTGCAGTGGGATGGTACCTATCTCACCGTGTTCGATCAATACACCAGTGAGACGTATCAGTACGCGGTTTCTGGAACGACGGCGACGTTGAGGAACACCGTACAGTTCAGGGGGGCTAGCGACTGCGCGCAGACGTGGATCGTTAAAGGCCTGCTGTATTGCGGCGACGCGGGAAATGGCGACGGCGAAGTTTTCAAATACCCAGCCGGCGGTTCACCGACTGCGACATTCACGGGCGACTTCGATGTCCCGCTCGGCGTGACGGCAGCGCAGAAATAGTCTGCTCCGTCAAGGAGCAACCCTTCATCGTCGGAAAGCGTCCGCTGCCGGGCCGGCAGCGCCGAACCATCCTGGCACCGTTCAACACCTCGGGGGACCTTAGGATGAGGAGATTTGCGTCCAGCCGTTATGCCGTTTGCACCGGCGTCGTAGCGGCGTTACTACGGCTTTTCAGGCGCGACGAAACTGTGGCTGCAAAGAGACTGAAGGCACCGCTCTCGGTTCGCCTTGTGAATGTACGATTTGGAACAGACAGCCGCCGATTTTTGCCACAGAATGTGTAGGGGTCGAACCGCCATTCAGCCGTTAACTTTTCACGGCCACGATGTAAAGAGGACACCTCATGACATGCACTGCTTTCCTAACGCCCGTCTGACAGCACCTTCCTCCTTGAGCTACCGAAAGGCGACGGGAAGCTGCGCACTCTTTCCCTGAAGCCCGCCATCACCGGCGACGGCAGCCCTCCCCTCTTTTGTGACGGCAAGCACCTTACAATCGCGAGCATCAGTTCCGGTGCGATCTACCAATACCAAATCAGCGGCAGCACCGGCACCAGGGTTGGGGTCGTAAAACTTGACGATACCAGCGAAGTTTTGGGGCCCTTCTGGATTACATCGAACGGAAACACCCAAACGCTCTACGCCCCGATCGTCAAAAACAGCATCGAAAGCGTTGGCGTCTACCACTATCCGGCTGGCGGCAAGCGCGTTCAGAACCTCTACGACGCCCCACTTCCATTTGCCGCGGCCGTCAGCACGCCAAAATAACGCGCCTTAGCCCCGCGATGAACACCGCTTGCACCACGCCGCCCCGAGCTCGCGCCGAGGCGGCTGAGCGGACTGCGCCGAACAAGTTCTAGCCGCTGATCCGTTGACGGATGCGAGGAGGCAGATGAAGAGCTTGGATTTCAGCCGCTACGCGCTCACATGCTGCGTAGCCACAGCAATGCTCGCCGGTTGCGGTGGATCGCAGCCGCCGATCGGCGCGCCGGGCGCGATGCCGCAAACCTGGGCGATCGCAGCGCACGCCGATCGTGGCCGGCCGTTAACCAAGACGCCAGCGGTCCTTTATTCGTTTCTGGGCGGGCCGGACGGCCTTTCTCCTCGGGGTGGGCTCACGATCGATAAGGCCGGGGATATCTTCGGCACAACGGAGTCCGGAGGACGCTCCAATGCCGGCACGCTGTTCGAACTGACCGGATCAAAAGGGCGCTTTACTGAGCGCGTCGTGCACCGTTTCAAAGGCCGCGATGGCATGGTTCCAGTGGCTCAGCCATTCGAAGACGCTAGCGGTAACCTCTTCGCGACTGCCTCGCTGGGCGGTAACGTAGACGGGGATGGTACGGCCATCGAGCTTAGGGCCAAAGGCAAGAGCTATCGAGAAACGTCATTATTATTCGACGGCACTGACGGTGAGGCTCCGCAAGCCTCGTTTGTTGAGGTCGGTAGGAAACTTTACACCACGACATCGAGCGGCGGTAAGTATGGATACGGCGCGATCGTAGCCTTGACAGTCCCCGGGTTTGCCGAGACGGACGTTTACGACTTTGCGGGGCCCCCTAATGACGGCGAAACCCCACGCTCGGGTCTTGTAGCCGACCTGAGCGGCGCTCTCTACGGCACGACCGAGGTCGGCGGTGGGTTCTATAGCGGGACCGTGTTCAAGTTCGTTCCTTCGTCGTCGGGCGGAAGCGAGAGCGTGTTGTGGAGCTTCTCGTTTGCAGACGGAGCAATTCCGTTTGCCGGCGTGACGCGGGACGAGGCTGGGAACCTTTATACCACTACCGAAAGCGGCGGCTCCTCCGACTACGGCGCCGTTGTGAAATTGACACCGAGCGGAAGCGGCTTTACCGAGAAAGTTCTGCACTCGTTCACGAGCTCAGGAGATGGCGAGAGCCCCGAAGGAGGCCTGACGTACAAAGGTCATTTCCTGTACGGGACCACGCCGCTGGGCGGCTCCCACGGATTGGGCACAATCTACCGCCTTTCCACGTCGGGAGCCGATTATGCGGTGCTCTATAGTTTCCAGGGCGGCACAAGTGACGGCGAATACCCGTTTGACACGCTCGCAGTGAGCGGCCAAGCCTTATACGGGACGACGTCGGCAGGCGGCAGCGAGAACTCGGGCGTTGTGTTCGGATTTATTCCTTAGCACCGCTCGGCGAAGAATCGCAGGTGCCTAATGTTCCGAGCGGTTTCGCGCGAAGACGAAAGTGTGCGTTTAAGGCGTTTTAGCCCCCGCGCAACGACCTACGAGTCTTGGCTCTTCGAGTCGCGCCACTGCCCCTTTGCATGGCTTCGCGATCGCGGAGCGTTGCAGCTGAGACCTCCGCCCTCGATCCGGACCCTCGCCCGGCCACCGGAACCGGAACTGCCGACGGCCTTGTGTAGTATCCCCGCGCAAATGCTACGGGATATTTCCATACGGGCCTCCAAACTTCCGGTCCGGCCGATCTCCAGGGGTCTGGCGTCGCTAGTCCGGTGTCTCGTCACCCTCTATTCGAGCGTAGAGATACGAGTCTCGCCATTCACCCTTTTGAAACAGGTTGCGTCGAAGTAAGCCCTCACGGCGCATTCCCGTCCTCTCAAACACGCGCCATGAGCCGACGTTGCGAGTGTCGCATGTCGCCCAAACGCGATGCAGCGAAAGCGTTTCGAACGCCACGCGCAAAATGGCGCCTGCGGCTTCTGACGCATAGCCCTGGTTCCAGTATCGTCGTTTGAATACGAATCCAAAGTCGGCGGTGCGAGTTTCCCTATCCACAATGGAGAGGCGAATTGTACCGATTACTTTCCGCTCCGTACGCTGCTCCACCGCAAGGCTTACCTCATCTCTGGGCCAGGTTAGCTGTTCTTCTAAGTAACCACTTATTCTATCGTGGGTCTGAGCCGGTGTGCTAGGTCCCCAGTCCGTGTACCGCGCGACGACGACATCGCTTGCATATTCGTGAACGTCACCTTCATCAGCCGTGGCGAATTCACGAAGCAACAGCCGTGGCGTCCGGATCGGAAACCAATTGTCCATTCAGAAAAGTATACGTGACCGGACCAAGCTAGAGCTGCTCTTATTCCAAACTTCCGGTCCGAGGCCGCTTTCGAGGTAACGCGTCATCCGCTTGAAGCGGTAACGCTCACCCTGGGATAGGAGACAGAGCCTTTGTAAACCTTGCCACCTTCCCGCAGGCGGCGACGGCCGGCGATCTTTGCCTGACTGAACGTGGATGGCGCAAGATAATCAAGAGGCGGCCGAAGTCGAAAGCGGCGACCGTGGCGTGCATTCGGGAGGTCGCGCCTGCGTATCGCGTTCGCTCCGGGGAGTGATGCGCTTGCGTCCTGGCCCAAGGCGGGTTTGGCCTTAGCGTAGTCGCTGTTGCGATGGAACCGAGTGCCAGTGCCGAACCTTGCTAGCCGTCGGAGCGTTCAGCTTCCAGGAGGCGGGAGAGATGAGGATTTCAGGTTTTAGTCGTTACGTGCTTAGCGGCTGCGTGGCAGTAGCAATGCTGGCAGGCTGCGGTGGGTCACGGGGCCAGACCGCAGGGTCGGACATGATTCCGACCAGCTCGACGACGGCGGAAGGCCAAGCACAAAAGCGTTCGGGGTCGTCGGGTGACCTTCTCTATGTGACAACGGCCAAAGGGGTAGAGTTGGTGTCATATCCCCACTGGCAAATATTTGCTACGATCCCAGGGACTGCTAACGGCCAACCTTGCTCCGACCCCAGGAACGGGAATGTCTTCGTTATTCAGCCGTATCTCGCCCAAATTCTGGTATACGCACACGGTGGAACGACTCCGATCAACACCCTCAGCGCGCCATCACCGTACAACGAAATTTACTCATGCGCCGTAGACCCCGAGACTGGTGACCTAGCAGCTACGGGATATGACAGTTCCCTTAATAAAGGGGCCGTTCTTATCTACGCAGGCGGCCAGGGGACGCCAAAGGTATACAAGTCTGCGAAAATCCGCACGTTTTATTCGCCTGCTTACGATGGTACCGGGAATTTGTATATCGTCGCTAATGCCAATAGCGCCTTTCGCATTGTCAGGCTTTCGGCTAAAAAGAAGCAGTTTAGCTTCATTCAATTCCATGACAATGTCTTCTTGGCAAACTTTCAGTGGGATGGACAGTATTTTGCGTCATTAGACTATGACGGACAGCACAAAGGAAGCACACTTTATCAAATAGAGATTACGGGAAGTAGCGCACAAGTCATTAATACGAGCACACTTTACAATACCGCTCAGGTATCCAACTTTTGCCTTGCCGAGGGGTCGCTGATTGGATTCTTTGGTAGGCTCAAGCGTGATAACAACCAAGCTCTGGCAGTGTGGACCTATCCAGCTGGGGGCAAGGACACTTCGAGGTTTTACGGCGCAGCGAAGGGACCGGGAAATGAACTCTACGGCTTGACTCTATCTGTTTCCCCAACCGACAAATCGTCATGGATACCAAAATATGCAGTCAAATAAATTGAGGTCGCTTTTCATCGTTACAGCTCTGGTTACCGTAATGCTCTCCGGATGCGGCGCATCGCAGCCGCCGGTCGGCGCGCCGGGCGCGATGCCGCAAACGTCGGCGATCGCAATGTTGGCGCCATGCAGCGGATCGAACTCGACGAACGGAGCGGTCCCTCTTACACGGACCCTGAGCAATCGTTCAACGTTCCCTCGTGCAAGCGACGCGCGGAACGCCACTTCCGGGAGCAAGACCTTTTATTACACAGGCGCTGAGCAATCGTTCAACGTTCCATCCAGCGTCACTTCGATTAACGTTGTTGCTGACGGCGCTGCCGGAGCGGATGAAAGGTACGGACGGGGCGGCCGTACTCAAGCCACGATTCCGGTTACACCTGACGAGACGTTATACGTGTTCGTGGGAGGGCAAGGCTCCATCGGAAGCGGCGGCTTTAATGGTGGTGGAGGAGTGCCCAGCAGCGGAGGATACGGCGGAGGTGGTGCATCGGATGTACGAGAGGGCGGCGGCACCTTGAGTGATCGCATCCTCGTCGCAGGCGCTGGTGCCGGCGGAGGCGCTGGCGCTCTCGGCGCCGGTGGGCCCCCGGCCTGGCCTGGTGGTGCCGGCGGCGGTACGGCCGGTGAAAAGGGTCGCCACGGGACACCCAAAGCCGGAGGCGGTGGAGGGGGAGGCAACCAGAGGCAAGGCGGAGCGGGGGGCGCTGGGGGCGACACCGGTGGCTATTCCGGTAGTTCAGGAGCGTTCGGCGCAGGCGGTACAGGCGGTCTGAACGGCGGCTATTCCTCCCGAAGCCGAGGTAATGGCGGAGGTGGCGGCGGGGGCTACTACGGCGGCGGCGGCGGCGGGGGTGGCGGCGGAGAATCTTGCGGGCCTGCATTCCCGGGCGGTGGTGGTGGCGGCGGGTCGTCATACGTCGAGTCGAGTGCTTCGGGCGTGAAGATGTACCAGGGCTGGAAGCATGATATCGGCGACGGGCAAGTCGTTTTTAGCTGGTGATAAATCAGTTGTGCTTCGGCCGTTATGCGTTTAGCGTTTTCGTCGCTGCGGCAATGCTCGCCGGGTGCGGCGGATCGCAGCCGCCGATCGGAGCGCCGGGCAGAAGCGGCACAGAGCAAGTTCTATCACACCATCTCACCTTTCGTTACACGGGTGAGGAGCAAGCGTTCAAGGTTCCGGTTAACATCAAGTGGATCACCGTCGTTGCGCTCGGAGCTGGTGGTGGGGGATTAGGCGGTCGCGGTGGCCGCGTGTTTGCTGAGTTTCCCGTCGTCCCGGGAGAGCATCTCGCCATATTCGTCGGCGGAGCGGCAGCTGGCGCGAGCGGTGGGTATAACGGCGGCGGCCCGGGGCCGAGTTATTCGGGCTCTGAGCAAAACTACGGAGGTGGCGGGGCAAGCGACATTCGCGAGGGAGGCAAGAGCTTACGGGATCGCATCCTCGTCGCAGGCGGCGGCGGCGGCCAAGGGGGCTCCAACGAAAATAACTACGGCGGCGGCGGCAAAGGTGGTGGCAGCACCGCAGGCGCTGGCGCCTCCGGCGAGGGCAACGGTACGAGTCATTCGGGCAGTACGGCAGGTGGGGGTGGAAGCGGCGGCACGCAGTCTAGCGGCGGAAGCGGCGGCCAGGGTGGCAGCGGCGGCTACCAGCGAGGGGAAGCTGGTGGAAACGGTTCGCTCGGGGCAGGCGGGTCCGGAGGTGAGGGAACCGGAAACGACGGGGGCGGCGGAGGCGGTGGGGGTTACTACGGCGGGGCCGGTGGCGGTGGCGGCGGCTGGGGCTACGGTGATTACACCGGGGGCGGCGGCGGTGGTGGTGGCGGCTCGTCGTACATCGAGCCAAGCGCACGAAAATACGAAAGCTGGCAAGGTTGGAAAACGGCAACGGGCAACGGGCTCGTCGTCTTCAGTTGGTAGCGGAAATGAAAATCGCAATGCTCTATTGTCGGGCGCTAAGCATCGGCGCTGCGGTCGCATTGCTCACAGGGTGCGGCGGATCGGAGCCGCCGATCGGGCGGAATAACATCTCGGTTCCGTCAAGCAGTAGCGCAGCGTTAGACGTCGATTTTTCCCGCTCGGTCACGAGGCCAGACGATAACACGTCCATTCTCAAGAAGCTCACGAAGGACGTGGAGATCGGTTCGACGGTCGACTCGAAAAACGGCGACACCGGCCCACGGGCGATCTCGCTGGTCCACTCGACGTTTGGGCTAAAAAAGGGGCAGTTGCTCGTGTGCAACTTTGAGGACTCGGCGGGCGCTACCGGCAAAGGCACGACGATTGAAGTCTTCGATCCGAAGCCGAACTCAAAGCCAAGAACCTTTGTGCAGAGCAGTAAGATCGAAGGCTGCGTTGGAAATGCGGCGACGGTTGCGAATGACGTATACGGCGCCGCGATGGCCAGCGGGATTGCCGCGCAGTTCAACCAGAGCGGTAAGTTGCAGTACAGCTACGGTTCGCCGATCGAGGAACCGTTGGACGACGCCGACGCATCCTGCGGTCTCGCGTACGCACCGGAAGACGTCTACGTGTCCGATGCGAAGACGGGCGGCGTCATTAAGTTGGCGAAACCTCCGGTGAGTGGCGGTCGTGCGATAGAGACCCAAGTGATTTCCGGTTTCGCCGTCAACAAGGGGTCCGGCTGGAGCGCCCTCGGCCCGTCGGGAATCCAATACAATGCGACCAGGATCGGCACTAAGTGTAACGATACGCTGTATATCGTGGACGGCGTCGATAAGACGGTCATCGCCGTTTCGAACGCCAGCAACCTACTTGAAAAGAACGAGATCGTCGTCGAGCCGGGCGGCAAGAAGTTCAAGTGCGCGCAGGCGAAGTTCACCTGTGCGACGCTCGTTTACAGCGGCTCGCCACTCAACGCGCCCGTGGCGCAAGCGCTGCTGCCGAACGGCAACCTTATCGTCGCCAACACCAAAGGCGGAAACACGCTGGTGGAGCTGACGCCGACCGGGAAGATTCTCGCAACGAAGACGATCGACACGAATAAGAGTGCTGACATCTTCGGCCTTCTGGCGGAGGGAACGGACGACAGTAATACGGTCCTGTTCTACACGGACACCAGTACGAACACGCTGCAAGAACTCGAGCAATAGAGTACAGCCGCGGCGCGTGTCAAATGTAGCGTTTGCCGTAGCCCCCGCGCCTTTGCACCTCTGCACGGCTTCGCGATCGCGGAGTGCTGCGCTGAGACCCTCCGTCTTGCCGCGACGCTCCGCGATCGCGATGCCGTGCTTAGGGGCAGAGGCGCGGGGACTACGGCGCTATGCTCACCGCGTCGCCAGAGACGGCGCTCTGCCGCGGATGTCCGAATTTGAACGGCTCACCGCCGCGCGCGTAATGCCAATACCCCACCGGAACCGTCTGCTCGCTCACCTGCAGGCAAAAGTTGTTGCCGCCCACGACGACCGTGCCTTGCTCATCGTTGACTGGTGTGTTCCTCGGACCGACGATAAACGGTTGGGGCACGTCCACTTCACCGCAACCTCTGTCCTTTAGCATCGTCGTCCCGATCACGTCTAGCCCCTTGCGCGTCTCCTTCACGCGATAGATCGCGCCGTTTCCCTGATCGGTGAGCGTTAGATGCTTTCCGTCCCACATGATGCTGCCGGGGAAGTAGAGGGCGTGATTGAACGGCACGGAGATCAGCGACGTACCGCCCGTGGGCAGTTCACACACGTTCGGGCCTACTTCGATGAAGAGATTGCCTTTGTTGTCGTAGCCCGGGAACCACATCTCGTAACAGTCTTGCTCGTTCTCGTAACTGGTGGGAGTACCGGATGCGTTTTTCCAGACCTCAACGTCGCTTCCACCGCCTGGGAGGCCGTTGTTAGCGGCGAGATCTCCCGCAGGATCGATCGAGCATCCGATCGGGTGACCGTCAGTACTAAACGTCTTGATCGGGCTAGCTCCCCCATGTGCGTACTCAAGGACTGCGCCTGTGGAACCGATGGACGTCGTGAGAAACACGTCGCCGTTCTTGTCAACGCAATCTCCGTTCGTGTTGTTGAAACCGGTGAGCGTGCCCACTTGTGTACCTGTCTTATAGTTGTACACGTAAACATCGCCGCCGTCGCCAACGTAGAATAGCTCTCTGATCTTCTTCGCTTCCGGCAGCATCCACGACTTGCCACGATCGGCGTGCGTCGCGAGTGCGGAGCTTTGCGCCATCGCACCCGGCGCGCCAATCGGCGGCTGCGACCCGCCGCAGCCTGCGAGCAATGCTGCAACCAGGCAATTGGTTAGAGGTAATCTATTCCGTTTCACGGCGATAACGAGAAGACTGTCCCGTCGCCGTATTCGCCGCCGCCGACGGTCGTACCGTAGAGTGTGCCGTTCACGTTGATCAGGTCAGCCTGCGGCCCAGCGCCGTCTCCCGAGTTCGGACGATCAAAACTGTGGATTACGGTTTCGCTTCCGGACGGCGTGATCGAGAATACCGTGCCTCCCTCATACTCGCCCCCATAATATGTTGTGCCGTAGAGTGTGCCGTTGACGTTCAATAGGCCCGCCTCCGGTTCGTAGCCGTCTCCCGAACCGCCGAAGCTGTGGATCACTTTTTCCTTGCCGGACGGCGTGATCGAGAACACAGTGCCGCAGCCATTGTTATTGCAGCCGCCGTATGCGCCACCCACGAAGGTTGTGCCGTAGAGCGTACCATTGACGTTGATCAGGCCCGCCCAGGGCTCTTCACCATCCCCGGTGCCTTCCTTGAACGCGTGGATAACGGTTTCTTTTCCGGATGGCGTAACCGCGAACACGGTTCCGTAATAGCCCTGCGCGGGCCCGTTGGAAGTTGTACCGTAGAGCGTGCCGCTGACGTTGAGGAGGCCCGCAAATGACGCTTTACCATCCCCGGTGCCCCCGAACTTGTGGATCACTTTTTCCTTGCCGGACGGCGTAATCGAGAAGACCGTCCCACAGCCGTAACCATCGCACCCGATACCGCCCCCGGCGTCGGTTGTGCCGTAGAGCGTGCCGTTCACGTCAATCATGGCAGCCTGCGGTCCTGCGCTGTCAGCCCCGCCGCCGAAGCGGTGGAGCACCGTTTCCGCGCCGGAGGTCGTGATCTTGAAAACCGTGCCCCAATTGTCTGTACCGCCTTCGATGGTCGTGCCGTAAAGAGTGCCATCGACATCAGTGAGGGCGGCATATGGATACCTGCCGGGCCGGACGAAGCGGTAGAGCACGGTCTCCGTTCCATACGGCGTAACCGAGAATACCGTGCCGAAGCCATGAGGGTGCTTGCCGCGGTAATCGCCGCCGATAAAGGTTGTGCCGTATAGCGTGCCGCTCACGTTAATTAGCCCGGCGCGCGGATTCACGCCGTCGGCCATGCTTCCGCTTCCACCGACGAAACTGTAGATCACGGTCTCGGCAACGCCTGTTTTCTGCCTTTGGGAAGTCTTGTGATGCACAGTGCCGCTCACTCGGCTTTGCGGCGGTGCACCGATCGGCGGCTGCGATCCGCCGCACCCTGCCAGCAATGCCGCAGCGGCGCAACTGCTGAATGCGGAGCGACTAAGATCTCGAACCTTCATCTCGCCTCCAGAAAGCCAAAGCGGGTTGGTCAATGCGGTTGTTCGGCGCAGCCGAATCAGCGCCTCGCAGGTGGAGCATTCGAACGGCCTCGGGGTTCGAAGCGCTTACTCGCGCTGCTCGTCCTCGCTGAATAGGCTCTCAACGACGCTCCGCAGCACTTCCGGAATATGCTCAGCTTCCATGGCCGTGATCGCTTCGGCGACCTTCCGTGGTTTTTCCGAGGCGTTGCGTCCGATTCCCAAAACGGCCTCCAGGCTCGTCCTACAAGCAAATACAAATCCTTGGCGACCGGCCCGTGATATTTCAGCGTTGAGTCTGATTTGCTTAGCGTTTTCCGAGTCAAGCTGCTGCCTCTCACCATCAGTTGCTCCTTCAGGAACTGTAAAAACATCCTCGTCATACAGAATGATGTGCGGTATCGCTAGAGCGCTGCAAGTGGTGGCGTAAAACGGAATCTGGCTCTTTCCCCCGCATTCGATCACGGAATAGTCCTCGGCATCGGGATCCTTGCCCAGTTTCTCGCACACTACAGAAACAGCGATCTTGTCCCCCGGTCCCTCTACGAGCAGGACCTTTCTGGCGAATGAGAGTTCATTTCCCGAAGAACTAAATGAGCCACTAAATTTCTGTGCGTTACGTTTGTTGGCTAAATAGTGGATATCATCAGTTTTTGAAACGTACGATAATGAAGTATGCTTAAGGTCCAACGCCGCTTTCCCTGGCGGACTCGCCGTTGCGATGGAACCGGGGCGCAGCGCCGAACGTTCCTCGCCATCGGAGCGTCCAGGCTCCAGAAGGCGGGAGAGATGAGGA